>Ga0182024_10007573_pt1 | contig 23355 bp, 27 predicted proteins | sample P32metaG_FD_120480 | JGI IMG/M metagenome (GOLD analysis project Ga0182024, IMG submission 120480) | Permafrost microbial communities from Stordalen Mire, Sweden - P3-2 metaG (Illumina Assembly) | ecosystem: Environmental > Terrestrial > Soil > Wetlands > Permafrost | place: Sweden: Stordalen... | reverse complement strand
GGAGCGACATCCCGGATTATGTAGCAGAGGCACCGCGCCGGCGCAATACCTTACATGCGCCGAACAACGTATTTAGTCATCCGAATCGCCGGACGGCGCTGCACACGGCTGAAGTGTTACGCGTACTTTACTTCCACGCGGCTGCGCTGCCTGGCCAAATCCACGCTCGACAGCCGACGCATCGTGTTGATCGTGGGGATGCCTCGCTCGGGCACCACACTCGTCGAGCAGATCCTCGCCAGCCATCCCAGGGTATTCGGCGGCGGCGAATCGCCGGCGATGTTCGACGTATTCAAGGACCTCTGCGAATCGACGTGGGAAAACGGAGCTCCCTTCCCAGAATGCCTGGATGCCTTATCGATTTCAGCGGCGAACCGACTTGCTCAGCGATATTTGTCAACCGTCGAATCATCCCATGCCGCGAACGCGGACTATATTACCGACAAGGCGCCTTTGAACTGCCTGCAATTGGGGTTGGTGCAGTTGCTGCTGCCCAATTGCCGCGTCATTCACTGTACGCGCAACCCACTGGACACGTGCCTGTCCTGCTTCTTCACAGACTTCGCCTCCGGCAACGCGTTCACATACGACCTGGGTCATCTGGGTCAAATGTTCCGGCACTACCAACGGGTCATGTTACACTGGAAGCAGGTGCTTACGATCCCAATTCACGAGGTGCGGTACGAGGACCTTGTGCTGGACTTGGAAGCCCAAAGCCGTCGAATGGTCGATTTCCTGCAACTCCCCTGGGACGAGCGTTGCCTGAAATTCCATGAAAACCCCAGGCCGGTGCGCACCGCAAGCCAGGAGCACGTCCGCCAACCCGTCTATTGGTCATCAATTGATCGTTGGAAGAACTACCAGAAGCACATCGGCAGGCTGATCGACGCGCTGGCAGCAGGATGATGGAGCGCTACGTCTCCGTCGGGGCATCTACAGATCTCACGGCAGCGTCGTCGGCAACGTCATCGGGAAAACGCCGCGCCGCTCTCGGTCCTTTCGTGCAAGAATGGACTGCGCCACGCCCAGGTATACGCCGAAACGAAACTCGGCTCGCCCGAGTGTTTGTGCCCATTCCTTGTAGTCCGAGTATCGGTTGGCCGGCGTGGCTTCGCTGGCGATTTCCACGAAATCGTGCGTTATGTAGCGCGAGCCATCGATTTTTTCGAGCGATTTTCGGGCCGCTGTCAGATCGCCAAGGGCGGCTTGGATATGTGCCATCTCGACCAAAGCCTCGCGGCGCTCCCTGATGGCGAGCGCATCTGTGCCGTCCCGGACCTGAATACCTTTGAGGACTTCAATCGCCCGTGAAGAGTATCCGGCCTTCGCTTCGGTGGATGCAAGATAGCCCGATGCAACCACTCCGCGCTCTCCCCTCATCTTTTCGATCTCCGCTCGCGCAAGATCGAAATCTCTCAGTTCGGCGCTGTTGTTTCCCAACTCCTGCCTCGCAACAGCAGCGGCGATGGCGGACTCAGGACTCGGGTCGGTGCCGCCGGCCATCAGCGATTCCGCTGATCCCAAGACGTCGGACGCTTCGGTATTCTTACCTTTTTTGATGAACGCATCCGCCAGACTCAGAAGCAACCGGGCCTTGCTGAACGAGTCTTCCAGACGTGATGATGCGCTCGCCGCCCCATCGAGATCATCGCCCTGAAGCAGCGCTTGGCATAAGTTTTCATCGCTTAGCAATTGCTTTGTCGCCAGGGTTGTCCGCGCACCTTCGGGGTCGCCCGCGCGGATCTTTGCCGCGGCAATCGCGACATACACGCCTTTGGTCTGGTCAAGGGCTGAAGCCGGTGGGGCTGGCATCCTCGCCGCTACGGCCTCGGCGCGGGCAACGTCGCCGGACCGGGCCAACTCACTGGCTAACCGACCGAACGCTAAATGGCGCATCAAACCGGCGCTCATTCCGTCTGCGATGGCTTGCGCCTGATCAAATCGCCGCGCTTTGGACAGTGCGCCAACCAGCGCCATTCCGTTGAACGACTGAGGATGATCATCAAGGGCGATGGCCAGATCCTCACTTCGGTTGGCTCCCTCGGCATCGCCGGCTCTGCGCTGCTCGTCGGCGAGGTTCATATAGTTGATCAGTTGCTCCATTACCGGCCGTGGCCCGACGGGCACGATGGACGCCTCCTCCGCGGCCCGTGCCAGCCACCAGCCTGGCTCTGTCAGATCGACGTTTACGCCTTCTCCGGCCTGAGTTGACGGTCGTGAAGTATTTTGGGCGTATCCGAGAGACACGCCCACGCAGCCCACGATCAACGCGACGGCACACCGCACGACCGCCTGGAAGAATCGCATGCTGGGTTCCTTTTCGTTCGTGACACGTGAGAGGATAGCCTCTAAAGGCGAGAGCGTTCTTGACGTGATGTTGCGCCCATGCCTGCCGCCGCCCTCCCCACCCCACAATCCGGCTTGAGTTGTCAAGAGCGGGCGAAGGGATTCGAACCCTCGACGTCAGCCTTGGGAAGGCGTCGGAAATTCCCGCCAAAACAAGGGAGAAACACTGTATTTCAAGGGGTTTTAGCACGCTTTGGCCCCATTTGCAACCCGTGGCGCTCAATGGCGTTTTCAGGCTGAAAATGGCTGTTCGGCGGGGGTTTCTCTGGATTCTCTGGACGGATTGGTGCCGACGACCAGCAGGTGACCGCGCCGACGACCTGACGGGCGTGTCGGCGGTTCCCGCTGTAGCAGCCCAGGGCTGGGCAGGGATCAACGGAGAGCGACGATCGGCGCAGGGTCCGATGATGGGGCCGTTGCGACGGATGGCTTTCAAAACCGAGAAGCACCCGACAAGATTGACTTCACCCGTGGGGCTTTGGAGCATTTCCCGGCAAAAGACGATTGCCCCGACTTTGAATTCGGCGAAGCGGTCCATGTCGCATCCTCGTGAACGGGTCGCCGGCCCCGGCCGGCGCAGGATGCGTGCGACAGCCGGGGCAGGCACTTGGCCGGGGATCAGCCGGCCTTCCCGATGGGAATCATAACGCGTTTGATGGAGACGTGCGCAAACGTTCCCGACCCCGACGAGGCCGATGGACGTAGCCGCTGCGCCGACGCGTCCTACGCCATATGGGAAGGCGGCAATCGGCATCGTAGCGGGAAGCGTGGGACCTTCACCCGCCCCACGGCCTGAGCCACGGCAGCCTCGGCACCGATCGGTACGCGGCCGGGCGCCTCAGGGCCATGTGGGGCTGCTGGCCGTGCTGGGGCTGCGTCCAGAGGGTGAATTCCAGGTCAGTGCGGCCGTCGTCCGATCGTGCCGGCAGGGTGGCAATCTGGCCGGCGGACAGGTGCAGGGCGTAGGGGTTGTCGGAGCCGTCGTCCAGCAGCAGTTCCATGGCGAACCGGCCGGGCTGGCTGGGGGTCGATACCACCGCGAGCTTGCCCGTGGCCATGTCCACCAGATGGCTTTCGAGGGACCGCGGCATGAGCAGACGGAACGCCCGGTCATTAATCGAGGATTTAGGCGCTTGATTTTTACAAGCGCCTATTTTCGGCCGCCCCTGTCCCAGTCAATCGGGGATCGATCAAACCGCCGGATACTGTCCGGCAGAAAGAGAGCGAAGCCTGCCCGTGCGTCGTCGCCGTCCGAATAGTTGGTGGCGACGATCAGCGGGCCGTTATTGTGGATGTACAGGTCCATCAGGCAACGCCCGCGTGGAGGTTGCCGGCGCTGTGGATGGGTCGCGTCCTTTCAGGCGAGGTATTGGTTCAACGTGTTGAGCAGCACGTCGTGGCCGATCGGCCGGTGCAGGCTGGGGGCGCCGTTGAGCGAGGCGGCTTTGGCGACCCGGCGGGTATCGACCCACTCACTGGCCGGCCCGCCGCTGAGCAGGTGCAGCGCGTCGGTCGCCCAGCGGTAGCTGCCGTCGTCCATCACTGCGATAAACCCGCCCACCGAGGGTGAGCAGAGAAGTTCGACCGCTTTCATGGCTGCCTTTCCGCCGGCGTGGCCGGCACGTCCAGTTGCTGACAGGCCGTGGCGACGTGCTCGCGGCTGACACCGAGCACCTTGGCCACGCGCCCCACCGTCAATCCATTAGCGATGGCGTAGCGGATCGCCTCGGACCGTGCCGGCTCGGACAGGCTGGTGAGGGCCTGGCCGTCGGCGCAGTAGGTGCTCTGCATGCTGGTGATGATCCTCTCGGCTCGCGTGGGCATGGGTGCGCTCCTCACTCATTGGATCAACTGGCGGCCGTCAACGGAGACGTTCGCTGGCCACTGCGGGCCGATCGGCGAGCCACGCGGCTGGCCGTGCTCCAGCCGGGCCACGATGCAGGCGATACCGACCGTCCAGCGCTCGGCACGGGCGATGTCTCCCAGCACGTCGGCCAAACGGTATTCCCCGCCCGGGCCGCTGCCTTGAGGACAGACCTTGGGTGCCGCTCGGACCTCTTGTTCCTCGGCTGACACGACGTACCCGCGAAGTTCCAGGGGAAGCACCGACCGCGCCCAGTCCGCAGGGTCCGTCACTTCGTTCGGCGGGAGAGGCAGGGCCAGCAGCAGGGGCCGGCCGCGCGTGAGCAGTTCCTTGAGCTGGTGATTGGACAGGCTGTAGCTGACCTTCATCGTCGTTCCCTCGCTGCGTGCCAACCGGCGATAAAACCGCCGATGAATCCCCCGGTGATGAGCAACGCGACTGCGATCATTGGTCCCTCACAGCGGACGAATCAACGTCTCCCGGTAGCTGCCGTCGTCTTCCAGCAGGTATTCGACGTGGTACGCCCGCGACTGAGGCAGCGCGTCCGCCTCGGCCGGGAACGTGGTCACCCTGACCCTGCCGCTGCAACCGCTGCGATCCAGGACGCAGCCGGCTGCGACGAGGCGGCCGCCGGCGTCGCGCAGTGTCCAGTCGGCGGGGTCACCTTCGGCGCCCTCCCATTGCGCGTAGAGCACTTGCCGGATGGCATCATCCAGGGTCGCTTCGTCGCCGTTGGGGGTCTGGACGTCGACCCAGTCGGGGCCGTTGGGCGTCATGAAGACCATGGTAAACATGCTTGAAAGCGTACTACCAACGTATAGGATTGCAAGTTGATGCAAGTTTTGGAGTCGCAAACCCTATGTCCGCCATTTCACCCGCCGTATCGTTCCCGGCCATGCCCCGGAAAGAGAAATCGCCCCAGCAAACCGACCAAATCAATTTTCGCCTGAAGCTGGCGACGATCGAGCGGATGGAGGCGTACAAGGACAGGCACCCGCTGCACCCGACGCTCACTCAGATCGTCGAAGCCGCCGTGGGCGACTGGCTTGACCGGCATGAGCCTGAGTTGCCGCCGAAATCAAAGCGCGGGTAACTATGCGAGGGCCAGGGGAGAGGGCGGGAAATAAAAGGGGACGGATATGCTATTGCAGAATGCGATGGCTGTCGGCGGCCTCGAAGATACGCAGCCTCCCCCGGACGGCGAACGGCCGGATCTGGCGAGGGTCGGATAAGGTCCAAGCGTAGCCGCCATCGGCGAGCTTGATGCAGTCGGTGACCCGGATCATGCATATCGCCATGCCGGCAAGCTCGCGTCCGCCAACCTTGGCGACGGTGATAAGCAGGTCGCCCCGATGCGATGTCGGCCAGGATCGATACTCGACGCGCTTGGCGCCGCTGGCGATCGCTTCAGCGTACTGACGTTTGACGGTGAGGGCCTTCATGCGACGACCCTGCTCAGCGCCTGGGCCGCCTCCGCGATCTCATCCTGAGTCGCGCACGCCAGCCACATGTCAAAGCGACCGCGCCATACGGCGCTTAATCGACGGTATCCGGCAAAACGGGGAATCCCTTGTTTTGCCGGTTACTGGCGATTCCGACCCCGACGAAGAAAACTCCCTCGGCCGCTACTCGCTATCCAAGGGCGACGACCGCGGCACCCGCTCGCATTCTTCCACGCTCACGCCATGCTTGGTTGCATGCTCCAAGTTCCATGGGACCCAACGGAACACGAATCGCTTCATCGTCCGGGAACTATACACACCTAATCGGCAGCGTGCTACTTACCCGGCGGACGCCCCCGACGCGGGAAAAGGCCGTTTCCGGCCGCTGGCGGGCAATCCGATTCCCGGAGCTACAAACATGGAGCGAGCTAACTACAACTTTCGGCGTTTTGCATGATTCTGGAACTTTCTTGCGGACAGGCTTTCTTTCGGCAGCTTGACGATTTGCGACGGCATCCCGCCCCGATCTGGCGTCATCGGCCTGGGTTCGATCTTTCATCGGATACTGAAAATTCCGAATAAAGAAATTCTACTATGGTCCGGCACTGATCCGTGTGAAGGCGCCCTCGCGCGTTTCGAAAAGAGAACCTATTGGATTTACCCGGAAGTGCGGCGTCAGTCAGCATTTACGCCGCAATCGACCGTTCGCGGCGTTATTCACCCCTTGGACGGGTTAAGGTTCGCTAGGCGGCGGAAGCCTTACTTCGACGCCCAGCGCTTCCAAGTGCTGCATGGCGCTGGCGGCGGCCGCTTCATCGCCAGCCCTGCGAGCCGCAGTGAGTCGATTAGTGAAATGAATACCCGCGAGATCCGCCAGCAGGGCTTCCTCTTCAGCGTCCGTTTCCCCAAGGGCCGGATCGGGAGACAGTAAAATGCCGCAGTGACGAGCCAACATGCAGCGAGCCCGCAACACCCGCTCCGGATCGTTCTCTCGGATGCCAATCCAAAGGACTGCGGACCAGGCGTGCAGGGGCTCGGGCTCACGGTTCGTAGGCTCGGGCTCGCGATTTCGGCTGCCCATCGCACACGCTCCTATCCGCGACCGGCTCCCCCTCGACCGGCGCCCTTGCCGCCAGCCGCTGTAAGGCGCTTGCGACGGCTCTGGCGCGCGGCATAAGCCTTCTCGATGCGCCGGCGAGCCGCGGTCCCGACTTGGAAGCCAGCGACGAATGCGATTTTGACCGCATGGCCGACGGCACGCTGCCTGGCTTTTTCGTAGTCGGCGGGGTTCTTAGCCTCAAGCAGGTCCTGCATGATTTTGCTGGTCTTTGGCATTGCGCCTCCGCAAGGGTGTCGGCGGTTCGGCCGATCAAACGCGCGGCGATCCGCTGTCAGCCTGGCCGGCGGTCCTGGCCGGCGCCGGCTGATGCGCCAGCTTGGCCGGCGGCAAAGCTGGATGGATGCCGTCACCCAGATCCGGCTCGGCGGGAACGGCAGGAATGACCGGCACGGCGGCGCCGCCGCAAAGGAATTGCCGGTCGATGCCGCGGATCACAGGCGGGAGTGAGCCCGGGCCACGAACAACTGAGGGAACGTGTTTCATGGAGTCATCCTTTCGTCGTTACTCACCAGCATCAGCATCATCATCGCCCGCGGTGTTTGGTGATTGCGATTGCTACGGTCTGCGCCTTCCAAAGCGGCATCCTCGCCTTGACAAAATCCGGCGGCGGCAGCCTGCCGGCCGCCAGTGCGACGTCGAACCGTTCAATTGACCACGAAAGCCGGGCGGCAAAGGTGTAGCGGTCCATGGCATCGCGGGGGATGTTCGTCATGGTCCTGGCCCTTAGGTACTTCGTGACGGATGCCCGTTTGGGCGGGTATCGTCGATTCGAGGCTGGGGCGGCAACGGTGCTCATGGCTGACTCTGAAAAACCCACCGGCGTCTTCTCGACGTCCGGCGGGCTGGAAATTGCCGCTGACATTGCATCAGCGGTTGCGGCGGGGATCGACTCCCGCCGGGAGATCGTCATGGCTCGAGCAGCCTTTGCCTTGCCTGCGTGTATCCGGCTTCGGCATCGGCGAGGGCTTGCTCCAGCGCGGGAAGCTGTTCCGCCGCGGCCTGGGCGCTTGCAACAATCTGCTCATGCCGCTTGCGATCGAAGTTGGTCCGCTCCACGTTTTTTGGATCGCTCAACTGTTCGGCCGATCGGTTCCCGCGGGCCACGTCGATCGCGTTCCGAGCCTCGCGGACAGCCTGGCCAGCAGCCCGGAACGCATCGGATGTGGCGTACATTTCCGCGACGATTTCAGGATCGGCGGTGGCCGCGATCTTATCGCGGAGGCCGGCGCCCTCCCGGACCTGATCGGAAAGTGCTTCTCGCTCCTCGAGCAGCGGACCCACCAAGGCATCGTGCTTCTCCATGAAATCGGCCGCGGTCTGCGCTTGCTGATCAAGAGCAGCCTGGACCTCGGAAAGCCGAGCCCGCAACTCCGGGACCTTGGCATGCCGCGCGATCATCTGCAGCCGGTCCTCGCGGCGCTGCACGTCGGCGAGAAATTCCGAAACCGGCTTGCCCGCGCCGGCGGCCACCTTTTCGATTTGCTCGAACGGCGGCTTTTTCCCGCTGGCGGTAGCTTTCACCAGGGCCGCATACAGTTCGATGCCGCGCTGCCGGCGGTCTGACTCCCGTGTTTCGGATTCCTGCCGTATTTGTTGTGCGATGCTCATAGCGGTGTCCTCTGATGAATGATGGTTATGACTACTTGTGGGCGGCCGCCAGGTGGCGCTTCACTGCCGCGGCAATGTTCTTGAAGTCCGGGGCCGGCCAGAAGATTTCGGAATTGCCGGAATTTGTCGGGGTGCCTCGGGGCACGATGCCGGCGGCGATGAGGGTGCGCAATAGCTCCGCTGTGACCTTCAGTTGCCGGCACATGTTCGGCAGGTCAGTCATCAGTGGGCCAAAGGTGACCTTCGGCCGTGCCGGCGCGGGCGCCGCGCTCGGCACCGGCTTAACCGTGGCGGCGGTAGCGGCGGCCTTGCTCGCGCGATGTTTCAGGACTGCTTCGATGATCTGCGGCACACGCTCGGCGGCCCAATAAATCGCGTCATCGGCGGTGCGATAATGCTCCTGCTCAACAATGCCCAGCGACATCAGACGTCCCAATTCTGATTTACCGATGCCGAGCGCGGTGGCCAAATTCTCGAAGGAGACGGCGCTAACAGTCCGGGTCGTCGCTGGCGTCGCCGCGGGTGCCGGTGGAGTCGCTGCCGCCGCTGCCGCCGCGGGGCGCTGTTTGGACGGGCCAGGCCGAGCCGGTGGCGGCGCCGGTGTCTTCGCCCGCGCCCGAGCCGGCGGTGTTGGTGAGTGCGGCCTCGCTGCTGGCGGCGTGGGGGCGGCGCTCCCCTTGCCGAGCGCGCGATCCAGCTCTGCCTGTGTTGCCGCCGTCATATACGCCAACCGATGGATGGCGGGGCGATCGGTGGCGGGCCTGGGCTGGTCGGGATCGACAGCTTTTGATGCGATCGAGCCCCGGGCGGTCAGGATTTTCGGCTTGCCGGCGGTGGCAATTTCGCGGGAAAATTCTGCAATTCGCGCCTGAGCGGCCACGTTGTTGGAGGCTTCGTTAATCGGTTTGCGGTCGGGCTGTTTGGGCATAGCTGCTGCTCCTGTGGCGCACCTTATCAAACACTCATGCCGAAATTCATTCCGATTGAATAATTTCCAGTTCCGAGATGGGCACGCGGTAGTGGACGACGATCTGCCGGCAGTCGCGACAGAACGCGTAGAGCCCGCCATCGCTGGCCCTGCCCGTGGATTTCAATCGCGTCGATTGGCATTTCGGGCACTCGGCAAGGTACGTGAAGACCCTGGGGGCGTCGGCCGGCTTGAGCTTTTTTCGGCCGGCACGGGGCGGTGGGGGCTCGGCAAGCCGATCGTTTGCGCTGGCCGGCTCCGGCGCGTGGGCCAGGGCCTGGGCGCGGGCAGCCAGTTTCTTGTCGATGCCGAGTTGGGCATGGGTAGGTGTGGTTCCATTTTGGGACCGCACCTGCCTGTGCTGATTACTCCCGGTTCCCGCGCTCCCAGTTGCCTTTGGTGACGCCTTCAAAATCTCCCCAAGCTTCCGCTCGGCACGCAATCTGATCTCCGTGGCGTAGTTCAGCGTCTCGTCGCTCGCCTTCATCCGCTTAGCGAAGATTCCGGCCGCTTCGGCCACGGCGATGACGGCATGGCGACCGGGCAAATCAAGAAGCTCGTCACCAAGCCCAAGCTCGGCACGCTTTCCGGTCTGCATCGCGGGAACGCCGGCATCCTTCGCCGGCGGGAACCTGGTCATTTGTTTCATGTTCGCCTCTCTGGGCGTGGCGCCGATGTGGGCCGTGTATTCGGTCGATCGACCCGCGGATCGTCGCGTGTGGGCGTGCCGGGGCCAGCCGGCGCGGCCTGGACGCGAACGCATCTGAGCCCATGGGTCCGCAGCAGCGCCTTCAACGCTCGCCTGAGACGGATCTCGGCTGGCACCGAAGACCGCAGCGGGCGCAGGGTGACCACGTAGGCGGCCAGCGGCGTCAAGGACCGATCGGAGTCGAACACGTCGGGCTCTGTTGTGGGGGTTGGTTCGTTCATAGCGTTATCGAGTCCAGGAGCTGCGCCCGATGCAGACTGTCGCGTAGCACCTTGCCGTTGATCTTCGTGTTGTGCAGCAGCCGCGCGACATGGACGCCCAAGTCTTCCCACCCGCACACCGCTCCCAACCTGCGCTCCATCGCCTCGTCGCACGTTCCCTGATGCACGTGGTAGCACGCCAGCAGCTCACCTTCCGCGGCCTGAATCGGCGCCACCTCGATCCCCGATGCGTGGTCAGTGATCGGCTTTCCGCACTGGTCGCACACGAACACGGGACAATACTTGCCGCGCTTGTATTGAATTCTGATCATGGGGTTCAACTCATGGGTTAGTAATCCTCGAAACCATCGTCGCGGAACCTCCCACCAATCAGCGGCGTCGGCCTGGCGCCGGGAGAGACGGGAGGAAATGCAAAGCGCTCGCCGGTGGCGTCATACTTCGGCGCCTCGGCATGACGTGCCGATCGTTCCCGCCTGAAGCTCGGCCAGTCGCACTCGATGACGAGCCCGGCCTCCTGGAACCGACTGGCAATCGATTCGCCCATGGCCGCGGTCAAGGCGATTGATTGCAGGTTGGCGACCAGCACGGTGGCGCGGAGGGCGGAGTAACGAGCGTCGATCAAGTCGACGATGATGTTGCGCTCCCACTCGGTCCCAGACTGAACGTGGAACTCATCCAGTACCAGCACGTCGGCGCAGCGGAGCTTTTCCAGCACGTCGGCTTCGGTAGCCTCGCCGCGCCCGCGCCCCCACGTAGACCGGATCATGCGGAACAGCTCAAGGGTCCGTAGATACTGACCTCGGCGACCATGCCGGCAGAACTCGCGCACCAGGCCGCAAGCCAGCTCGGTCTTACCGACGCCACGGTTGCCGATGAGGGCGATCAGCTTGGGAGTCTCGACCGTCTTCACCAGTTCGGCCGCCGCGGCGGCGTAGGCCGCCGGCGCGTCGCCGATGTGTTGCAGATCGGCGTGAACGTAACGCGCGCCGATGCCGGAGCTTTCCCAGAGAAACTGCGCGTAGGACAGGCGGGCACGTTTGAGCTCCTTGCGCTGCTGCTCTTCCCGCCACTCGTCGGCCGCGCGCCGTTGCTCGGCTTGGCGTTCATCGTCCACGCGCTTCTGTTCGGCGCGCTTGGTGTTTTCCTGCTCGCGTTTCGCCCGTTCTTCCGGCGTGGGCTGGCGGAATTGAAAATCGCCGACCTTGACCAGTTGGCCGTCCGACGCGAGGCCGTTGAGCCGCTGTCGCTTGGTGTAGTCCTTCGCGCCGACAGTGATGATCCCGTCCGGGCCGGCCGCGTCGGCAATGGCATCGTCTGTGAGGGCGCCGTCCAACATCTTGGCCGGCTCCCGCGCCTTTTGCAGCGCGCGGGTTGTCGCCGCGGCTTCCGCGATGATGCGGTCAGCTTCGGCCGGTGTGAGCGGCGGGATTGAAGGTCGGGATGTCGACGGGTGCTTCGGCGAACTCGCCGCGCTGGTCTGCGGTTGGGCGGTGCTGCTTTCCATTTTGGTTGCTCCTGGGTGGGCTGGCCCATGTCGATGGGTCGTCGTTAAATCTGCACTTGTTGAACCACGTGGCTGGATAAGGCGTGAACCGTTCTTCGGCAGGGTCGCCGGCGATGACGGCGGCGCGGGCCTCGGCGAAAGCTTTCGTCCGCGCGAGCAAAAACTCGGCCGGGTCTGAATGCTCTTTCGCAAGCGCCTTCAAGGCCTTTTCGATCGACTTCAAGGCGTCTGGTTTTCCCACCTTCTTTGGGTAAGCCTGATAGATCGCCTCAGCAGTCGCGCGCGCACTCGGTTCCCTGGATGGTTCTTTCGATGGTTCTATGGAAGGTTCATCCTTATTAAGCGAATTCCCGAAACGGGAGTGTTTAGCTCCCGAAACGGGAGTGTTTAGCTCCCGAAACGGGAGTGTTTCGGCTCCCGAAACGGGAGTGTTTATGGGTTCGGAAACACTCCCGAAATGGGAGTGTTTAGGGGTGGGCGGGACAAGAACCCTGACCGTGCACCTTCGACCCCTTCCGCCACCGTCGTCAATGACCTCAAGCAGTCCGTGAGAGACGAGCTTTTGACGGCTGGCGGATATGTGATTGTCGCTCTTGTGGCCCAACATCCTGGCGAGCGTCCTGCTGTCGGGGAATGCGATCCCTTCCGGGTTGGCATGAGCCTCATAGGCATGCCACAGACCCAGCTCTTTACCCGGCAGGATCGCAAGCCACCCGTTCCTGGCCAGCGCGTTGAACCGCGCGAAGTGGCTCAGCCTTCGCTCTGGACGATCCGTGCTCATCGTCGGCCTGGCGGTGGGGCTCGCCCGGCCGTTACCGCCGGCATCGCCGTTTGAAGTGTGGGGGCTCATTCGTCCCCCCGATCGGCATGCGCGGGCCCGGCCACGGAGTCGGTGATGGCGGGGCCGGCGGCTAGCTCGCCATCAAAGGCGAGGTTCTCTTGTAGATGCGGGTCGTGTACCATCGAAATTCCTCTGAATCGGTCCACGCGGGCCGGCGCGCGTCACACGCGCCGGCCCGCTCGCTGTCGTCGCTATTCGTGGAATAAACATGGCGGAATCTTTCTGCCGCGTTCTGCGGCGGTGGGGGAAAAAGGGGACGGTTGTCACTGCATAGGTCCGGGCCGGAATCGAACCGGCGCGTTTCGGATTTCGCTACGACGCCACCATGTCCGGGCCGAAAAAAAGGGGACACTATCACAGCCCCGCGGCTTCGAGCCTCGCCTCGGATTCGCGGTGGGCGCGGTCGATTTCTGCCGGGTTGGGCGCGTCCGCGTCCAAGCCGTTCAACCTGCGATGGAATCTGTTAATCGCGGACTTGGTAGTGGCCCGTCCGCTGGATATGACGGCGTACTCCAGATGGACACGCTGGCCGTTGACCAGCTTCACGCGGTGAAACTTGCGGAAGACGCCTGTGACGTCTTCATTGCCCACCAGCTTCTTGGCTTCGCCTGGTCTGAGTGCAGGGTCGCCGTTCTCAATGTCGCGGAGCACTGCCTCGGCACCAGCGCGCAATTCGGCGGGGCTGGGGGCGCGGGACGTGAGGGGCTTAGCGGGAGGCATGGGCCACCTCCTTCCGCGGCTGTCGCCGGAGCAGCTCGCGCCTCAAGATGGCCACCGCCGCCGATCGGGGGTTCGCGCGCTCTGTATCACGGAGCATGCGCCGCAGACGCCGAATGGGGATGTGTTGCAGGTCCATGGACGGCACACTATCGCGTGGGCGCAGCGTGATCCGTCCGCCGGACGTTGGCCGGACGAATTCTGTTAGATTCCCTCGGGAATTACCGCCTCAGATTTTTTCCGCCGGACGTTGGCCGGACGTTTTCGTACGGCGGATTTCTCGCCGTTCGGTACGGGACTTCAGATCGTCCATGACGTGGGAGACCACGGCCCGATCGTAGATGAACTCCGGCTCGTTCGGTCGCCTGTCCGTGTTCTGGACGTACCCATTGCCCCCTGCGTTTTTCTTCCGCCACCGGTTCAGGGCACCACGGGCCGCCTCTGGGTCAACTGCCCACTCGGTCGCCAGTTCCGTTGGACCGGCGAACCCTTTTGGCGCAACGGCGCCCTGCTGGGGATCGGGTTTGACGGCACGTGGCGCGGCCGTTTCCAACTCATCGACCCACTGGGCAAGTAGCGAGCCAAGCCGGTCGCGAAGCCTGTCGGGTATCGGCTCATAGAATGCTTTCCCCTTGTCCACCCAGTAGAGGCAGAAATAGAGCCCGCGCTCGTAAGGGCCGCTGACGGTCGCGTTGACCGTATGCTGGGAGGCATTCCCGGAGACATGAACTTCGACGGGCGGGAACGCGAACCCAAGCTCCTTTGCCGCCACCGCCGCCCGATCGGTCACGACAGGCATCTGATGGATCATTCTGGGATCGCGCGTCCACTGCGCCAGTATTCGGCGAACGTCGGCCGCAAGGGCCCTTCGGATTGCTTCTGACATGTTCTCACCGGTTGATCGGGCCGGCCCGGCGGGCGGCGCCCCGGTGAAGTAGCGCCAACCCGCCGAACCGCTTGGCCGATGGCGTTGCAACACCGCCGGCCGTCCCGATGGTTCAATTCTATCCGATCCGTTCAATGACCTCATGCGCCGCGGCAACATCGGCTTCGGCGTAGAGGGCAGTCATTTTGATGCTGGTGTGGCCGAGTACCACCTTGGCGACGTCCAGACTGCCGGCCTTCCGCAGGTCGGTTGCAGCGCGGTGGCGGGCCTGGTGTGGATGCCAAGCGTTCTCTTTGTGCCACTTCGACCGCTGCGCCGACTTGGCTCGTCGCCGCGATTCCTTCTCCCTGACAACTGCCGGGCTGTCGCCGCTGACCGGGTAATCCGCCGGCGTCGATCGGTAGTGCGTCGGCATCTTGAAGGCGATCTCGCATGCGTGCTTCACGGCGTTGTAGTAGCTGCGCCGGTCGAACCGATTGCCCGGTGACCGCTTCGGTTTTGCCTTCCGATTTGTTCCCGGGCGGTTGCCGCATGAAAGCGGCGTTGTCTTCTTCTCGTCAATCCCGTCTACTCGCTTCTGGTGGAGAAGGGCCCGCCGCTTTGCCTCGGCTTCGATGGGGCTGAAGCAAAACGCGGTGGCGGCGCGGTCGAGGAAAGGCGTGAGGATCTCGCGGGCCTTCGGACCGATCGGGATTACCCTCGCGATATCGTGTTCCTGGGTCTTGTGGAACATCGGCGTGTACTGCCACGGCGTCACGGTCCGGTCGATGTCGCATGGCCGGATGATGCAGACTTCGGTCGAGCGCATCCCGCAGAGCAATTGCAACTGGATCATCACGCCGACCTGCTCGCTGGCGCATTTGGCCACCGCCAGCGCCTTGGCTTCATCGACGGGTTGCACCGCGGCTGTCTCCTTCGCCGCACTCTTGCCGATGCGCAGGCCGGGGAGCAGCAGCAGGGTCTGGTGAACGGTGACCGGCACCAATCCCTTGGTCACTGCCCAGCCGAAGATGTGCTTGATCCGTCCAACTTGGCGGTTGGCATGCTTCCGGCACCACGGCGCCTCGATTGCGCCGGTGGCCGGATCGGTCCGCGGTCTGATCATCATCTCCCGAAGCGCTTCGAGCTCTGGACAACCGAACCGGGTCGCCTCCAGGCCGCCGTACAACCGCCTGGTGAGTCGGATGACCTGGCGGTAGTGGGCGAGTTGCTCGGTCGATTCGGTCTGCACCGAGCCGTCTGGGGTGAGCCGTGGCTGGCCGGCGTCGTCCAGGACTGGCCTGGTGTAATAGGTTTCGGCGTGAGTCCAGAATCGGTCCAGGACTATCGCGACGGTGGGACCAGTCCGCGGGGCGTCCTTTGCCGCCGACATGTTCTGAGGCAGCTTGCGACCGTTGGCGTACCACTCGCCAAGAACACGGTCAAAGGCCTCTCGGCTCTCCGGGCTGTTCGCCGGGCCGAGTTGCACCTGCTGGCCATCGATCGTGGTGTATGCGCGGCCGGATCGGGAATGGATGCAGTACGACGGGGAAGATTTTGGGCGGGGCATGTGGGGTCCGAGTAGTTTCTCTGGACCGTCCAGAGAAACCCAGTGTTCTCGGCCGCACTTCCCCACTCGGGAAAGGTATGCGTAACTTCGCATCCGGCAACAACTTGTTTCAAGAGCGGGCGAAGGGATTCGAACCCTCGACGTCAGCCTTGGGAAGGCTGCATTCTACCACTGAATTACGCCCGCAACGTCAGCGCTTTATTGACAAGCACTTATGATCGCCAAATTTGAGTTTTTGCCAGAGTTTTTGCCAGTTATTACCATACCGGCGGTCCCCACGAAAGGAGCCGATGGCGGCAAAGACCGGCAGGAAGCAAAAACCCTATGAGACATCATGGGGTGAAATCGTACCCGGATTGGCCCGGCAAAGCAACGATGGACGCTGGCGCGCTGGCGCGTGGTTGCCACCGGCCTGCGCTACACCGAGCCGGACGAACGACTAGCCGTTCGCCTGTTCCGCGAGAAATATGCTCCCAGGGCGGAACTGGTCCAGATCCCTGTCCTGGGCAGCGGCCAGGCCTGGACCGACGACGAGGTGAACCAGATCCTGGCCTACCGGGCCCAGACCATCGACGGCCCCGATGGCACTCCCCTCGCCGTCCGCTGGGCCCACCCCACGGCGCTGAGGGGGTGGTTCAGGGAAATGCTGCTCAAGAAGGCGGACCACGTCGCCATTTCAAGCGAAGCTGAATGGGGAGAACAGACCGTAGCTCGTTCGTGCCGAGGCCGCTTGTCGTTGTGGTAATCGACCTCGCGCCGGCAATCCAGTTCTCTCGGTCGCACTTCGCCAAGCCGGCGAGAAGGCGGTTGCGGCGACCAGAGATACCTTGGCGATAGGCGAGAACGCAATTGAGGTTTTTCCCAGAAGGCAATATGTACATTCGTTTGCGCGGTAGTCACAGATCCGACGCCGACTCATGGAAGCTTGGGACTTCGCTCATTCCCTTGATCAACGTGCAACTCCATCGCCAACCGCCGGGTGGCTTTGCGCGCCGCAGTCAACAAGAACCATAAAAATCAAAAAATTCCAGCAGTCCTCGCAATATTCCGGCGCGCACGGCGATTGTCGGTAAGTGATTCTTTCGCCGCGTGAGCGACGCTGCATTAACCGAATAAAACACTTGACGTAAGAAAGCCGCGAGCTAGAATACCACCGGGAACGAATCGGGGAACGGGTGAACCAGTGAATGCGACCCCCTTAAAACCGCTCTCTACGCTCTCTTTGTAAGTTCGATGTGTATGTATGTATGTACGTATTTGTGTGTCTGAATCCGGTTCGAAGTGGGGCGGCTGTTGTATGACGTTCGCCGATTGTTCGGTGCTCGCCACACACGCCGCGTTGGCACTGCGTATCGGGGGCAATAGCGCTCAAATTCGTCTCATCGGCTTTGACCTACTCGCGAGTGTTCACCGCGGGCCCAGGGTCCGCGTGGTGAATTTGATAAAAGGGCAACCTTAGAGACGGTGATCCTCAGCCGGGATTCCGCGACGATGTCGCCGACCCAACACGGTTCGAGGTGGAATCCCCAGTATGATGACGAGGCGGTCCTGTAGGATACCCGTCACATCGAATATTAAATTAGCGCCGTCGAGTGACCGCAAGGCGAGCAGCAATCCAATGTTACCGTCCGAGCAATCGCAGTTTCTGAGAATTCTTGGGCACTCAGGGAAATAGTCCACTAAACTTCCGGAAAACCTGATAGGCTTTGTATCGCCATTTGGTTTTGGCAAGTAAGGTTTCCGTTAGGATTGGTGGGAAAAGGAAGTCGACGAGAACTCCGTACTTGCCGTTTATTTATGTGAAACCCGTTCTCGCGAGTTACCTCAAGCGACAAGGGAGGCTCTTCGATGAAGGCGATTGTTAACAACCGTATTTCAGATGACGCCGACCTGCCGGCTGTCCCGCGCGCCGCCGCCGCCGCCGCCGGTGCTGCCGAGGCCAAGGGCAAGGACCTGCTCGAAATCGCCTGGCGCGGCCGCTGGTTTGTGCTGGTCTCGGTAATCGTCTGCCTCTCCGTCGCCCTGGTCTACCTCAAGCGCGCCACGCCCCAGTACACGAGCAGTGCCCGCATCTTCGTCGAGCAGTCCGGCCCCAAGATCATCTCGACCATGGACGGCGTCGCGGCGGCGCAGGGCGGCAACTTCCTCCCCACCCAGCTCGAGGTCATCAAATCACCCACCGTCGTGGATATCGCCATTCAGTCCGGCGCGTTCCGCGATATGAAAACCTTCGCGGGCCTCGACAGCCCCCTGGGCATGATCAAGGCCGGCCTTGATGTCGAAGTGGGCCGGAACAACGACATCATCAGCGTCTCGTTCACCGGTCCCTACCCGGCTGAGTCCGCCGATATCGTCAACCGTCTCGTCGATGCCTACAAGACCTACCACGCCCGCCAGAAGCAGTCGACCGCCGCCGAAGTGATGAAGATCCTCCAGCAGGAGCACCTCACCCGTGAGGCCGAGCTGCAAAAGAAGCTGCAGGAAAAGCTGCAGTTCATGAAGGAAAACAGCACTCTCGTCTTCCAATCAGACGATCGTGGCAGCGAGCGGGCCACCCCCGCCAACCAGCGCCTCAGCGCCCTGACCGAGGCCCTCACCACCGCCCAGCTCGCCACCGCCGATGCCAGGGCGAACTACGAGTTGGTCAAGTCCGCCCAGAACAACCCGGCCCGGCTGCGCAGCCTCATCCTCGCCCAGTCGTCCGACCCGCAGGTTGAGGCGCAGTTGCGGATGCAGCTCCGCCTCCAGTTGATGCAGTTGGATGTCCAGCTTGCCGACTACCAGTCAATGTATGCCCCTGGCTCTGTGGTGATCAAGCAGCTCCAGGCCAGGGAAGCCCAGCTCAAACAGCAGATGGCGTCCCTCGGGGCCTCGTCGGTCTCCGAGAATTCCGAGCCGGACCCGAAACTCGGCTTGGTCTACCTTGCCACGGCCGAGCAGAAACTGGCCGTGGCCGAGATGAAGCAGAAGCAGTTGGAGCTGGCCCTGAGCACGTCGCTCCAGCAGCAGCAGAGGGAGGTCGTCGACGCCAACAACAAGGCCGCCCAGTTCGCCACCATGGATTCCGACTACAGGCGTCTGGAAAAGCTCTGCGACGATCTCCAGACCCGGATGAACGAAATCCACGTCACCGAAGACACCGGCGCGCTGAACGTCACCGTGCTGGAATGGGGCAAGCCGCCGGGCGCCCCCAGCAAGCCCGACCGCACCCGCACCCTGATGATCGCCCTGCTGCTGGGGATCACGCTGGGCTTCGGCATGGCTTTCGTCATCGCCTCCACCGACCACCGCTTCCGCTCGGCCGAAGAGGTGCAGTCGGCGCTCGATCTGCCCGTCCTGGGGGCGGTCCCGCTCATCAGCGGCGTCAGCACGCTCCCCGAGCGCGGCAAACAGGTCGAGCTCCAGCCCACCAGCGACGTCGCCGAAGCCTACCGTACCATCCGGACGGCCGTTTATTTCGGACTGGCCGACACCCAACAGAAGACCCTGCTGATCACCTCCCCGCAGCCGGGTGACGGCAAGTCCACCAGCGCCAGCAACCTCGCCATCGCCATGGCCAAGGCCGGACGCCGCACCCTGCTGGTGGACGCCGACTTCCGCCGCCCCAGCCTCCATAAGATCTATAACCTGGGCCCGAGCATCGGCTTCGCCGGCGTCCTGCAAGGCAAGGGCCCCATCGCCGACGCCATCCAGCCCACCGGGATCACCAACCTCGACCTGCTCCCCTGCGGCCCGGTGCCCGACAACCCCGCCGAGCTTCTCAACAGCGAGCATTTCGCCGAGGTGCTCAAGGGCCTGTCGGAGCAGTACATCCACGTGGTGATCGATTCCTCGCCGGTCCTGCCCGTGACCGACGCCCGCATCCTGGCGGCCGTCTGCGACAGCACCCTGCTCGTGCTGCGGGCCGAAAAATCGACGCGCCGGACCGCCAGATTTGCCCGCGACATGCTGCAAAGCACCGGCGCCAGCCTCGCCGGCGTGCTCGTCAACGGCGCTTCCAAACGCAGCGGCGGCTACGGCTACGGCTACGGTTACGGCTACTACTACGGCTACCGCTACGGCGGACCGTCCAACAGCGGAAACGGGAATGGCAGCGGCGACGCCAACGCCAACGGAAATGCCGCCCCGGTGCACGTTCTCAAGGTGCACTCCACGCCGCTCCTGGACATGAACATCGATGCCATGTTCGAGGACCCGCCGCCCAAGTAGCGCCGCCGCGGCTCGTGGAACGAACCAGACCAGTTGCCAGGGAAAGGCCCAATGCCTGTGACGCTGGCCAAGAGATCCAGCCAGTGAAGGAACCCGGTAATCGTCGCAACAGGGAATCCGGATTGCGCCGCATTTTCCGGGGTAAGGCATGAGTGAAGCTGTTATTCTATCGATCGCCTTCGCAGGGGCCGCGGCCATTTCAGCCGTCGCCGTCCCGGTAGTCATCCGCCTGTCGCACCGGCTGGGAGTGCTCGATCTCCCCGGCGCGCGCAAGGTCCACAAGTCTCCCACCCCCCGCCTGGGAGGGCTGGCGATTGCCGCCGCCGTAGTTCTGGCGTCGATCGCCGCGTACTTCCTCGGCGGCAGCGTCAGCCCGGTCCATGCCCTCACTGCCAGCCGTTTCGCCGTCGTGCTTGCCTCGGCCGCCTTTCTGCTGCTGGTGGGGTTCGCTGACGACCTGTTCGACATCCCCAGCCAGTTCAAGCTCATCGCCCTGCTCGCGGCCGCGGCGGCCGTCTGCGGCTCCGGGCTGCTGATCGACACGATCGGGTTCGGCGGCTCCGCCGCTCTCCCCCTTGGCATGTTCGCCTGGCCGCTCACCATCCTCTGGATCGCCGGCATCACCGTCAGCATCAACTTCATCGACGGGCTCGACGGCCTGGCCGGCGGGATCGTCGGGATCGCCGCCACCGCACTCTCGGCCACCGCCGCCCTCCACGGCGACCTCGCCCTGGCGTGCCTGGGGCTGGCCCTGGCCGGCGCACTCTGCGGCTTCCTCCTCTACAACTTCAACCCCGCCAAAGTCTTCATGGGCGATAGCGGCAGCATGTTCGTCGGGTTCCTGCTGGCCTGCCTCGGGGTCTGCGGCGCGTCCCAGCTCGGGACCCGCGGGGGCATCATCCTCCCCAGCGTCATCCTCTGCATCCCGCTTATCGACACCACCCTCACCTTCATCCGCCGCGGCGTCCTGCATCGCCGATCCATCTTCTCCGCCGAGCGCGGCCACATACACCACCGCCTGATCGACATGGGCCTGTGCCAGCGGCACGCGGTCCTGCTGCTGTACGGCGTCACCGCCGCCGCCGCCGCCGTCGGGCTCGCCGGGTTGTACGGCGGGCGCTGGGCGCTGGTCGGCGGGCTCACCTTCTTGTCCATCGTCCTGGCCGCTCTGTTCCGAACGACCGGCTCAACCCGGGCCCGCGAGACCGTCGCCGCCATCCGCCGCAACCGCGCCATCGCCCGCGAGACCGGCCGCGACCGCAAGGCCTTCGAGGAAATGCAGGTCCGCTTCGAGGCGGTCCACGCCTTCAACGACTGGTGGGAAAACCTCTGCGCCGCGGCCGGACTCCTCGGCATCGCACGCCTGAGCACCCACCTCACCAACCGCGACGGCAGCCCCCGCCGCCTCATCTGGAACGCCGCAGCTCGACAGGGCTCGCCACAGGCACAACACGATCCGGCCGTCAACGGCGCAGCAGACGCCCTGTGGCACCCCGTCGCCGCGCAGCTCCCGGTCCGCCAGCGCCGCGTCGGCGGGCCGCTCCTGATCGAGGTCCGCATGCCCCCCTGCCCCTCCGCCGAGACCTCCATGCGGCGGATCATGTTCCTCTCCCGCCTGGTCGATGAGCACAGCATCGCCGCTCTCCCCGATGCGGTCGAACAGCCGCCCGTCACCTTCCTCCCCAATGCCGGGCAGCGCGGCGCCGGCAACGGGAACCTCAAGACGGCGCCGCTCGCGCCGGCCGCCCGGGCCGTCCGCGATCTGCTCTCGATGGAAACGATCGAGGCCCTCCGCCGCGAAAAGACGCTCCCCCTTCGACAGGTTCGACAAACGCACCGCGGGCAAGCTCAGGGCCGGCCCCCTCGACATGAGCGACAACCTCGCTGCGGGCAGGTCCAGGACGGGCCTCCTGGACAGGTTGACGGCCAGCGCTGCCGCATCGCCGTCGTCCACGATTTCCTCTACACCTACGGCGGCGCCGAGCGCGTCCTGGAGCAGATCCTGGCCGTCTTCCCCCAGGCCGAGGTCTTCAGCCTCTTCGACTTCCTCCCCGCCGCCCAGCGTGGCTTCCTGGGCGGCCGGAGCGTCCGCACCAGCTTCATCCAGAAGCTCCCCCTGGCCCGCCGCAAGCACCGCCTGTACCTGCCCCTGATGCCCCTGGCCGTCGAGCAGCTCGACGTGTCGGCCTACGACGTGGTGATCTCCAGCTCCTACATCGTCGCCAAGGGCGTCATCACCCGGCCCGGGCAGTTGCACATCTGCTACTGCCATTCCCCCGTCCGCTTCGCCTGGGACCTCCAGGGCCAGTACCTGTCCGAGGCCGGCATCGCCAGCGGCATCAAGTCCGCCCTGGCCCGCGTCCTCCTCCACTACATCCGCAATTACGACGTGCGCTCCGCCAGCGGCGTGGACCTGTTCCTCACCAACTCCCGCTTCGTCTCCCAGCGCGTCGAAAAATATTACCGCCGCCGCTCCACCCCCATCTACCCCCCCATCGACATCGACCATTACAACCCCGCCCCCTTCGACGCACCAGCCGAGCACGAGGACTACTTCCTCACCGCCAGCCGCCTCGTCCCATACAAGCGCATCGACGTCGTCATCCGGGCCTTCAACCGCATGCCCGGCCATCGGCTCATCGTCGTCGGCGACGGTCCCGAACTGCACCGCCTCCAGGCCCTGGCCGGCCCCAACGTCCGCCTGGTCGGCCGCGTCTCCGGCGAACGCCTCAAGGGCTACCTCCGCCGCGCCCGCGCCTTCGTCTTCGCCGCCGAGGAAGATTTCGGCATCGCCCCCGTCGAGGCCCAGGCCTGCGGCACCCCGGTGATCGCCTACGGCCGCGGCGGCGCACTGGAAAGCGTCGTCGAAGGCCGCACCGGCCTGTTCTTCCCCGAGCAGACCGCCGACAGTCTCATCAGCGCGGTACAGCGCTTCGAGGCGATGGAATGGGACGCGTCCCTGATCCGCCGCAATGCCGAGCGGTTTTCCGCCGAACGTTTCCGCGGCGAGTTCCGTAATTTCGTGGAGTCCGAGTGGGCCGCCCACCGGGCCCGCCTGGCCGACTCCGCCAGCGCCGACTGGCTCGCTGCCGACGCCACGGCGTCCGCGGCCGCCGGCGCCGGTGCCGAGCCCGGTCCAGCCACGGATGGGCCCGCCCCGGATGCCGAAGAGGCCTTGATGGCCGGGTAGCCGCCGGCGCCAAGCCGTCGCCCCGAGCGCGGCGAAGGGTCTCTTGTGCATGCATCGAAAGACTTCGTCGGGACACCGACAGGGACGGAGTCCGCCTTGGGGCAGCGGCCGGTGACCAGCGGGGAGTGCGTGAATGACGGGGTGACAAGGTGACAAGGTGAGGGGGTGACAAGGTGAGGGGG
>Ga0182024_10007572_pt1 | contig 23360 bp, 23 predicted proteins | sample P32metaG_FD_120480 | JGI IMG/M metagenome (GOLD analysis project Ga0182024, IMG submission 120480) | Permafrost microbial communities from Stordalen Mire, Sweden - P3-2 metaG (Illumina Assembly) | ecosystem: Environmental > Terrestrial > Soil > Wetlands > Permafrost | place: Sweden: Stordalen... | reverse complement strand
TGCAGCCTTACGACTGCCCTCACATGGCTCGGGGCCAGGGTGGTTCGCTATTCCTTCCCTGTACGACTCTTTCATTCGCTACTCCATGCCGGTTTATCCCGGCGCTATCCAGACCAGGGGGTCCGCCCCACTTTGGAGTGCGTGCGCTACATTTGCGGTTCCCGGCTGCAGGCGTTTACGATACGCTGATAGATTGATGGACGAAAAAAAGATCCTCACCAAACTTCGTGAGATCTGTCTGGCGCTGCCCAAGACCAGCGAGACGGTGACCTTCGGACACCCCACCTTTCAGGTCGGGACCAAGACCTTCACCGTGCTCGAAACCTACAAAGGCGAGCTCTCTATCTGCGTCAAGGTCGGCAAGAAGATGCAGCCGGTTTTTCTGGAGGATTCCCGCTTCTACCGCACTCCTTATGTGGGCCAGCACGGCTGGGTGTCGCTTCGAGCCCATACCCGCCTCAACTGGGAAGAGATCCACGAACTGGTCCGTGGCAGCTACGACTTAGTGGCTGTCAAAAAGAAGCGCGCCGCAGTGAGGCAGAGGTGACAGCGGACCGCGCCGGCCGCACTGTCGCTATTGCCAGCATGCTGGTCAGCGCGGCCTTGGCCACTGCGAAGATCGCGGTCGGCCTCAATGCCAATTCCACCGCCGTGGTCTCGGATGGCCTGGAATCCGTGGGCGACGTGCTTACTTCTGGCCTGGTATTGTTCGGACTGGTCATCGCCGCCAAGCCACCGGATTCCGAGCATCCCTACGGTCACGGCCGCCTGGAAACCCTCAGCGCACTCGTAGTGGGCATGATCCTGATTGCATCCGGCTCGCTGATTGCGTTCCGATCGCTCCAACGCGCCTGGGAATCCCAGCACGCCCCGGCTGCATACGCGGTGTGGCCGCTGGTCGCCTCCATCGCAGTAAAGAGCGCGATGAGCCTCTCCAAATGGCGTCTCGGCCGCAGGATCCGCAGCGCCGTGCTCACGGCCGATGCCTGGCATGACACTGTCGACATTCTCTCCGGAACGGTCGCCCTCATCGCCGTGGCGATTACGCTCGCCGATCCTGTTCGCTTCGCCGCGGCCGACCATCTGGGTGGCTCGGCCGTCGGCTTCATCGTCATCTTCGTCGGTATACGCGTGGTTCGCGACACTACGCTGCAGTTGATGGACACCATGCCCGAGCCGGAGGACATGCAGCGCATCCGTGAAGTGGGCCTCACCGTCCAGGGCGCTCTGGGGATCGAGAAATGCTACGCTCGCAAAACAGGACTGCAATGGCATGTGGATCTGCACCTGGACGTAGATCCAGCCATGAGCGTCTTCGCATCCCACCAGATCGCCAGTGAAGTTCGAGCCCGCATTCGCGAAAAGCTGGATTGGGTGGCCGACGTCCTGGTGCACGTCGAGCCTCACATGCTGGATACAATCTCAAACAGCAGGCATGGAAAATCGTGAAATCGCGCGGCTGCTTTCCGAAGTAGCCGACCTGATGGAAATTGGCGCCGAGGATGGCTTTCGCATCCGCAGCTATCGCAACGCCGCGTCCACCATAGAAAGCTATCCGGAACGCATTGACGATATCCTGCGCAATCCCGAACGCAGGGTCACCGATATCCCCGGCATTGGTAAAGGCATCGCGGCGGTTCTCGAGGAAATCGGCCAGCGCGGAACATTTCAAAAGCGCGATCATCTGCTCGAGCAATACCCGGCTACCCTGCTCGAGCTGCTGCGCATCCAGGGCTTGGGATCGAAGGGCGTCGCGCTGCTTTACCAGCATTACAAAGTGGCCACCATCGACGATCTGGAACGGATCTGCAAGGAGCAAAAACTGCGCGAGCTTCCTCGCATGGGCGCGAAACTTGAGGAGAAGGTCCTCAAATCCATCGCGCAATACCGCCAGCGCGCCGGCCGATTCCTGCTGAGCTTCGGCAAGAAAACCGCCGACGAACTGATTCCGTATTTGTCGGAAACCGGCGGCCTGGATCAAATCGCGGCTGCCGGCAGCCTGCGGCGCGGCAAGGATACAATCGGCGACCTCGACCTGCTGGTCACCGGGCCAAAGGCGCCCGAAGCCTTGGAGTGCTTCGTGAACCATCCCAAGGTCCACGCGGTTCTGGGCAAAGGTCCCAACAAAGCCAGCATCCAGTACGGACTGGAAGGCCTGCAAGTGGATCTGCGCGCCCTACCGCATGAAAGCTACGGCGCGGCGATGCAATATTTCACCGGCAGCAAGGAACACAACATCATCCTGCGCCTGCGCGCCCAGAAACTCGGCCTGACGCTCAATGAATACGGGCTGTTCCGCGTGGACAACGAGCAGCGCGTGGCGGGCGAAACTGAGCAGGATGTGTACGCCCAACTGGGCCTCGCCTGGATTCCTCCGGAGCTGCGCGAAAACTGCGGCGAGATTGAGGCGGCTCTCGAAGGACGCCTCCCGAAACTGGTGGAGCTTTCCGACATCCGCGGCGACCTGCATATGCACACCACCGAAACCGACGGCCGGGCCTCGCTGGAGGAAATGGCCGAAGCCGCCCGCGCCCTCGGCTACGAATACATCGCCATCACGGACCATTCCAAAGCTCTCGCCATGGCCAACGGTTTGGATGAAACGCGAGCAGTGGCGTTCGCCAAGCGAGTGCACGAGCTGAATAAGAACGGGCTCGGTATCCACATCCTGTCGGGCCTGGAGTGCGACATCCGGCGCGACGGGGAAATGGATCTCGCCGAAGACGCCTTGGCTGAACTCGATATTGTGGTGGCCAGCGTCCACAGCCACATGAATTTGGAACCCGCCGAGATGACCGATCGCATGCTGCGCGCGCTTGAATCCCCTAACGTTCGCATCCTAGGCCATCCCACCGGCCGCATCCTGATGCATCGCGATGCTTATCCCTTCGATTTTGAGCGCGTCGCCGCCGAGGCAGCCCGCCGCAATGTGTACCTTGAGATCAATGCCAGCCCCGAGCGCCTGGATTTGGGAAGCGCACACATCCGGACCGCAAAATCACTTGGCGCCAAGTTCGCTATCTCAACCGACGCCCATCAGACCAAGCATCTCGGATTCAACATGCCCTTCGGCGTCATAACGGCCCGCCGTGGATGGCTCGAACCCATCGACATATTAAATACTCTTTCACTCAAACAACTACATGAAGCTAATATCATCCGTATTAAAGTATAAAAACAACTTATTCTCCGTCACTCAGGATCATGTTGTGGATCCGAGCGGCTTTGAAATCCACCGTGCTATCGTGCAGCATCCAGGGTCAGCTGTCATGATGGCGGTGGACACGCGCAAGCGCATCCTCCTGGTGCGCCAATATCGGGTTCCGGCTCGCGCTTATTTATGGGAATTACCGGCCGGAAAACTGGATGCTGGAGAAACTCCGCTCCAAGCCGCGCGCCGCGAGCTGATCGAAGAAACCGGTTATCGCGCCAAACACTGGAAAAAGCTGGTTACGTTTTATCCCAGCCCCGGCTTCGTCGCCGAGAAAATGACCATCTTTCTGGCCACAGGTCTCACGGCCGGCGAAGCAACTCCCATGGGCGATGAACGCATCGAAACACGCTGGTTCACGGCTAACGAAATCGAGCGAGCAATCCGGTCAGGAAAAATCGTTGACGGCAAGACCATGCTAGGTTACCTGACCTGGAAGAAGTGATAGCATGTTATACTTAGATATAACTAGAGGAAAGACTCCCATGCACACCACCAATCTCCGCAAGGTCGGCGGCTCCGTCATGCTTGCTGTTCCACCCGCACTGCTGGATATCTTGCGTCTGCGGCCGGGCGCCAAGGTAGGCATTACAGTGGAGAGTGGGCGGCTGGTGGTCGAGCCTGACCAGAGGCCTCGCTACACTTTGGAAGAGCTGCTCGCCCAATGTCATCCCAAAGCCGCGCGCAGCAAGCAAGAGCGCGAATGGCTCCGTGACAAGCCAATGGGCGGCGAACTGCTCTAATGAAAAGGGGTGAGATCTGGCTGGTGGGGCTTGATCCTACGGAGGGACACGAGCAAAAGGGAAGGCGACCGGTCCTGATAGTGTCTCCCGAGGCTTTCAACATAGTAACCAAAGTGCCCGTGGTTCTTCCGATCACGATCAGCGGAAATTTCGCGCGGACCGCCGGATTTGCCGTGCCGCTCGCGGGTGCGGGAACCAAGACGACGGGGGTCGTCCGTTGTGATCAACCTCGCGCGCTCGATCTCACCGCACGCGGCGGCAGGAGGCTCGAAGCCGTTCCCCGCGCGATCATCGACGAAGTACTGGCGAGGCTGTCGCCGATTTTTGAATAGAGCATTAGTAGCGATAGAGGCATGAAAACTGGGGTATCGATGCCCGACCATCTCTTTCGCCAAGCAGAAGCCGCCGCTCGCCGCCTCAAGGTTTCAAGAAGTCAGCGCTACGCCACCGCGATTGCGGAATTCCTGGACCGGCAGCAAACAAATACCCTCACGGAACGGTTGAATGAATTGTATTCGCGCCAGCCTGCCAGGGTCGATGCGGCATTGCATCGCGCCCAGATCAAGTCCCTCGACAAGGACTCCTGGTAGCCGCGTTGGCCCCCCGGTACCGGCGCCCCGTGCTTGTTGTCCAGGCGGACTCGTTTAATCGGAGCCGGATTCAAACAGTTTTAGTCGCCGCTATTACAAGTAACCTCGATCTTGCGGACGCCCCGGGGAACGTCATGCTGCCTGCCCGGTCCTCGGGCCTTCCCCGCGACTCAGTGGTCAACGTCTCCCAGGTCCTAACTCTTGACCGCAGTTTCCTTACCGAACATGTTGGCACGCTACCGGCGCGCCTGCAGGGATCTGTCGATGCGGGTCTGCGCTTGGCTCTGCAGTTGTAGCTGGGTGGGATTGTGAGCGCCTGCAAAACGAAAGCGGCCCGGATCCCAGAGGGAGACCCGAGCCGCGATTTTGTGAAACTACCGAAAGTCTGCCTTAGAAGGAAACGCGCAGACCAATCTGAATGATTCGCGTGTAATTCGCCGAAGCTCCCGATCCACCCAGCGTAGCCGGATTGTACTGGCTGCTCAGCACGCCGAAACCTGCGGGATTCTGCAGGTTTACGCTCGGATCGCTCCATTCCATGTGGTTGGTCAAGTTGAATGCCTGCACGAAGAGCTGTGCGCCGATTCGCTCGGTGAACCTGGTGTCCTTGGTGATACCCAGGTCCAAGTTGTAGCGCGTCTGCCCGCGAATGGTGCCTGCGCCGCCGGTCCGCGTGTCAAGACCAAGAATGAACGGCCGGAAATTGGCGTAAACGGCTGCCGGGTTCGAGAACATGTTCACTTCGTTTCCGCCGTTTGCCGGAGCTCCGTTTACTCCCACGTTTCCGCTGCCGATCACGCCGAAGACCGGCGAATTGCTAAGCGAACTGGATTTACCGGAAAGGGGAATGGCGCTCGCGCTGAGATCTCCGTCAAACGCCTGGCCCTGTTCCTGGTAGGAACCGGTAGCGAAGTTGATGGGTAGACCCGTGCCGTACGTGAAGACCGGCGAAATCGTCCAGCCGCTGATAATCCTGCTCAACACCGGATTGGCGTTGTTTCCCCAACGCTTTCCCTTCCCGAACGGCAATTGATACGTACTCAGCAGGTTGAAGGTGAACTTCCGATCGAAATACTCCGGACCGTAGTCGGAGTAAAGATTGAAGGCGTTGCCGGCATTGTCCAGCGTGTAGGATTGGCCGGTGCTGATGATACCCAGAGCGTGGCTGTAAGTGAAGTTGGCGTTTACCGTCAACCCAGCCGAGTAGCGCTTCTGCAACGTCACTACCATCGCCTGATAGTTGGAATACCCATCGGACGTGTATGCGTAGCAGTAGAAGCACTGCGTGCTGGAGGTCAGCGCCGGACCAAAGACCCAACTAGTATCCAGATCGCTCCACAGGTTAGTTACAGCTTGCGTGCTGATATTACCACCCTCTTTGGCCAGTACGGCGTCGGAACAGCTCGCATACCCGCTGCAATAGCTGCTACCCTTCAGAGCCGTCTCCAGGAAAGGCTGGGGAGCAATGGTTTTGGCGCCGGAAGCCTGTGCGAAATACAGGTTTTTGTAGGCTTGTGCAAATGTTTGGCCACCCTGCACCATCATATAGGGTACGTTGCCAAAGTCGATGCCTTGATACAGGTTGGCCGCCCACGTTCCCACGTAGCCGACTTCCAGAATCATGTTGCCCTTGAGCTGCCGCTGGATGCTGACGTCCACCTGGTCCGTGCGAGCCGGTTTCCAGTTTTGATCCAACGATTCAACCAAGGTTGCATACGGTGCATTGTAGCCCGGCGTCACTGGAATGGGTAGAGTGGGCGTGATTGCGCCCACTGGGGCGTTCGCGCCATCCACGCCAATGCGGAAAGCGTTGGCCGGAGTCACCTGGCCGGTTCCAGTGCACTGACCGCTCATGTTCGGATTCTGGCAACCCACCGGCTGCAGGAATCCATCACCCAACACCGACGTGGACACCAGACCAGCCGCAAGACTTCGCGAGAAGAATCGACCATAGCCTGCGCGGAATACAGTGGACTTATCGCCCAGGATCTTGCCCAGCCAGCCGTCCTTCACTTCCGGATTCCAGGCCACCGAAACACGCGGTGCAATGGCGCCGTAGAAGGGATGGAATGGATACTTATTACCCGGCGAGATGTCCTGGACGGGCGTAAAGCCTAAGGTCGGGTTGTAAACCTGGCCGTTGGCTGCGTTTCTCTCCACGTTTTGGAGATATTGGTTAATCGTGATGACTTGACCGGTGGTGGTGGTCAGAACGTCCTGCGCGCCATTCAGATCGTAGGGCGGCATTTGAAGCGTCCAGTTCAGACCATAGCTTATAGTGATGTTCGGCTTGATCTTCCAGGAATCGTTGAGAAACAGGCTGTAGGTCTGGTCCGTTACGTAGGAATGCAGCGGCGTGCCGAGGGGATTCGCAGTCAAATTGTTACCGGTGCGAGTAGCCACGACGCTGGTACTATCTATAATGCCCGCCACCTGAGAGTAGAGGCTGTTCCAGGAACCGACTTCCGATGCCGGAAGGCAATTCGTGACTACGCTACCGGCACACGGTATCGGCTGGTAAGCCGGGCTAAAATTGACGCCCGTGTTGTTCGAGTCCTCCACCAACTGCGTGAGCCCGCCTACCACGTTGTCATAGCGATCGAACTTCCAATGTTCATGCAGAAACTCGCCGCCGAACTGCCACAGATGCGTTCCATGAAGCCAGCTGATGGTATCGCGATAGTCATAATCGTGACCATCCCAGAGCCGGTTGCGTGCGTCCTGCGTGTTCACGTTGATCGGAATCAGAGCCTGGTTGGTCTGACCACCAATTTCAAGCGCTCCAGCGAGGCCTGGAAGCTGCGGCTCAGCGCCGGCGCGTAGATACTGCCATTGGTTGCGCGTATAGCTGATGTGGGCATCGTTAGTTAGGTTGGGTGTAAGCGTACCCGTGATTCCCGCCACAAAGAAACGCGGGCCCAAAGGAAAGTTCGAGGCCGCTGCTGGAGTGCCTAATGTATCGCCCGGTAGAAAGCCCCCGATGTCAACTTGGTTGGTGGTTGGGTCGTTCTCGTGGAAATACCGGTAGCTGCTAAAAAAGCGCCACTTCGCGCCGAAATCGTGATCCACGCGAACCACTCCGAAGTCGTTGGACAACGGGTATGCCAGAGTAGAGAGATAGCCGCAGGTGTTGAGCGTGTCACCGGCGCCGAAGAGGGTGTTGCAATGTGGCTCGTACTTGTTCCAGAGTGCATTCACCGTGGGGCTAAGACCTAGGCCGCGCGGGTCGCAAGGCTGTCCACCAGTGCCACCGCACGCAGTAGAAGTCGCCAGGTTATATTTAACGATGTTGCCGCTGGCATCGCGTTCCTCAATGATCCCTTCCCGCAATGTATCGGAAGGAACAGTTCTCTCGTAGGGCCCAGAACGGGGATAACGTTCCCCTTCGTAATTCGCGTAGATATATGTCTTCCCTCCCCAGAACGATGGCAGCACCGGTCCGCCAAATGCTCCGCCAAACCGGTTGTAGTGGGATTTCGGCTTCCCGGCGCCGGTGAAGTTATTGAACCAGTCGTTAGACGACAACACATCCGATTGGAAAAAGTCATAAGCCGAGCCGTGGAATTGGTTCGTCCCGCGCTTGGTGTTCATCATCATCTGCCCGCCATTGGAAAGGCCGAAGTCCGCGGTCATGTTGTTGGTGTTGACCCGAACCTCCTCGATGCTTTCCATCGGCGTGGGCACCACACCGGAACGGCTGCCGACATAAGTGCCGTTATCGCCATCGAAATCGCTAGTGGCATTTCCGCCGTCCAGCAGGTAGGTATTCTGATCGGACATATTGCCGCCCACCTGACCGCTGGTGATGTTGTTTTCGTGGCCGCTCATCGTGGGGGAGACGGTGGGCTGCAGGAACAGGAGACCAGCAGCATCGCGATTGATGATAGGCAGATCCATCATGCCCTCATTGGTAATGGTTTGGCCCATGGTGGAGTTCAAGGTCTGCAACTCCGCGCCGGCCACGGTTTTCACTTCCACCACTTCGCTGATCTGCCCAACTTCCAGCGTGATGTCGACGGTGGTGGCTGTGCCGACCAACACCACCTGCTCCTTCACCTCGGACTTGCTGAATCCGGCCTTGGACACAGTAATGTTGTACTTCCCGGCCACCACGTTGTTGAAGATGTAAAGGCCCGCCGCATTGCTCTGCGTCGATATAGAGATGTTGGTGCCTGGGTCCGTCAGTGTGATCTCCGCGCCGCCAATAACCGCGGCGCTAGTATCCGTGATTCGTCCAGTTACCGAAGATGCACCAGATGTGCCCTGCCCGAAGAGCAGCGCAGTTGACATCAGAAGGCAGAAAACACACAGCAGCCAAAGCGATAGCTTTCTCATCATGTCCCTTTCCCCACTAACAAAATTACAAATTAGCCAACTAACAGAATTTCGGTTATTGTACGCCAATCCGCGAAGGGATGTCAATGATCCTGATAAAGATATTCTCCAGTCTCCCCGGACACCCTCGACCCGGTGGGGGAATGTCCTTTCGGTGGATCTTGTTACAATTTTCAGGATGACGGAATACAAGTTTTTGTAGACCAGTTGCGCCTTTGTTCTTGCATCCGCGGCGAGAGGATTGGCGTAAGTTGGTATAAAATGAGTGAACCGTATGGATCGGTGCACAGCATTGATCGTCCTGGCTGCTGGGATAGCGGCGCCTGCAGCCGCCGCTCCCACCTATGTCGGCGCAGCGGCCTGCGCAAAATGCCACGCCGAAGTCTATCGTAAGTGGTCCGCGTCGCGGCACAGCAAGATGGTCCAACCAGCCACCCCGCAGGGGATCAAGGGAGATTTTAGCCTCATCCATGTTCAGTTGCGAGGCTCGGATTATGCGCTACGCGTGCGGAGCGGCGTCTACTACATCACCGAGTCCTACCTGACGGGCCAGCCGCAGGAGCACCGCGTGGATTACACGCTCGGCAACCGCCGCATCCAGCATTACTTAACGACCCTTCCGAGCGGGCGGATTGTTGTGCTGCCGCCAACCTGGGATGTGGGACGGAAGCAATGGTTCCACAACCTGGATATCGCCGACCCGGATGAGACCGATGACGTACAGGTGCAAATCTGGAACAAAGTTTGCTACTCCTGTCACGTCAGCCAGGAGGAGAAGAACTACGACGGCGAGGAGGACTCCTACAAGACGGCTTGGCTGGACTCCGGGACCAACTGTGAGCGCTGCCATGGCCCGGGAAGCGCGCATGTCGCGGATCATTCCGTCGCCGCCGGCTTGCCCACGCACGCGGTACAGGATATCGTCCTCCAGACTCGTCTTGACCCGGTGCGCAATACCATGGTCTGCGCGCAGTGTCACTCTTTTCGCGACATATACGTGAACGGCTTTGCGGCCGGCTCAGACTACTACGATTTCTTCCTTCCGGTCCTGGAATTCAATCAGCCCGTTAACCGCGATCCGGCTTACTGGCCGGACGGCCGCACCCGGCGGTTCTCGAACGACGCATTCGGCCTTTGGCAGAGTGAGTGCTTCCTGAAAGGCGGCGTCACCTGCGTCGGCTGTCACACCGCTCCGCACGAAGTGGATATCGAAAAAAATCCGCAGCTTCGTCCGGATGCCAATGCCCTCTGCACACGCTGCCACGCCGGCATCGGAAAAGCTTTGACGGCTCACACTCATCATGCAGCTTCGAGTACCGGCAGTTCCTGCGTGGAATGCCACATGCCCAGAACCGTGCTGAGCATCAAAGCCCAGATCCGGGATCATTCCATGAGCATTCCCGTGCCGGAAAATACCATCCGCCACGGCATTCCGAATGCGTGTAACAACTGCCACCAGGACCGCAATGCCGATTGGGCGCTCCAACAGATGAACAAATGGTATACGCCCCAATTGCGTCAGAAACTCATCCGTCGGGCCGATGCCTTCGCGGAAGGGCGCGCCGGGAAACCGGAGAGTGTCCCGGAGTTGCTGGAGATTCTCGAAAAGCAATCGGAGGGGCCGCTTGTGCGCGCCAATGCACTCGGCTATTTGAACAGTTTCCTGGATGACCCGAGAGTCTTTCCCGCTCTAGTACGCGCCCTCTCCGATCCGGAACCGGCGGTGCGCGTGTACGCGGCGCTGCGGATGAGCCCCCGGCCTGCGAACAAGGAAGCTGCCGTCGCCGCGCTCGTGCGGGCGCTCGGTGATTCCGCCACGACGGTACGCGTGGGCGCCACGGTGGCGCTGGTGAGTTTGGGAATCCGCCGGCTTCCGGGCGAGGATGGAGAACGGTTCGAGCAGGCCAAGCAGGTTTTTCGCGCGCGCGCCGAACTCAATTCCGACGACGCGGCACAACTTCTCGGGGCCGGCAAGTTCTACTTACTCAGCGGCGATCCAATCACCGCCATGGGTGCGTTTCAAAACAGTCTAAAGCTCGATCCTGGGATTCCCGCAAGGTACTTCCTCGCCTATGCAAAAGCCCAACAAGGCCACCTAGACGAGGCGCGCCAAATCCTACGAGGCATCCCCCCTGCTGATTCCCAATACGCCAATGCGCAAAATCTGCTGAAGGCCCTCGGCGGCCAGTAGGTTTTACGTTCCCGGACATGCCAACGGCGCAGTCAGCATGGTGGTGTCCGGATAACTATAAGCTCCCTGAAACGCCGTCGACGGAACCTGCCTCTCAAACCATTGGAGCAAAGCCTCCACCTGAGGGTGATAGGTGAACCCATCCACCGTTACCGGAAATGCATTCGTGGCAAGAAACTCCAGCGGATCGCCAGTCTCGAGAATTGACTGGCATTCGGGCGGGCTGCTGCCCGGCGCCTGCCACGATGGAACCGCGTTGTTGACAAACGGATCGTTCATCCACTCCGTGATTTCATGGCTGATAAAATTGACATCCGCGCGGCCCGGATCTCCGAAAATGCCTGCGTCCACCCAGGAGGCTGTGGCGAACGTCTGCACATCGTGCCGATTCCCATGCACCGCCTTATCGATGGCCGTGTGGAATCCAAGAACGCAGCAGTTGGTCGGGTCGCCCCCCTGATAAAACAGCGCATTCCGCGTGAGCACAATCGCTAGTTCGTCCAACTGGAACGGCTCGAATTGAAGAATGGTGTTCAGTTGCGAGACGAAAAATCCGTCGTCGATCAGCGCGAAATATGGCCCACCCGACCCCGCCTGGAACACTATGGAAAGTCCCACCGGCACCTCGATCTGGACCGCCTGCAGCACCCGTGGTCTGTTAATCAGCGTGTGCCAATCGGGCTTCATCACGTTGAAGAACTCCGCCCGCTGGACGGCGTCGGAAAACTGCGTGTTGCCGGTCCCGTACATGGCAGTTTCGACGTTCGGCCCGTTCACGAACTGGGGAACCACCGTAGCCGCGTCGATCACGATATTGTTCCCATTCTGGTCCGCATATTCATCGAAATAGAACTGGATGGTGACCAGCGACGTGTCCACGCGGGTACTACCGCCGTGCTTTGGATCGCTCCCCACCATCGTGTAAGGATAAGTGGTGCCGTTGTAAGTGAACGAGCCCGTAAAGTTCGGGACCGAATTCACCCTTTGCTGTTTAGTGGCGGAGTTCCCGTCCGGTGTCAGCTTGTTCGCACTGGTGAATTGGGCGGTCGCGCCGGTTTGGCTCATATAGCCTGGATTCACAATCTGCGGATGTTTTAGCGGATTCGTATTCTGCGCCCAGGCCGTAAGAGAGACCAACAGCGTTATTACCGCGAGTAGTCGCATTTGCACCCCGTTTCTTGGAAACGACTTTACAAAAGCTTACCATCGCGGTTTCGTACTGGCAATACTCTGACATCCTTACAAACGCGGGGCGAGCCAGCTCCCGCCGTAGTACGGTATCCTGAACAGTCTTACGTGAAGATGAGAAACCAATGATCGCCACTGGTGGCGCGGCGTTGTTTGCCATCGCTTTCATGGCGGTCGGAGTGCTGCTCACAGTTGTATTCTTCGCCGCTGCCGCGCTGGTGGTAGTAGGCCACTTCAAACCCAGCCGCAGGTTGCAGCGCGCCGGCTTCATTGTGCTGGCCGTTTGGTTTCTGCCCGCAGCCATCTGGACTTACTATCTTCAGACCTTGATCGAGCATGACCAATACCGCGTCCTGTCAAAACCAGAAGTAGTGTACGGCGTACCGCTCCCGGCCGGCGCGCAGGTAGACTACCGCAGGTGGGCGCGACGAGTGCAATGGGTCATGTTCCGCACGCCACAAGAAATCGAAGGCGTCGAATACGTAGACCAAGTCAACTTCTGTGGCCGGCGTGTCTGCAGCGGAACGCTAGCTCGCGATCAGGAGATCCAAGGCCTGCCCTGCCGCGCGCAAACCGTGGCCGGCTATTCGGAAACCACTGGCCATCTGACCGAATGCACGCTGGCCCACCCTTTCGTGCGCCAAGGAGTGACATGGCCGACCGGAACCACCGTGCGGATTGAATCCGATAAGAACGATAGCTACTTGCCTCCGGCGGGCGCGGACCCCATCCGCATCAACGGTCTTCTGGTCCATTGGGGACTAATCGTTCGGCTCACGCCCGACGGACGCATCCGCGAGCTGGATCGCAACCAATCGCAACCCGATGCCGACACGCACCTGGAGGCGGGCAGTATCCAATTAAAGAGCGACCAGTACCGCTTCGGGCTGGACGGGACCATCCACGGCGGCATTCTCGCGCAGGATGCAGTGATCGATGGAAAGCCAAGGAAAGCCGGCGACCCGGTGGTGATTCAGGGTGCCAGTCACTAGCCACCAGCCACCAGCTACCAGCCCCCAGCCCCGCCAGCGGCTAGCCACTCCTGCATCACCCCCAGTGCAGCCGCTCGATGGCTCACTCCCATCTTCCGTTCCAGTAGCGCTTCTCCAAAGGTGCAGCCGAACGGAGGATAGAAGAACAGCGGATCGTATCCGAAACCATTCGCACCGCGTGGCTCTTCCGCTAGCCGTCCTTCCACCTCTCCGCGAAATGTATGGATCAGCTCTCCCTCACGCGCAAGCGCCACAACGCAGACAAACCTCGCTGGTCGATCGCGCACGCCTCGCATGCGATCCAGCACCAACTGGTTATTGGCTTCATCAGTGGCATCCGGACCGGCGAATCGAGCGGAGTAAACACCGGGAGCGCCACCGAGCGCATCCACCTCCAGGCCCGAATCATCTACAAACAGATATTCACCGCAATGTTTCGAGTAATAAAGGGCCTTTTCAACCGCATTTTCCTCGAATGTCACGCCGGTTTCTTCGCACGGCGGAATTTCAGCCAGGCCGGGCAGCGTGTCCACTTCGAACCGGGCGTCCAAAGCTATGCGAAATTCGCGCAGCTTACCCGGGTTGGTGGTGGCGCAATACAACCGCAACGCTACAGCTCCAACGCCCGCTTCTGAATCGCGATCAACTCCCGAATCCCGGCTCGTCCGATCTGCACTAACTCCGCCAACTGCGCATCGTCGAAGGCCGTCTTCTCAGCCGTAGCCTGTAGCTCGACGAAGCGGCCGGACCCCGTCATTACGATGTTCATGTCCACCTCCGCGTTCGAATCTTCGTCGTAACACAGATCCAATACCGCGACGCCCGCCACTATCCCCACGCTGGTAGCCGCCACATGATCCAGCACCGGGAGCGCTTTCAAAGATCCGTACTGCACCAGTTGCTTGAGCGCCAGCACCAGCGCGACGTAGGCGCCGGTAATGGAAGCGGTGCGCGTGCCGCCGTCGGCTTGCAGCACGTCGCAATCGACAATGATGCTCCGATCTCCCAAAGCCGCCATATTCACCACCGACCGCAAAGACCGGCCAATTAACCGCTGGATCTCCTGCGTCCGTCCCGATGGATGGCCCTTGGTGACTTCGCGCGGAGTCCTGGTTCCTGTGGCGCGAGGCAGCATGGAGTATTCCGCCGTCACCCATCCCCGCCCGCTTCCCCGCAGAAATTGCGGCACGCTCTCTTCAACCGAAGCCGCGCATAGCACACGTGTATTGCCCACCTCGATCAGCGCCGAGCCTTCCGCGGTCATCAAATAATTGCTGGTGATCCGTATCGGACGCATTTGGTCCGGATGGCGATTGTCGATTCTCATGAAGTTCCGGATTGCAGGGAAAGATAGAACAACAGACACATCGCCGCGATACCCAGCAACACCAGAATCAGGCAGGGGATCGCTGCGCGAGCGGATTTGGCCGGCAACTTCTTGCTGCTGCCGGCCGGCTTGAACTTGGCCATGAACTTGTATTGTAGCCCCGCGCGTAAGCAAGGGGACATCTTTGAAACGAACCCTACAAATACCTCGCCGCCTGCCGGAAAAATTCATCCAGGGCATCGAAGCTCGCCTCTTCCATATCGCGCAGCGCCATCGCTACCACAGGCCGGCCGCGTGCGGCCAGCGCACCGATGGTGGCCAGGAACTGGGCGCGATGGTAATCGGCCGTGTAGCCGATGGAGGGAATCTCTTCGGAGGCGTCCGAGATCAAAATCGTGGAAAAACATTTTCCGTGGCCGATGATCATTTCATGATAGGAGTGATTCATGGCCGGACCTTCGTACACATCCACAGGCATCTTCAAACGCGAGCGGAACAGCGATTCCGCCGCGCGGTTCAAGCGCGTTCGCAAAGCGCGGCCTCGCGCCGAGTAGCGTGTGTCGCCGAAACAGGTCAGCTCCGCGTATTCGATTTCACGGTCCGCCGTCAAGCCGCGCAGAATGGCCGCATATATTTCAGGACCCGTTGCCGGTGCGGGACCAGGCACCACGGCGCCATCGTAGAACAAACTCACTCGTCCCCGCCAGCGGGCCTGATTCGGAGAATTTCGCATTTGCTCCCACGCCTCGGTTTTCTCGATGCCCCCCAATTTTTCCGCCGACGCGTGCAATTGGTTGGTGATGGATTTATACAACTCCACGCTCGGTTGGGTGACGAAGTTCATGTCGCGCAATTGGGCGAGTCCGAACACCGCGTAGTGGATGAACTGCATGTATCGCGAAAGTTCGCACCGGGCCGGGGCGGTGAGAGTAACAAGAGGATATCCGGCATGGCGCAGCAGAGCGATCTTACGCCCCTCGGTCGCCGGCGAACCTCTTCTTTGCACCGCCAAGAAAAGACGATCTTGATGAGGATCCTTGGGCGGACGGTAATTCTGCAACCGGATCCTTTCATCAATGACGATCTTTATGCCTTGGCGCTCGGATTTACCGAGGCTCTCTTCGAAATCCTGTTTGGTCCAAAGCGACGCGCCGGCCCATTCGCGCGGCAGTATCAGCGTCACTTTGTCGCGCCCTGCCTGTCCTTGCGCATCAAGAAAAGCGGCCAGACGCCAAGCTGCGTCGATCTCGTCGTCTTCAAGCATCGTCGCCTGGATCCACGCTTCCAGGTCGACACCGCTCAATCCCAGCGGATACAGGCTTCCACGCGTAAGCGGCGCGCTATGCCGGCCGGCCGTGCTGTTGCGATGGTCGGGCTGCAATTCCACGCGCTGGTAATCCTGGCTCGATGCGAACTGATCCAACAGCGACCCGGGCAGCGTCATATATATAAAGTTGGGGCGCGAATCCACTTTGTTGCGTTCGTAAAGAAGCGCCAGTTTTTGAAGATTCACCACCGGCTCGTAGGAAGTCATCCCCATCGCCATGCCCACCACCAGCGTGCTTTTGAGAATCTTCGAAAGCGGAAGCTTCGAGCGCCGCGACATATCGGCGAGAATGTTTTTGAGCTTCGCCGGATCGGTGGAATCCAATACGTAGCAGCGCGGGCCGCGCTTCAACAGTCCAACGGCATTGTACATGTTCTTGTCTTCGGCCGATCCGCCCATCCCTGCCCAGATCAGGAATCGCAGCGTGGACCCGTGAACCTGCCGGATTCGTTGCCGAATCTGATCGAGTTCTTCCGCGATTCCGCCGGGCCATTCTCGATGATGCGCGGCCTGCCAGGGGAGATCGAACACACCGTAGCCGCTTTTTGTAACGCGTCCCTGCGCATTGATTTCCATTCCGATGCGGATCAGCCGGTTGCGGTTGGGATCAAGCCCGTCCAGCCCTTTGCGGTTCGCACGAGAGTCGAGCGCCTTAAGTCTCTCGATCGGACTGTCCTTGCGGATCGCCGCGAATTGCGCTTCCGATGACGGCCGATCGTTGTAGAGCGAGAGAAGCACCCCACAGTTTTAGCACACGCGGATTGAATCCATTGTGGCGCACGCACTCGTGGGGCGGACCCCCTGGTCCGCGCGGGTCCCCCCGGACCCGCTAGCTACAGAACAGAAAACCGGCCACCGCCAAGTTTGTTATTAACCCGGCTTTCCATAACCGCCTCCGCCGGGCGATTCAATGCGGAGCACGTCGCCCACGTCCACTTCAAATCGCGCTTTTCCGGGGATCGCGATAGTTCGTTTTCCCTTCAGCAATGTGTTCTTTCCAGGCGCGCCCGATTCTCCGCCCAACAAACCGTACGGACCGCGCAATCGGCGATCCGCAAGAATGGTCACTTCCGCGGGCGTGAGAAATTCAAATTCGCGGATGATGCCATCGCCGCCTCGATGGTGTCCCGCGCCGCCCGAGCCGGAGCGAATGCGATAGCCGCGGATGCGTAGCGGATACTGATGCTCGAACGCCTCCACCGGCGTGTTCCAGCTATTGGTCATGTGCGCATGGGTTGCGCTCGGGCCATCGGCCACGGCAGACGCGCCCATGCCTCCCGCGATGGTTTCGTAATACGCAAAGGGTCGTCCACGAGGAGGGTTCTGGCCGCGCAATCGGTCCATGCCTCCGAACGTGATGTTGTTCATGGTGCCGTAACTGGCGGCGGGAATCAACCGCGGCACTGCCTTGGACAGCGCGCCCAGCACCACGTCCGTGATGCGTTGCGACGTTTCCACATTGCCCGCGGCCATCGCAGCAGGAGGTTGCGCGTTCACCACCGACCCCAGTGGCGCGATCACTTCGAGCGGCCGAATGACGCCCGCGGTGTAAGGAATGTCTTCGCGCACCAGGCATCGAAACACATACGTCGTAGCCGAAACCGCTACAGCATAATTCGCATTCACGGACCCTTCCACCTGCTCACTCGATCCTGTGAAATCGATAGTCGCGCGATTTCCGTGAATGGTCACCGTAGCGACAATTTTAACGGGACGATCGACAATGCCGTCGTTGTCGAGATAATCTTCGAAGCGATATTCTCCGCGCGGCAGGCGGCGGATGGCGGACCGCATCATGCGCTCGCTGTAATCCTTGAGCGCCGTCATATTGCGGCGCACTTTCGCCATTCCATACTTGGCCACCAGATCCAGCAGCCTCTGTTCGCCGCGCCGGATGGCCATGCACTGCGCTAACAGATCGCCTTCGCGCTCCTCGGGAGTCCGCACGTTGGCCAGGATCAAACCCAGCAGTTCGCGATCGAATTGTCCACCCCGCACCAGCAGAATGGGTGGAATCCGGATGCCTTCCTGATAAATCTCGCGCGCCAACGGCATGGAGCCCGGGCTCATGCCGCCGACATCAGCGTGATGCGCGCGGTTGGCTACGTAGAATGCCGGCTTGCGCGTGCCTTTCACAAAGACGCCTGACACCGCAGTGATATCGGGCAAATGCGTTCCACCGCGGAAAGGATCGTTCAGGATGGCAACGTCGCCCGGAGCGAAATCGAAGGCCTGCATGGCATTCCACACCGACAGCGGCATCGCGCCCAGATGAACGGGCATGTGATCGCCCATCGCCACCGTTTCGCCGGAGTCGTCATACACCGCGCACGAATAATCGCGGCGCTCTTTGATGTTGGCCGAATACGAAGTCTTGCGCAGCACCGCTCCCATTTCTTCCGCAATCGAAACCAGTAGGTGGCGGAATAGTTCAAGCTCGATAGGATCGGGTTTCATTGTTTGCAGGCTCCTACGTTCACCAGGAAGCTGGCCACTTTTTGCCAATGCGCGCCATCCGATTTTTCAAGATCGAAACTGTGCGTGGAAGCATCGGCGCGCAGACGCCATCCAGATGTTTTAGTGGCCGCTGGGAAGGAAATGGGACTCGCGCCGGCCTGTTTCATGGACCAGCTTTCGCCGCCCGTTCTGGTTTCGTAGAGCTCATGCAGATTATTGTCCAGCCGAGCATCGATCAGTAGCGATCCATTTTCGCGCGAATCGAACCAGAAATGTTCGATGACGGCCACGCGGCTTTCGTCGAAGATCGGCCGATCGCGCCAGGTCTTGCCTCCATCCGTCGTCAGCAGAAGAAACGGATCGCGTGGAGTGCTCTGCAGGTTCGCGCCCGAGATCCAACCGTTCTGGAAATCGATGAATTGGATTTGATCGAGTCCGGCGAACCGGACGCGTGGATGCGGCTCGATCCACGTTTTTCCGGCGTCTTCGCTGGCGAGCAGGACGGAGTATAGCGTGGTGGTTGTAGTATGCAAATTCCCCGTGAGGAAAATTTTGTTTCCGGCTGCTTCTGCGTTGCTCAGTTCGAGAAAAACCGGGCACGGCTCTTCCTCCGAGCAACTCAATCCAGCGGCCTGCGTATCGGCTTCCGTGCATTCAAAAGGCACTCGCATGGGTTTGCCTGTGTTTTCGAGCGGAGTCTGGGCGCTGAGATAGGCAGCGAACACAACCAGCGCGGCCGAACGAAGCACAAATTTATGGTACCGGATTGGCTTTCCGAGCATCACATGACACATGCTTCAAATCAGTAATCAGTTGGAAACGCTGGTATGGAAAACCACACAGGATTTTGACAATGTGAGTGATGAAGAAGCCTCCAAGCTGCCTACCGCTGGCGGATGGTCGCGCAAGCAGATTCTCGGGCACCTGATCGATTCGGCTTCAAACAATCATCAGCGATTTGTTCGCGCCCTGCTTCAGGACGAAGTTCGCCTACCTGCGTACGATCAGGAGGGCTGCGTCCGCGTCGAGCGCTATCAGGAGTTGCAGTGGGGCCAGTTGGTGGCTCTTTGGGCCAGCTACAATCGGTTCCTGGCGCACATCCTGGCAGGCGTGCCGGAAGCCAAGCGGCGCACGCCGTGTTTCATTGGCGACAATCCCGTGATGACACTGGAGGAACTGGCGGTGGACTATGTGCGCCACATGCAGCATCATTTGGAACAAATCAAATTTTGATACTGAGCTACCCAAACCGTGGCGCACGCACTCATGCGTGCCGCGTTCACACTCGTGTGAACGCCAGGTTCGAGTAGCAGCGCGATCTCAAATCTCGAACTTGATGCCCTGCGCCAGCGGCAGTTCGTTGGACCAATTGATAGTAACGGTCTGGCGGCGCATGTAGGCTTTCCAGGAATCGCTGCCCGATTCGCGTCCTCCGCCCGTATCTTTTTCGCCGCCGAAGGCCCCACCGATTTCCGCGCCGCTGGTTCCGATGTTGATGTTGGCGATTCCGCAATCACTGCCCCGCGCACTCAAGAAAGTCTCGGCCGAGATCACGTTGCTGGTGAACATGGCCGATGACAGACCTTGCGGGACATCGTTGTGCCACTTCAGGACCTGATCTAGCGTGTCGAACTCGATCAGATACAAAATCGGCGCGAAGACTTCTTCCTGGAGGATGGGCATGCCGGAATGCGCCTTCACCAGCGTGGGCTGCACGTAGCAGCCGCTGAGTTCCTGGCCGCCGAAGATTATTTCGCCTCCTTCTGCACGAATTCGTTCCAAAGCTTTGCGCATGGTTTCCACCGACGATTCATCGACCAGCGGACCCATGTGGGTGGATTCGTCCAGCGGATTGCCGACGCGAATGTGCGCATAGGCCGACTTGAGTTTTTGAATCATCTCGCCGGCGATGCCGCGCTGCAAGAACAATCGGCGGATGCTGGTGCAACGCTGGCCGGCGGTTCCAACCGCGCCGAACAGCGCAGCGCGAACGGCCAGATCGAGATTCGCATCGTTCATAACGATGACGCCATTATTGCCGCCCAACTCGAGCAGCGTGCGGCCCAGCCGGTGCCCCACCGTTTCCGCGACGATGCGTCCCACGTGACAGGAACTGGTGGCGCTGACCAGCGGGATACGCCGATCCTCCAGCAGGCGCCGGCCCACGGTGGAATGGTCGCCCATCACCAGAGCGAACACGCCACGCCAACCGTGACGCGCCAGCACGCGATCGCAGATTTTCTGCACGGCGATGGCAGTAAGCGGCGTCTTGTGAGACGGCTTCCACAGCACGCAATCGCCGCAGACGGCCGCGATGAGCGCGTTCCAGGACCATACCGCGACCGGAAAATTGAAGGCGGAGATTACTCCGACGATTCCCAGCGGATGCCACTGCTCATACATGCGATGTAGCGGCCGCTCACTTTGCATGGTGAGTCCGTAAAGCTGGCGCGATAGACCGACGGCGAAATCAGCGACGTCGATCATCTCTTGCACTTCACCTTTGCCTTCGGCCAGGATCTTGCCCATCTCGAGCGTCACCAGCGTCCCCAGGTCGTCTTTGAAGCGGCGCAGTTCGTCGCCAATTTCACGCACGATCTGTCCACGCTTGGGGGCCGGCAGCATGCGCCACCTTTCGAAGATTTCGACGGATTGCGCAACGATGGCTTCGTAATCCTGCTCAGACGCCATGCGGACGCTCGCGAGCTCCTGCCCGTCGGCGGGATTGAGCGATGCTATGGTTGGTCCTCCGGGTGAAGCGATCCATTCACGCCCGCAAGCGCCCGAATTCATGGGCTCGATACAGAGCCGCTCCAAAACAGGATGTGTCACTATTGTGTCAGCCATCGAAAACCCTCCGGGCCGGTTCCGAACCGGCGCCCAGCCTTATTCACTACCCGTCCAATGCGCGCCGCCACTTCAGCCTGAAAATCTGAATCCAGCCAGACCGAATAGTCGTGATGTTCGCTGATGGCGAACGCGACCTCACGTGTTGTTGCGCCGTTCGGCTTCGCCGAGCGAACATGCAGCGCATCGCCGACGATGTCGCGCTCGGTAGCTTCCAGCGCCAACCCCGCCAACTCTTCAGGATCGCACGGCAGCAGCGGCGCGAGCGTGGCGAAGGTGTCGATGCCCGCTTCGCGCAAGCGGTGAATGACCTCAATGCGTTGATGGATGGGAGAGCAATGCGGTTCGTATAGCTTGCGAATTTCTTCCCGATTGGTAGTAATTGAAAAGCTCACCCGCAGCGCAGTGAGACGCGCCAGCGCCACAAGCTTATCGAGATCCCGCAGGATCAACGAGCCGCGCGTTTGGATTACAAAAATCCGCGGCGGACGCGCCAGCAGTTCATCCAGAATGCGAGGCATCATTTCCGCGGACTCTTCCGCTGGCTGGTAGGGATCCACCACGGGCGAGCAATAAATCACTTGACCCGCGCGCAATTGTCGCCGCAGCAATTCGGGTGCATTGGATTTGAAAGTTGTGAATTGACCCCAATGTTTCCAATCGTCGGGCTTCAAACCGCCGTAAATCCCCATGGTAGGGACATAACAATAGGAGCAGCCGAAAGTGCAATTTCGCGCGGGTGTAAGGGAATGCGTGAATCCAGCTTGCGCGATAAATCCGGTGGTGGTGCTGAGAACGCTCTTCGACTCAGCGTGGAATACCTCGAAGGGCATGGATACTTACTATTCTCTCATTTTGACCCATGCTAACTACGCTTCGGCAGTTCGCTATTTAGCGGAGCACCTGCTTACCCAACTACGTCCTGAGCGTAGCCAACGGGTCAAGCCGAGCTGCGCGGCGGGCCGGAAAATAGCTGACTGCCAGAGCAGCCGCGGGCACGAGGAGTGCCGCGATAGCGTAGATGCCGGGATCAGTCGGCCGCACTTCGAACAACATGGCAATGGGCTGTCGGCGAAAGAACTTTAGCATCGAAATCCCAGGCGTTCGCATGAGTGCGAACGCGGCAAACACGAGTGTTCGCGCCACGCGTAGCGCACGCACCCTTGCGTGCCGCGTCGCCACTCATGGCGACGCACGGCAGTAGTAAAGATTCAGCAACGACAGCCCACTAGCGATGAGTCGGCTGGCCGCGAGCGAGCCGATCAGTCCGACGCCCAAGCCAGCCGCGGCGAGACGCAACGTCTTACGGAGCATCAACCGCGATACATCCCTAGGAGTGGCGCCCAACGCCACGCGCAGGCCAATCTCGCTGGAGCGCTATCCCACTAGGTAGGCCATCACGCCGTAGACACCGGGCCATGGCCAGACACACAGCCAAAGCAGCAAAGACTCCCAGAAGCAAAGTGCGAAACCAGCGTGAAGCCGAGATTGTTGCGGAGCGATCGAAGGGCGAATTTGAGGTCCATGATCTACTCCTGGCGCAAGGCGACCAACGGATCCACTTTCGAAGCGCGGTGCGCTGGAATGTAACTGGCTGCCAGAGCGACCACCGCCAGCAGAACCGCGACTGCGGCGTAGGTCATCGGGTCGCCTGGCTTCACTTCAAACAGGACGCTGGTGAGCAAGCGCGTGGCGGCCATTGCGCCTGCTAAGCCGAGCAGCAAGCCGGCTCCTGCCAGCAGCATTCCCTCCCGCAGCACCAATCCCGAGATGTCGCGCGGGCTTGCACCCAGAGCCATGCGAAGGCCAATTTCGTTGGAACGCTGGCTCACCAGGTAGGCCATCACGCCATAGACGCCCGCCATGGCCAGGCAAACTGCCACGGCTGCAAAGATGCCGAGCACCAGCGTCCGAAATCTTGGTGCGGCGACGTTCTCGGCCAGCGACGCATCCATGCTGGTGAACTTCACAGGTACTTCGGGCGAGCGCTCGCGTGTTTTGCGGCGCAGGGTTTCCTGAAGCAGGCCCGGATCGCTAGTGGTCTTTACAATGACGCTGAGCGCTGTGGATGGCTGCGGATGTTGTTCGTAAGGCATGTAAATCTCGGGCGATGGTTCGTGCGCCGGGCCGTACTGTCGTACGTCTCCCACGA
>Ga0182024_10007571_pt1 | contig 23361 bp, 19 predicted proteins | sample P32metaG_FD_120480 | JGI IMG/M metagenome (GOLD analysis project Ga0182024, IMG submission 120480) | Permafrost microbial communities from Stordalen Mire, Sweden - P3-2 metaG (Illumina Assembly) | ecosystem: Environmental > Terrestrial > Soil > Wetlands > Permafrost | place: Sweden: Stordalen... | reverse complement strand
TATTTGTCGCCAATGGGAAAGGTTTTACTTCCCTGCCGAATCCGGAATACAGGGCTTTTGATACCAGTGCTGCATTATCTTATCAAAAAGCTGCTAAGAAAAATCAGTATATCGGCGGTTTATTTGTCGGCAGCCTGAGTTTTTTTAAGACACCTGGCTTAGATGCACTGGGTAAATATTCCCGGCTGGTGTATGAAAATTCTCCATACAATAAAAAAAATGAATTAACTGCTCCCGGGGCAAAAGGCAATCCTGTACCGATGAAGATCGGAGACCCTTCACCCATTAAATATGTGTTTTACATCATAAAGGAAAACAGGACCTACGACCAGGTTTTAGGGGATCTGCCAGAGGGAAATGGAGATACCAGCCTGTGTATTTTTGGAGAAAAAATTACGCCCAATCTGCACGCTTTAGCGAGGGAATTTGTTTTGCTGGATAATTTTTATGTGGATGCTGAAGTGAGTGCCGACGGCCATAACTGGAGCATGGGAGGATATGCAACAGATTATCTGGAAAAAACCTGGCCCACCAGCTACGGTGGCCGTGGAGGAAACTATGACGGAGAAGGAAACCGGGCAATCGCCAATAACAAGGGGGGATTTATATGGAATGACTGTGCGCGTGCGGGCGTAAGCTACCGGACCTATGGAGAGTTTGCAGATAACTACAAACCGAATATTCCTGTTCTGAAAGGGCACTATTGTCATTATTATACCAGCTGGGATCAAACCGTACGGGATACCACCCGTGTTGATCAGTGGAAAAGGGACTTTGATTCTTTGGTTGCCCGTCAGGCACTACCTCACCTCAACACTTTGCGCATTATCAATGATCATACGGAAGGACTCAGAAAGGGACGTCCCACGCCTTTTGCGCATTGTGCTGACAATGATCTGGCCGTAGGCATGTTTGTGGATTATTTAAGCAAAAGCCCGGTATGGAAGGAAAGTGTAGTGTTTGTATTGGAAGATGATGCTCAGGATGGCCCTGATCATGTAGATGCACACCGAAGTCCTGCTTATGTTGCCGGAGGATATGTGAAAAGACATATGGTTGATCATACCATGTATTCGACCACCTCCATGCTTCATACCATTGAACTCATCCTGGGCATGCCTCCAATGACGCAGTACGACGCTGCGGCCATGCCTATGTGGCGGTGCTTTTCGGATACAGCGGATCTTAGTCCTTTTGATGCGAAACCGTTGCAAACCGATATCAATACAAGAAATTCGGTGGAAAATGTTTGGCAGCGCAAAAGTGAAACATTTGATTTTTCGAAGGAAGACATGATCCCGGACAGACAATTTACTGAAGTGATATGGAAAGCCGTTAAGGGACCGGATGCAATTGTACCCGCGCCCAGGCACTCGGCTTTTGTGAGATCAAACGAACAGAAAAATGATGATTAAGATGTTAATTTTTCACGCCGGAATGATCATGACCGGTGCTCCCATCGGCGTTCCTTCTTGATCTGGGTTTATATAATAATACACTCGCTTTTTCAATTGTGATCAGTCCTCCACAGGCTGCTTTTTCCATCAATGCGTCTACCCTTTCAACAAAAGCATTGATTTTTTCTTCCTGATCAACGATCTCAATTATAATTGGCAGGTCTTCGGAAATGTCAATAAGTTTGGCCGTATGCACCCGGGTAGAGGCACCAAATGACATGATACCGCGCAGTACAGTACATCCTGCCAAACCTTGTTTTTTAGCTTCAAAAAGGATAACCTCATATAAAGGCTGGTGAGCGATCTTATCCATCTCACCGATGAAAATACGCAGCAATTTGGATTCTGTTTGTAGTTCCATAAATCATGAGATTAGTTTGATAATTAAAATTCCCAGGTATACGGCAGCAAATCCAACAACTACGCTTAGCAGGATATATAGCCCGGCATAAAAGAAATCGCCTTCCTGCAGCAGGCTGATATTTTCAGAAGCGAAAGCGGAGAAGGTTGTATAGCCTCCGCAAAATCCTGTAGCAAGCAACAGTCTCAACTCGGGGCTGAGCAGATTGCCTCTGGCAGATAATGCAAATAGTACTCCGATAATAAAACACCCGATGATGTTTACACTTAAAGTACCGAGCGGAATGGAAGAGGGATAATGTTTCTGTACAAATTGCTGGGTAAGATACCGGCAAATACCGCCTACAAAACTGCCTGCACCTACTAATATTAAACTCCTGGCCATAGTCGTATAAGTTTAATTGATTTAAACTATGATCAGGAGTTATCATTCCCATCTTCGACGGGACACTCAAAGGCGAACTCCATCGCCTGATTCACAGCAAAACTAAGGAATTTTTGTGAAAACATAAGGATCGTATTCAACAAAAGAATTTTGCTTCGTGGTGAGGGATTTGACTTTTCCGCTTTCAAGTTCAAATTGAACCTTGAAAATCCCGTACTCGATATTATTATAATGAAGCAGCCAGTCGCCGTCATCCAGGTAATCCAGCGTTGCCGTTAAATCCGGTTTGGTGTTAAAATGAATAAGAAGTCGGTTTTCCTGCCGGCTGATTTCGATATTTCCGTATAACGGGTTCGAATAAGCGCCGGCGTAAGATGTTAAGGGAAGTTCAGGCTTATTCCCTTTCACCCTTGCATTCCACTGACTAATTTCATTAAACTGGGTCTCTGCACCGTGTACAAACTCTTTCATAAATGAATGACTTCTGTTTACCCAAGGAACGCCCAGATAGGCATCCAGTATCTGGAATCGCAGCGCTTCAAAAAAGCCCTGGTTATCATTATTGGTTAAGATGGCAATACCCAGTTTTTCTTCGGGCACAAAACAAACATTGCTTACCATGCCGCCGGCCCCGCCCGTATGCCAGTAGATCTGTCTTCCGGCATAGTCTCCCATATTCAGTCCAAGTCCGTATGCCTGGAAATGATTGGGAAGAAGAGGGGATTTGCGGCTGCTGATCACTGTATTTACATCCCTTGTTTCCCGGACTGCCGGCCAGGGAAGAATCTGTTTGCCATTATATCTTCCACTATCCAGTTGCATCAGCAACCAATGGGAGAGGTCGTTTACATTGCTCACGATACTTGCTGCAGGCGCCAAATTATTCCAGTTATCGTAAGGCACGCGGTTCAATTTCCCGGTAAATGAACTCGTATAAGGAACTGCAACGTCGGCTTGCCCTGCAATACCGGTTGATAAGATAAGGGTGTGACTCATTTCCAGTGGCGTTAACAAATTGGCCTGCACAAAATTTTCCCATGTCTGTCCCGTTACGACAGGAATAATCTGACCCGCTGTAAGAAAACAGCTATTGCAATAACCGAAATCCTGCCGGAAGACCTGAGAAGGTTTCAGGAGCCGCATCCTTTTCATAATTTCCTCACGACTGAGCGAAGTATTCCAGAAAGTAAAATCTCCCTGAAATGTTTTGGTTCCGATCCGGTGACACAGCAAATCGCGAATAGTAGCCATTTCTGTCACATTGGAATCATACAAGCGGTAATCCGGTAAATATTTGATGACGGGATCGTTCAGTGAAAGCTTACCCTGCGTTTCAAGTAATACAAGTGAACTGGCTGTAAAAAGTTTGGTATTGCTGGCAATCATAAACAAGGTATTGACATCCACAGGAGCTTTGGAGACAATATCCTTTACACCGAATCCTTTCATCAGCACAACCTGGCCATCTTTTACAATTACCACGGAAAGGCCCGGAACATCCCAGTCTTTCATGCCCTGAAGTACATAATTTTCAAGGCTGTCTTTTACAAATGAAGGCTGCGTTTGGCCTTCTGCGTTAACCGAGCTGCTAACAAGGTTTTGCGCCGTCAGGGATTGAAAGACGACGATCAGAAGATAAAGAGTTATCGTTATTTTCATAAAATAAAATTAAAGGAAAGGGCCGGATAGAAATCCAGCCCTGTTGAAAAATCCAATATCCTATGAAAAACCTATTCTTAATTCCAATCTATGTACCAAATTGGAATTATCTCTTACCAAAAAACCTATTGGTCTAAAAATCAATTGAATAAAAAGACTTAAACAGTATAATCCACATCTGATGAACTTAAATATATTTGGCTTTTTATTTCAGAATTGGGGAAATTTCCATCCACATTGGGATAGTTGAATGCAGTTACCTCATGCCAGGGAGTGCTTCTTTATCCGCAGCCTGATTTTCCGGATAGCATATCTTTGAATCAGACTTATATTTATTTATTAAAATGAATTGACTCAATGAAAAATTCCCGCAGAACATTCGTAAAACAAGCTTCTCTGGCAGGAACGGGTTTACTTGTTTCGGGCATGGGTTGGACCGCCAGCAGTTATAAACGGATCATCGGATCAAATGAAAGGGTACGCGTTGGTGTGGTTGGTTTTTCCGACCGGCATAAATCAAGCCATATGCCAAGCTTCATGAATCATTACAAGGAATTGAACTTCGACGTAGTAGCCGTGTCTGATATCTGGAACAGAAGAAGGGAAGAGGGCGCTGCCAAATGGAAAGAAAAGATGCAGCATGATATCGTTGCCTGCCGCAACAACGAGGAGCTTTATGATAGGAAGCTGGTTGATGCGGTATTTATCAGTACGGCTGATTTTCAGCACGCTTTGCACGCCATTGAAGCCGTAAATGCCGGATGTGATGCATATGTGGAAAAACCGTTTGCCGAAACCATGGCCGACAACCGTGCAGCATTGAAAGCCATCCGTGCTTCTGACAGAATCGTACAGATCGGTTCCCAAAGAAGGAGCGGGGCCAATTACCAGGCCGCCAATGAATTTATACGCTCGGGAAAGTTCGGCAAGATTACCATGGTGGAACTCACCTGGAACGTCAACCAGCCCGGACGCTGGCGCAGGCCCGGGCTTACGGGCATTTTGAAAAAAGAAGACACGGATTGGGAGCGCTTTTTACTCAACAGACCTAAAGATGAATTTGACCCGAGAAAATATCTGGAGTTCCGCTTATTCTGGCCTTATTCATCCGGGCTGCCCGGACAATGGATGAGTCACCAGATCGATACGGTGCATTGGTTCACCGGCCTCAGGCATCCGCGCAGTGTGGTTGCCAATGGAGGAATCTATATGTGGAAGGATGGCCGGAAGAACTGGGATACCATCACTGCGGCCTTTGATTATGGTCCGGCAGACGATCCCTCCAGCGGTTTTCAGGTCGTGTTTTTGTCCCGCATGCACAATGGTGCTGATGACCCGTCGGAGATCTATTATTCCAATGGCGGGGAACTGAATCTCAACAGCAATAAGGTGTCTCCGACAGGGGGATTGACCAAACATTTCGCGGACGAAATGCAAATGCAACCTAACCTCCTTCCGGAAATGAGTTTATCATCTGTGGAGAAAGTGGTGAGTTCGGCAAATACCGGAGGAGATACACTTACTTCAAATCATATCCGTAACTGGATGGAATGCGTCCGCAGCCGCAATCAGCCACATGCGCCGGTGGAAGCCGGGTATAGTCATGCCATGGCTACCATCATGACCAACGCAGCGGTACACACGGGCGCAAAAGTAACATTTGACGAAGAAAACCAGGAAGTGATGGCCGATGGCAAAATATTCCGGTATTAAATGAACCGGAAAATTATTTATATTAAGTTGGAAATTTGCCAGGCCCTTTCCCTGACTGCGATGGTCTTGTTTTTTTTGCCTGCCGCTGCCCAGGAAAATCAAATGGTAAAACTGGAAAAGGTAAAGGTTGAGAATAAGATCAATGTCTTTGTCGGGCAAAAAATATTTACGAGTTTTTTATATCCGGACACAATAGAGAAGCCGGTTTTATATCCGCTTTTCACATCCAAAGGAACCATGGTCACTCGCGGCTTTCCTCTCCATCCCAAGTCAGGGGAGCCAACGGACCATCCTCATCATGTTGGCCTTTGGTTAACTTATGAAAATGTAAACGGACTGGATTTCTGGAATAATTCATACGCCATCCCACCTGAAAAAAAGCATTTATATGGATGGATAAAAACGGACCGGATTGAAGAGCTGAAGGATGGGGAAAAGGGTATTCTTGTTTACCATGCTAACTGGTGTAATCAACAGGGAAAAATATTGTTGGAGGAAATTACGCAGTTCAAATTCAGTGGAACCGCAAATCGGCGGATGATAGACCGCGTCACTACACTGAAGGCTGATACCGCTGTTCTCTTCGCAGACGCGAAGGACGGAATGCTCGGACTGCGCCTGGCGCATGAATTACAAATGCCCTCCACAGAAGATCAGCAGTTTACTGACAATAAAGGAAATATTACTGTAATAAAAGCAGGTTCCGATACCCTCGCAAACGGAAATTATCTTACCAGTGAATACAAGGAGGGAAATGCAGCCTGGGGGTCACGCGGAGTATGGTGTAAGGTATATGGAAGAATGGGCGCGGATTCCGTCAGCATTGCTATGATCGATCATCCGAAGAATCCGGACTACCCCACATTCTGGCATGCCCGTGGCTATGGCCTGTTTGCAGCAAACCCCCTGGGAAGAAAGATTTTCACAAATGGCGGAAGTTCAATGAACCTTCGGTTGAAAAAGGGCGAATCGGTTAGTTTTCGATATCGCATCGTTATTGACGAGGGCGATCATACCCTAAGGCCCGATGAATTAAATCGTTTGGCTGATGATTTTGCCCGTTCTCCAGCAACAGGATCATTACGTTGAAATAGAAAATATGAAATTAGAACAAACCATGCGATGGTATGGACCGGATGATACTGTACAACTATCAGATATCCGCCAGGCGGGGTGTACGGGGGTAGTCACGGCCTTACATCATATTCCGGTAGGCGAAACCTGGCCGGTAGAAGAAATAAATAAAAGAAAACAATTGATCGGATCTGCGGATATGAATTGGACTGTAGTTGAAAGTCTGCCTGTTCATGAGGATATAAAAAAGCAAACGGGCGAATTCAAAACCTATATCCGGAATTATCAGCAGAGTCTCCGAAATCTCGGTGCCTGTGGAATAAAAGTAATAACGTACAATTTCATGCCCGTTCTGGATTGGCTGCGAACAGATGTTCAATATAAAATGAAAGACGGAAGCAGGGCCTTGTATTTTGAAAGATCAGCTTTTGTTGCTTTTGATCTTTTTTTATTGAAAAGACCAAATGCAGAAAAAGCATATACTGTTGAAGAAATTGCTCTGGCCAGGAAGCGTTTTGATCAGATGAGTGATGCTGAAAGGAAAGGTCTCTATCAATCCTGCCTGCTGGGTTTGCCGGGAAGTAAGGAGTCCTTTACGGCATCCCAGGTTTTGGATGCCCTAAAAACCTACGAAGGTATTCAGGCAAATAAATTAAAGGATCATCTTTATTATTTTTTGAAGGAGGTGGCTCCTGTTGCAGAGCGGGAAGGATTAAAGCTGGCCATTCACCCGGATGATCCGCCCTTCCCGGTTTTGGGATTGCCAAGAATCGTCTGCACCGAGGCAGATCTGTTGGATCTGTTGAATGCAGTTCCTTCGCCTGCTAATGGAATCTGCTTTTGTACCGGATCCCTGGGCGTCAGGGCTGAGAATGATTTGCCCGCAATGATCCGGAGCATGGGTAACCGAATTTATTTTCTCCATTTGCGTAATATAAAGCGGGATGCTGCCGGAAATTTTTATGAGGCAGATCATTTGTCAGGCGACGTCGACATGTATAAAGTGATGAAGGAAGTCATCAAGTTAATGAAAAACGAGAACCGGTCCATTCCCATGCGTCCGGATCATGGTCATCAGATGCTTGATGATCTGAACAAACACACATATCCCGGATATAGCGCTATCGGCCGCTTAAGGGGATTGGCCGAACTGCGGGGCCTTGAAATGGGCATCGGGACCTGATCCGTAAATTGGCATGGTTTTTACATTCATTCAATTGTTTCCATTTCGTGCTGAAAAGCACGGGACCAAAATAAACCTTTTCCTAAAACGTAGGATCCTTTATTCACCTCAAAAATTGTTCAGTTATGAAAAAAGTCCTACTGGCTGCGACTGCAGGCCTGTGCGTAATCGGAGCCTCTATGGCCTCTGTCAGAAACAATGTAACCCATGTTTCTTACACTCAAAATTTAGCAGACACAACACCAAAAGACTCGCCTAAGTTGGCCGTTGGATATCTAAATCATGTTTTGGCCGACACTACTCCAAAAGATTCGCCCAAATTAGCGGTTCGTTATGTGAGCCGGGTTTTGGCAGATACAACTCCAAAAGACTCGCCTAAGCTGGCCGTGGCCTACGTCAGGTAGTAACGTTTTGGTTCGTATTAAGTTCCCGTTCATAAGGAGCGGTTGTTTGGAATAAGGCAGCCGCTCCATTGATTTCCATGTTTTATTTCTCCGTTTATGTCTGAGGGGACGAGAGGTGGATTTTAAGTTAGACCACCTTGTCCTTTTCCGATCATTTTTACAAATCCTTCACCCGCTTTTACACCGAGTTCCCTTCCGCGAAAATCTTCCATGCTGGCATGGCCGCAACTATAGATTCCCGGGGGATCCTGACTGGTATGGCAGTATACTGCTTTTCTTTTCTGCTCCTGCGTTCCGCTGATATCCACAATATCCGTGGGGCGGAAACCCATGGTTTGTTCACCGGCACAAACTTCAAAAAAGTATAACGGAAATTTTTGCTGCACACGTAGCCAGGATTGTATTACAAGAAGGCTCGCGATCTGATGGTCTTTATGGGAATCAACGGGCCAGTGGGTAAACACCAGGTCAGGATGTTCGGCACCGATGAGTTGTTGCATTTTTGCAACCCAATCATTGTTCATGATGCTGTCTCCGTCTATTTGTCCGGCAAACACCGGTTTTGCATTTAGAATTTTACATGCATCTATTGCTTCCTGCTTTCTTATGGCCGCTGCTTCCGCATGGGATTTATTTTCGATGCCCGCTTCGCCGGTGGTGAGATAAATAATAGTTACATCATGACCTTCGTTGGCAAATCTTGCAAGCGTACCGCCGCATCCGCTCTCCGGATCATCGGGATGACCGCCCACGCAAACTATTTTTTTGTTCACAGCCTCATTTATCTTCAGCTTTTCTGAAAGAGGCAAAAAAGGTAATAAACCCAGTGCGGATCCGGTATTTTTTACAAAATTCCGCCTGCTGAAGATTGTCTGTTTCATACAATTAAGGTATCGACTTCCGGTTTATTCTTAAATTTTTTTTGATCTGCCGGCTAAGGGAAGGCTACCCGATCCACTCTTTTTAATTCCCTGTCCGCAATAGTTTAATTTTGTTAAATCAAACGGGAAATAGCCTTACTCTGAACCAGGTTCAGGAAGAATATTAAAATGGATTTATGCAGCCTAAGATCCAGCGAATGACCAGAACAGAATACGATGCCGTAGTTGTGGGATCAGGCCCGAACGGATTAGCAGCCGCTATTGCACTGCAGCAAAAAGGGCTTTCTGTTTTACTGATCGAAGGCAGGAAAGAAATTGGAGGAGGCCTGGCGTCCGCAGAACTTACCCTGCCTGGTTTTATTCATGATACCTGTTCGGCTATTCATCCGATGGCTGTCGGTTCTCCTTTTTTCCAGGAACTGCCCCTTAAGGGATACGGATTGAATTTTGTTTACCCGGTCATTGATGCGGCTCATCCACTGGATGATGGAAATTCGGCCATTTTAAAACGATCCGTAACGGAAACTGCAGAAGAACTGGGAGATCCTGCCTACCTGGATCTGATGCAGGGTTTGGTAAAAGACTGGCCCTGGATCTTTGCCGATGTAATGGGTCCGCTTCGTTTTCCCAGCGATCGGGCCGCGATGGTCCGGTTTGGAATTAAAGCGCTCAGTTCCGCTACCCATCTTGCCAGAAGATTTTCTACCCGGGAAGCCCGTGCACTTTGGGGAGGCATGGCTGCGCACAGCATGCTGCCGCTTAGTTATTTTGCCTCTTCCGCCATCGGACTTGTATTGTTGCTGGAAGGCCATCTGCAGGGATGGCCAATTGCCGTTGGAGGTTCATATTCCATCGCGAAAGCCCTGGGCTCTTATTTTATTTCTCTGGGGGGCAAAATAGAAACCGGATTATATATTAAATCACTGGAGCAGGTTCCATCGGCCCGGGCAGTTTTGTTCGACATAACACCCAGACAATTGTTAAGTATTGCGGGTCACCGGTTTTCAGCCCTGTATCGGCATCAGCTGAAGAATTACAGGTATGGACCGGGCGTTTTTAAGATTGACTGGGCACTCGACGCGCCTATTCCATTCAGGTCCACATACTGCAGGCAGGCAGGAACCATTCATATCGGAAATACTTTTGAAGAAATTGCCGCTGCAGAAAAAATGGTCTGGGAAGGCAAACATCCCGAAAAGCCCTTCGTCCTGCTTGCTCAGCAAAGCCTGTTCGATGATTCCCGCGCCCCGGAAGGTAAACAAACGGGTTGGGCCTATTGTCATGTGCCCAATGGATCAGGGATCGATATGACGGAAGCAATTGAAAAGCAGGTTGAGCGGTTTGCGCCAGGATTCAGGGAATGCATCCTGGCAAGACATGTGATAACAGCAGCAGAAATGGAAGAATTAAATCCAAATTATATCGGCGGCGATATCGGCGGTGGCGCTATTGATCTGAGGCAATTATTCACGCGGCCGGCCCTGCGTTTCTCTCCTTACCGCAGTTCGGCCAGGGGCATTTACATTTGCTCCTCTTCCACGCCGCCCGGTGGAGGTGCACATGGCATGTGTGGCTTTCATGCAGCAAAACGTGCTTTAAGAGATATTTTTAAAATAAAATAACGGCATCCGGAGCCTGCACCGATCCTGTTGCCGTTTGCTGATTACAAGCTTGATGAAGAGGATTTCCAGCATTGATTTTACGCGAGGGCTCGTGATGATTATCATGGCGCTTGACCATGTTCGTGACTTCATACATATAAATTCGGTTACGGAGAGTCCAACCAATCTGTCAACGACCACACCCATTCTATTCTTCACCCGGTGGATCACCTATTTATGTGCGCCCATATTTGTTTTCCTGGCCGGCACATCGGCATATCTGTCTTTTATAAAAAAAGCTGATCGTACGCAAAGCAGAAAATTTCTGCTCAAACGTGGCCTTTGGCTGGTGCTGGTGGAATTTACCATCATGAATTTTGGATTATATTTTGACGCGGGTTTTCATAGTTTAATTTTCGAAGTTATTGCTGCTATCGGTTTTGGATTTATCATTCTTTCCCTACTGCTTAAGGTCTCTTTGAATAAAATAGCCGTCGCCGGACTTGCAATCCTTTTTTGTCATAACCTGCTTCCCCTATCGCCGCTATTCAGTCCGGGTGTTTTCCAGGTATTTCCGAATCGAGTTTTTGATATGGCGTATCCGCCTATTCCCTGGCTGGGCATCATGCTGGTTGGATTTGCTTCGGGGAAATTATTTGAATTACCCGGCGCCCAAAGACAAAGAATATTCATCAGGATAGGATTGGCATCTTTATTTTTCTTTGTGGTTCTCCGCTTTATCAATATATATGGAGATCCTTCTTTGTGGTCTGCTCAAAAAAATGCAATGTATACGTTCCTGTCTTTTATGAATGTAACCAAGTATCCACCATCGCTTTTATTTTGTTCAGTCACTTTGGGGACCATGTTTTTGCTACTTGCGATTTCGGAGAACCTGAAAAACAGGGTTACGGACATTGTATCTGTTTATGGGAAAGTGCCTCTGGCTTATTTTATAGTGCATTTCTATATCATTCATTCCCTGCTCATCATTATATTGTTTCTGCAGGGTTTTCATTGGTCCGACCTGAGATTTGCTTCGGGAAATCTGGGAAGGCCGGTTGGAGCAGAAAGCGGCTTACAGCTTTGGGCAGTTTATTTAATTTGGATAGCTGTTGTAGTGTTATTATACAAACCCTGCGTTTGGTATGGCAGGTACAAGGCTGACCACAATCATTGGTGGTTGAAATATATTTAACGAAACGGGGATGATCTTTATCTCTTGGGGAAGATAAGAGCATATATGACATAGAGCCATCCCAGGATTCCATGAACAATGGCCCACAAGATGGATTTGTTCCTGCTCCAGGAAATTACGACGGCGATGATCGTGCCCAGTCCAACACCGGGACCTACATAAACGGGCTGCATAAACCATAATAAGCCGGACCGCAGGATGCAAGGATTAAAAAAGGAAGGCAATACAGAATATTTTTTATCTGGTCCATGGGTTCATGTTTTAACGCCTTGAAGAAATGAGAATAAAATCAGATGCGCTTCTACAGGATGAATATAGCATTTTCAGAAACAAGATTTACCATTACCTGTAATTTTTCAGTATATTGAAAATTGCGCATATCCATTATTGACAGGATACAGCATCCAAAAAATGAAAAGACGGAATTTTCTCCGGGACTCAGCCGGATTTTCTTTAACGCTTTTCCCCTGGATAAAACAACAGGGATTTTGGGGAAGCTTTATTGAGGAAGCAGGACAGGAGACGCAAGATCCTTCTGCTTTTCTGGCAATTCATTGCAATGAACACGCTCCCGCGTTTGATTTTTTCTCTATTGATTCGCTGGGCAGGAATATGCTGTCAACGAATATTATTCTTAAGGATGAAAAGACCAAAGCAGAATTCCGCAGGGAGTCAGGGAATGGCAAGATCAGTTACTATGCGCAATCACAGATCACGGGTTCTTCTCCCGCCTGGGAGCTGAATTTGAAAAAGACTTCATTCAGCATTTCTTCCAATCATTCTCCGGATGGAAACAGCGCTTTTGTTTTCCAGATCAGTCAACCGGCTAACCATGCTACCTTATTGGGTAGGATGGCAGATGAAGATGGCAGCATCTTTCTTCCTGGCATCATGCATTTCCCAGATATGGGCACGCTGAGGATCACCTGCAATGTTCCCGGAATTTCAGTTGCATACAAAGCAAAACGTTCTATCGACCATCCTTTTGTACGCATTGAGTTTCCGGCCGCTACGGCCGCTTCACCGGAAAGGATTTATCATTTTGAGGTCGTGAGCATACACCCGCAAATAGAAGGGATTGACCGGGATGAACGATACGACTGTTTCCGCAGGAATTTCATTAGTATTTTTCAGTTGAATCCTTTCCTTAAACTGCTGGCCAATAATTCAGCAAGCGATGCATGTGCCTTTACACTGTTTACCTATGCAGCAGTGGCGCTGAAGACTCCTCAATTCGCCGAGGGACTCAGTGCTCTGGATTTGGTCAGGGAAACCCTCGATCGTTACCTGGCGGGTCATCTGGGATACGGCCTGCTTGGATATGATTATAATAAGAATATCGATATTCCTGAGTCTGCCACATCCTGCAATTACCTGGATTCATATCCATCACTACTTATTGCAGCATGTTATTATGCCTCGGGCAGTGGAGATAAGGATTGGTTCAATCGCAATTATGCGGGTATTATGCATTGGGCAAATAAAATGCTCATGACGGATTCGGATCAGGATGGCTTGCTGGAATTCTGCTTGTCGGGAAATAGCGGAAGTTGGAAAGGGGACTATACCATGCGGCCGGCAAACTGGTGGGACACGATTGGCTTCGGCCATAAAGATGCTTATTCCAATGCCCTGGCCTATCATGCTTTGAAATTATTGGAGGAAATGGCCGGGATCTGCGGTCACGCCGGGGATGCAGCCTTATTTAAATCCAGGGCCGCGAAACTAAAAGCAATTTATACGAGCACATTTTACAATCCGGCGACTGGTGTGCTTGCCGGATGGAAAAGCGCGGATGGACAATTACATGATTACTATTTCACTTTTGTAAGTGGTGTCGCCATATGTTACGACCTGATAGAACATGATCTCGCCAATAGAATCATGGATAGCCTGCTGCTCAAAATGAAGGATGTCGGGTTTAACAATTTCGAATTGGGATTGCCTGGTAATCTGATACCCGTAATCAGGGCAGATTACACCGATCTAAATCCCGAGGTAGGCGGAGGTAAAAGAGCGGATAACCTGGATGGATTTCAGATCTATGAAAACGGGGGAGCAACGGCTTGCTTTACCTATTACACGATCCGCGCACTTCAAATACTTGGCAGGGATAAAGAATCTGATGAAATTCTCCTGCCTTTGCTCAAAAGCATGTCAGCCGGAAATTTCCAGGGAAGATGTGCAAACGGGAAAACCAGAGACTGGAAATCCTGGACAGGCGAATGCTGGGGATATGAAGGGTTCCTGGTAGACAATTATATGTTCCTGCTGACCGTGTTAACCCGGAAATGATTACCGGTATGATTTGCTTAAATTGGTATCAAATTCCCAAACTCCGGATGGGACCCACGCTGTTAAAAAGAAAAAAATAATTCAAAAAACATGATAACATGAGAAAAAAATCTCCTTTACTGGTCATTCTTTTATTTGCCCTGATAAATATTTTGCAGGCGCAGGAACCGGCGCTTACGCATCCTGACACGGGCGGGGCAGGATGGACAGATCTGTTTAATACTGATCTTTCCAATGGTATTTTCCCTCAGGGTGTCTGGAGCAGTCATGATGGAATTATAACTGCTACTAAAGATGAAGCACTATGGAGTAAAAAGACCTATCATAATTTTATCGTGGATCTTGAATTTAAAAATGCAAAAGGAACGAATAGCGGCGTATTTGTGCATGGAAGCGATATGAAAAAATGGACAGAAAACTCAGTTGAAATTCAAATCGCAGATGATTTTGATTCCGAATGGGCCAATTCACCACCAAGCTGGCAATGCGCCGCAATATTCGGCCACCAGGCGGCAACCAAACATATAGTAAAAAAGCCGGGAGAATGGAATCACTACAGCATCACCTGCATTGGCAGAAAAATCTGGGTAGTATTGAACGGCGAGCTGGTCAATACCTGCGATATGAGTTTGTATACTTCGGCACAAACTAATCCGGATGGTACGAAGATCCCGGCCTGGCTGAGTAAACCCCTGGCTTCAATTGAACTGGAAGGGCATGTTGGATTTCAGGGCAAGCATGCAGGGGCGCCTATTTATTTCAGAAATATCAGAATAAAAGAATTGGATTGATTCGCTACCAAAATGAAACCCATTGTTCAAATTTCGCTTGACCTGATCGATCTCGATGAGGCGCTTGAAACTGCCGCAATGGCCATCCGGGCCGGCGTTGACTGGCTTGAGGCGGGTACACCGATGATCCTTTCGCAGGGTTTGCACGGAGTAAGAAAATTGCGTGAAGCTTTTCCGCAATTTCCCATCGTGGCCGACCTTAAAACAATGGACGGGGGTTATCTTGAGGCAGAAATGATGGCCCGCGCAGGCGCAACACATGTTGTTGTCATGGCGAGGGCGCATGAGGAGACCATCTGCCGCGTGGTGGATGCCGGACGCGATTTTGGAATAGAAGTTATGGGAGACAACCTGGGTTGTCAGGATAAGGTTGCTGGTGTGAAAATGATGGAAGGGCTGGGATGCGATTATATCATTCATCATATTGGTTATGATGAACGGAGGGGAATTGCAGCCCGCGGTTTGCCTATGCCTAGTCCGATGACCCAATTGCGGGAAATTGTGGGGGCCGTTTCTGTTCCGGTGCAGGCTGTAGGCGGACTCAGCCTTGAACAGGCAATTCAATGCCCATTATTTGGTGCGCCACTGGTTGTACTTGGTGCTCCGCTAACCATTGATGCAGATGCATTCAGGACGGCAACCGGAGATCTTGAAAGCAGTCTTCGCATGATCTGCGAAAAAATACACAGTTATGGGGAGATAAGGATTGGCAGAAATAATTAGCTATTATTTGAATCGTATTTTCAAATGGCAAGAATTAAATCAGCAGCCGTTGTCAACTATGGTCCCGCAAAGGGCTCGGTAGAGATCCGCGAATTCGAAAAGCCTGAGATCGGCGAGGACGATGTCTTGCTTGAAGTAGAGAATGTTGGCGTTTGTGGAAGCGACCTGCATCAGTGGACTGCAGATCAAAGCTGGACGGTAAATTATCCCGTGGTCCTTGGTCATGAATTTGGAGGCTATGTGGCGGAAACGGGTAGCCGGGTAACGGATTGGAAAAAGGGTGACCGTGTTGTAAGCGAAACTGCAGCAGTCATTGATTCCAATAGCCCGATGTCGCGCCGCGGTCTTTACCAACTTGATCCTTCAAGAAAAGGATTTGGATATGGGGTGAATGGTGCCATGACACGCTATGTGCAGGTTCCGGCGCGCTGCCTGCATCGCATTCCCGGGCACCTGGCTTTTGAAGAGGCTTGTCTTACTGAACCCTGCTGTGTTGCATTCAATGCTGTTGTTGAAAATTCCCGCCTTAAACCAGGTGACCGGGTAATTGTGCTCGGTCCCGGAACCATTGGTATTTTGTGTGCAGCGGTGGCCAGGCTTTGCGGAGCGGAAGTAGCGGTTGTCGGACTGGAGGCCGACAAGCACCGCCTAGGCATCGCCAAAATTTATGGCTGCGAATCAATCGCTGGAAATGCTGCGGATTGGGCCACGCAAAGAGATGGATTGGGAGCCGACTGTGTCATTGATGCGGCGGGAACCAGCATCACCTTAAGCACAGCCATGCAGCTGGTGCGGCCAGGCGGTCATATCACCAAAGTAGGATGGGGTCCCCAGCCTCTGGGATTTTCTCTTGATCCCCTGGTACAAAAAAATATTACCCTGCAGGGAAGTTTCAGTCATAACTGGCCGATTTGGGAGAGGGTTATTGCTCTGCTTGCAGGCGGACAACTGAACGTGAAACCGATTATCGGCGGCATCTGGCCCATTACGGAATGGAATGAAGCATTTGAAAAAATGCACCGGGGTGAAGTGGTAAAAAGTGTACTTAAACCTGTTTAGCCATGAGACTGCAAAATAAAGTGATCATCGTAACCGGAAGTACTACGGGAATTGGCAAAGCCATTGCCATCCGCTGTGTTGCGGAAGGTGCAAGAGTTATTCTTCATGGTCTCGAATATGATCTGGGTGAAGAAGTCCGGAACGAGCTGGGAAGAAGCAATTCAATATTGCATATTGAGGACATCAGTGTTGAAGGCGCACCGCAAAGGCTGGTTGATCTTGCAATTAACGCTTTCGGCAGACTCGATGCTATTGTGAACAATGCTGCGATGGTTGTTTCATCGAATATACACACAACGGATCTCGAATTTTTCCGAAGGGTACTTGAGGTGAATACGCTATCACCTTTCGAACTCATCAAGGCGGCCCTGCCTCAGCTAAGTAAAAACCGGGGCTGCGTATTGAATATCGGCTCGGTAAATGCCTGGTGCGGAGAGCCGAATTTATTGGCATACAGTGTTTCAAAAGGCGCACTCATGACTATGACGCGCAATTTGGGAGACACACTTCACCGTGAAAACGGAGTGCGGATCAATCAGATCAATCCGGGTTGGGTGCTGACAGAAACGGAGATTCTGCGTAAACGTGATCAGGGATTGGAAGACGATTGGTATAAGAACGTTCCAGCCATATACGCCCCTTCCGGAAGAATACTGCAACCTGCAGAAATAGGAGCTGCGGCAATCTACTGGCTTGCGGATGAAAGTGGACCGATCAGCGGCCAGGTAGTAGACCTGGAACAACATCCTTTCATCGGACGAAATCCGCCAAAGGATGAGTCGACCCTTCAAAAAGATTCCAAATAAAAACCTGATTTTTTTATGCCGCGCCTGGCTGTCTTCCCGAAAGCTTTTATGCAGGCACTCTGTAAGGATGGCAGTATGCGGATAGCCGAATGGATTGAGCTTGCGTCAAACCTGGATATTGAGGGTCTGGAATGGTATGCTGGTTTTATTGAAATGGCGGATGAAAAAAACTGGTTGCGTTTCCGCAGGCTGGTGGAAGATCACGGCAAACAAATTCCGATGATGTGCTGCTCGCCTGATTTCACCCATCCCGATCTATCATTCAGGAATAAAGAGGTCGCGAAACAAAAACGATGGATCGACATGACCCAGGTTTTAGGCGGATCTTATTGTCGCGTTTTGTCAGGCCAGCGCAGACCAGAAATATCCATCGACGAAGGCTTGCAGTTTGCGGTGCATTGTATCGAAGCCTGCCTGCCTTATGCCCACGAGCATGGCGTATCGTTGATCCTTGAAAATCATTACAAAGATGATTTCTGGGATTATCCGGAGTTTGCACAAAAGGCAGATGTGTTTTGTAAACTGGTGAACAGCATCGATGATCCGGATTTCGGCGTAAACTACGATCCCAGCAATGCTTATCTGGCCGGCGAGGATCCGCTGGAATTACTGAAGCGTATCTCAAACCGGGTGTTTACCATGCATGCAAGTGATCGTTACCTGGTTCAGGGAACCCTGGAAGATCTCCGCAAAGAGGAGGCTGGAGTACAAGGTTATGCTGCCCGCCTCCGCCATGGGGAGATTGGCAAGGGATTGAATGATTATGACGCGATCTTCCAGGAGTTAAAAAAGGTTGGGTTTGATGGCTGGATCAGTATTGAAGATGGCGTCGACGGTATCGATCAGCTTGCCCGAAGCGTTTCATTCCTGCGGCGGAAGATGCAAACATTCTGGCCGAATAAAGCGGAAGAGCGTTGAAGATGGAAGGAGGGAGGCTCAATCCTGCCGGAAGTGACAAAAACTCATCGATTGATATAAAAGGAAAAGCACCAAGCCTTTTTAGTATTACCAGGTTTCCCTTTTGTACTTACTGACCCGATGCTCCCTTGAGTTGTTGCTATCTTGTTACAGATTTTCACTTCTCAATTGAGTCCCTTCATTCTTGTTACAGATTTCCGTTTCTCAATTACCACACTAAAGTACATGACGGACACAGGTATTTCCAAATTTTTGCCAGTTCTCTTTTACACGCGTTACACACATAGTTATGCACATTTCTTTTTTTGTCTGAATCCCTTATCCAGCGCGGCTTTGGTCCGCTTTTATTTTTACCAGATGGTTTTTATAGCGACTAATTTTCCTGTCGCGTCAAACCAAACAGAATACTTTGTATTGTCCACATCAATCACCACTACATATCCCTGCACCACATTATTAAGCGTTAAGGAAAGAGCGCTTTCAAATACATAGTTTGGAAAGCTGTTGCTAAGAAATGTAAGTGCATTTGACGGCAAAGAATCCTGCATTATCTGTTGATCGGCTGCAACCTGGGGAGATAATGAAATTCTTTTTATAAAATTTCCTGATGAAGAAAAAAGAGTCGCATAAAGGCCATTGTCTGCAGAAATAACCAGTACGGTACTATCAAAATTTTGGTAAGCTCTTAACAAGGTATCCTTTGGAAAATTGCCTGCCATGTACGAAGTAATAGAGGATGGCAGGGCTGCAACAGAAATGCTGTCTTGCTGCTGGCCATTCCGGTTTCTGTAGCGGCCTCCATGATGGCGTCCATCTCCGTTTAAATCACCGGGCTCTCGTTGTTCAAGTACTTCTTCAAAATTTCCGTTTGCGTCAAAAAGCAAACCAACAGGTTTTCCATTGAAGAAAATGATTGCTACGTATCCGCCAACTGTGCCGGCATTGTTTTTAATTACGAATGCCTTTTCAAAAGTAAAACCTGCATAGTTAGTATTCAGATAATTCAAAACGCTGTCGGGCAAACCTGACCTATCGATCGAATCCCTGAAATATCCATACGCAAAAGGCTGAATAATAAAAATAGAGTCCCTGCCTGTAGAATCCACGGCCACCGCAATAAAGGGAGAAGTCGAGGAAGTTGCCGGTGAAGAACCCGGGCTGTTTCCGTGTGACATATCCTTATTACAAGAAATAATGGCAAGAACAAAAGCCAATAACAAAAGGACGAATCCTTCAAATTTAATTCTCTTACACATGATACCAGGTTTAATTGGATTTGAGATGATATTAAATTCCCATGATGATTAAAACAAGTAAAATTTCTCCAATAGCCGTATTTTTTTGAAGCACCCTGTTTCTTATTCTACGATTGAATATCCGCCCGGGTTGCCATCTTAAAAACCCGGGAATCAGCCCTTAACTACTCGTTATCAAAAATTCAAATTTCCGGCGCATCCAGACCTGAATTGACAGCCATTTTTTCTTAGAATCATATTTACATTAATTTTGTTTAACTTAATACTAACATTTAGATTTCTCCGATTACCAAATGCGCTGACTGCACTGACATGAGACGGGAACAAACCAATGATTGTGAAATCTGGTCTCAATTTAAAAATGGCGACAAAAAAGCCTTTGCAAGCCTTTATCAATTGCATAGCGAGGATCTGATTTGTTATGGCTCAAAAATCTGCAACGATCAGGAAATATTAAAGGATGCCATCCAGGATCTCTTTGTTGAATTGTGGCATTCGCGTAAGAATCTTGCTCCTGTTGACTCCGTTAGGTTCTACCTGCTCAAGTCCCTTCGTTACAAGCTTATCCGTTCAGAGAAAAAACGCCTGCAGCAAAACTCCTTTTTACCGAATTCTACACGGCCCGGCTTTGCCAGATTTGATATGCCCGTTGAGTCTGCAATTATAGATAAGGAAACACAGGATTCACAAGTCCGTATATTGAGAAAGGCTATCAAAAGTCTTTCTAAAAGACAACAGGAAGTGATACAACTTAGATTTTATCAGGGGTTTTCCAACGACCAGATTGCCCAACTCATGCACATGAACTATCAATCGGTCAGTAACCTCATCTACAATGCACTTTCCCGTATCAAGAATAACCTGAAAACAGCCGTTTTCGCGTCTGCACTCAGTATTGTATTGTACTTATTTTTCTGAAAGGCAAATAAGCTCCTGAATTTTCGAGTATAAGAAGCCGATCCTTTACACTTATTTAAGGAACACCCATCCTCTTTTCAAACCTAACTGAACATTTTGGAGAATTTTGAAGCCCATATTTTGCCATTTTTAGAAAATGATCAGTTTATTAACTGGGTGATCCGTCCGGATGAAGAAAGCAATGCCTATTGGAGGAAATGGACGGAGGAACATCCTGACCAGCTGGATAACCTGCTACATGCAAGGGAATTTGCAATTCATTTACAGGAAGCTCAGAAATCCGCAAATGCAGAACCACTCTCAGAAAGCATCTGGGCGAAAATCAATTCTCAAATCGGACCGGTAGCGGAAATCGCTCCGGTAAGCAGGCTCAGGAACCGGGCAAATTATTGGATAGCTGCTTCCATTGCGGGGGGGCTGATCCTTGGATCGGCTGTTTTTTACCGGACAAAGATTCAAGTGAATGGGAGGAAGGAAACCAGCCCTAAAATAGCGGCAATCCTCAAAAACAATATTCTGAAAAGACTCAATAGTACGAATCAAAACCAGATTGCCTACCTGGTTGACGGAACTAAAGTCACCATGCGGCCAGGCTCCTCGATTGAATACACTGTTTTCCTTCAGCAGGATAGGAGATCGGTTAATTTGAATGGGGACGCATTTTTTGATGTTGCCAAAGATGCAAACCGGCCTTTTTATGTGTATACTAAAGATATCGTGCTGAAAGTATTGGGAACAAGTTTCAATGTCAGCAACAACAGAAAGAATGGAAATATAACTGTATTGGTAAAAACCGGAAAAGTTTCCGTTTCCAAAAATAGTAACAGGAATAAAGCAGAATTTATACTTACACCCAACCAGCTCATTACTTATACCCCACAATCCAACCGGATCGTTAAATCGGATCTTGACAGCGGACGAACGCGTCTAAATGAAACGCCTGAGGCGAATCCTATCAATTTTAAGTTTGATGAAACGCCCGTTTCAAAAATATTTGCAACACTGGAAGAAGGCTATGGCATCCGGATAAATTTCGATCAGCAGGTTTTTTCGAGGTGCAATGTCACTACTTCGCTGACGGACGAAGCATTTGAGGAAAAACTCAAAATTATCTGTGAGGCCATCAACGCGAACTATAAAATTGCAGATAATCAGGTATTTATTGACGGCAATGGCTGTAAATAATATTTTGCCACCTATTATAATCAATGACAAAACTGATTAAAGTTATGAACAAAACCGGAAATCCAAAACATGCTGTCCTGTTCATTATGAAAGTTACACTCCTTCAAATTCTCCTGACACTGAGTTTCGTCAGTTACACATTTGCCAAGAAAGTAAATGGCCAGGAAATATTAAATAAGAAAGTGTCGCTCAATCTGACAGCCAGGGAAATGAAATCTGTGTTGAAGACCATCGCGTCTTCTGCCGGAGTAGGATTTACTTACAACAGTAATATTCTGCCTTCCAAAAAGAAAATCAGCGTTATTGCCAATAACGAAAGGCTGGGCGACCTTCTTAGCAGGATACTGGGGCCTTTTGACATTTCTTATGAAGTTATCGGCAATCAAATTGTTCTTAAGAAGAATGAAGATCCGCTGGTCTCATTAAAAAATATGAATCCGGGCTTGCAGCCTTTAAAGGTTGTGGAAGGAACCGTAGTTTCCGCGGATGGTGCGCCGCTTCCGGGAGTAAGCGTAAGCATCGAGGGAACTTCGAGGGGAACCGTAACCGATGAAAAAGGGCATTTTCAGATTCAGGCCAATGACGGGGAAGTGCTGGTATTTTCATCTGTCGGTTATCTGGATTTAAGGGTAACTGTCGGTGCTTCATCCAATATTCATATTTCATTGAGAAAATCTGATAATGCAATGGGAGAAGTGGTGGTTACTGCGCTGGGTATAAAAAGGGAAGCGAGATCCCTGGGTTATTCCGTTCAGAAAGTAGATGGTTCAGATGTGATCAAAGCCGACCCTCCCAATATTGCCAACGGTTTAATCGGAAAGGCGGCGGGTCTGAATATCACTGTACCGAATGGGGTGGAAGGAAGTTCAACCCGCATCGTCATTCGCGGTAACAACAGCTTATTTGGTAATAACCAGCCGCTGATTGTTGTAGACGGTGTTACGGTAGACAATGAACCCATTTTGCCGCAAGGACAGAGTTTCTCCACAAACGGATTGCTCGATGCGGGCAATGTAGGAGGATCGAGAGATGTCAGCCAGCCGGGTGTTGATTATGGTTCATTTCTGAATACGATTAACGCAGATGATGTTGAAAGTATAAATGTATTAAAGGGACCCACAGCGGCAGCTTTATATGGGGCCCGGGGAGCGAATGGGGTAATATTGATTACCACAAAAAAAGGCAGTAAGCAGAATGGCCTTGGTATTAATTATAATTTTTCAGATCGCTGGAACATGCCTTACAGGTATATGCAACTTCAGCACGAATACGGAAGCGGTATGACGGAAACTTTGTATTCTGCAACGCCCGCGTTCAATCAGGATGCGAGTGGCAACAACAGGGAGTTTACAGAAGGCGATCAATATGGGGTACACCAGGATTTACCTGGTACTACCATACCTTTTTACAATGTAATCGGTTTCCCGGGAGACGGTGCGTCATGGGGCCCTAAGATGGCAGGGCAGCCTCTGGTATGGTGGGATGGTACCACAAG
>Ga0182024_10007570_pt1 | contig 23363 bp, 21 predicted proteins | sample P32metaG_FD_120480 | JGI IMG/M metagenome (GOLD analysis project Ga0182024, IMG submission 120480) | Permafrost microbial communities from Stordalen Mire, Sweden - P3-2 metaG (Illumina Assembly) | ecosystem: Environmental > Terrestrial > Soil > Wetlands > Permafrost | place: Sweden: Stordalen... | reverse complement strand
CTGACATGGAAAAGGGTCCACAGACCCTGGCGGATGTAACCAAAACTCTCGCCTTAGTCACAAAGATCGCCAACACTGGACAGCATTTCCAGCCGCACACGCGTTTTTCCGCAGCCTGCTAGGGCCGTTTCTAACTCCACTGTGGATTGGATCCATTTTGCTGATCGTCTGGTGTGATATAGCACTTCTAATCGATGCAATGAGGACAAGGCGCAGTCGGATAACTCCAGAGAGCGGTTCTTCCGGCGCGGCGAACTTGCTCATCTGGATCACAGCTCTTTGCTTCAGCTTGTACTCGTTCTGGGGAATCCCGTCCCTCGAGCGTGTGTTCTTCAGATACGGCTTCGAGCGCCTCGACATTCTTCTCACAGGGTTGGCATCGATACTGATTGCGATTGTGTTCGATGTAGCGCTGGTGATCGATGCAGCCAAGATGTGGCGCGCACGGGGGGCTGGCCCGGCTTAGACTGACCGTCTAGATTCTCAAAGGCCCCAGTTTTGTCATGTTGTCGGTGAAGAGCGTGGCTTGGGCTTTAGGAAGTGGCCAAGCGAGCGCGAACAAACTCGACTACTTCTGGCGTCACGTAGTTTGGCGGACGGATCGCAAACATTGGGCGATCGATGACGGGTTTTAGCGAGACGCATTCCCAGGCTGGGCTTTTGGAGTTATCGCCGGAATGCAGCAGCACGGCGTCGGCGCGGTCGAGGTAGGTTTGCGCGGAGGTTTTAAAGTCGGCGGTCGCCGGATCGAGTACGGTTAGATAGAGATCCGGTTTCACGAAGCGCAGGATGCTGTTCGATTCGATGATGGCATTCCGTGTGGTGGCTAGAATCTTGCGAATGCGAGGCATCGCTTCGGCCAGACGGCCTTGCTGGGTGCGGACCCACCAGGAATGATCGGCTCCGGCGACCAGGAAACGCGAAGTGTCGGAGTCGCCCGAGCGGTCTTTTTCTTCCGATACAGCCAGGGAATGATCGGCGGTGGCACAGTCGCAGGCTTCGCCGTTGGCGGAGCAGACGCCGTGTCCGTACTGTGTGATTTTGAGGGCGGTCCAGCGGTAGGCGGGCAGGGCAGCGATTAGACCGGCGACGACGCTGGTCTTGCCTACGCTGCGGGTGTGTCCGCCGATGACTAGGATGGGCATGAAAAAGCAGCTCTTGGCTTTTAGCCGTTCGCTCTTGGCTTTCGGTGCTACTGAGACGCGGCTAGCCGCGTCTCTACGGGTATTGAATTCTGCTCAGCGGTGCTTCTTCGCTGACCGCGATATAAACGCCAGTTCTTTAAGATACTCCTTCACTGGGCGGGCGGGGGTTCCCCAGAAGACGACGCCTTTTCCGCGAAGTATTTTCTTGGGCAGGATGCCGCACCGGCCTCCTAGCATGGCGCCGGCTTCGACGCGGGCGTGATCGCCGATGCCTACCTGACCTCCCATGATTACATTGTCTTCGATAGTGACGCTGCCGGAGAGGCCGGTTTGCGCGGCTATGACCACGTCCTGGCCGATCTGGACGTTGTGGCCGATGTGGACGAGGTTATCGATCTTCGTTCCGCGGCGGACGCGGGTTTCGTCCAGAGCCCCGCGGTCGATGGTGGAGTTGGCGCCGATCTCGACGTCGTCTTCGATCACGAGCCGTCCTACTTGCGGGAATTGCTCGTAGCGACCGGTTTGCGAATCGCGAACATAGCCAAAGCCTTCACTGCCGAGCACAGCGCCAGCCTGCACGATGACGCGATCGCCGAGAGTTGTGCCGGGGTAGATGGTGACGTTGGCGTCGAGGCGGCAATGGCTTCCGATCTTTACTGTTTCACCCCCGATTGCTTGACCCACGTCTTCGCCGATTACCGAACCGGCGCCTATGGTAGTTTCATCGCCGATCCTGATGTGTTCGCCGAGAATCGCGCGTGCGCCGATGGCTACGTTCTTGCCGATCTGCGCGGATGCGGAAACGATGGCGGAGGGGTGAATTGCGCGCTTAGGCTCGGGGTCGCGGAGCAGCTTGGCGGCTCGGGCGAATGTCAGGCGCGGCTGGGACGAAATTAAAATGGGCTTGGAGGTGGCGCTGGACGCGAAGTCTCCCGCTATTACTGCGGCGGCGGACGAGCGGAGCGCCGTGTCGAGATGCTGAGCGGTCTCCACGAAGACTAAGCTTTCGCTTGTGGCGGATTGCAGGCTGGAGATGTTGGTCACGGTAATAGACGTGTTTCCGAAGATACGGCAGCCGAGCTTCCCGGCTAGATCGCCTGAGGTATGTTTCATGGTTTCCTATTGTCGCTTTCCCGGGCGGGTGTGTACAACGCCGACTTCCTTGCCACTCGCGGCAGCTGCCGAGCTTTGCTCGGCTTGGACGGGCGAGGCGCCCGTCCCCACACAACCCCAACAGCTTAGTACAGGGGCGGCTGACCTGGGGGTCGGGTCTTCCAGCGGCGGTGGACCCAGAGCCACTGATCGGGATAGCGGCGGATGAAGGCTTCGATGACTCGGGTGAATTTTGCGGTGTTGGCTACTATATCGGCCTCGTTATCGTTAGTGCGAATTAACTCGACTGCGGGGTCGAAGCGCAGAATGTATTTGCGCAGTTTCTCATCCCACACTGTAAAGCCGGGGACGACGGCGGCGTCGGTGCGCAGGGCAATTCGCGCCAGGCCGCTGGCGGTGCAGGCTGGGATGCCGAAGAAATCGACGAACACACCCTGCGGCGGGGTCATGTTGGTGTCCATGAGGATGCCGACGGTTTCGCCGGCGCGCATGGCGGCGAGCAACCCGCGGACGAAATCGTCTTTGTCGACGGTGCGGTTCCCGTGCATGGTTCGGTAGCGCTGGAGAAGGCCGTCAATGTAGGGATTGTCGAGCGAGCGCATGACGATTGACAGCGGATGCCCCTGCAGCGAGTGCGCGAAAGCGGAGAGTTCCCAGGCTCCCAGATGGCCGGTAAGAAACAGAACACCTTTGCCGCGCGCGTAGGCGCGCTCGAAGTTTTCAAAGCCGTCGTAGACGACCACGCGCGAGACATTTTCGCGGGTGTAGCGGGGAAAGAGGCAGACTTCGGCGAGTTGGCGTCCGAGGGAGATGAATTCTCCGCGAAGCAGGCGGCGGCGCTCACGTGGAGACATTTCAGGGAAGGCGAGAGCCAGGTTGCGCTGGCCGATGTGACGCAGGCGTCTGTGAAACGCGTAGACGGTTAACCCGAGCGTGATCCCGATGGCGCGCGCCACGGGACGGGGGAGCACGCCGAGGATCTTGATCCAGGGCCAGACTAGAGCGTATTCAAGGCGTTCTCGCACAGGGCAGAGTTCTCAGTTCCCAGTTCTCAGTTCTCAGTAGGGAACCGTGAGCTTTTCACTGAGAACTGAGAACTGGGAACTGAGAACTGACTCTTACTTCGCTGCCTGCTGGGCCCACTTGGCCAGCGTGCTCAAGAAGGGGTATGCGGCTTGGGGAGGTTCGATTTCTCCCGTAAGTGACGTCTTGAAGGGCACCATGCGGCCGTAAAATTCGCGAGTGCTGTCCTTGTCCTGCTTGATGACGGCGCCGTGAAGTTCTAGTCCGGCGAATAGGCCGCGGGCGCGGGAGTAGGTCAGGACCTCCGCCCTCATCTTCCAATCGGTGTCGGCGGAGGCGTGGCGTCCGACGGGGCCAGCGGCGGCGCTGGCGTCGGCTCCGAGCTTGAACTGGCTGGAGAGCAACTGATTCATGCCGTTCTTGTTCATGATCAGCATCACGAGATCGACCGCCTGGCCGCCGATCTGCAAGCCGAAACTACCGCCGCCAATGGTGAAGAAAGCGGGCGCGCTCCAACCTTTTTCCGTGCGGCAACTGGCGACGCCTTTGCCATAGCGTCCGCCGACGACAAATCCTCCCTTGAGCAGGGAGGGAACTACGGCCACACATTCGGCCGACCCCAGCACTTCTTCGGGGATACGCTGGTCCGGTGCAGCCTCGATTTCGTCGAGCACCGAACCTGCAGCCTCGATTCGTCCTGCAGCCTTGCTATTGGATTCCGCAGCCTTAGTGTCTTGATCAGCGGAAAGAATGGGGGTCAGAAAAAAAACGAGCAGCAGCAGAACAAGGGACTTTCGCATCATGCCTCACCTGGGAGATAGGATTCCGAATTCTATTGTCGTATTCGCTACCTATGATTCTATTCGATGCAGGACGCGAAACGGGGGATAGCCGGGAGTGATCAGGGTGAGTCAGGCTTTAGGACAAAAAATGCGGGGTTGAAATCGGCGACCCTAATCTCCGTTTCCAACCCCGTCTCCCAGGTTCTGTGGTAGGTGAGGCGAGTATGCGGCAGGCGGGAGACGCGGACAAGATTACGAGGGTCACTGGCCTTTGGTAACCAGCATTGTCTGTAGAGACAGGACTTGCCCCGTCTGGCGGTTATCGATCCGCTGCCGAGACGCGGCAAGCCGCGTCTCTACGGGAATTATGGATGGGTGTCGGCGACACAACCGTCTGGAGCCGGCTTTAGAACGTGAAAGCCTACTTTGCGGTCACCAGCGAATGCGTGATGGCGTGAACCGAAAGGGCGATGCGGTTTTGCACGCCGACTTTGCGCATCAGTTTCGCGACGTGAGCCTTCACGGTGCGCTCTTCGATGCCGAGGGCCGAGCCGATTTCTTTGTTCGAGCGGCCGGCCACCAACATTTCCAGAACTTCTTTTTCGCGATCGGTGAAGGTGATTCGACCGGCGGGGAAGATGCGTCCCGGGGAAGCGCTCACGCGTTCGATGAAAGTGGAGAGCACGCGGCGCGGGGCCCATACCGAGCCTTGATGCACGATGCGCAGGGCCTGGATAAACTCAGCCGGTGAGGCGGCCTCGTCCACGTAGCCTTTGGCGCCGGCGGCGATGGCCTTGAGGACGCTTTCATCGTCCATGCCGGAGCCGGTTACGATGATGCGCAGGTCGGGGCGAATGGCTTTCATGCTGGCCATGATGTCGTATAAGTTCTGGCCACCGCGATTGCCCAGCAAGACGAGATCGATACCTTGCAACTGGCCGAGGTCGGTGAGCGAGGCGGAGACTAACTCCAAATCAGGTTCGGTATCAAAGAGAGCCCGGAATCCCACAAACCGCAGCGGATCGCTCTCCACTACGGCGACCCGTATAAGCGGCTTTCTGGCGACGGCAGCTTTCATTAAGGTTTCCCTGTTAGGATTGCATCCTGTTTAAGCTTGCCTGATCCGGCACGGAATTGAAACGATTGCCGAGAGAGATAAATTACGTGGGTAACTGACAAAAACAGGCACTCGAGGAGGGTTAGCGGTGAACCGAAGGCGGATGCAGCGGTATGTTGCGGGGATTCTGGCCGTCGGCATGATGGCGGCTGGGCTGGCGCGCGCGCAGGCGCAACCGTCAGCGCCTTATAAGCCGCAGTTTCCGGGCGATCCGGCCCGGTCGGAGTCGGAAGCGCAGGCGCTCGGCTACATGCGGGTGGTGCTTCGGGCGGAGAACATATACAAGAAACGCCATGGCAAGTATGCGGATTCGCTGGAGGCGCTGGCGGGCACGGGATCGTTCACCAAAAGGATGGCGCATTCAACAGAGCGCGGGGACTACACGGCCAGCTTTCGTCCGAAACATACCGGTCCGAATCATGACGGCTTAGTGCTTACGATGACGCCTAAGCAATTGGACAGCGAACATCGGTCTTTTTACGCCGAGGAGGATGGGGCCATTCACGCGGACGATCAGAAAGCGGCAGACCTGGATTCGCCTAAGGTGAGGTGAGTGGGCGCGCTACGCGCCTGGACAGCCGAGGGAGGCTGTCCCGGTGCAAGGACGCGCCGTTCGAGCGTGCCCTTGCCGTCCTTGCTCGAACATAGTTCATGGGTGGCCTCAGAGGGGCAAGCCCGTCTCTACACGATTGGTAGACAAGTATCACTTAGGGCCGGCGAGAGGGCCGGATGATCCGTCGTCACCGTCAGAACGAGTAGGTTCGGACTGGACCGTGGGAATCTGATCGGCGATGCGGCGAATCGGCATGGGGTCTGCATCGGCGTGCAGCCGCAATTCCTTGACAATGTCTTCCCGGTCGTGTTCGCCGTAATCCTTTTCAAAGCGCGTCAGGGCCTCGGTCAGAATGTCGTGATGGTGCACGTTTTCCAGACCCTGCTCCTGGGTGATCTTCAACCACAACCGATGGAGCAGCACGACATCCTCGTTTTTCATGGTGGGGGTGTGGGGACCGATGCGGAAAGTGTCGACGTTGCCGTTGGGATGAACGATCTGTAGCAGAAACTGCCGTTTGGGTTCCGGGATGGCTTCCCAAGCGCTGCCCAGGTTGAAGGCCTGCTCGGCGGTAGTCATCTTGCTGGAGACGCCGGCGACGACGGCGGAGGACTCGAGATTATGCGCGGTCTGGGCGATGGCCGACCAGGGGTCTCGAGCCGGCACCACAAGCAGCGAAATCTTTTTACCAAAGCTTTCGGCTACGGACACGGCGCGCGTAAATAGGGTCTGCTCGTAATCGTTGAAGACCTGCTCGGTGGAAAGACCATACGCGGCACTCCCGAATTGGCTAATGCGAGCGCTCATTACGACCACATCCTGATCCTTCGTGTTGGTATGCTCCAGTGCCCAGCGAAGGTGAAACATGGTGTTGTAGTCGCGGATCGGCACCAGCACGTTGCCGGCGCGGATGCCGAGCAAGTCGCGTTGGACCGTGTCGCTCTGCAACAATTGGAAGTGATCCTTCATTTGCTGCTTGGCGAGCGCGTATTTTTTCCGGTTCGTGTGCTCGGAAACCGTGAAGATCACGAAGAAGACAACCGAGAAGGAAACACCGGCAACCGTGGCAACGGATTTCGTGGCGAGGTTCACGAGTGCGGTCGCGAGTAGAACGAGAAAGACGGACAGCAGACCGATCGGAATCTCGGTCCCGGCAATGGTCACGTTCGGTGGGACTTTCCAGCCACGTACGCCTTTGTATTTAAAACGCAGAACCAGCATGGAAAGACTGTTGAACGTGAAACTCCAGATCACTCCGAAGGCGTAGGCTTCACCGAGGACGTATACATCGCCGCGGCTTGCCAGAATGGTAACGATTTGCAGCAAGACGACCAGATTGATGATGCGGGAACTGGTCCCGTACTTGCGGTGGGGAAAGCGGAACCAATCGGCGAGGACGCCATCTTCGGAGACACGGTTCAGGACGCCATTGGAGCCGATGATGGCGGTGTTCACGGCGCCGGAGAGAATCAGAAACCCGACCACCACCACGAATCCGCGGAAGATCAGGCGCAGCAATAGAGGCCCCCACATGTACATGGCGAGGCCCGAGATCAGATTGTCTTTGTAAACCGGCACCCGGACTGCATCCGGGATCAGCATGACCGACAATAACGCGGACAGGCCGGTGAAAACGAAGCTATAGATAGCAATAACGACTGCGGCGCGTTTCAGATTCTTAAGCTTGGGATGAGCCAGTTCCCGATTGACCTGAGCGAGCGATTCTTCGCCGCTCATGGCTAGCACCGAGTGGCCGAAGGCGATCAGGATGCCAAGCAGCCCGAACATTTTGGCCAGGCTCTGTTCGGGAAAGCTGTGTCGAAGAAAGCCGAGCGACTCTTTCGAAAAATGAAGGTTCTGCGGGGTGGGCAGCGGGACGGGATTGTATCCCGATTTGAACAGGGTGAGCGCCGACCAGCCCAGCAGGATGACCACCATGACGGTGGTGATTTGCATGACACGAAGAGCTTTCTCGCTGGACTCCTGGATGCCCTTGGTGTTTTCCCACCAGTAGTAGATCGTGACGGCGAGGGCGAAGACTACCGACGTCAAGTTGACGTTGAGGTGCGGCGTGCCGTTGAAGAGACTATGGGCGGCTCGGGGAATCCAGCCATGTGTGTCGGCGGTGGCAAAGGTCTCGTTGAGCAGGCCTACGATGTATTGGCCGGCCGATACGCCGGAGATGGGCCCGGTGAGTATGTAATCGAACATCAGGGCGGACACGCTGAATTTGGCCAAGGTGCCGCCCAGCGCTTCCTTCACCACCCGGTAGACGCCGCCGCGGACGAACATCGAACAGCTTTCCACGTATACCGCCCGCACCGCGAACGAAAACAACATGACCCCGACGATGAACCAGGGAGCGGACTTTCCGACAGCCTGTTCGGAGATTCCACAGGCATAAAAGGCGGATGAAGCGAGGTCGTTCAGCACGATGGCAGCGGCCCGCCAGTACGAGATGAACGTAAGCATCACCGAGGTGGCGACGACGATGCGAACACGATCCAACGGCGATGGGGGCTGGAATGAGGACATACGGCTAGGAGCGGTTCTCTTCCTCCCGGCCAAGAAGCATCTTCAGGTCTTCAATTCCGGTGAGCACTATTACCACAAAAGAACCAATAATCCCGACGACAAACATGCCTTCGAGAATTCGCACCAACACGATGACGATAATCTGACCCATAAGCAGACTATGGTATTTGAAACGGGGCACGTTGACCAATTGTTGGGAGAGCGCGCCGGAAACGTTGGCACGCGTGGTTGTCCTCGTCTGTCCACTGCGTGTCCAGTGTCTGTCTATTGTCGGTCCGTGCAACTTTGCTATGCTGGCCTGTGCGACGAATCTCTTCCAGTGCCTGGCTTCTAGTCATGTTGTCGGCGGGGCTGCAGATCGTTATCTTTCCGCTGCCAGGTCTCTACGGACTGGCTTGGATCGCGGTGGCGCCTCTATTGGTGGCCATTCTGCGGACGCGGGCTCCGGAAACTCTGCATTTGGATGGTCAGACACGCTTGCTGACGGCCACGCCGTGGCAAGGGTTCGTACTAGGTTATGTATGCGGGATTCTTTGGTTTGTGGGGACGTGCTACTGGATTTTCGACACCATGCACCGTTACGGCGGTTTGCCAGTTCCCGCGGCCGCGCTCGCGCTGATCTTGTTCTGCATGTATGTCGGGCTTTATCACGGGATGTTCGGGCTGTTGCTGGCGGTGGTTGCTGGGTCAAAAATTGCCGGACCAAAAATTGGCGGTCACCGAATCGAGAGTGCGGGATCGGCAGCATCGATCCGGCGCGCGCTTGGGGCTGCTCCGTTTCTATGGGTTGCAGTGGAACTCGCCCGGACGCGGATTACCGCGTTCCCATGGGAACTTCTGGGATATTCGCAGACGGGGAATTTTGCGCTGACGCGGATTACAACCCTCGTGGGCGTGTACGGGTTATCGTTTGAAATCCTGCTGGTGAATAGTGTGTTCGCGGCTGCGTTTCTGGCTCCCAAGGAGCAGCGGAAGCGGCTGATTGTGGCGGGGTGCGTGGCGGCGGTAATCCTGCAGGCGGGGCAGTTGCTTGCGCCTGCCCCGGCCCCGAGCGATCACACCGCAATTCTGGTGCAGCCGGATATTCCGATTCAATCCGGCGCGATGTGGACGAAGGAATATTTTCACGAGACGCTGCGGGATTTGACCGCGGTGAGTTTGCATCCCGCAGGAGAAGCTGCGACGGGGCAGCGTTATGACTTGATTGTGTGGCCGGAATCGCCGTCACCGTTTTACACCAACGATCCTATGTTTCGGGACGCGGTCAGCGCTCTGGCGCGGCAGTCGGGCACATGGGTGGTGGCAGGCTCCATCGGGATCACGCCGTCCATGCAGAGCGGCGGAGAAAGCTCGCAGATTTTCAACTCGGGTGCGCTTGCCAATCCGCAGGGGGAGTGGGTTGCACGTTACGACAAAGTGCATCTCGTGCCCTTCGGCGAATATTTACCGTTTCCGCAACTGTTTGCGTTTGCCGGCGGGCTGACCAAGGAAGTGGGAGAGTTTCAGCGAGGGGCGTCGCGCACGCCGCTGGATGCCGGAGGCGAGCGGATCGGAATGTTTATCTGCTACGAATCGATCTTTCCCGACGAAGTGCGGCTGGGTCCGCTGCAGGGCGCGCAGGTCTTGCTGAATATCTCGAATGACGGTTGGTACGGCGACAGCGGCGCCTGGAAGCAGCACCTCCAGCAGACGCAAATGCGCGCGATCGAAAATGACCGATGGCTGCTGGCGGCTACGAATACGGGCATGACGTCGTCAATTGATCCTTACGGGCGGATCGTGGCGGCAACTCCGCGCAAGGTGCGCACCGCGCTGGCAGCGCCTTATGCCCTGATTTCGGGAACCACTTTCTACACGCGGTATGGCGATTGGTTCGCGTACCTGTGTGCGATAATTTCAGCAGGGGCGTTGGTGGCGCGTTTTGTGTTTCCGATTCGCGAGACATGATTGTGGGGCGCTGGCGCGGTTGCCCTCAGCGGCTAAAGCCCGGCGATGAAAATAGTCGATCAACCGCAGCGCTGAAGCGCTGCGCCACCCAAAATCACGAGCGAGGTTTCAAAATCAATCGCGAGTTTTTTCAGGAAGCTGCTAAGGCAAGCCGAGTCATAAATCATGTTGGATGAACTGGAACAGCAATACACTTCTCTAAAGACGAAGGTTCACGACCTGCGGGAGTATCTTTGACTCCGGTAAGCTGCGCCAGCAGTTCGCGGAAATAGAAAAGCAGGCGTCGGATCCCAATCTGTGGTCGAATCCTGAAAAATCTCAGCAGGTAATGCGCGAACGGAAGCGACTGGAAAGCCTGTTGTCTTTGGAAGGCGACCTCGGGCGGCGGACCGAGGACATCGCCACCTATTTCGATCTGGCGGGCGAAGGCGAGAATGTCGCTGCGGACTTGCAGCGCGACTTGGATGCTCTGCGCGAACTGGTGGATCGAGTCGAAACCGAGACGCTGCTTTCGGGAGCGAACGACGGGCTGAATGCGATCATGACCATTCATCCCGGGGCGGGCGGAACCGAGTCACAGGATTGGGCGGAAATGCTGCTGCGCATGTATCTGCGCTGGGCAGAACGGCAAGGATTCAAGACTGAGATGTACGACTACCAGCCCGGAGAAGAAGCGGGAATCAAGTCTGCGACATTTTCGGTGATTGGCCAGTATGCGTTCGGATACTTGAGCAGCGAGATCGGGGTGCACCGCCTGGTGCGGATTTCGCCCTTCGATCAAGCGAAGCGGCGGCATACTTCGTTTGCCAGCGTCTATGTTTCACCCGAGATTGACGACAGCATTGAAGTCGTCATTAAGCCCGAGGACATTCGGATTGACACCTATCGCTCCAGCGGCAAAGGTGGACAGCACGTAAATACGACCGATTCGGCGGTACGGATCACCCACATCCCCACCGGCCTGGTGGCCAATTGCCAGAATGAGCGCTCGCAGCACAAGAATAAAGAGAAGGCAATGAGCATGCTGCGCTCCAAACTTTATGAATTCGAACTGGAGAAAAAGCGTGAGGTCACCAAGAAAATCGAGGATTCGAAACTGGATATCGATTTCGGTTCGCAGATACGGTCGTATGTGCTGCAACCTTACCGCATGATCAAGGACCACCGCACGAAGCTGGAGATCGGCGACGTGGATCGCGTGCTGGATGGCGATCTGCGACCGCTAATGCAGGCTTATCTGCGGATGCGGCGGGGCGAGAAGAAAGCTTAAGCGCGCTTCGGATTGTCATAATGTGCACGGCAAAATCTTTACCACGGGGGACACTGAGGTACACAGGGGGAACCGCTAATTTGTGCGAGCGGCACTTTATGGAAGTGAAAAAGAAGACTTCGCTGAAACCGCCAGTTCTGGGGCTCCCCTTGCAGCGCGCTTTCCGCTATGCCGCCGAAAAACACGCCGGACAGCCGCGGAAGCAAACGGCGGTCCCTTATCTTTCACATCTGATGGCGGTGGCGTCATTGGTGCTGGAAGCGGGCGGTGACGAAGATATGGCGATCGCGGCGCTGCTGCATGATGTGGTCGAAGATTGCGGCGGCATGCCGAGGCTGCGTGAAGTCCGCAAGAAGTTTGGTCCGCGGGTGGCGAAGATCGTCGAGGGCTGCACGGATTCGTTCGTCGAGCCGAAGCCGGAGTGGAAAGCACGGAAAAAAGACTATCTGCGTGAAGTGAAGCATGCCGACCGCGAGACGCGGCTGGTTTCGGCGTCTGACAAGCTGCATAACGTCCGCACGATTCTGGCCGATTACCGTAAGGATGGGGAAGCCATCTGGACGCGGTTTACGGGGAAAAAGGAAGGCACGCTCTGGTACTATCGCGCCTTGAGCGACGAATATCAGCGAAGGAACCCGAACCGCATTACGCGCGAACTTGAAATTGCAGTGACCGAGTTGGAATCCACGGTGGGCTGGAAACGCCCTTCCGCGAAGAAGAAAGCCGCCGCAAATTCTGGGAGATGATCATCGATGGCCCGAGCGCTTGATCTGATCCGCAATTCGGAGGTTCCGTTTAACCTGATGCACGCGGCAGCGCGCGGCTCTCTGGCGGTGCCGCCCGGGGAGACGATCGAAATCCTGGTCTATCTGGCGCTCCATCATAAATTGTTTGGCGAGCAGGCGCGCATGACGCTGGCCGGTTGGGACGAACAAGCGAGCCTCGCGGCGGCGGCCGATCCCAATACCAGCGCGGAGGTGCTGGGGTATTTCATAGCTCGGGAGAATCTGCGGCCGGTGCTGCTGCCGGCATTGGCCGAGAATCCGTCGGTAAGTGAAGCGGCACTCGACGAGTTGGCGGTGGTGGGATCGCGGTCGATGATTGAAACGTTACTGACGAGCACGCGGGTGATGAACTCTCCGCACCTTTTGCAGGCCCTGCAGGCGAATGAGAAACTGCGTCCGAAGGAACTCGCCGAGATTGCCAAGAGGCTGGTTGCGTTGGGAGTGGATTCAATCGCAGCGCCGCAAGCGTCCGAAGTGGACGAAGCGGAAGTGGACGCCGCCGAAGTGGAGGCATCCGACGAAGCTCTTGATGGCACGGTCGCGCAGTATCTGCTGGAGAACGCGGCGGAACTGGAAGCCGAAAAGGACAAACCATTTCGTCCTATAGGAATCGAGCATGAAGAGGCGGGCGGCGAGGCGGCGGGTGAAATTGGGCAGGCTGGTGCCGCCACGGACACTGCAGGTGCTGCCGCAGCGGGGAAGGCGGTGACGGTCGCACCCGGAAAGTCCGCGCCGGCGGTGGCTACCCATGGCCGGAAGCAAACACATGTGGTTTACGAGGAAAGGCGTGACAGCGCCTTGCAGAGAATCTCCAAGCTCGACATCAAAAGCCGGATCGCGCTGGCGATGCGTGGCAGCAAGGAGGACCGGTCGATTCTGGTGCGCGATTCCACGAAGCTGGTAGCAGTCGCGGTGCTGGATTCGCCCAAAGTTTCCGAGAGTGAGGTCGAAAGTTTTGCGCTGCAGAAAAATGTGCTCGATTCAGTGCTGCGAGCGATTCCTCTAAAACGCAAGTTTGCGAAAAATTACACCATCATGCGGAACCTGGTCTACAATCCGCGCACGCCGATCGATACCTCGCTGCCATTAGTGAAGGGTTTGCTGGTTCATGACCTGAAGAATCTGACGGACAACAAAGAGGTTTCGGACACGATTCGCAAGGTGGCGATGCGCTTGTATAGGCAGAGGTTGGAAAAGAGGAGTTGACGGAGGGGCTGCGATTGAAGCAATCCGATCCTATTTATGACCTGTTATCGCGGGTAAAGACGATTGCCGTGGTTGGGTTGTCAGAGAATCCGATGCGGCCGAGTCATGGCGTTTCCGCGTATATGCAGGCCGCCGGATACAGGATTATCCCGGTGAATCCGCGGATTGCCGAGGCGCTGGGAGAGAAGTCGTATCCGTCGTTGCTCGAAATGCCATCCGAGGTGGCGCAGAAGATCGATCTGGTCGATGTGTTCCGACGTCCCGAGTACGTGGATGAAATCGTGGAGCGGGCAATTCAGTCGAAGATTCCGGCTATCTGGTTGCAGGAAGGCGTCATCAACGAACGCGCGGTGGAGAAGGCGCGAAAGGCCGGAATCTTTGTTGTCATGGACCGCTGCGTTTTGAAAGAGCACCGGGCGAGATTCGGATAGCGACCGGCGAATCGCATCACGCGGGGGCGCGCGATCCTGCCCCGGTTGACTCTGTCGGGGTTCCGCGCGCCTTCACCAGGATCACGGTGGCATCGTCGCGCAGTCCAGCTCCATTCGTGAATTTTCTGACATCCGCGAGCAGACTATCCGGCGTGACGTCGGGTGATTGCATCTGCGCGAGAAGCCGCTCCGCGCCGTAGTCCTCTCCGGGCTCAACTTCAGCTTCGGTGATTCCGTCGGAATAAAATGCGATGCGCGAATGTTCGAGGAGCATCACTGCCGTTTCCGAGAACTTGCTGACTGAAATTCCCAACGGTAGGCCGTGTTCGTGATCGATCCAGCGGTGGCCGGAAGGTTCGACCAGCAGCGGCGCCAGGTGGCCCGCGTTGGCGATCCGGAGAACGCGGCTGGACGGGTCTAGTTCGGCATAGACCATGGTGACGAAGCGGCCGCTAGGGAAATCCTCGATCATCATGTTGTTGAGACGCGTCAGGACCTCGGCGGGTCCAGAGCCGGTTTGCGCGAGCGAGCGCAACATACCACGCGTTGCCGACATGAGCAGCGCTGCCGCCGTCCCCTTGCCGGAAACATCGGCGAGAACCAGGCCCCAGCGCCCATTGTCGAGCGGAATGAAGTCATACCAGTCGCCGCCTACAGAGCCTGCGGGAATCGAAAGCCCAGACACGCGGAAGCCTGGGATGAGAGGAGAGGTCCGCGGCAGCAGAGCCTGCTGCATCGAGCGAGCTTCCTCGGCCTCACGGCTCAAGCGTTCGCGCTGTTCGCGTTCATCGCCAAAGCGCTGGGCATTGTGTACGGCAACGGCGACGTGGGCGCACAACCCTTGCAGCAGCCGTAGTTGATCGGGACAGAAAGCGTCGAGCTCGCAATGGGAAGCGGTGAACACTCCGACCAGGTCGCCTTCGCGTTGCAGCGGGATGGCGACTTCGGAGCGCGTATCCGGCTCGCACGCCATGTAATAAGGATCGCGCGTCACGTCGGGAGCATAGTGCATCTTGCGAGTGGCCGCGACGTGTCCCACCATTCCCGCACCCATAGGGATGCGATGGCCCTTGCCGTGAATGGTGCAGCCGCGCACGCCGGCCAATACGAATTCACGCTGTTCAGAATCTCGGAGATACAGGTTGATTTCGACGCAGCCGAGCGACGCCGCAACTTCGTCAACGATCCGCGGCACCAGGTCTTCAATGTCGAGAGTGGAGGTGATCCGCTGCGCAAATTTCTGCAGGCGCACCAGTTCCGCGAGCTTTTGCGCCGATGTTTCGGGAGAAAGCGGACTGGAAAAACCAAAATCCGTGAGCGGGCTGGTGGCCACGTCGAAACCCTCCTGCTGGTCGCATCGCAACTACTTTATGAGATTGAAAAAATCAGGTTTCAGATTCTCTTTTTGTTCGGCTCGGGGCGGGAGTTGATGTTGGATTTGACTCTCCGATTTGACGTTCGGCTTGGCGTTCGAGATGGAGTTCGATCCGATATGGGCCGCTTGAGGCGTTTGATTTCTTCCAGGCGTTCGCCGATTCGCTTTTCCGATCCTTCGTTGGTTGGACGATAGTACACGCGATCACGCAGGCTGTTGGGCAGGCATTGCATGTCGGCGACTTTTCCCGCGATGTCGTGCGCGTACTGATAGTCCTTGCCATAGCCCAGGCCTTTCATTAGGCCGGTGGGGGCGTTGCGCAAGTGCAGCGGGACGGGTTCGGCGGCGGTTTGCTCGACGTCCTGCAGAACCGAGCCGTAGGCGGTGTAAAGTGCGTTCGATTTTGGCGCGATTGAAAGATAGACGACCGCTTGCGCGAGCGCGAGGTTGCCTTCGGGCATGCCGATGAAATCGACCGCGTCACGAGCGGCCATGCACAACGCGAGCGCGTTCGGCTCGGCGAGGCCAATGTCTTCGACCGCCATGCGGACGACGCGGCGCGCGATGTAGAGCGGATCTTCTCCGGCTTCCAGCATGCGCGCCAGCCAGTAGAGGGCGGCGTCGGGATCGCTGTTGCGAACCGATTTATGCAGCGCGGAGATGATGTTGTAATGCTCCTCGCCGCCTTTGTCGTAGAGTAGAACCCGCTTCTGGAGGGCTTCCTGGATGGTGGCTTCGGTGATTGCATTCGTCGGGGCTTCGGCGGAAGCCGCGTCTAGCCGCGTCTCCTTATTCGGTGAGACGGATAGGGCGGCGGCTACTTCCAGGACGTTGTAGGCATTGCGGGCGTCGCCGCTTGAGTACGACGCAATTTTGCGAAGACTTTCTTCCGACGCTTCGAGATGCATCTGGCCGAGACCGCGCTCGGTATCGCTAAGGGCGCGGCGCAGAAGCACGACAACTTCATCTTCGGTCAGCGGCTTCAGGACATAGACGCGGCAGCGCGAGAGCAAGGCGGAGTTGATCTCGAACGACGGGTTTTCGGTGGTGGCGCCGATCAAGCGAATGCTACCTTTTTCTACGTGCGGGAGGAAGGCATCCTGCTGCGCTTTGTTGAAGCGGTGAATTTCGTCGACGAAGACAATCGTGCGCGTGCCGTATTGGCGTGCGCGGTCGGCATCGCTCATGACCTGCTTGATTTCCTTGATGCCGGCGAGGACGGCGGAAAACTCGATAAAGACGGCCTTGGTAATGCGGGCGATGATCTTTGCGAGAGTGGTCTTGCCGGTGCCCGGCGGACCCCAGAAGATCATCGAGGTGGGATCATCGCGCTCGATCTGCACGCGCAGGGGCTTGCCGGGGCCGACCAGGTGCTCCTGGCCAACGAACTCATCGAGCGTGCGGGGGCGCATGCGGTCGGCGAGTGGGCGCGAGCCTTGGAGGCTGGAATCTTCATTCGGGATGGGCGCGAATAAGTTCATAAAAGGTTTGAGGTCAGAGGTCAGATTGCAGAGGTGAAGGTTCCAGGGTCCAGACAAACGATTTCCAGATCAAGGCTTTGACCTCTTCAATCTGACTTCTGACTTCTGACCTGCCCTTGCTGCTTCGTACAATACGATGCTGGCGGCGACTCCAGCGTTGAGCGATTCGACTTGCTTGGCTTGCGGGATTACCAGGGTTTCGTCCATCTCGCGGATCACTTCACGGGGCAGGCCGGAACCTTCGTTGCCAATGAAGATTGCGAGGGGCAGAGTCCAGGAGATCAGGGGCAGCGGAATTCCCTGATGCGAGGAGGTTGCGAGCAGGCGAACGCCGCGAGCGCGCAGAAGCGGAATCAGTTCCGCGGCAGAGATCCGCAAGAAAGGCAGGCGGAAGATTGAACCCGCTGAGCCGCGCAGAACTTTCCAGTTGTAAGCACTGACGGTACCATCGGTAAGAAAAATTCCGGCGGCGCCAAATGCCTCAGCGGAGCGCAGAATCGTGCCCAAGTTGCCGGGGTCCTGCAGGCCCGCGCCCACGACGAAGGGGCCGTCGCCGGAGCGGTCGAGCAATTGACTGGAAGAGAAAGCCCGCAGCTTGAGCAGGGCGGCCACTCCCTGAGGCGCTTCGCTCGGTACGATCGAGTTGAAGAGTGCGTTCGGCAGGACGAGCGCTTCGGTGCGGGCGTTGATATGAGGCAAAAGCTTTTCGGCGAGAGGGCGAGCCGATTCGCTGAAAAATACGCTATCCAAGTGCTGGCCGCTGCGCAGCGCCTCTTCCAGCAACTTGACGCCTTCGATGGCGCATTCGCCTTGCGCCGTCAGCTCGGCGCGGCGAAAGGCTAGCCGCAATTCCTTCAGCCGCTGATTGTGGCGGCTGGCGACGCGGTGCAAACGGTCCGCTTGACCGCGGGTTCGGGCTGCCTTTGCGTCTTGCTTCATGGGTTGGTTCCGGGGACAGGATGTATGGTACATTTCATTGTTTATGCGGACAATGTTTACGCCCGCAATTTCTACGCCAGCCATCGGGAAGGAACCAGAGTGCGCGCGGAAATCCTGAAAATTCAATCGCTAACACCCGAACCTTCGCTGATCAAGTATGCCGCCGAACAGATTCAGGCCGGGCAGGTGCTGGGCATGCCGACCGACACGTTTTATGGGCTCGCGGCCGACCCGTTCAACCTGCGCGCGGTGGAGCGAGTCTATGAGATCAAGTCGCGTTTACGGCACAAGCCACTGTCGCTGCTGATCGAGAACGTGGACCAGGCGGAAGAATTCGCACGTCCCTTGCCGGACGATTTCCACCTTTTGGCGCGGCGATTCTGGCCTGGACCGCTCACCATGATTGTGCCGGCGGCATCGCATCTTCCGCTGAAGGTGACGGCGAACACGGGGAACGTAGCGCTGCGCGTGCCGGCAGCCGAGATCCCGCTGGCGGTGGTGCGGGCGGCCAAAATTCCGATCACGGCAACCTCCGCCAACCTGAGCGGCGCGAACGAATGCACGACTGCGGAGGAGGTTCGCGATCAATTGCGGGACAGCATCTCGCTGATTGTGGATGGCGGCCCGTCTCCAAGGACAACTTCATCGACGATCGTGCACTTCCGGGAAGATGGCACATGGCAGATTCTGCGCGAAGGCGCGATTCCCGCCAAGGATATTGTCGAAGCGTTGTCGTGAAGCAGGATTCAATGTTTGAAGGCTTCAGAGTTTCAATGACGATCAGTTGGTGAACCTTTGAAGCCTGATTATGTCCGAACAATACAATCCATCTAACTCAAAAGCAAAACTATGGATGCGCCCCTGGCTGCTCTTGTTGCTGGCCATAGTTGGGGGGCTGTTATTATTTTTCGGCATCATCGGGACGCGCATCGTGCGCGCTGCCGCCGAGACACCTGCGAGAAAGGCGGATGTGATCGCCGTTTTCGGAGCAGCCGAGTACGCAGGACATCCCTCGCCGGTGTACAAGGCGCGGCTCGACCACTCTTACGAACTGTTTCAGCAGGGCATGGCGCCGGTGGTGATCACGACCGGCGGGGCTGCGCAGGACCCGGAGTTTAGCGAGGGCGGCGTGGGCCGTGATTATCTTCTGCGGCGCGGTGTTCCGGAGCAGGCTCTGATCGCGGAGACTCAAGGTTCCGATACCGCGCAGTCGGCGGCGCGGGTGGCCAACATCATGCGCGCGAATAGTATGCGCAGCTGCATTGCGGTCAGCGATGCCTATCACGTATTCCGCATACGCGCTTTGCTGGAGCACGAAGGCGTGCTGGTGGAGGTGGCGCCCCGGCCAGAATCTCGTCCCCGCCACCCGTGGGACCGGTTTGGGGCGGTGATGCGCGAGGCTGCGAGTTATTTAGTGTGGAAGGCGGGGATGACTTAGAAGGTGACTACGAGCTTCGAGCAATAAGCCGTCTTCTGTTGCGACTCTTCGTCTCGTCTTTGCGTGCTCCCATCGATTTGCTGCTGCCGAGACGCGGCAAGCCGCGTCTCTACGTACGGGCCTGATCGTAGCTCGGAGCTCGCGGCTCGAAGCTCGTAGCCGGGTCTTCACCACCCCATCTTCTCCCGCAAACTCGTAATGTGCGCTATGTGATGGCGTCCGTGCCAGGAATAGAGTGCCAGATTCTTTTCCAGTGACATCGGGCCCAACTCAGGATGGCGGAAGGTGCGTTTCCATTCCGCATCGGTGAACTCGCGAAGCATCAGCATCCAGCGCTGGTGCAGGGAATCGAGCAAGGCCAGCGACACTTCGATGGAGGCGAGCTTGGCCTCAGGCAACTCGGCCCAGAGGTTTTCCATGTACGGCTTGATGGTGGGTTCGTCTTCGGTGATTGCCAGTTTGAAACGAATGTAACTGTTCATATGGCTGTCGGGGACGTGATGGGCCAACTGGCGCAGGGTCCAGCCGCCATCGCGGTAAGGAGTATTCAGTTGCTCGTCAGAAAGCCGGTGGAGGGCGACTCGCAATCGCGCGGGCGTTTGCTCGATGTCGGTGAGGCATTGCTGCTTCTGCTCTGCTGTAAGCGGGCCGGTGTAGGAAAACTTTCCAATCGGATAGCGCGGATCAGGCATGAACTTTTCCTCTTGCAGCTAGATGATTCTGGAGTGTAACTCGGCGCAGAAAAATAACGATCCGCGAGCGGCTAATGACTAACAGCGGCTAATGACTAACAAGGATCGGGCGGCGACTACCTCACCATGGCCAGAACGCGGACACTGGCTTCGCCCGGCTTTTTATCCTTAGCCGGAGCGACGATGACGACTGAGCCGGTCGCGGGCAGCGAGGTGAAGCGGGCGGCCCCTTCCACCACGTAGCTTCCGTGGAGCGCAAGTTGCCGCGCCAGCGTGCGGTCGGAACTCAAATTTACGGGCGTCTCGACAGCAAATCCGATGGTGTAGCGAGCTTCGACGAGGAACATCGCGGCGTCGCGAGTGACGGGCAGGGGTGTGGTTGATGGATCATTCGTTGGAGGGTGGTTCGTCTCTGGATCCGCGGCCGGCCCATCAGCCGGACTATCGGGCGGGCCCCCGCGGCGGATGGCGACGACGGCCCCCTGTGGAATCATCCCGTGTCGCGATTCCCAGGCGGCGATATCGTCGAGTGAAATCCACGAGCCCTTCGTCGCAGCGTTCAGATCCATTACGACCAGCGGAGCCACCAGGCGCTCAGCCGGAATCTGGCCAGCCGACCAAGTCCCGGGGATCAGCGCACCGGGAGCAATGATGTGGGTCCTCGATTCCGCCGCGATAGAGTGCGGCCCCGTCGCAGCTTGCCCATCGGTCAGATCGACCACATGCGAATAGCGATCCTGCTGCAGGGAACCGGGACGCCGGTCGGCGAAGAGCAAAATGGCGAGGACGAGCGCGTAGGCGATGATAAAGCTGCGTATCCGCATTCAATTCCTTGGGTGGAAGTAAGTAGGACGCAAGTCCTGTCTGTATTGTTGCCCCAGGGGGTGACGAGTTCAATTCCCGGTGGGACATGCCCTTGGGGTTGGATCAACTGCCGGTTCGTGGAGAGCCGGCCGAGACGAGTCTGTGTCGCGACGGTCTTCCGCCCCGCTAGGGCTCGTCGGATTCCCACTTCCTAGCCACGGCTTGCGCCGCGGGCTGCGTTCTTACGCCGCCTCGCGGCTCTTGCAAGTGATCGCGTTCCACTTTTTGGGCGGCACTTGGGTCGCGACACAGACTCGAGACGCCCGTCGCTCCACTACACGGATTCGAGTTCAAAACTTTCGTTTCCTGCTCCGTACCGGCGCCACAGGCGCAAGCTAGAATATATTTAACTTACACAGATTAGAGGATTGATGTTCGGCCGCGAAGAAAAAGTTTCCGCGTTCCGCCTTACCGCCGTGCAGTATGTGGTGCTGTTTATTTTTCTGCTTCTGGCGTACGGGCTTTGGCGGCTGCAGGTGATGCATAGCGACGAGTACGCTTTGCTGGCGGAGAAAAACCGCGTTCGCAATGTGCCGATTCTGGCGCCGCGCGGCAAGATCCTGGATCGCGAAGGTCGCATCATTGTCGATAACTATCCTTCGTTTTCCGCGCTCCTGCTGCGCGATTCTTCGCGCGATCTGATCGCGGACGCAGACACCATCGCCAGGGGCTTGCACTTGAATCCCGAGGAAGTGCGGCAGCGCATCCGGCGCTTCTCTTCGATGCCGCAGTACCAGCCGATTTTCCTGAAAGAAGACATCACGCCCGACGAGCTGGCGTTCATTGAGGCGCACAAGAACGAGCTTCCTGAGCTTGAGACCATCATGGCGCACCGGCGCCTGTATCCGCGCAACGGATTCATGGCGCACCTGATCGGCTACGTCGGCGAAGTGACCGAGGACATGCTGAACCAACCGCAGTTTGAACTCTATTCCCCTGGCGACGTGGTCGGCGTGAGCGGAGTCGAGAAGCAGTACAACAACATCCTGATGGGCAAGAACGGCTCGCGGCGCGCGCTCGTGAATAGCCATGGGCGCGAAGTCGGGAGGCTGGACGAAACGCCGGCGGAGCCCGGCAAACAGCTCAAGCTGACGGTGGATTTGGATCTTCAGATTGCGGCCGAGCAGGCACTCGAGGGAAGGAACGGCGCGGTGGTGGCGATGAATCCGCGCACCGGAGAAATTCTGGCGATGGTCAGCCGGCCGACCTTCGATCCCAACGATTTCGCGGTGAAGATTTCGAAAGACGAGTGGACGAAGCTGGTCACCGACGAGAATCATCCGCTGCTGAACAAAGCGATTCAGGCGCAGCTCGCGCCCGGGTCGGTGTTCAAGATCATCATGGCGACCGCCGGATTGCAGGAAGGCATTGCCCAAACCATGCACGTGAATTGCAACGGCGGCGCTAATTTCTATGGGCGCTATTTCAAATGTTGGGTGGTGGCCGAGCATCGCGTACACGGTGTGGTCGACATCAGCAAAGCTATCTATCAGTCGTGCGACGTTTTCTTTTACACGCTGGCCGAAAAGCTGGGCATTGATCGCATTGCCAAATACGCCACCGCGTTTGGGCTCGGGCAGAAGACAGGCATCGATCTGCCCCAGGAAGTCAGCGGCGTGATGCCGTCGGAAGAATGGAAAATTCGCAACTTCAAGCAGAAGTGGTATGCAGGCGAAACAATTTCTGTTGGCATTGGCCAGGGCGCGGTGGCGACGACGCCGATCCAGTTGGCGCGTGCCCTGGGCGCGATTGCCAGTGGTGGACTATTGCGGCGTCCGCATGTCATCAATCCTACGGACCTGCCGCCGAATGTCGTTCCAGCGGCGAGCACGCCGGATGAGGTGCGGGTGCCAATCGATCCGCAGAACTGGGAACTCATCACCGATGCCATGTCGAACGTGGTCGCGCCGATCGGAACGGCACCCAGCGCGCATCTGCAAGGCATTGACCTCGCCGGCAAAACGGGCAGCGCACAGACCATCAGCAATGCTTTGAAGGCTAAGCTGGGGGCGGGCGGGAAGAAATTCAAGGACAATGGCTGGTTTGTGGGCGTGGAGCCGAGACGAGATCCAGAAATTGTCGTGTGCACGTTGCTTGAGGAAGGCGAGCACGGCTATCTCGCCGCCCGGACTGCAGCGCAAGTGATCAAAGCCTACGTCGAAAAGCAGCGTCGGCAGCCCACGAAAGTAGCGGGCTCGAGCAACGGCAAAGTCGAGGTCGGTGCGGTGTGGACCGATTCCGGCGGCAGTGACGACGGTGCCGCTACGAACGACAGTCACTTGCGGGCGGGGCGTTTCCTGATCGACGTTGCCCGGAAGAGAGCGCCGCTGGCGGTGGCCGCGCCGGGTATGCAATGACATTCAATGCTCTGCCGCAACGGCCGAGCTGTGCTCGGCTTAGACCCTTCGGCTCCCTCGGGGCAGGCTCGCGAGGTATCCGTCCCCACACAGACCCGGATGGAGACCAATACCCATCCTCAGCGATTCTCGTGATAATTTAAAGCTGCGATGAAGAGTGCTGCGCAGACAGCTCTGGACGCGGCAACCATGCGCGGGGTGACCTATGCCGATGCGCGGGTGGTGTCGATCCGCAATCGCTCGCTGACCACCAAGAATGGACGCGTCGGTCATGCCTCGGAGTCCGAGTCGCTCGGCGTCGGCGTGCGCG
>Ga0182024_10007569_pt1 | contig 23366 bp, 21 predicted proteins | sample P32metaG_FD_120480 | JGI IMG/M metagenome (GOLD analysis project Ga0182024, IMG submission 120480) | Permafrost microbial communities from Stordalen Mire, Sweden - P3-2 metaG (Illumina Assembly) | ecosystem: Environmental > Terrestrial > Soil > Wetlands > Permafrost | place: Sweden: Stordalen... | reverse complement strand
CTTTGAGAAACTCGCATTAAAACGACGTGCGGCAGCTCTTACGCAAGATCCTCGACTGGGCGACTTGCTGGTCGCATGCAAGGTGATTACGCCAGAGGAGCTGAAAGAAGCGCATGAAGCAGGTCAGGTTACTGACCAAAACAGCGTCGAAACGCTTGTTCGTCTGGGACACATTACAGATCGTCAGCTCGAGTCAGCTCTTTCGATTCAGGCGAAACTGCAGAAACGAGCTTGCCGCCGAGAGAAGGCGGTTGCATGGCTGTCAGCGAATACGGGGGTAAGAGACGGCGACAAAGCTGCGCTAGCAGGAAGCATACTCAGGCTCCGACACCGCTGAACGAACATGAAAGCCGCAGAAATGCGCGCCATCGCAGACAAAGGACAAGCGAATAGATCCGCGATTTCACCTTGGGATGTCCCAAGGAAATGAACATGAGAAAGACTCTCGCCATTGTGCTTGCCGTCGTTGGTCTTTTCACCTGGCAAAGTGCCATTCCACCAAACGGGGCGTGCTCCGCGAATGATGCCAATGACATAGAGTATTTGATCTTTTGGCCGCCGCTTCCGGGAGCCAGATCCGCCGACAATTTCGAGGCCAGCATCAGGAATTTTGCCGCAAATCTCGGCACAACCGGAGACGGGAAGACCAGGCAGCTTGGCTTTGGTAACGACATTCCTATCTTTATCAGTGACGAATCGAAGATCGCCCAGGTGATAAAAGCGAATTTTGACATGGCGCGGCGAACCAATGTTGCTGTCCATTTTAACGTCGACGACCACATCAAATGGGACGAGCGGCCCGATCTTTGGAACTGGTACGATACTGCGAAAAGAGGATATAACCCGAATAATAAAAAGAATGTGGAATGGTACGACTGGGAAGGAACTCCAAGCAAGCGCAGATATTTCACCCCCGAGGCAGTTCCATCGTCATCACCTCACATGTGCTACAACAGCCCGGTGATACAGAAAGAAATAAGCCGCATTGTTTCCCAAATTGTCGGTCCTGCGCTTAGGGAAGAAATTAATAAGCTCAAGCAGGAGAAAAAAGAATATCTGTTTGCCGGAATAACCGTCGGCGCAGAAGCCGGATTTGACGATTATTCCATCAATCCTGCGCAACTGGCTGCAAACGGTTTTCCAGTGTCACTCATTGAAAAGATGATGGATGAAGATAAAGCCCCGCATAGCAGAGTCGGCTATTGCTCGCTCACCAATGCCGGCTACAACAAAACTCATCCACCCGCGGACATCAATGCGGCGCTTGCTGACGTAAACCAGAAATTCATCGAATTCTGGGACAAACAATTTCTCGCCGCCGGCATACCTCGTTCTAGGATTTACACGCATGTCGCTGCTTCCTCGCCGCAGGATCACAACAACAACGCTCCGATAAGAATTGTTTTCAATCGGTGTGCCAGGCCAGGCTGGACTACATATCCGCTAGGGACGCTGGAAAACGGATTTCAGCCGCTCTATGACGAACTGGCGAAACATGGTAATCCCACTTGGGGAGGAGTCGAGGCGAACGCCGTTTTCAGCAATCCAAACGCAAGGGCTAGTTGGGAAACGTATCTTGCCTGGCACTATAACCACGGCGCAAAGCTTGTTGGTATCAACATCGGAGCATCCGACCAGTCGCTCATGTCAAAACTTAGCAAGAACGCTTTCGGTGAGGAGGCCATGGCGGCTTACAGAAAATTTCTAAATGGCAAGACTTTGAGGGAACAACGACTGCCTGTAAGCACATTTTCGACTAAACGCCTGAAGGAGAAAATCGATTCCATTCAATTGAAAGCGCCGGCCTGGGCGCAGAGAACAGGCAGGACAGATCTGTTTCGGGTATTGATGATGAAACTCGATGCCTCAATCAAGGGCAACCGGCTTGAAGACGCCGACAAAACCGCAGACGAGATTTTGAATCTGATTAGAACTGGAAGGTAAAATGGCACTTCGACAATTGCGGGAGTAATTAAGCAGGGCGCGATGAGCATAGGATCGCCACTAGAAATGATCTTCAGCGCATCTGCGGCAATGCCTGACGCTCAGAGCAGGCGGAGTCTACAAGTCTGCCTTCTTGCACGACAATTTCGCCGTTCTTAATTACCGTATCCACGTGATTGATGCCGAAGTTGTTGATAATAATGCCGTGCTCCGGGCAATCGAAAATCGTGATGTCGGCGCGTTTGCCTGGCGCCAGGCTGCCAATCTTGTCGCCGCGATCCAACGCATACGCCGCGTTGATCGTTGCTGCGTTGATCGCCTGAGCGTATGTCAATCGATAGAGGCGGCATGCTATTTCCAAAATGGCTTGCATTGACTGCGTCCTGCATGTTCCAGGATTGTAATCAGTAGCAAGCGCGATCGGCAAGCCGCCTTCAATCATCTGCTTCAAGCCGATGTCTTTTTTGAACTCCATCAGGTGATATGTGCAGCCCGGAAGCAGCACACCGACCACTCCCTTTTCGTGCATTTGCTGAATGGCGGTGGGCGAAACAAAATCCAAATGATCGGCAGAAACGACCTTCAATTCCGCAGCCAACTCTCCGCCGCCGGACCAGGCTGTTTGCTCGACGTGGAGTTTGGTTTTGAATCCAAGTTTCTCAGCATCAAGAAGGATTTGACGACATTGATCGACACTGAAGCCCAATGCATCGCACCATGCATCGCAGAATTCGGCCAGTGGTCTTGCCTCAGGAAGCATTTGCCGCACAAGTTCTACGTATCCGGACTTGTCTTCTTTGAATTCATCAGGAACAGTATGCGCGCCAAGAAATGTCGAAACAACTTCGATCGGATGATTTTCGTTCAGTCTCCTGGCCACGCGCAGCAGCTTCAACTCGCTCTCTTTGTTCAGACCGTAACCACTTTTTGCTTCAACGGTCGTCGTTCCATGCAGCAACATGAGATCAAGGTCGCGCATGGCTTTGGTGTAAAGGTCTTCTTCTGAAGCGGCTCGCGTCATTGCGACCGTGTAGCGGATCCCGCCGACTTTGTGCAGCTCTGCATAGCTTTTACCGGCGATCTTACATTCGTATTCCTCATGGCGAGAGCCACTGTGCACCAGGTGAGTGTGAGGATCGACAAAACCCGGCATCACAACTTTACCGCTGGCATCGATGACGCTCTGCGGCTGGTGAAGTTTCAGCATCTTGTCGGTCGTTCCGACATCTACTATCGAACCGCCCTGGAATATCACGGCACCGTCTTTGATAATCCCAAGGTCCGACAGGGCATCGCCGAACTTAGGCGAACCGGCGTGCGCGGTTATCAACTCATTCGCCCTGACAACGGCAATCACATCTTGGGAGTGCGCAGTTTTCAATTGAATACTCCTTGACTGGTGCAGCGCCAGCAAGATTAGCACGATCGCCTGACTATTCGGTGCTGCCATTCAAGCAAGACTTGTAACTCTTTCAGACCGTCTGTATGGGTGTGGATGCACCGCCTAAATCGGACGCTGCGGTGCCAGTTGGATCATTTCATCAGTCAAACAGGAAATGAATTGTCATTATCGGCCGTTCCATTCTGGGGTAAAAAGAAAGTAGTTAGCTTGGCAGAGTTATCGAGACCTTATGCGACCTTACTCAGTCAACTTTACGTTAACGAAATCTGACTGGCTCCAAGTCTTTGGTCGTGGAATCAATTGGAAGTCCCTATTGGGTGCTGGCTGGATTCCCGTGGTGGCATTGGTCATTCTGGTCGAGACCCATTCGCTGGACTGGTTATTTCCGAGTAACACCAGCGCATCGATTCAAGTCACTTTTCGAATCGTTGCTTGCCTGGTATTGACCGCGCTACTGGCTTATTATGTGGCATTTCCAATGGTAATGAGACTCTTGCAACTTTATCAACTATGGCGCCACCCGGCGACGTTTCTGGGGGATAGAACGATCACAATCACGGATACGCAAGTCCAATACAGTTGGGTTGATGGTGGCGCGAAAGTAGATTGGAATGCTTTCAAATATCGATTGGAAAATGATAGAGTTTTTTCCCTTCACTATGTTGATGATGTGCGCGGCGACACCGTAATGTATATCCCTAAACGGGCATTCCACAACGCTGAGCAGCTGTCGGATTTTACATCATTGTTAGAGCAGTGGGTGCCGGAATACGATGTGGCTATTGGTCCCAAAACCCCGACGCCAGGTAGAACAGCGGACTAAATATGTATTGCTGTGGGCACTGTACGTGATGCCATCTGATCAATGGCAATAATTTTGGGACACGCAGAGAGAGGCACGCACGCTTACATCCGCCAGACGTTCATTGTTTCTTTGAGCGTTGTTTCCCAGCTGAACTTTTGTTTCGCCAGCTTTAACGCTCCGGCAGAGATTTTTTCTTGCAGCGCTCGATCGTCGAATAATTCGATGATTGCGGCACTCAGATCGAGAGAGTGCGATGGTCTGATCACAATGACATTGTCTCGATGGACAAACACCGCGTCGGTATCCGGGCCAGTGGTAGTGATAATCGGCACTCCGTGCATGGCGGCGAATGCAAACGAGCTGTTGTGCAGCATCACTCCCGAATCAAAGGGAAGAACGCAAATGTCACAGGCGCGCAGCAATTTGGAAGGTCTTTCGCTGTTGGCTGGAGAATAGCCGATCCAGCGCACGCGATCTTTGATTGCCAGCGCCGATGTTGAGCTCTCCAGCTCTTCAATATAGTTTGGTTTTTGGCAGCGTTGATCGAGGACGCGCATTTCCGGCGATCCGCCGATCACTATCAGCGCCACCTGTCTGTTTTTCTCGACCAGGTGTCGTATTGCGGAGAGCAAGGTCTCGACTCCCTTGCCCGGGTAGACATAGCCATAGTAAGCCAGGACGATTTCGCTGTCCTCGGCACCCAGCTCCCGGCGTACCTCTTGCACGGCTGAACGATCGAGGGCTGGCAGCACCGGCATTATCGGTGGTGGCGGCAACACTTTTGACTTGTCGGCTAAACCAGTGAACGTTTTGCTCAACTCGTATTTGTCTCGTTCGCTCAAGAAGACAACGCTGTCGGCATCGCGAATCAGGCTTCCATATTCATAATTGATTTGCTCACGGTCGATGAACTGCGTGACGATGCGGCGAATGACGATATCACCTATGGTGCTGAGATCCCGTCGAATTCCGCCCAGCGACTCAATATGAACGCAAACATGGGTTTGCGGGAGCAGCCGCTTGATCAAGGTCGGTAAGAACGTAATCATTGGATGGTCGTTGTAGATCCAGCCAGTGAAGTGAATGTCTACGACGTCGGGAGCGCTCTCCTGTAGCAGTTTACGGCAGGCGAGGATGTCCATCCATGACCAGTTTTCTATGATCGGCAAGAGTTTGTATGTATTATGCTGAGCCACCGCTCTGGTGCTGGTGAGTACCGTCACGTCGACGCCGCGCTGAGCGAATTCATCTGCCATCCGCATGACAAAGTCCGAGCCGCCGGACTTGATTGGTGGATAGGCGGCGGAGATAATCAGAAGTTTCAACGTCGGAACTCTTAATTCGAGGCTGGCGTCGCCTGCTGCGAAAGCACCGGCGCTGGCTTGTCTGCACCATGCCCGCGTGTCTTCACAACGCTAACAAAAACAGCGACTACCGCTGTGCCGATTGACCAGAACAAAAATATCGGCAGTGCAATCGCATTTAAAATTGCCCAGTCGGCCTCAGGCTTGAACGAATATTTCAAAACTCCCGCTCCGAGATCCTTGATGCAAATGCAGCGTGCGTCAGGCAACGGTCGTGACAAAACAATTTTCACTGGACGAAAAGCAGCTGCTGTTTGGTTTGGCAATATCTGGTCATTAAACGAAAGAACATTCCACGGAAATACTTGCACGTTTGTGAAGGACCAACCGCGGTGCACGGAAGTGGAAACTGCCGGCTGCACCTGACCAAAGTCCTTACCTTCAGCCGGTAGCAGCTGAATGTAATCCAGGTTCTTGCCTTTTAGATCCGCTTTCAAGGGAAGCAAACTTGGTACAGCGTAGTTCTGATGTCCATAAAAGCCAAGCGATAGCTGCAGAAGCTGTTTGTCAGTGATCTGGTTGGCGAAGATCGCATTGCCAAACCGATCCAATTTTTTCGTTGCGTATAGTTTGAAGCCCATTGCTAGAAGTCCGATCGCCAAAAGCACTAGCAGCGCCTTTTGAGGGGCATACTGGTGCGCGCTCGTTGACTCCGGCGAGCTCGTTGACGAAGATTGAGAAATCGCGAGCAGAATGCCCGAAAATACAGCTAGATTGATATAAGTGACAAGGCGATAAGCAAACTGAATCGTGCCGGCATAGTATCCCAGCTTGTCCAGCGCATGCTGTGTAGAGGACATGTACGTTAGCCAGACAGCCAATGCCGACAAACCGATCAACGAAAAACGCAGCTTGGGTTGAAGACGACCTTGTCTAGACAGGCTAAAGACTACAATCAGAAACAGCAGCAAAATCGGCATGTTGATTTGCGCGTCTAGCCCCGGCGTTCCCATATGCTCATCGGCTGCTTTATGTCGCAGGTTGTAAATCGGCACGGGAATCGGGCACAAGCGCAGGTGCAGTCCATCGATTGATTTAGGCCAATAAGAAACTTCGCGAAAGCTGTAAGCGATATCCAGCTGTTTGTTATAACGCGCGGTGCTCACCACCCATGGTGCCAGCGATACGGTAGCGATCAATCCCGGTACCAACAGCGCCAGCGCGATCCTGGCAATGTGCTTTCGCCCTCTCAGGGTCATGCCAATGCCCACTAAGATGGCATAGAACAACAAACCATACAGGGCGGTAATCGGATGCGTTCCGGCACAACCGCACAAACACAATACCGAAAAGTTGGACCACAACCACAGTTGCTGCACACTGTTGCCACGAAGCGCCTGCATCAACGCCACACAAGCACACGTCAGCAATCCGCAGGCAAAGAATTCCGGAATCGCTCCGCGATTGTATAAATTGGTCAAAGGATAAATCGACCAGGTGAGCAGCGTTCCCAGCGTGAAGGCGAAGAATCTGTTGCCTGTCCATTGCCTGGTTGTTTGGTATACCAAAATGAACTGCACGAACAAAAGCAGCACCGACAGAATTCGCAAAGTCAGGTTGCCACTGAGAATGGTGCTGAACAATGCCAACAACGGGAAAAACAAGTAACCATAGAAGACGGGAAAAGCCATCCCCACTACCTGGTATGAATTCAGCATCGATGGAAACCAGCCATGAGCCGTCAAATATCTGGCATGGTAATCAACCATCCAAACGTGGTTATACCAGTCAGCCCCCGGTGCGATGAATAATAACGGCAGGCACACCAAAGCCGCGCATGCCAGACCGATCCATAACCAACGGTCGCGCGCAGTGCTTGCCCAGAGAGCACTCATCTGAACGTCTCATTTTGGCGCATGTTCGCCGTGCACCATCGCAACGCTTCGGTGAACAACTGATACTCTTTGAAAAAGGCTACATTGCCCGACGAATACTCTACCGATTGGTCGATGTTGGAGTAGAACCGCGGTTCGGTAAAAGTCTCGCCGTCGAAAATTCGATAGATGACGATGTGCCAGTTATAACCGCGTTTGCGCATTTCCGCGACGGTACTGGCGAGCAAGCCGGCAGAGCCGCCCGAGAAATAGTGCCGCGCGTCCCAAAATTCGGTCATGACGCATGAATAGTAGACGATGCCCATGCCTCTGAGCACATCTAAGTCACCACCTGAGGTATCAATCTTGACGACGCCAATGTCGAGTGGCACTTGCCTGGCTTGATGCAGAGATTTGAGCGACTTGACTTGCACCTCGACCGCGCTGGTGAATTGCATTTCCGCCGGGGTCGGGTGCTGGAACAGGCTGGCATAAACAGTTAAGTTTTTGTCGAACATGCTGGTCGCCGAGGGAGCGACAGTGACCAAGTGCAGTTCGCGATTGGCGTCTTCGGCAGCAACCCCCAGATTGAAGCTTTTAAAATCGGGGTTGGCATCAAACCGTTCGTTGAGCTTTTGAAAAGCTTCCTCGCCAGGCTCGAAGGCATAGACTTTGTAGCCGGCGGAGAGGAGCAACTCGGTGACATTACCGGTATTGGCTCCAATATCGAGTGCATTTCTGCTGGGGATGAAAGAGCGCAGATGCTGAAGCAGCGCCACTTCCGGATTCTTAAGCCTGTATTCATGTGTTTGTGCTGAGTACGAATATGGGTCAAGAGTAGGCAGGCAATATTCAATCAGCAAATCGTTTATCTCTTTGAGCGTATTGGCTGAAACGGAGAGCTGCCGTTCGAGGTTCTTGCTGTAATCGCCCATCGATAGTGCCAGTTCACGCCTGAGGTCGTTGATTTCGCGGGCTACCTCTTCGCCGTTTGTTCTGACCAGTTCGTTAGTTTTCCGCAGCGAGTCGTCCATTTTTGCTGTGGTAACCGCGTCGCTGGCGATCTGAACCTGCAGCGATTGCTGCCCGCCCTTGATCGCCTCGAGCTGTTCCAATATTTGATTCTTGACGGCGAGAATTCGCTCAATGATTACCGGCGGCATTTGCTTCGACCTTGTGATTCAAATAGACCCAGTGGTCCATGGGAGCCAATCCCAGTACCATGCGCTTTAAGTGCGTTTCTAGATGCCAGATCATATCGTAAACTCCCGCCGAGCGCGGGTGCTGTATGCGATTGACACCGGAAAAATGTTCCTCGAAAGCGGCAAACATGTGCTTCTTTTCCAGCGCCTTGCCGAGATATTGCTCTTGCAACCTGGAGATCTCCGGCAGTCCAATTTTTTCGAGCAAGCTGTTGCTTTTTTGATCCGGATGCCAGCGGAACAGTCCATACAGGTGGTTGACAGCTTCAAAGTTTGCATCATGCGCCAGGAAGCGAAACCACAGCTCGTAATCCATGGCAAATTTGTAGTCGACATTGATGAAACCGCCGGCACGGTCATAAATCTCTTTCGTCCAGAATGAACATTCCTGCCCGATGTAATCAGCCCTGCCCAAAAGCTCCTTGTCAAACGGCCGATAAGGGTGAGCGATAATGAGAAACCCATTCAAATCTATGTAATAACGTTTGCCGTAAATTACATCAGCGTTTCGATTTTGCAGAAAATGTTGAACCGCATGCGATACCACCTTATCCGAGGCGTAACAGTCATCCGTGTTCAGGTAGGCGAGAATATCGCCGCTGGCCAATTTGAACGCTTTGTTCAGAGCGTCAGATTGTCCGTCGTCTTTCTCTCGAATGATGCGCGTGATTTTCTTGTCGTAGCGCCCAAGAATTTCCACGGTTTTATCGCTCGACATGGCGTCGGCGAAAATGTATTCGATATTGGGATAATCTTGCCGCAGAACACTCAATATCGTGCGCTCGACGTACGCGCCCTGATTGAATGAGGGCGTGACAATAGTGACGCGAGGCTGGGTTGCACCAAATCGATTTTTCTCTCGATTATTGGCGTCCATTGCCGTTGCCGCTCTCGATTTTTGCCGGTGGTGCGTTGACGGTTGTCTGGCCATTGGCACGCAATAACTGCGTCAGAAGTCTTCTCAGTTCCAGATTTGTCTCTTCCATCACCCTCATTCTTCGTAGAGAATGGGGATCGAAACCGCGATATTTTGCGTCCAACTCGTAGTATGTCTGGATCGGGATGTCTCTTTTGGCGCAGAAGGTGACGACATCAAGCGTGCTCGATGCATCCTTGAGAATTTCGTAGATCTCCTCTTCCGTCATTTTTCCAGGAGAATTCTCTTCTTCCTCGCCCTGATTGGCGCAGGCAAGATTCTCGAAATTGCGAGCATACAGCGCGCTCTCGACCTGCTCGATGCGAAGATTCAATCTCACGATTTCGTCGACGAGTTTGGCGGTCAGCATTTCATGCTGGTCGATGTAGGCGCGGCTAACGTCTTGAAGTTGCAAGGTCATGTCCCGAGCCAACCGCCGGTACATACCTGCAGTCAGCCATTCATACAATTTGATCAGCAGTTGTTTCATTTGGCTCAGCGCGCCACCAAATTGATGTCGTTATTTTGTTGCTGCGCATGCGTCTCGTACCAGGCAATCGTGCGCTTCAACCCATCTTTGAATGCTATTTCGGATCTGAAACCAAACTTCTCGAATGCTCGTCGTGTATCCAGTTTGCGCCTGGGCTGACCGTTTGGTTTGGTCGTGTCCCAGATAATTTCGCCTGAATAACCGACAAGTTCCTTAATCATGATCGCCAGTTCTTTAATGCCAATCTCGTCGCGGGAGCCGAGATTGACCGGCTCCGACTGATTGTATTTTTCGGCGGCGGCGACGATACCACGGGCGGCGTCGTCGACATAGAGGAACTCGCGCGTCGGCGTGCCGTCGCCCCAGAGCTCAACGGACGCCGCGCCGCTGCTTTTGGCTTCCACGCATTTGCGAATCAATGCCGGAATCACATGCGAACTCCGATGATCGAAATTGTCGCCCGGTCCATACAAATTGACGGGCATCAAATAGATAGAATTAAAACCGTACTGCTCCCGATAAGCTTGCGACTGCACCAGCAGCATTTTCTTGGCCAATCCATAAGGAGCGTTCGTCTCTTCCGGATAGCCGTTCCACAGGTCATCTTCACAGAAAGGAACGGGGGTGAATTTTGGATACGAGCAGATCGTTCCCACTGCCACCAACTTTTGCACGTTGGCGCGCCGAGATTCTTCCATCAGCATCACGCCCATGATCAAATTGTCGTAGAAATACTTGCCGGGATTAGCTGCATTGGCGCCGATCCCGCCAACTACGGCGGCGAGGTGAATGACCAGGTCCGGTTGCACATCTTTCAATAGAGCGCGCACACTGCTTTGTTCGGTCAAATCATAGTCGCAACTGCGGGGCACGAAAATCTGGTCATAGCCTTGCTGACGCAAGTGTTCGACCACATTTTTGCCGAGAAATCCGGCACCGCCGGTAACGACTACTCTTTTGAACTCGCCCACGGACTAACCTCAGAACACGCTCACCGGAGCCGATTGCAGGAATGCGCCAAAGACCAGCTGCTCGAACTCGCTGCGCACTTCGGTCAGATCTTTGACCGTGTCAATCGTCTTCCAAAAGGCGCGCGTTTTGTAGACTCTAAGCTGATTTTTTTCAGCCAGCTGCGGGAAGGTAAGCTCTTCGTGATCGCCTTTGGCAGGCAAAGCTTCGATAATGCGCGGCGACAGCACGTAGATGCCGGCATTGATCCAGAACGGCAGCTCCGGCTTCTCTTTGAAGCCTGAAACCACCGATTCGTCCTTCACATCGATAATGCCGTAGGGGCTGCGCAATGGCACCGCCACTAGTGTCGCGGCAGGATCATGTCGCTTGTGAAAAGTGGTCAGTTCACCGAGATTGATGTTGGTAAGCGAATCACCGTTCATCGCTAGAACCGGCTCGGTGTAAGCGAGATGCTCCATGGCGCGCCGTAATGCGCCGCCGCGCCCGAGGGGTTCTGTTTCCACCAGATATTCGATTTTGACTCCGAACTTGGAGCCGTCGCCGAAGTGTTCCGAAATCACTTCATGACGATAACCACAGCAGAGGGCAATCTTTTTGAAACCGTACGAACTGAGTAAGCGGAGTTGAAAAGAGAGCAGTGGGTTTCCCAACACGGGGATCATGGCTTTCGGACGGTCTTCAGTGTATGGGCGAAGTCGTTCGCCTTTGCCGCCCGCAATAATAATTGCGCGATCCAAGAAACACCTCCAGAGTGGCGCTAATGAGCAGGTACAGACACAGATGCCTGCGAGTTGAGTATGACAGACCCGATGGCAAGAGAAATTTCCAGTATTTTAGGTAGTCAGCCAAGGCAAAGCCTGCCCTGAGCAAAGCGCAGCGGAGTCGAACGGGCCCGGCGGAGCGACTATTTAAGCTGCGGCGCGCGTTGCGGCTGGGTCACGTGCTGGAAGGTGTGCGTGCCACGGGCTTTGACGCCGAGGCGCTCGCGCCAGTAGTCAAGCAAGTCGCTCATCATCTGTTCGAAAGATATTTCAGGTTGCCAGCCGGTTGCTTGCTTGAACTTGGTGGCGTCTCCGTGCAGCAGCACGACGTCACTAGGACGCAGCCTTTGCGGGTCGGTCTGCACATCGATTTTGCACTCGGTTAGTGTCAACAAGAAGTCAAGCATGTCTTTGATCGAGCGCGAGACGCCGCTAGCGATCACGTATTCGTCTCCCGGTTTGCACTTCTTCACTGCCAGCCAGTAAGCCCTGACAACATCGCGTACATCCAGCCAGTCCCGCATGGCGTCCAAGTTGCCCACATGAATCACCGGTCCTTTGATGCCAGCCTCGATTTCAGCTACTTGTTTGGCGAAATTGGAGGTGACAAACACCTCGCCGCGCCGAGGACCTTCGTGATTGAAGGCGCGCGTGCGAATGATCTTCATGCCGTAACTTTCGAAGTATTGATAGCCGAGCACGTCTTGCGTCACTTTGCTGACCGCATAGGGGCTCAGCGGGCGCAGTGGATTTTTCTCGGTAATCGGCAGCTCGTCGGGATAGACGCGTCCATACTCTTCCGAGCTGCCAGCGATTTGAATCACTGGATCGATTCCTGCATGTCTCACTGCTTCCAACAGATTGAGCTGCATCGTGGTATTGCCGATCAAGGTAGTATGCGGGTTGCGCCATGAATCAGGCACAAAACTTTGCGCCGCCAGGTGAAATATGTAGTCGGGACGCACTGATTGGATCATGTCTCGGCATGAATGCGGATCGATCAGGTCGCAGTCGATCAAACTGATGCGATCTTGAATGTGCTCGACGTTAAGCAGGTTGCTGCGCCACCGCTTCGTCCCGTAAATTTGACAGTCTTTCTGCTCCCGCAAAAGGAAATCTGCGAGATGAGAGCCGACCATCCCCGTAATGCCCGTTACTAAAACACGCGTCATATGGTTCACCCGACAACAGTTCGCCTGCATAATATCATGCGAGTTTGTTGAGATACTGAAAACGTGTTAGCGTCGACGTGTCCACGGGCTTAAACCTAGGTAATTGCGGATTCAGCGCGACGCCGCCGGTCAAGTTATTGTCCAGACAACGGTCAATGCATGCTTGTTTCAATTTGTTTGCCAACCTGCAACGGGCGTGAATTTGTCGAGCAAGCGATCAATAGCGTGCTCCAGCAGACTTATCAGCAGTACGAATTGCTCATCTGTGACGATTGCTCTGATGATGGAACATATGAAATTGTTCAGCAAATCAGCCAAGATAACAACAAAATTATCTGCTGGAGAAACAGCGAACGCGCCGGTTTGTTTGCTAACTACAATAATTGTTTGGCCCGCGCCTCTGGCACTGTGATCAAACCGTTCGCCCAAGACGACCTGCTGGCCGATACTGCGCTGGCGCGCATGGTCAGCGTTTTTCAGAGAGAATCAGGGGTGGTGCTCGTCTGTGCCGATAAAGCGCAACAAAATTCTTACGCGGCAGCGGCGCGCGACAAGATCGAAGAGCCGCTGGCAAGCGGGCGGATCAAGGGAGGTGACGCGATTCTCGGCTGTTTGCGCAGTTATCGCAATTTGATCGGCGAACCGGTGTCTGTGCTTTTTGACGCGCGATATAAGGATCTCGGTTTCGACACCAATTATCATTCTCTAGGCGATCTGGACTACTGGCTGCGGCTCTTGGAGAAAGGTGATTTGTTCCACATCGCCGAACCTCTGGTATTTTTTAGAGAGCATCAATCAAGCGCCACCAGCACCCTTTTGAAGAACATGGACTGGGTGCTGGATTTCTATCGATTGAGCAAACAATACGAGCGCTATTTGAAAGAGTTGGCTCTCAGTCGCGAAGAATATTGCATGAGATTCACCGAGCTTGCCGGCGCTCTGATCGATCAGCTCGTGCGCGCCGGCAAGCTGCAAATCGAGCAGCTGGACGGTTTTAGAGAAGTCGCCTATTACTCGATGCGGCGCTGTGCCGAACTGTCCTTCAAAGGAAGAGAGTACGACGCCGTTGTGAACAGCACATCATGGCGAATCACCGGTCCACTGCGATATCTAATGGGGCAAAAAAAGCACGACTCTAACGAGCGCACGGCGCGGAAATGATCGGCTGAATCGGTAGTGTGGCTCGCGCCACTTTGTTCGGGGTGTGCCGGTGCTATTCAAAATGTTCCGCGCTCGACCAGTTGCAGCACTGCTTTACCTGGTGGCGCGGATCTTGCCCAATCTTAAGCGGGAGGGCGCATGTTGTTCTGTTCGCCTATGACTTAGCAACATATGTGTTGCTCAAAGGTGATGCAATTGATCGATTTCCATTACAGCGTTAAGCCTTATGCAATAACGTTTTCCAGCGGTTTTGTCCGAACCTGATCTCGTTGCTGACAAGCAACATATGTGTTTCCATCTCCCTAAGGGCGAATTGGAGGCAACGGCAGCGCAGGCACTCTGACTTAGCTCAGTCGAAAATGTAGCCGGCGAACGGCTTGGTGCTCAGGCGCCCGAAACCGGCAAGGGCGTAGCGGCGCAGCTCGAATATGCGCACAGGGGCATCGACACCTTGGACGAAAATGCGCATCGTCAACTCGTGTTCATCAGAATTTTTGATCGGCGGAAAGGTGAGCCTGACCGGCGCTTCATCGCGTATGTCAGAGACTGGCGCTGCACTGGTGGCAATTGGACTTTCCGGCGACGAGAATATGCGCAGACAAATTTCTCCGGCGGTAAGCGGCACATCGACTACCGGCGCCAATAGAATCGCCTTCAACCCCGGACGAGTCAGACGCACTCTGTAGGTGAGAAACGGCACTCGTAAAAGGCTTAAACTCGGTTGCAGACGATAACCTTCAATTGAGTCGCAGAAGATGGCGCTGTCGTCTTTCAGTTGTTGGAATCCTTGATCCATCAGATTCCAGGCGTCAAACGTATTGCGGAAGCGATCGGACCAAAATACTACGCGCCGCTGCCTGAAAAGATCGAGTTCCTGAGAGATCAGTTTGCCCTTCATGCGCACTTGGTTGAGCTCTTCCTCGAGCGCTTTCAGGCGCTGCTCCAAGATCAGCACGTCGGCGGCGGTGCCGTCAGGCTGCGCCGCCATCTTCACCAAGTCAAAAGCTGAATCGTCTGCCAATGGTGACATATTTTGTCTGGCGTCAGTGCAGTGAATCAGGGCGTTCTCCTCGTTGCTGTCGGGTGGATTTTGATCGATCAATTGTTCGAATAACTCATGCGAATGAAGGCGGAGGTCGGCAGCCACCATGGTTCTTGCAGATCGGTCGACTCGTCGGGCACGCTGATGAAGCGCAAAACGAATTCCTGAGATTGTGAATTGCGAATCGGTGTGAATTTAACGGCGATCTCTTGGGCATCGTCGTGTTTTTTCAAACGCATTGTCGAGGCCTCGCGCAGGATTTTGCCGCCCGGAGTGAGAATTTCCACGGCGATGTTGGGCACGGGCTCCTGGTCGCCCGGTGATGCGGCGGGAAAGGTGATTCCAGAAAAGCCTTCGCAATCGGAGCGGACCAAAACTTCTTGCACCGCTGCCTGGCTGCAACCAGAGCTGAGCGAGTAGATGGTGCTGCCTGCGAGCAGCTCGTGAATTTCGTTCAGCCATTCTTGCTCGATCACTTCCTGGCGAAACTCTTTGTGCACTTGATTGTAAGCATTTTTTTGAATGGACCTACGCAGCTGAGCGTCGTTGATCATCCGCTCCATGCCGTTGAACCAAGACTCTGTGTTATTTTCTACCAGCACGCCAGTCTTATTCTGCTCGATGCAAGATGAGTAGACGCAAACGTCAGAGTAGATGCCGGCTACTTGCGAGGCGCCATAGTCGCGGAATTTGGTGTTTGTTTTCGACCGGTGAAAGGGAGTGTCTTCCAATGGTGCCAATCCGATGTCAAAATTGCTGGCGGCAAAGGCACGCAAGAACCTGTCGTAATTTGAGATTAAAGGCATAAAACGCACGCCCCGCAAACCGACCAGATCGGCCGGCTGGCAGCCCCAGACCGTCAATTGCACCTTGTCTTCGTAAGCGGAAAGAATTTTGCGCAACGCGTCGGCAAAGAGAAAGTATTGATTGTCGACAATCCGGCTGGTGGCGTAGACCATGCGCACGACGTCATGACCCTTGGGCTCATTGATCAATGGGCGCACCAGGGCGAAGTCAAAGCCCGCTTTGAGCAGCCGCACATTGCCGTTGAACTTGAGCACTATGTCACGCAACGCCGGACTGTAAACGCGCACCAGCGTCGAATGAGTTAAGTATTTTTCCAGCTGTTGGATGCGCAGCGGCAGTCGATGATAACGCGCCAGCTCCGGATCGCTTTCAAAAGGTACATCCCAGAAATTATCGTCGAGGTCGAAGACGATCGGTTTGTGTGTGGAGAGCGCTTCACTGAGCAGATGCGCGTAGGCCGGCTCGGTGTTTCTGCAAAAAACAACTATGTCTGCCCAGTGCACCAGCGACAGCGTCGCTCGACTCTCTAGACTGCTGCGCAGCTGAATCTGCCGCTTTCGCGCCAACGCCGTCAAAGGTTTCAACACGCCAATCTGGCACGACGCAATTGTCGACGGAACAATTGCCGCCACTCGCGGTGGCCGTTTCGCCAGCACTGGAAAGTCTTTACCGAGGCGATTACGCATGTGCCATCACCGCCTGTGGATGCAGATCGACTTGGGCGATGTGCTGCAAGTAATATTGAATCATCTCCGCCGGTTGGCCTTGAGCGACCACTTCGCCCTGATGCATCACCAGCACTTTGTTGCACAGTTCATTAATTTGCTCGAGATTGTGGGAGACGAGGATGACGATTTGCGACGAATGGAAAAGCTGTCTCATTCTGTCGGATGCTTTGTGCACGAAATGAGCATCGCCGGTGGAGAAAATTTCGTCTACAAGAAGGATCTCGGGATTGACAAATGTGCCGATCGAAAAGGCCAGTCGCCCGTGCATGCCTGAAGAGTAATATTTGATCGGCAGATCGATCTTGTCTTCAAGTTCGGAGAAAGCGATGATTTGCTGCTCTACCTCACGCATTTGTTTGTAGGAGCGGCCCAGCAAGGCGCCGTTTAGATAGATGTTTTCTCGGCCGCTAAGCTCGAAATCGAAGCCGGTGCCCAATTCGATCAGAGGGGAAATCTTGCCTTGAACACGCACTGCCCCCTTGTGCGGCGGATAAATGCCGACGATCATTTTCAGCAGCGTCGACTTGCCAGCCCCGTTCAAGCCGATAATGCCGACCCGGTCGCCACCTTGAAATGAAAGATTGATGTTTTTCAGCGCTTCGAATTCGACGACTGCGTTAGCATCTGACTTGCCGGTGAGAAAGCCTAAAACAGCTTCCTTTAAAGCCGGTGACGGGTTTCGATAGATGCGAAACCGCAGGTGTGCATTTTGTATGTCGATTCCTGCTGTCACGTTACAACCTGTAGATTAGATCTCTTTCCGTTTTCATTAATATGTACATGCAAACAACCAGACTGCCGACCGTAAACGCCAGTGGTATTGCCCATTCGATCAAGGTGGGAACGCGGCATTCATTAATAGTGATGCGGAATAAATTGATGAAGTAATAAATAGGATTGAGCAGAAAAAATCCGCGAAAGTGAGCCGGGATCTGTTCGAGCGGATAGAGAATCGGCACCAGGTAGAACACGGCTCCCAATATAATCTTGATGATGTGCGTCAGGTCGCGGAAGTAGACCGTCGCCACTGAGAGCAAAAGTGCGATTGAAAAGGTGACAATGCACAACAAAGCGATGGCCAACGGTACCAGCAACAAGGTCGGTCCCACCTGCATGCCCAGGCAAAGCCCGAGCACAATCATGCTGACCAGGCTCAGGCAAAAATTGACGCCTTCGGTGCCGACTGTGACCAGCGGAAAAAATACTTTTGGAATGTAGACCTTTTTGAGGAACGGTTCGGCGACTACGATCGACTGACTGCCGTTGGTAATCGAGTCGTTGATAAACGTCCACGGCAGCAAGCCGGTGAAGAGGAAGACTGAGAAGGCGCGGGGATCGCGATGAAACAACAAGGAGAAGACTGCGGTCATCACCAACATGGTGAAAAGTGGATTGAGCAGGCTCCAGGCGAATCCGAGCATGGAGCGGCGGTAGCGCCGGCGCAGGTTGTTGACGATAAAACTGGTCAAAGCGAACTTGACGCACTGCAGCTCTTTGGCGACGCGTGCCAGAAAGGCGACAAAACTCTCCGGTGCGATGGCGGGACGTTCGATCTCTGGCGTAATGTCGTCCGGTTTGGACGGCTGTTGCCGGGTGGTTTCTAGGAGTGTTGCGGTGACCGTCATTTCAACTGATGCCTGCAGGTCGCTCGAAAAGGCAGTTGGCACAGGTATGCGCAACCGACTGACAATTATACCCGTGGCTTTTAAATAGCTTGAGTAGAACTATGTAACCAATGGCTATAGCGTTGTCCAGATCAGATCGACGCCAATCTGCACCGTGGCGCAATCATGATAAATCCTGGATCACAATCGAACTCAGCGTTAATTGTTAGTAAGCAAAGAAGCCTGCTTGAGAACATTTTATAGATGTCGGCTGTCTTTCAAATATTTGAATAGGCTAGACTTTGTCATCTTACTTACGTTTCTAACTGTTCGGATCAAGGACGCGCCATCGCCTGGTCGTCGCAATGAAAAGACAGCTCCGGGAGACTTCAGGAATTTGGCGCAGCTAAATACCATTATTTCACCAGGCTCCCTGCGCCAGATCATTTTGCAGCAGTCCCTGCGCGCCCACGTCGGGCACGTCGGCTCGGCGCTGTCGGTGGTGGAGATCGTGGCATGCCTGTTCAATGAAGTGCTGGCGATTAAAGATCCCGCCGACCCGGAGCGCGATCGTTTTGTGCTCTCCAAAGGACATGCGGCGCTGGCATTGTATGGAGCGCTGGCACTGCGTGGTTGGATCAGCCAGGCCGAGCTGAGCTCTTTTTGCGCCAACGGTACTTTGCTGGGCGTGCATCCCGAGCATCGCGTACGCGGCATTGATTTTTCTACAGGCTCATTGGGACAAGGTCTGAGCTACGCCGTCGGTGCTGCGCTTTCGGCCAAAAAGCAGTCTTCATCTCGCAAAGCCTATGTTTTAATCAGCGATGCCGAATGCAACGAAGGGGCGGTGTGGGAATCGGCGATGTTTGCTGCCCACCATCAGCTCGATAATTTGATTGTGATTGTGGACAACAACGCACAGCAGGCGTTCGGGTATACGAAAGACGTTCTCGATCTTGAACCGCTTCAGTCGCGCTGGTCAGCGTTCAATTGGGACGTCGCCGTTTGCGACGGGCATGATATCGATCTTCTGCAACGCACAATATCCGGTTTTTCCGCCAATCCGGGCAAACCTCATATCTTGATTGCCCAAACGACCTTCGGTAAAGGCGTGTCCTTTATGGAAGGGCAGATCAAATGGCACTATTGCCCAGTCAGCGAGCACGAATATCTGCAGGCGTGCGAAGAAGTGGAGGCGCTGGCGCGAAAATGAGAGCAGCCTTCATCGAAAAGCTAATCCAACTGGCGGGCAAAGATCCTCGTATTCAATTGCTCACCGCTGATCTGGGCTACATGGCGCTTGAGCCATTTGCCAGAGCGCATCCGGACAAGTTTCTCAATGTGGGAGTGGCTGAGCAAAATATGGTGGGCATTGCCACCGGCATGGCCGAATCGGGCTACATTCCTTTTGTTTACTCGATTGCCACGTTCGCATCGATGCGGGCGTACGAGTTCATCCGTAACGGACCGCTCATGCATCGGTTGCCCGTGCGCATCGTTGGTATTGGCGGTGGGTTCGAGTACAGCCACAATGGGCTGACCCATTTCGCCCTCGAGGACATCGCCCTGATGCGGGCCCAGCCCGCACTGCATGTGGTGGCACCTGCCGACCGCCTCCAGACCGGCACCGTTTTGGAAGCGACCTGGAATATGCCAGGACCAGTCTATTATCGGCTGGGCAAAGACGATCTGACAGTCATTCCCGCTTTGGACGGCAGGTACGAAACCGGCGAGATTCAAGTTGTCAGAGAAGGAGCAGATTGCCTGCTGCTGTCACTGGGCGCGATCAGCAGCCAGGCTGACAGCGCCGCTCAACTGTTGGCCGGCGACGGCATCAACTGCACTCACGGCATCGTCGCCAGCATCAATCCGGCTCCGGCAGCGGCGCTGGCACATTTATTCGAAAGATTCAGATGTTGCATCACCGTCGAAGCACACTATGCTCACGGCGGATTGTTCTCCATGGCAGCAGAGGTAATCGCGGCAAATGGCTTGCCATGCCGCCTGCACCGCTGCGCTGTGGAGCAGATGCCTGATGGTGAGACCGGCGATCTTGCTTACATGCACGAACGCCATGGCTTGTCATCGCAGTTAATCGCTGCGAAAGTTCGGCAGGTACTGAACAAATTGGAGGTATCGTGCAAGGCTCGTTGATATCAATAGTGCTTCCGGTTCACAATCAAGGCGATCATATTTGCTGTCTGGTTGAGTCGTACCGCGCGGCGCTTGCCGCTCAAGTCGTGATTCCATTTGAGATCGTTCTGGTGACCAATGCCTGCACCGACAGCTCGCCGCAAATGTGTCAGGCGCTCGCCGCTCGTTATGGCGACGTCAAAGCCGTCGATATTTCGCAAGGCGGCTGGGGTCGCTCTGTGAGAGTCGGACTGAAGAGCGCTACAGGCGATCTGCTGTGCTATACGAATTCTGCCCGCACTTCGCCCGACGTCCTTATTGCGGCGATAAAATTTGCCATCTCCAATCCGAACAGCGTCATCAAAGCCAATCGGAAGATCCGCGATAACTGGCGTCGCCGGCTGGGTTCCTTGATCTACAATCTGGAGTGCCGCGCCTTTTTCGATCTGCCGACGTGGGACATCAACGGCACGCCGAAAATCTTTCCGCGTTCCTTTGACAAGCTTTTGGAACTGCAGCGCGACGATGATGTGATCGATGCCGAGTTCAGTGCCATATGCCGTCGCGCACCATATCAGGTGCTGGAGGTGCCGGTCGTCTCGACCAAGCGGCATGGTGGCAATTCGACGACAAACTACAGATCGGCCTTTAAAATGTACTGGGGAGCTTTCAAGCTGTGGATCAGCATGCAGCAACAACCAAGCCGCTGAGTGCCCCTGGTGCGACTGGCGAAGATTTGTGGTGGCGCCACAATGCTGCCTGGCGCGATACCGCGCAAATAGCCAGTCAATGGCAGGAAGCTGCCAATGTCGATCCGGAGCTGTTGAATTTCCAAGTCCACGGCGACTGGTGGGCAGTCCTTGAGGCGCTGGCGATCACGTTGTTGGTCGGCCGAGAATACGAACATCTGTTGATGGCGATCAGCTGCCGCGATCGCGGCACGATCACCTTTATGCCCATGCCCCACCCTTCCGGCATTGTCGTCGATCGCCCGAACAAAACGGTTTACGTCGCCAGCACTCGCAACCCCAATCAGATTTTCGAATTAGCGCCCTCTGGCAGTGGCGTGCCGCGTGACGACGTGCAAGTCGAGACCGAGACTCTGGCGCCGTTGGTGCCTGTGCGTTCTACCTTCTTGCCAGGCTGTTTGTATTTGCACGATCTGGCACTGATTGGCGGACAGCTGTTCGGCAATGCTGTAGGGCAAAACTGCGTTGTCCAATTGAGTGCCGATTCCGGGTGGCATCGCCGGTGGTGGCCACTTTGCATGGAGACTGATGGTGTGCCTCAGTTTCAGCAAAACTACATTCAACTTAACTCAATTGCCGCCGGTGACTCTCTGGCGCAATCATACTTCACCGCTTCGTCGCAAGACGTGTCGCCCCTGCGCCCGGGCGATCCCCAGTATCCGGTCGACGGCAAGGGCGTTCTCTTCTCCGGCATGACGCGCGAACCGCTCGTGCGCGGGCTGACCCGACCGCATTCCGCTCGTCTGGATGCCGCAGGCAAAATCTGGCTGGCTAACAGCGGCTATGGCCAGTTGGCAGTGGTCGATGCGCAGCAGCAGTCGTTCTCACCGGTATGCCGATTACCGGGGTGGACGCGCGGGTTGTCCATTTGTGGTGACATCGCTTTCGTCGGTACATCGCGGGTAATACCACAGTTCAAGGCTTATGCGCCCGGACTCGAGGTTGAGTCCAGTATCTGTGCGGTGCACGCCGTGCAGCTTTCGACAGGCAAAATCTTGGGCAGCCTGAGCTGGCCGATGGGCAATCAAATATTTGCCATCGACTGGTTGCCGCAAGAGACCACAGGCGGACTGCCATTTGCCATCAACGATCGGCGCAGCGATCGAAAAACTTTGTTCTACACTTTCACAACCGACAGACCGAACGAGGAAATGGGCAATGGATAACAAGTTCAGATTGCTGATGATCAGCGCCATGTACGAGAACGGTGGCAACACCGTGCATCGTTTCCTCGATGGACATCCGCAGATGTTTGTTTATCCGTTCGAATCGCAGCTGGGCACGAAGTATGTTTTCGATCATCTGACTTCGATTTTCCCCACTAAATACCGCTGGCCAGAATTCAGCTTGGACGCCACCAGACAAGATGATTATCGAGCGGTTATTGATGAAGAGATGAAGGTGCGCACACGCACGCCACACGTCAGCAAGTTTCGCCATATGCCTTTTCAAATGTCGGACGAGGAGCGCCTGAAGATATTTTTGAAACTGACCGAGAATGAAAGCCGCTCTCGCGGTTCGACCGTTGCCGCCTATTTCCAAGCCACATTCCAGGCCTGGCGAGACTGCGTCAGAACCGGTGAGGAGTCGATCTATGTGGGATACAGCCCGATCGTTGTCGTAGACACTGATAAGATTATGCGTGACCTGAGCGATGCACACTTGCTGCATGTGGTGCGCAATCCCTGGTCCGCTTACGCCGATACGAAGAAGCGCCCGGTGCCATTGTCTCTGGCGCACTATCTGTTTGGCTGGACGCTCAATCAATACTTCGCCCTTCTCTATAAGGAGAAATATCCGGGCCGCGTCCACATAGTTCGACTGGAGGATGTGCTGGCCAATTCAGCCGGCGCACTGGCACCGATTTGCCAGGCGCTCGGTCTTGAACAAGCGGCATCGCTCAGATATCCCAGCTGGAACGGGCGCGAGCTGGAAGAGGTTTTCCCCTGGGGAACGATCCGCAAAGCCAACACCGAGTCGAATCTAAACACGGCGGCGGAGCTTTCCGCCGCTGAAATTGACGAAGTGCGCGAGCTGGCCTGGCAATATCTCGATACGTTCGACTACCGCACCACGATTTTGAACAGCCGCTCGAAAACCGCGCGCACCTAGATGGCGAAATCAGCGCCATGAAAAATTCATGAGGTGTTGAGAATCAACTTGGTGATCGCCTTGAGCGTGGAGAAGACTCGCACGCCCTCCAGCGCGATCGCCTCGAACGCGGGTACGCCGTAGATGTTCAGCTCTCTTTCCATGCGATCGAAGGGCATGGCGTTGGAAAGGTCGCGTTTGTTGTATTG
>Ga0182024_10007568_pt1 | contig 23367 bp, 20 predicted proteins | sample P32metaG_FD_120480 | JGI IMG/M metagenome (GOLD analysis project Ga0182024, IMG submission 120480) | Permafrost microbial communities from Stordalen Mire, Sweden - P3-2 metaG (Illumina Assembly) | ecosystem: Environmental > Terrestrial > Soil > Wetlands > Permafrost | place: Sweden: Stordalen... | reverse complement strand
GGAAGGGCACGCTGGTGATGACGATCCCCTCGTGGCGGACCAGGATTCTGCGTAGTCGCTGAGCCAGGCGGCTGTGCAGGAGTCGCTGCCACTGGCGCCGGGGAACGAGCTCGGGCACCACGACCGTGATCGTGAGTTCGACGTGTTGGCGATGCAGCGCCTCGATGTAGTTTGCCAGGGGCGCCAGCGTCGCGCGATAGGGAGATACGACAACCTCGAGCGGCAGGTGATCGCCCCACGCCTGCCAGTAGCCGCTGAACCGTTGCGCCTCGGCTTCACTGGTGCTGATGTGAACGGCGAGCAGGGGAACGCCGAGCGACGCGGCGTAGGCCAGCGCCCGGAGCGCGGCCAGGTCGAGGACGGCGACCGGGACCACGAGGAGGTGATTGATCTCGGTCGGCGCGTCCTGTCGCTCGGCTGTGGACGTCGTATCGAAGGCGCACCCCCGCGGCGGCGACTGCGTCGCGATCGGCAGCGTCAGCGCTCCATCGATGGTCGGAATCAGTTGCTCGCGGACGCTCTGGTAATGCAGGTGGATGCGGCGGCAGGCCATCACGATCACCGGAATCAGGACCACGACGATCCACGCTCCGGCGACGAACTTGGTCGCGGCCGCGATCAGGGCTACGGCACCCGACAGCGCCGCCCCGACCAGGTTGATCGCCAGAGCCATTCGCCACCCCTGCTCGCGGTGATGCCACCAGTGCGCGACCATCGCGCTCTGGGCGAGCGTGAAGGCGACGAACACGCCGACCGCGAACAGCGGGATCAGCGGAGAAGTCTGACCGTTGAAGACCGCGTACAGAATCGCGGCCGGGACGGCGAGCACGATGATTCCGGCGGTGAACGCCAGACGGTCGCCCATGTGCAAGAAGACGCGCGGCACGTACCCGTCACGCGCCATGAAGTACAACAGCCGCGGGAACCCGTTGACCGCTGAGTTGGCAGCGATCAGCAGCACCAGCGTGGTGGCGACCTGCACATAGCCGTACAGCGCCCCGTTGCCCACGCTGTGGTGAGCGATCTGGGAGAGGACGGTCTCCCCGCCGGGGCTGGCGCCGTCGAGGTGGGCGATCACGACCACGCCGATGAACATCGTCACGAGCAGGGTGACCATCACCGCCAGGGTGCGCCGGGCATTCTCGGCCTCGGGTGGCTTGAACACCGGGACCGCGTTGGAGATGACCTCAATCCCGGTCATCGCCGTCGCCCCCGAGGAGAAGGCCCTCAGGATCAGCACCAGTCCGAGCGCTTCGGTGGCGTGATGGGGGACTGGAGGCACGGCATGGAACCCGTGCTGGCCGGACTTGACCAGCCCGGCCACCACGATCAAGGCGATCGCCAGTACGAACATGTAGGTAGGCGCGGCGAACAGCATTCCGCCCGCCCGCACGCCGCGCAGGTTGCCGAGCACCAGAATCACGATCACGACCAGCCCGATTGGAACCGTGGCCGGGCTCACCGCAGGCAACGCCGAGGTGATGGCGGCCACGCCCGAGGCCACCGACACGGCCACGGTCAGGATGTAATCGAGGATCAGGCCGGCGCCCGCGATCAGCCCCCAGGTCGCGCCCAGGCTGTCGCTGGCCACGATGTAGGAGCCGCCACCGTGCGGATAGGCGCGGATCACCTGCCGGTAGCCGAGGCCCACGGAGATCATCAGCACCACCAGCACCGCCCCGATCGGCAGCGAGAGCTTCAGCTCCGCGCTGCCCGCCAGGACCAGGATCGCCATCATCGCCTCCGGGCCATAGGCGACCGAGGAGAGCGCATCGGGTGAGAGCACGCCCAGCGCCATCAGCTTGCGCATCCGCTCCTCGGCCACCGCGGTGCTGCGCAAGGCTGGCCCGATCAGCAGCCGGCGCGCTGCCTGGACCAGACGCGCCGGTCGCGAGGCGGCCGCCTCACCCTCGGAAGTCGCCTCCAGGTCCTCAGGGTCGTCGGGGCGGCCGCTGCGGATGCGCACGAACCCGCCCTGGCGTGCCCCGTCTGCACCCAGATAGCGAAGGTCGGGATCGACCGGCAGCACCCGGTCCCACGCCGACTTCTCGGGCGCCCGGCCTTCCCATTGACGGCCCACCTCGCGCAGAGCGGCAACCGCCTGGTCGTTGAGCGCCGGCAGCTGCGCGTCGGCGGTCACCGTCGCATCCGGCGCCGTCTTCGGTGGAGCCGAGGCGTCGCCCGGCGAGTTCGCCTGTCGCTCGCTCATCCGCGGGCGCCGTACATCTCAGCGCGTCGTCTCAACGGTCGGATCAGCATCAGCCGCACTGCCCCCGAGACTACTTCAGCACGAACCCGCGCTTGAAGCGGTCCGTGATGACTTCAGTCCGCCCCAATTCCGGATACCGCCAACCCGAACGAGGCCCCTGCGACGTACCTGGATCTGGGCTGACTCATCGGCTCAACTACCACGCGTGATTTCTGACACAGGACACTCAGCGCACGAATGGCCGGAGACCGGCGCGCCAGGTGACGAGCGCGTAGAAACCCGCAGCCGGCGCTGGCTTCACCCCGATGAGGACACCGCAAGAGCCAACTACGTTGAACCTACGCAGTACGCAGGCAAGAGCCACGGCCAGCTAAAGCGCTCAAAGCCAACCCGCCGCGTCGCGACGGTGCGGTGTAACACGCACTCATTTTCAATCATCCTCGGAGGAACCAGTCATGAATCGTAGAGTGTTCGATGTTCTAACCAGTTTAGGCGGTGCAGTCGTCGTCGTCGTACTTGTCGTTGCTGGGGGCCTGCTGACCTGGGGTCACAGCTTCGTCAGCTCAAACGTCCACAATCAGCTTGCTCGGCAGGAGATCGTCTTCCCGCCCAAGGTGGCCTTCGCGCACGCCAAGGCCGGCACCGAGATCACCCCGGCGATGATCCCTTCGGTGTCGCAGTACGCCGGCCAGCAGTTGCTCACCGGCCAGCAGGCCGAGGCCTACGCCGACCACTTCATCGCTATCCACCTGTCTGAGATGCCCTACGGCGGCGTCTACTCCAAGATCAGCTCGGCCGCGATCGCCAGCCCGACCAACGTCAAGCTCAAGACCCTCGAGCAGACCTCGTTCCAGGGAACGACGCTGCGCGGTCTGTTGCTCGAGGCGTATGCCTTCTCGAAGATCGGCACCGTGATGCTGTGGGGCGCGATCGCCTCCTTCATCCTCGCCGCCTTCATGTTGGCGCTCGTCAGCCTGGGCTTCATGCACGCCAGGAGCACCGCGCCCGAGAAGCGGATGCTGGAGCCGAAGCCAACGCCGGACCCCGTCGCCTGACAGCGGGTACCAGCGCCAGATTCACGGCAGTTGCCTCGCCCACGTTCGGCTAATGCCGGCGTGGGCGTCACGCTTCCGGGGCCGAAGATCGGGTCCACTTCTCCCCCCGCGTGGCTCACAGCCGCACCAGCAGGTCCGCGACGGCGTCGATGATGGCATCGGGCCGTGAGCGCTCGGGAATCTGGTCGGCGGTCACCGTGCCGGTGATCCCGCTGCGGACCAGCACCGTTCGCGAGCCTCCGAGCCGTCCGAGCGCGATGTCCATGCCCAGGTCATCGCCGATCACGGCCAGTTCGTTCGTGGGCAGCCCCAGACGGGTCCGGACCTCGGCGACCGCGGCGCGTGAGGGCTTGCCGACCACCTTGGGCCGCACCCCGGTCACCTTGGCGATCGCGGCGGTCACCATCGCGCCGCGGCTGAAGATCGGTCCGTTGGCCCCCGCGTAGGCCGGCACGTAGCTGCCGGTCAGCAGCGGCGCTCCGCGCAGCACGGCCCGCGCAGCTCGCTCGAGCGTTGGCATGTCCATCTCGTCGATGTGGGCGACGAACACCGCCTCGGCGTCCTCATCGTCTGCGGCGATGATCCCAGCGCCGGTCATCCGCGCGCGAGTCGCGTCGGAGGTCATCAGCAGCACCGGGCGGCCGGGATGGCGGCGGCGCAGGTAGGTGATCGTGCTTTCGATGGGCGTCAGCACCTCGTCATCGGCGACGGGCAGGCCGTCCTCGGTCAGGCCACGTGCGATCGCCCGCGCGGTGACGTGACTGCCATTGGTGAACAGGACCAGGGGACGGCCCGAGGCGCGGATCCGCTCGAGCACCTCCACGGCGCCGGGCTGGGGCCGGGCGCGACCATCGGGGGTTCGGTGCACGAGCGTTCCGTCGATGTCGAACACGAACCCGCGCACATCGTCGAGACGCAGCGTCAGCGAGCCGGGTGGTCCACCGGCGCTCTCAGTCGCCACGGTTCCAGACCACCGTTTCGCCATCCTTGAACAGCGTGAAGTGGGAGATCGCGGGCCGGGCCGACAACTCCCTCAGCAGCGTGACCAGCGGGGATCGTCCCGGCCTCGCCGCCGGCGGGGGTGCCGGCCGCCCGCGCGCCTGGACCATCGCGTCGACCTGCTCGGCCGGCATCGTCAGGCGCAGGAGCATTTCCTCATCGGAGATCCGCTCACCGAAACGCCGACGGGCGCCTTCCAGGCTCAACGGCTTCAACTCACCGAGCTTCCTCGCCTGCGGGCGCGCCAGGACGCGATCGGCGATCTCGGGGTCGGTCGGCGCCGGGGAGGATCCGTAATGCCCGAGGAAGTACCGCACGGTCTCATCCGACACGTTGGCCCATCGCTTGCCGTCGATCACGTTGCGAGCCGCCTGGCTGGCCACGAACTGCGAGACCGGGGTGACCAGGATCGGGTAGCCCATCTCGGCCCGGACGCGGGTCACCTCCTCCAGCACCTGGGCAAACAGCTCGGGTCTGCGGACCTCCTCGAGCATGCGACGTGTCGTCGTGACCATCCCGCCGGGCAGCTGGTGACGGTAGTAGAGGGCGTCGTACTCCTGGGGCGCGCCCGCCGGCAGACCCTTGGCCAGCGCGAGCTGGCCGAAGTGCTCGGCCACTGCCGCCTCGGCCTCGAGATCGAGCTCGACTGTGTAGCCGGCCGCTTGCAGATTGCGCGCGGTGGCGCGCACCTCGGGCTGAGAGGTACCCCGGGAAAGCGGCCCCGAGGCCGTATGGACAGCGGTGAATCCGTCCTGGACACCCTCGACGTAGACGAGCGGCGCCAGGCCGATCGTGCAGTGACTGTGCAGCTCCAGGGGCCGATCACCCGCGGCCGCCAGGAAATGGGGGGCCAGCTCGCGAACCGCGTCGGGCGTCAGCAGCCCGCCCGGATCCTTGAGATAGAGCCGGTCCATGTGCGCGCAGTCGGCCAGCGCGGCCGCCCGTTGGGCGTAGTAGGCGTGGGTGTGGACTTCGCTGATCGAGTAGGTCAGTCCGATGACCACCTCCTGAACGCCCTCGGCCTTGGCCATGGCCGCGATCCGCCGGATCCGCTCGGGGTCGTTGGACGGATCGGCGATCTGGATCCGTCGCAGGCCGTTGCGGACCACGAGCCGGAACGAGAGCCTCATCACCTCCTCGTCGGCCGGAACCCAGGAGATGAATCGCATCCCGGTGGTGATCATCCCGAGCGGGGTTTCCGGCATCGCGTCGCTGACCAGCCTGATCCGCTCCCACGGATCCTCCCGGTGGAAGCGCACCGAAACCGCCATGTGAGTGCTCGAGGTGAAATCCAGCGCGTGGTAGCCGACTCGATCGATGGTCGGGGCGATCGTGAGCACGTCGGGCGTGGTGAGGCCGGTCGCGCTCCACAGGCTCTGGTTGCCATCACGATTCGACGTATCGACGAAATCCACAAGCCGGCTCATGCCACCGCCTTCTGGAGCTCGGGCAGCGCGTCCTCGAGCCAACCCGTGGTCACGGCCCCGGCGGCGAAGTCGGGGTGGGCGAGCACGCGGCACAGGAGATCGCGGTTGGTCGACACGCCCTGGATGCTCGTCCCTTCGAGAGCCTCCACCAGGATCTCGATCGCCGCCGCCCGATCGGGGCCGTGCCCGATCAGCTTGGCCAGCAGCGAGTCGTAGTACGGGGGCACGACCGCTCCGTCTTCGCAGTGGGTGTCGACACGCAACCCGGGCACCGCCGGGATCGAGAAGTGCGAGATCCTGCCCGGGCTGGGCGCAAACCCGTTGCGCGCATCCTCGGCGGTCAGCCGGCACTCCACCGCGTGGCCCGCGAGCCGAACCTGAGACTGAGATACGCGCAGCGCATCCCCCCCGGCGATCCGCAGCTGCTCAGCGACCAGATCACAGCCGGTGACCGCCTCGGTGACCGGGTGCTCGACCTGGATCCGGCAGTTCATCTCCAGGAAGTAGAAGTCCTGGTTGGCCGCATCCAGGACGAACTCGACGGTGCCCAGATTGCGGTAGCCGATCGCCTCGGCGAACTGAACCGCCGCCGCTCTGAGCTCATCCCGAGTGGCCTGGGCCAGCGACGGCGCGGGCGCCTCCTCCACCACCTTCTGATAGCGCCGTTGCACCGAGCAGTCGCGCTCCCCCAGGTGGATGAACGAGCCGTGCTCGTCGGCCGCGATCTGGACCTCGATATGCCGGGCGGCGGCGATGTAGCGCTCGATGTAGACGCGCTCGTCACCGAACGCCGCCCCCGCCTCGCTGCGCGCCAGGCCGAGCAGCACCGAGAGCTCCTCGGCGTCATGCACGAGCTTTATGCCCCGCCCGCCCCCGCCGCCGGCGGCCTTGACCAGGACCGGATATCCGATCCGGTCGGCCACTTCGCGGGCCTCGGGCGCGGACTGCACCCCCGAGCCGGGAAGGACCGGGAGGCCGGCGCGAGCAGCCTCGGCGCGCGCTTGCAGCTTGTCGCCGGCCAGCTCCATCACGTTCGCTGCGGGCCCGACGAACACCAGTCCGTTGTCGTCCGCGAGCACGGCCAGGCGCGGGCTCTCGGATAGGAAGCCGTATCCGGGATGGATCGCATCACAGCCGGTGCCGAGCGCCGCCTGGACCACGAGGTCCTCGCGAAGATAGCTCTGGGTGGCGGGTCCGGGGCCGATGCAGACCGCCCGGTCGGCGCTCCGAGCGGCCAGCCCATCGCGATCGACGTCCGAGCAGCAGACCACGCTCTCCAGGCCCAGCTCACGGCAGGCACGCACGATCCGCAGCGCGATCTCGCCGCGATTGGCGATCAGCACGCGCGAGATGGTCCCGCCGGGCCCGGTCGTCATCCCGCCGGCTCGACGCGGAAGATCGGCTCTCCGTACTCGACCAGCTTGGCGTTCTCGTGGCAGATCTCGACGATCGTTCCCGCCACTCCGGCGGGCACCGAGTTCATCATCTTCATCACCTCGATGATGCAGACGGTGGTGTCGGGCTCGACCCGGGTTCCGATCTCGACGAACGGATCCTGGTTTGGCCCCTCGGCCCGGTAGAAGGTGCCGAGCATCGGCGACTCGATCGTGACCTTGCCATCGTGATCATCGGGCGGGGGCGTCGCCGGGCTCGCGGGGGCGGAGACCTGGGCCGTCGAGGGAGAAGGCTCGGCGGGCGTCGAGGGCGCCACGGGCATCGAGGGAGCCGCGGGCGACGGCATGGTCTCGGCGCCCCCTCCCCGGCGGACGTGCAGCGAGAACCCTTCGGTCTCGATCCTCAGCTCGTCGAGCTCTGACTCGTCGATGATCCTCAGGATCTCGCGGACGTCTTCGTCGCTGAGCGCCATCGTGCTTAGGTGTCGCTCCCCGCGGAATCAGCGGTGCCGCTCCCGGCGGAGCCGGCGCCGAACGTGCCCATCACGAGCGAGATCGCGGACCCGGCGGCCTGCTGCTTGCTCGCTTGCTTGGGCACCGCGGTCACGGGCCGTGACTGGAGCACGAACAGATCCCCGGGAAGCTCACCACCACCGCGTGCGATCGCCCATTCGATGTCCTGCGGGGAGCCGAAGTGGCGCTCGACTCGGCGACCGATCGCGACCAGGGCCGCGAGCGCCTCCTCGTCCAGGCACCGAACGTCGCGACGCTCCGGTGCGACGTCCACGCGAACCGTGCCCCGGCCACTCGGGTCGGGCACGTATTCACAAGCCTTGGAGTGGACGTGGGCACGGACGACTTCGCGCGTGACCTTGCTGACCAGGTAATCATCGGGCGTGACCTCACCTCCCACCACGGCCAAGCCCAGGCCCCAGCTGGCGTTGATCGCGACCATGCTCCGGTCGCCGGTGACCGGGTTGCAGGTGAACATCACCCCCGACCGTTCGGCGTCGACCATCAGTTGCACGGTCACTCCCATGGCCGCCTCCTCGTGCGCCTGACCCACCTGGGCGCGGTAACTGACGGCGGTCGGGCTGTAGAGGCTGACCCAGCAATCGCGCACCGCGTCGCACAGGTCCTGGACTCCGCGCACCCACAGGTAGGTCTCCTGCTGGCCCGCGAACGTGGCCTCCTGGCTGTCCTCGCCGAGCGCGCTGGAGCGCACTGCCACCGGTGGCTCGGCCACCCCCGTCGCCTCCGCCAGCTCGGCGTAGCGCGAGGCCAACTCGGCGCGCAGCGTGTCCGGAACCGACGCGCCCCGCATCGCCTCGCTGATCGTGCGCGCGCCGGCTGTCATCCCATCCATGTCGGCGGCCGCCCCCCGGCCGGCGATCGCCTGAGAGATCGTCTCCTTCAGGCCGGCCTCTCCGATGAACGCGTGGAAGGCGGTGGTCGAGAGCGCAAACCCGGGCGGTACCGGAATATCGGCCGCGAGCAGCTCGCCGAGGCTGGTGCTCTTGCCGCCGTACTGCCCCGCGTCGCCGCCGCCCAGCTCCTGCAATCTCCGGGTGTGCTGCGCCACCGCTGCTGTCATTGCGCCTGGTCTCCGTCGAGCAACGTCACGATGCCCTCGGTGCCGTTGACGCGGATCATCTGCCCGGTCCGGATCTGCGACGAGGCACGGCCGGTGCCGACCACCGCCGGCAGGCCGTACTCGCGGCACACGATCGCCGCGTGTGACATCACGCCGCCGACGTCGGTGACGGTCGCCCTGATCTTGGAGAAGATCGGCGCCCACGCGGGCGACGTGCTTCCACACACCAGGATCTCGCCCTCGCGGATGTCGCCGATCTCGGTGACCGACCGCACGACGCGGGCCAAGCCTTCGACGGTCCCCGGCGAGGCCGCCGCTCCGTTGAGCTCGCGCCCGCCATCCTGCTGGCGCGCCCACTCCCGCACGCGCTCGGTGGTAACACCCCAGAGCATGATCGTCATCGGGTCGGTGATCGCCGCCGGAGTCACCCCCAGCGCGGGTGGTGGCGACCACCCGGCGAACCGCTCGAGGATCTCGTTGCGCCGCGCCACGATCGGCGGCCAGTACTCAGGCCCCAGGGCCTGTCCGCCCGTGGCCCAGCTCAGCACCAGCTCGTCCAGGGCGCAGGCGACCTCATGGCGAGAGAGGTGAAAGACGTCCTCGGCGTCATGCAGGAAGTCGTGCTCGGCGAGTAGCGCGCCGAACTCGCGAATCTTGTTCCACCACCGGGTGAGGAACCAGTAGTCGCAGAAGAACTTGTGCTCCTCCACGTAGGGAAACACCGTGCGCGACAGGTCCAGCAGGTCCTGAAACGGCTTGCGGTCCTCCTCGTCGAGCAGCTCGCCGTATTCCTGCGCCAGGCGGTCGCGCTCCCGCTCGATCGTCTCCGTCGGACGCTCGATCTCCTCGCCGGCGTGGAGCGCCGCGATGTGACCGGTCAGCGACGCGTAGGGAATGCTCGGATCGTCGAGCCAGCTGCAGTAGTAATGGTTCAGCCCGTCGCCGGTGGCCATGTTGAACCACGGGTCCTTGACCTTCTCCAGCTCGGCCAGCCAGCTGCGCCCGGCGTCGCTCTGAGCGAGCTCGGCGTCGATCTCGGCGGGTGTCCGCCCCTCGATGAACGAGCCGTCCACCCCGGTCTCGATGGCCAGCCGGGCCAGCCGGCGCAGCTCCGCGTCGGGTTTGAACAGCAGCACGTCGATCCCGGCCACCATCTGGGCGATGTGCTGGTCGGGAATGTCGGGCATGTGGCCCTTGCAGAACTCGACGAAGGTGCCGTAGGCGCCGTAGCCGAGCAGCAGGAACTCGAAGTGGTGCTGCCACATCAGGTCGCCCATGCGCAACGCCCGGCTGTAGACGTCCAGCACCTCATAGAAGGCCGTGTTGCGATCGTCGCCGAAGGCGACGTCGTCGGGCTCGTACTCCGGCAGGTCAGGGACCTGTAGCTCACCCAGCTCGGCGATCAGGGCCTCCATCTTCGTCCGCCACTTCCCGTAGAGCTCGTCCCAGTTCTCGTAGTAGTAGCCCGCCCGCTTTTGAAAGAACCCGGCCCGCTCGGCGATCTTCTCGGGATCGGTCACCGGGTTGCCCGAGATGTACACGTAGCCGTTGACGATCCGGTAGTCGATCCCCATCGCCGGCGGCACCGCGAACACCCGGTTCTGCCAGGAGCCCACCGCCTGGTACGGGGAGTCGATGCAGATCACGTCAAACGCGGGCATCGGCACCGGGAAGTGCATCGAGTTCCAGAACCAGAAGCGGTTCTCGTCCGTCTCCCGCCGACGCTCGTCAAATCGCGCGTAGTACGGATACATCTCCTCCCAGCCCTCACATCCCGGCACCGACTCGATCGAATACGGGCTTGGGAACGCGGACGTCGTGGCCGTGACCAAAGTTCTCCCCTCCATCGCATTGCTCCGTCGGCGTCCCGATGTCTCGAAGACGCACTACGCGACGATACGCCTCCAGACGCCGACCGCTAGCACCACAGCGCACTGTTTGTTCGCCCCCAGCGCACGGTTGCCGCGCTCCGGGATCATCCGGCTCTACGGCCGTGGGCGCTGGAGCGGAGTCTTCGAATCTCCCGGGGCGCCACGCCCCCCGTCGTCGTCGTCGCCGAGCAGGGCCACCGCGCGCGTCCAACCGGCCGACGCGGCCTCGATGCTGACCGGGAAGCAGACGACGGTGAAACCGTCGTCGGGCAGCTGCTCGAGGGCGTGCAGCTTCTCGAGCTGGCAGTAGCCGCGCTCCCGGCCGGCCTTGTGACCTTCCCAGATGATTGACGGATCACCGTCGCGCGTGAACCGATCCAGGGTCGCGCTGAAGGGCGCGTCCCAGCTCCAGCCGTCCGTGCCGACTATGCGAACACCCTGCTCGACGAGGTGCAGCGTCGCATCGCGGCCGAAGCCGCACCCGGCATGGATGTAGTCGTCGTATCCGTAGCGGGAACCGGCACGCGTGGCGCAGACCACGATCTCCAGTGGCGCCAGGACATGGCCGATGCGCTCGAGCTCGGCGTCGATCTCTTCGGGCGTGACCACGTGGCCGTCAGGCAGCCCCCGGAAGTCGAGCCGGACACCGGGCTGCATGCACCACTCCAGCGGGATCTCGTCGATGGTTATCGCCCGGTCGCCGCCGTCCATCGTCGGGTGGTAGTGCCACGGCGCATCCATGTGAGTGCCGTTGTGGGTCGAGATTCGCACCCGTTCGACCGCCCACCCCTTGCCGTCGGGCAGTTGAGAGGGCTCAAGGCCCGGAAACGCGCCGGCGAGCTCCACCGCCCCCTGGTCGTGGCTGGTGTAGTCGATAACGACCTTCTGGAAGGGCGGATCGGCCGGAACCTCGTTGGCGAGCGGGACCGAGAGATCAATGATGCGCCAGCCGCTCGCCACGATCGTCGATCCTGCCAAAAAGACATTTCCACGGCAACCAGCCGGCGCAACTTCGTTGCACGTCGACTGTTCTGTCTACATGCCGAGTCCCTGGGTGCCAGCCCAGGGAGCGGGGAACCCACTTCCTCGGGGCGAATCCGGCGGTGATCCGCCGGTAGCGCTCAGCCTCAAGCGCGAGCCCGTCAGCTAACCCCGCAGGCGTCAGGCAGTCAGATCACGTCGACTACCACGGGGTTTTGCATGCTCAGATCCAGAATCCACGCCACCACGACCAGGCACGGCGCGGCCCATGCGTACCCAACGCGCAGGATGCTTTGTACCCTCGCGCTCCTGGCGACGGTGGCATCGGCGGTCGCTCCCGGCCTGGCACACGCCGCCGGCTCGAGCGCGGCTCCCTTACGACGGGTGTTGCGAGCCGGCGACCGCGGCCGCGACGTGCGCGCGCTTCAGGACTGGCTGAGCGAGGTGGGGATCCCGACCACTGCCGACGGCGACTTCGGTCAGCAGACCAAGGCCTCGGTGCGCCGCTTCCAGATCGCCGCCAACCTGAGCCCGGCAAGCGGCACCGTGGGAGCGCGTACCGCACGAACGCTGCGGACCTGGGTGCAGCGGGGCACCACGACCCCCTCGAGCGCCGCTCCCGCGACCGCCACGCCGGGCGCCAAGGCCAGCTTGGTCAATGGCCTGGCCGTCGCCCCCGCGAGCGCGCCGGAGACTGTCAAGAAGGTGATCGCAGCGGCCAACTCGATCGCGTTCAAGCCCTATGTGTACGGCGGCGGGCACGGGACCTGGGACTCGGCGGGCTATGACTGCTCGGGCTCGGTCGGCTTCGCGTTGCATGGTGGCGGGCTGCTGTCACAGACCGAGGACTCGGGCGAGATGGAGAGCTACGGGGCTTCCGGCGCCGGCCGCTGGATCACCCTGTGGACCAACGCCGACCACGTCTACGCCGACATCGCCGGCCTGTGGTTCGACACCGCAGCCCAGAGCTCCGGCAACGGAAACGACCGTTGGTCGACGCGGCGGATCTCCTCGGCCGGCGGATTCGTCGAACGCCACCCGAGGGGCTACTGAACGCACAGCGTGATCGATGTGACAGCGGCCGGGAACCGGGTACGGACGAACACGGCAGGTGAGTCCAAGCAGAGGACGGTGAGAGATGGCAAAGGACCATGGGTCGAGCGTCAAAGACGACAAGCAATACGAAGGGCTGCGCAAGAAAGGGATGAGCAAGTCCCGCGCCGCGGCGATCGCCAACACGCCGGGCGCGTCCAAGAAGGGCGGCAAGAACTCCTCAGGCGGCGGCAGCAGCCAGAGCAGTAAGAGCAGCGGGAGCGGCAGCGGAGGAAACCGCGCCCAGAAGGCCGCCGCTGGGCGCACGGGCGGCAAGAAGTCGAGTTAGGAGCACCAAATGGCCAATCCAGTCCCGGCCGGCAGCGACGTCTCCGCCGGCACGTATCGCTGTACGAGCTGCGGATACGAGCTTCGATGTCGAATCCACCCGTCATCTGCCGCCCTGCCCCAGCTGTGGCAACGGCAGCCGGGACACGCTCAGCGGCACGGACTCCGTCAACGACCCCTATCCCGACCGTCACTAGTAGACCACGGCTCCGCCTTCGGCGCGGGGTTGCGCAGGGCCTGCGGGACTGATGGATCCAAGGCCCGCATACGAGGCATAAGTCGCATCAGTTGACGTGGCCGTCGCGCGAGTTGCGGGCGCCACATGGCTGGCGGCCTATCGCCGGCGTCGCCTCGTCGAGCGACCGGTCCGGGCTCGGCGGCGATCGCTGGTCTCGGGCTGCTGCTCGGCGCGTTGGCCCTCCCGGAACGCAGGAAGCGCGCGAAGGGCGGCCACATGCCGAGCGAGGTCGTGGGGCGTCCCGGCGGTGAGGGTCGCGTGGATCTGGCCGGACATAGCGCCGGTGAGCATGTGCACGACCTCGTGGCGGTCATATCCGCCAGCGAGCAGGCGTTGTGCGGTCTCGTTGCCCTCGGGCGGGTCATCGTCGACGAGCTGGCTGGCGACGATCTCGTGCATCGCCAGGTGCAGCCGGATGTTCACGTCGCTGCCGGCGACGCTGACGTGGTCGGCGCCCTGGGCGAGCGCCTGATCCAGCTCGGGATGCTCGGCGCGGATCGCGACCGCTCGCGCGTCCGGGTCGGCAAGATCCTCAGACGTCAGCCCGACGGCAGCGAGCGCGTCTGGGCTGGCGATCAACGCCGACCGCGGTTGCCGGAAATCGTCGGGATTGGTCATCGCCTCAGGCTCGCGGCTGCTTGTCGAGTGGGTCGAGTTTGGCCTTGTCGAGCATCGTGATCAGCGTCGGCCGGCGGCGGTGACGCTCGCGCAACTCGGCGAGCCGCGCATGGAACGTCGCCTCCTGCCCCGCGGCGGCTGCCGCGGCGCCGGCCCCGCGCGCGCGGCCGCCAGCGCGCTCATCGCCGCCGCCATCACGCCCCGCTCGAGGTGAGGACGGCTACGATCTCCCGTACGTCGCCGGGGCTGCCGTTTCGACAAACCGAGCGCGGATCACCGTGGACCAATTCGTCCATCAGCGGAGAGGGCTTTGCCAGGGTTGTGTGATGGCGAGACCGGGACTTGAACCCGGGACACCACGATTTTCAGTCGTGTGCTCTACCAGCTGAGCTATCTCGCCGTGGTCGCGCGATGCTAGCGAGTGCCGGGTCGATCGGAGGACATAGACCGAACTGGATGGCCACCGACCAAGTACGCTCTGCCGATGGGGCGCCTATTTTTTGCAGTATTGGCGATGATCGCTGCGGCGGCGCTCGCCGCCTGCGGCAGCTCGAGCCCGAACAAGCCGGCGGCCCCCAGCCCCACCGTCCAGGCGCTCACCTACCTTCCGGCCAGCTCACCGCTGGTGCTCACGGTGATCACCGACCCGAACTCCCAGTTCGTCAAGGGCGCGCAGACCGCGCTCCACAACATTCCCGACGCCGCGCTCGGTGAGACGGCATTGTTCTCGCGCCTGAGTCAGCTGGGCATCGACTACGACAAGGACATCAGGCCGCTGTTCGGCAATCCGATCGCCCTCGGATTCGTCGGAACAACGCTCAGCGGGTCCAATCCTCCGTTCGTCGCGGCCTGGATCACCCGGAGCGCCACCGCGCTCGCCGCGCTCATCAACAAGTTCCGGATCGGCCTTCACCCCGCCGGCGCCCACGACGGCGCGACTCTCTATACCGCCGGCGGGGCGGCGCTGGCGGTCTCCGGCCCGACCCTGCTCTTCTCTCGCTCCACCCAGGACCTCGAGGCCGCGCTCGACCGCCACGCCGACCACCAGGGATACACCGCGGCCCAGTATGCGCAGGCGACCACCGGGATCGGCCAGAGCGGTCTGATCCAGGTGTTCGGCGATCTGACCGGAGTGCTCTCCACCCCCGCCGCGGCCCAGGCCCGCCAGGTGCCGTGGGTGGCGGCGATCAAGGGCTACGGCGCGTCGATCGACGCCACCCAGAATTCGGTGACGATTCACTACCACATCGATACCAGCGGCCATTCGCTCTCCACCTCCCAGCTCCCGATCGCCAGCGGCTCCACACCGCCCGAGCTCGCCGGTGGCCTCCCGATCCTGGCCGGAGTTCGCGATCCCGCCCAGACCATCGACTTCATCCAGGCGGCCCAGCGGCTGACCCAGCCCAAGAGCTACGCGAGCTTTCTTCAGCGCCAGGCCAAGCTCAAGCGCCAGACCGGTTTTGACTACAGCGTCCTGGTCTCGAACCTGACCGGGGATCTGAGTGTCGAGAGCAACACGCGCGCGACCATCGCGCGCGCCCAGGTGAGCAGCCCGTCGGCGGTGTCGGCCATGCTCACCAAGCTCCCCAAGGCCCCGACCAGCGCCTTCACCAAGGGCTCGCGAATCAGCTCGCTGGGCGGCGGGCTGTACTCGGTCAAGGAGCCCAAGCAGACGCTCACCGTGGGCCGGATCGGCGACGAGCTCGCGATCGGGAAGGCGACCCCCGCGCAGTTGCGCGCCTACGCCAAGGCTCCGGCCACCCCCGCCACCGGTGCCACCGGTTCGATGGCCTTCCAGATCGGGCTCAGCGACCTGCTGAGGATCACCCTCAAGCACGCGCCCTCGATGGTCGAGCAGGCGGTCATCGACCGCCTGGGCGCGCTGACCGGCTCGGCGAGCGCGACCACCACCGGACTGACCGGTGTGGCCACCGTGGGCGTCAAGGGCGCCGGTTAGGCGCGATCTCAAACGAGTCGGCGCGGATGACCGCGTCGTCGGTCAGGGCGTTGTAGACGACGTCCGCTCCCGAGGGCCCCGCGGTCACGGTCATGAAGCCGTGGGTGGCATCCTGAAAGGCCTCGAGGGTCACCCCGTCGAGGCCTTCAAACTTTGCCGGCAGACCGGTGATCCCGTGGCCCAGCGAATGCAGCTCGTGAAACCCTCCGGCTCCGGCGACCACGTAGGGAGTCGCCCGCCCGGCTTGGCGGCGCACGAACCGCTGGTAGTTGTGGGCGTGCCCGGCGAACACCGCGTCCGGGGCCCGCCCGGCCTCCTGCGCGCAGGCATCCAGGGTCTCGGCGAGCTCCACGTTGGACCCATGCGTTACGTCGGCTGAGAACACGGGCTGGTGCACGGCGACGATCACCGTGGCGGTCGGCGGCGCGGCGCTCAGCTCCCCCACCAGCCAGCTCAGCTGCTCGTCGGCGAACTGGCCGCCCTCGGGGACGTTGGCATAGAGCCCCACGATCCACACCCAGTCGTGGACCAGCGTCCAGAAGACGTTGGGCTGAGCCGACGGGGGACGGGGCTGGGCCGCGGCGGCGTCGTGGAGCGGTGGAGATCCTGAGCAGAACGTCTTCACGAAGGGCTCGAGCGTGTAGGCGTCGGCGCCGGGCTCGGCATCATGGTTACCGGGAACCGCGAAGATGGGGGCGGCGTAGTCGGCGTAGGCGGAGAGGAACTGCGGCCGGTAGTTGGCCTCCTCCCCGTGGGGGTAGACGACGTCTCCCAGGTGGTAGAAGAAGCGGGCCGGCAGATCGTCGCGCAGCTCGCGGGCCATCGCCGCGGCGACCCGGCGCTGGGGCCGCGGGTCCACGTGGCCTCCGGTGTCGCCCACGCAGTGAAAGCGCAGAGCGCCGTCACGCGTGATCGCCGCGCTGGCCTCGGGCCCGAGCACGTCGGCGAGCGCACGCCGGTAGGGCGGGAGTCCGACGGGATCGGGAAGTGCCAGGAAGCTGGCGTCGGGGGTCAGCGGCCGGCGCTGGGTGACCCGCTCGAGCGCGCTCGGGCCCGTCGGTTCCGCCGTCGTCCAATCGGAGCTGGAAGCGGCCGCGGACCGCTGATGCCTAGCCATGGCGATGCTCCATTGTCAGGCGGCTGCGGCGGCGCCGCGTTTAGATCCTGTGACCGTCATCCGGTACAGGAGCTCCAGCGCGCCCCGCTTTGACAGCGGCTCGTTGAGGTTGCCGCATTTGGGCGACTGCACGCACGACGGGCACCCTGAGCGGCACGGACACTCGCCGATCAACCGCTGCGCGTCGCTCACCAGCCGCTCGAACTGCTCGTAGCCCCGCCGCGTGATCCCCACTCCACCGGGATGCCCGTCGTAGATGAAGATCGTTGGACCCCCAGTTTGAGGATGGGCGTTGGTCGACAGCCCCCCGATGTCCCAGCGGTCGCACATCGCGATCAGGGGGAGCACGGCGATCTGTCCGTGCTCGAGTGCGTGCAGGGCGCCGAGCAACTCGGCGGGGGGAAACGGCTCGGCATCGATCACCTCGTCGAGCTCGTACCAGAGCGCGCGTGTCGGGAACTCGGTGGTCGGCAGGTCCAGGCTCTGAAAGTCGATCACCTCATGGTCCTGAAGGCCCTTGCGCTGGTAGCCGAGGACGGTTTCCGAGTAGACAACCGACCCGAAGGAGAGCGTCACCCCGCAGGTGATGCGCCGCTCGCCGAGACGCTCGATGTAGGTCATGCTCTCGCGCTTGGCCTGGGTGAAGTAGTCGCCGTCGAAGGGCTCCAGAAGCACCCGGCGCGAGCCCAGGTCGAGCTCGCGCACCAGGTAGGAACGCCCCATGTGCAGGTAGACGGCGCCCTCGTGGACGGTCGCGTAGGCCCGGCCGGCCTCGATCGTGCCCTGCACCTCGCCCGAGCCGGCGTCGATCAGCATGAAGCTGTCGGCCGAGGCCGAGCGGAGCGCCACCCGGGCGGCCGGGTAGTCGTCGGCCCTCCGGGGCACGAAGCCGGTGGCGCGCTCGCGCAACAGCCCCTCGGCGACCAGGGCCTCGGCGCCCTGACGCCAGCCCGGACCCAGGATCGGCTCATCGGACTCTGAGAGCGGCGCCTCATGGGCCGCGCACAGCAGGTGCTCGGCGTAGATCTCAGGGCTCTCGGGATCGATGATCGCGGCCTCCACGGGGCGGCCCAGGAAGTCGTCGGGATGGCGGCAGAAGAACTGATCAAGAGCGTCCTCGCCGGCGATATAGACGGCCAGCCCGCGCCCGCGCCGGCCCGCTCGACCCCACATCTGACGCAGGCTGGCGACGGTTCCCGGGAAGGTGACGCACACCGCGGCGTCGAGCTCTCCGATGTCGATTCCCAGCTCCAGCGCATCGGTGGCCACCACCCCCAGCAGCTCCCCGGTGGTCAGCCGGCGCTGGATGTCCTGGCGCTGGGCCGGGGTGTAGCCCGCCCGGTAGGGCGCCACCCGCTCGGCCAGCTCGTCGGGGAGCCGGTCCACGGCATGGCGCAGGATGAGCTCCACGCCCTTGCGCGATTTCATGAAGCAGATCGTTCGGGCGCCGCTCGAGATCAGTTCCGAGAAGACCTCGGCGGCCTCGTAGAGCGCCGAGGCGCGCACGCCCAGCTGCTCATCAAGCAGCGGCGGGTTCCACATCGCCACCCGGCGCTCGGCCCGAGGGGCGGTGTCGTGGTCGACGAGGTTGAAGGAGTCAAGGCCGGTCAGCCCCTCGGCGAGGGCGACCGGGTTGGCGATCGTGGCGCTGGCCAAGAGGAACCGCGGCTCGGTGCCGTGGATGGCAGCCGCTCGACGCAGCCGCCGCAGCACATTGGCGACGTGGGAGCCGAACACCCCCCGGTAGACGTGGGCCTCGTCGACGACCACGAATGCCAGGTTGGCGAACAGCTCCCCCCAGGCGGCGTGGTGGGGCAGGATCCCCACATGCAGCATGTCCGGATTGGTGATGATCAGATTTGAGCGCTTGCGGATCGCTGAGCGCTGCGCCCGGGGAGTGTCGCCGTCGTAGATCGCCGGGCGGATGGCCTTGTGCAGCCCAAAGCGCTGCAGCGACCTGGCCTGATCCTGGGCCAGTGCCTTGGTCGGGTACAGGTACAGCGCTCGCGCCCCCGGGTCGCTGGTCAGGACCTCGAGCGTGGGCAGCTGAAAGCACAGGGACTTCCCCGAGGCGGTCCCGGTGGTCACGATCGTGGGGCCCTCGATGGCCTTGTGCAGCGCCTCGGCCTGGTGGGCATAGAGGTGCTCTATCCCGGCCTCCCGCAGGGCTCCCGCGACGTTCCAGTTGAGCTCTGGGGGGATCGAGACCAGGCGTGGCGAGCGGCCCTGGTAGCGGTCGTCGTGAACCAGGCGCTCATCGGAGCGCCCGGCCTCGAGCAATGCCTCCCAGGGCTCGGTCTCTGGCACGGCGGACATCTGACTCTCAGTATGGCGGCACGATTCGACAGCTAAGCGGCACCGCCGGTGCTAGCGTCGCGCGGCCATGCGCTGCCTCTACGTCGACCTGGACGGGACCCTCCTGGGCCCCGATGCGTCTCTGCTGACCGGCGCCAACGGCCGCTTCAGCTTGCTCGGCGTGCGCGCCCTGGAGGCCTGTGCCCGTGTCGGTGCCGAGGTCGTCCTGTACTCGGGACGAAGGCAGTCAAGCGTCTTCGATGCCGCCCGCCTGATCGGCTCTTCGGCCTACATCTTCGAGCTGGGGTGCGGCCTGGCGATCGACGGGGAGCTCGAGTGGCTGACCGATGGCCTGGCCCCCAGCGCGCAGGCGGGATCGATCTACGACCAGATCGAGGCCTCCGGCGCCCCCGCTCTGCTCCTGGAGCGCTTCGCGGGTCAGATCGAGTACCACACGCCGTGGTCGGCCGACCGCGACGTCTCCCATCTGTTTCGCGGCAATGTGGACCGAGACGAGGTCGCCGATGTGCTCGCGGAGGCCGGCCTCGGCTGGCTGCGCCTGGTCGACAACGGCGTGATTCGCGAGGCCTCAAAGCTGATGCCGGGACCGGCGGTCGTGCACGCCTATCACCTGATCCCGGCGGCGGCCTCCAAGGCGCGCGCGGTCGCCCGTCACATGCAGGCTCGAGGGTATGCGCGGGAGGAGTGCATCGCGGCCGGCGACTCACGGGAGGACATGGACGCGGCCTCGGTGGTGGGAACGTTCTGGCTGGTCGCCAATGCCCTGGAGAGCGATCTCACGCTCGCTGACAACGTGGCCGGGCGGGCCGGAGTCCGGGTGGCCACGGACTCCTACGGCGCCGGGGTCTACGAAGCGGTCGTCACAACGATTGCGGAACAGCGGGGCTGAGCTCGGACATGGGCAGCGAGTTGGCTTCGCGCTCGGACTCGGACTCTGATTCGGACTCGCGCCAGGGCTCGGGCTCTGACGCGTGGTCGGGCTCGCGCTCGACGGCCTGGGCGTCGCCCACTGCCCACCCCAGCCGCTCCATGAGCTGAGCCGCGAAATGCTCTGACTCGAGGTCTCGAACGCTCACCCGCTCACGAAACATGACCGGTGACTCCCCGCGTTCAGTCTGCTTGTCAGCCGTCACGATGATCTGCGGCATAGGCATCCTCCCTGGGATTTTGATGACCTGCAAGGCTGACACTCCCGCCTTGCCCCCCGGTAAACATCCGGAGGCTTTTTTGATCAACCCTTCTTGATCAGCTTCACGAAAGCCGGACCGGCTCCGTTCTCGCAGACGCCGCAAGAATCCCCGGCGTACGTCGGGTAGCCAGCACGCGGGTGGGGGGACGGTGGGGCGGACCACCGCGACCCAGTCGTCGAGTGGCAGCTCGCCGGCCCGGCGGTTACGGCTCATCGGCGCGAGCACCGTGGCCACGAGATCGCCGGTCCCCGAAAGCCCGATCAGCGACTCGGGGCGCGCGGCCTCGGCAACGGTCGTCCCCAGGCGCGCCCGTGACGAGCGATCCTGACAGATGGAGCGAGCCGAATCCGAGCCATTCCGTGGAAAATCCGCACCGGAGCCGGCGATTTTCCACGTTCGTCGCGCCCTACCGGCATCCGGTGGAAAATCCCGCCGGCCAGTGCAGATTTTCCACGATCTGCAGGTGGCTGGCGCGCGGTTTGGGGGGTGGCGGCCGCCCAGCGCGGGCTCGTGCACCGCCGGCAGCTTCACGAAGCCGGGCCGGGCCGAGATGCGATCGCGAGGCTAGTCAAGCGGGGATGGCGCCGCCGCTACGCCGCGCCTCGCGCGCGTGAATCTGAGGGATCGGCAGCAGCCTCGTCCTCCCGGGTCACCGCGTCGGCCAGTTCCCGCGCCGCATCCGAGAGCTCACCGAAGGCATCGGCGACCGCGGCGGCGCTCGAGCCGGTGATGGCGTGGTTGAGCCTGGCGACCGCGGAATCGAAGCGGTCCCAGAGCGGCGCCGGCCCTCGCCGACCCGTCCCCGGCCTCAGCTCATACGGCGGCGCGGCAGTTTCGGCGCCGGGCACGGGCCGCCAGAGCAGGCCCGCCGTGTGGGCGTGCTCCCAGGCAACCTGCTCAGTGGACGCGGCACCCGCCAGGCTGCGCAGCCGCTCGGCGAATCCGGCGTCCGGGGGCGCGAGCTTGTGAGCCCGCATGGCGGCGGCCCAGCCGTCGCTCGCGTGCCGGACGGCGCGCATGATCTGGGCCCGCTGGCGGTCTAGGTCGTCTCCGAAGCTCATCCTCGTCCGCCAGGCGCGTTGCCGAACCTCATCCCCTTCGCTCGGGACCAGGCTCCGCGAGCCCCACGGGCTCGCCGCCCCAGAAGTCTTCGGCGCTGGGCCCGGACCCGCTCGCCGGCGTGGCCGCCCCACCGCTGTAGCTCTCCTCCAGGATCCGCTCGAAGTCAGAGCGCTTGATCCGCACCCGCCGGCCCACCCTGAGCGCGGGCAGCGAGCCCTGATCGATCCAGTTGCGGACGGTCTGCTGATTGAGCTTCAGGGTCTCGGCGACCTCGGCGACCGTCAGGTAGGACTCTTCGGATTCGTTGGTACTCACGGCAATCCTTGTCTAATTGAGACAAACCAAAGCCAATTCAGAGTTATACTACCGCGTGCGGGCGACGGATTTGCCGTAAGCGGTCACGAAAGGTTCTGCAAATCCCGTGAAAACGGATGATCGGCGCACCGAAGGCGGCGGGGGACAAGATCAGGAGCGGGGCAACGTGGTCCGCCTCCCTCGTGACTGGCTGGGGCCTCGCGAGGAGCTCGTACCGATCGGAGCCGCCGGCGGCGGACCGCCGCGCTCGGACGAGCCCGTCGCCGGAGCGCCCACTGTGTGGCCGCCGACCGCACACGACTTCTGGGGCGAGGACTCGGCGGCGCTCCACGACGCCATGCAGGCGCCACCCGAAGCCGGCCAATCAGCTCCGCAGACAGCGGAGCACACGCCGGCGACCCCGCCGCGACGAGCACGCACCCTTCGCTGGCCCCTGGTCGTGACCGCCTCCGCGGCGGCCCTCGTCCTGATCATCTCGCTCATCGGAACGTCGGAGGGTCCACCCACGAGACCGCGGCCAACCATGGCCACGGCACGGGCGAACAACGTCGACGCGTCCACCCCGCTCGCCGGTTCCGACCCGGCCCGGGACCGGTCTCGGGAGGCCGCGCTTCACCTCGAGGTCCTGGGGGCTAGCCGGGCGACTCACCGTCCTGCCCACCTCGGTGCTCGCCATGGCCGCCCCCACCGTGCATCGGCCCACCCGAGTGATCGCGTCTCCCCAACCGTCGGACCGATCTCCCCGGTCCCGGCTACCGAGCCTGTCGACCGGAGGGCGACACCGGCATACGCGTCCGAGGCAGCCGCCGCTCCCCAGTCACCGGGCACCTCGGAAGCTCAACCTGATGCCGCGAGCTCGGACGCTAGCGCCGCCGGTGAAGGCGCTTCCAGCCAACCAACCGGACCCAGCGGTCGCGTGTCCCTGATCGGCTCCGGCACCAGCCCGAGCGGCTAGGAGAAACCAGGAGGAAGGCAATGCAGAGAGCGCTCCAGCACCTACGGGGAAACGCCGTCGCCTACCTGGCGCTGTTCGTCGCCCTCGGCGGGACCGGCTATGCCGCGGTCAACCTCCCGGCGGGCAGCGTTGGCACCCGGCAGCTGCGCAACGGCGCGGTCACACCGGCAAAGCTCAACGGGAAGGACATCAGCGGTTCGGTCGCCATGTGGGCTCGGATCAGTGCGAGCGGGACTGTTGTGGCGTCCAAGCCGCGCGCCCAGACCGTGGGATGGAATCCCGTATATGACGTAGGAAAGATCAGCTGGGGAAAGGGCATCCCCGCCGGATGCTTCTCGCTGGCCACGGTGGACGGCCTTGGCGCGGCCGGATACGCGACAGTCGCGACGCTGAATCGGCCGCGCCCCCCCGCATACGTATTGGTCCAGACGTTCAATCCGAGTGGCCAGCACGCCGCCGAGCCGGTCAACGTCGCCGTCGTCTGTCCATAGGGGAGTTTTGCGGTGGGGCAGGAGGCGGGCAGAGAGACGAGCTTCACGCGCCGAATTCTCGGCAGGGGCGCTGTTGTCCTCGTCGTCCTCGCGGCGATCCCGGGCGTGATGGTGGCGATGCCGTCATCAGCTGGGGCCAACGAAACCGTCTGGTCGTGCACCAACGGCGTAAATCACGTATTCGCTCATGCCGCGGTG
>Ga0182024_10007566_pt1 | contig 23369 bp, 21 predicted proteins | sample P32metaG_FD_120480 | JGI IMG/M metagenome (GOLD analysis project Ga0182024, IMG submission 120480) | Permafrost microbial communities from Stordalen Mire, Sweden - P3-2 metaG (Illumina Assembly) | ecosystem: Environmental > Terrestrial > Soil > Wetlands > Permafrost | place: Sweden: Stordalen... | reverse complement strand
GTGACCGCCAGGCCGACGATTCCGCAATAAAACAGCGTCGTGGTCGTGAAGGTCGCGGGTCCGGCGGTGAGCGGCACGCCGAAGCCGATCAGCCAATGGATGACGCCGGCGATGCCGATGAGCGAGAGCACGCCGGTCGCGATCAGACCCTTGTACAGCGCGCCCATGATCGACTGGCTGGCGCCAAGCCGCACGAAGAACGTGCCGGCGATCGAGGTGATGATGCAGACGCCGCCGATGGCGAGCGGCAGCGTCATCATCGTCATCAAATGCGGCGTGCCGACGAAGAAGATCGCCGCCAGCACCATGGTGGCGACGATGGTCACCGCGTAGGTCTCGAACAGGTCGGCCGCCATGCCGGCGCAGTCGCCGACATTGTCGCCGACGTTGTCGGCGATGGTCGCAGGGTTGCGCGGATCGTCTTCCGGAATGCCGGCTTCCACCTTGCCGACCAGATCGCCGCCGACGTCGGCGCCCTTGGTGAAGATGCCGCCGCCGAGACGGGCGAAGATCGAGATCAACGACGCGCCGAAGCCGAGCGCCACGATGGCGTCGATCACGGTGCGGTCGTTCGGCGCCTTATGCAGCGTGCCGGTGAGGAAGCCGAAATAAAGCGTGACGCCGAGCAGCGCCAATCCCGCCACCAGCATGCCGGTGATGGCGCCGGCCTTGAAGGCGAGTTCCAAACCGCCGGCCAGCGTCTTGGTGGCGGCTTGCGCCACCCGCACGTTGGCGCGCACCGACACGTTCATGCCGATAAAGCCAGTGGCGCCCGAGAGCACCGCGCCGATCGCGAAGCCGCCGGCGACCAGCCAGCCGAGCGTGAAGCCCAAGATGACGAAAATCACCACGCCGACAACGGCGATGGCGCTGTATTGGCGCTTGAGATAGGCCTGCGCGCCTTCGCGCACGGCGGCGGAAATTTCCTGCATTCTGGCGCTGCCGGCGTCGGCGCTCAGCACCGACTTGGTCGCCCAGATGCCGTAAACGATCGCGAGCAGGCCACAGCCGACGATCACCCACAATGTGTTCATGGTGGTTTCAACCTCGATTGAAATGGCGCATGCGGAAGGAACGCTCCCGCCGGCGCCAGGAGCGTCGAGGATGGCCGCTTGAAGGGCGCTTCACCCCGACCGGAAAAGCGCGCGGATATAGCCAAAAAGGCGGCGGTAAAGCAACTCGCGATTCTTTCTTATCCCTCCTCCGCTCGCGACCCTCCTCTTTCCGGGGAGGGATAAGAGCCGGGGCCGCAAAAAATACGGGTGATTTTGCCCCGGCGCCTCCCGGGAGCTGGCATGACGCCTTATGAAGCGCGCCCGGCGGGCCGGATGTATACGATTCTATCCCTGTGATTATTGCCCTTTCAAGCGGGGATGGCCGGCGAACCGGCAAGCGATATAGTCAGACATCCGGCAAATGTGGGGAGCGAGACAATATTGAAATCAATCGCGGCGGCCATTGCGATCAGTCTAATGATCGGCTCGGTTCCGGCGCTTGCGAAAGTGAACTGCGAAAAACTTTGCGCGGTCCGCTGCCAAAGTTCGGCTGCCAAGAGCGTGTGCCGCGACCGGTGCCTGCCGGCCTGCGAGGCAAATCACAATCGTTAGTGGCCCGCCCGGCGCCCGAGTCAGGGCCCCGGCTTAGCTCGGTTGCGATGCGTCAGACGGCTGTTGCCGTCGCGCGCTTGCGCATAGTCAGCCACACCAGCATGGCGCCGACCAGGAAAATGGTCGGGAAGATGACCTCGTTGATCGTCGTCCAGCCGAAATATTCGAGCAGTTGGCCAGAGGAAAACGATGCCACGGCCATGCCGCCGAAGATCAGGAAGTCGTTGAACGCCTGCACCTTGTTGCGTTCTTCCGCCCGGTGGCACTCGGTCACCATGGTGGTGGCGCCGATGAAGGCGAAGTTCCAGCCGAGGCCAAGCAGCACCAGCGCGCTCCAGAAATGCGCCACCGTGGTGCCGGAGATGCCGACCGCCGCGGCCAGCACGATCAGGCCCAAGCCGATGCCGGTGATGCGCTCGAGCCCGAAGCGCGCAATCAGCGTGCCGGTAAAGAAGCTCGGCGCATACATCGCCAGCACGTGCCACTGGATGCCGAGCGCGGCGTCGGTGACCGAATGGCCGCAGCCGACCATGGCGAGCGGCGCCGAGGTCATGACCATGTTCATCATGGCGTAGCTCGCCATTCCGCAGGCGACCGCGACGATGAAGCGGGGGGCGCGCACGATCTCGGCGAGCGGGCGCGCATGGTCGATGCGCTGCGGCGGCAGCGGCGGGATCTTCACGAACATCAGCACCAGCGCGGCGAGCACCGCACAGGCGGATTGTCCGAGATAGCTGGCGGCGAACATATGCGGCGACAGCATATCCTTGGTGAAAATCACGAGCTGCGGCCCGATCACCGCCGCGAACACGCCGCCGGCCAAGACCCAGGACACGACTTTCGACCGGAACGCTTCGCTGGCGGTATCGGCGGCGGCGAAACGGTACGAATTGTGCGCGGCCGCATAGAGCCCGCCGCAGAACGTGCCGATGAGCAGCAGCCAGAACTGGCCGGTCATCACCGCCGAATAGGAAATCAGCCCGGACAGAATGCCGACCACCGATCCGGTCTGCAGCGCGAAGCGCCGGCCGAAGCGGCGGGCGAGCGCCCCCACCGGCAGCGAGCCGAGCCACATGCCGATCACCATGACGGTGATCGGCAGCGTCGCCAGTCCCTTGTCGGGCGCGAGCACCGCGCCGACGATCGAGGCAGTCGAAACGGTTACGGTGTTGTTGCCGCCGGCCAGCGCCTGCGCCACCGCCAGCACCATGGCGTTGCGGCGAGCTAGGCCATCGTCGATGGCACCGTACAAAACGGGTTCGGTGACCGCCGACATGAGGGCTTTTCCGGCAAAAAGGATACTGCTTTTAGCGGCGTTTGGAGAATATCACCACTGCGGGCGGTGCAGGGCTGGGTTGAATCTCGCCATTGAGCGTGCCCCGCAGACAGCACACCCTTTCACGCTGCGCTGCGCCCGGGACACGTCAATCGTTGCGGTCGAAGCGCCAGGCGCCGGGATGGCGGATCACCGCGTCGCGCGCCTCGTCGAGCGAACGGGCGCCGATCTGACCGAGCGACGAGCGCAATTCGTCGATGTAGAGGTCGATCAGGTGCCCCGGCCCAGCATCGCCGAGCGCGCCGACCGCCCACAGGAAGCTCTTGCCGGCAAAGGCCGCCTTGGCGCCGAGCGCCAGCGCCCGCATCACGTCCTGGCCTGAGCGGATGCCGCTGTCGAGCACCACGGTCGCCTTCTGTCCGACGGCCGAAACGATTGCCGGCAGCACGTCGATCGACGGCGTCAGCGCCTCGATCTGGCGGCCGCCGTGGTTCGATACCCAGACGCCCTCGATGCCGAGCGACACCGCCTTCTCGGCGTCGGCCGGATGCAGGATGCCCTTGACCAGCATCGGTCCCTTCCAGCGATCGCGGTAGCGCGCGACTTCCTCCCAGGAAAACACGCCGCCCATGTTTTTGCGCGCGAAGCCGATGACCTCGTTGGTGCTGGCGCCCGCGCGGGTATATTGGCGAATGGTGGCGAAGCGCGGATAGCCGTTGCGCAACAGCGCCAGCAGCCATTTCGGCCGGATCGCCATCTCGTACATCATGCGCAAGTTGGGCTGGAATTCGCGGCCCAGCCCGGCATAGCTCTCGCGCGTGCGCGTGGTGCGCACCGGCACGTCGATGGTGAGCGCCAGCGCTTTGACGCCGGCGGCGGTCGCCCGCTTGATCAGGTCGAAGCCGATGGCGTGGTCGTTCTGGTAGAAACGATAGAGCTGGAGCCAGAAGACGTCGGGCGCGACTTTCGCGACCTCCTCGATGCTGGCGCCGCCGGCCACGCCGAGCGTGTAGGGAACGCGCGCGCGCTGCGCCGCCTTCGCCATGATCAGATCGGCGCCCGGCCACACCAGCGACGGACCGCCCATTGGCGCGATGCCGATCGGCGCGGCATAGCGCGTGCCGAACAATTCGACCTCGGTCGGCGGCACGGTAGTGATGGCGCCGTAGCGCGGGACTACCTTGATGGCGTCGAACGCCGCCCAATTGTGCTGGATGCCGACGTCGGCGCCGGCGCCGGTGTCGCCGTATTCGAACGAGAAGCGCGGCACATTCTTTGGCGCATGCGCGCGCAAATAGGCCGAACTGGGAAACACCTTATGCAGCGACTCGAAATTCGGATTGATCCCCGAGGGCATTTGCTCGAGTTCTTTTTTTGCCGTCAGGTCGTCCATGCTGTTTCCCCGGATGCGTTTCTTTTGACTATAGCGCGCCAGGCCCAGGTGTAACCACTAGGCCGGCGCAACTTCAGAAGTGACTGAACGAGGCGCGCTTGAAGGCCAGCGCCCGGCCGTTGCTGTCCACGAACCGGACACCCTCGCCCGCTTTGATCTCGCCGATCTCGCTCACCGCCACATCGGCCGCCTTTGCTGCGGCGCGGAAGCTACCCGCGTTGCCCGCCGGCACGGTGCAGACAATTTCGAAGTCATCGCCGCCGGTCAATGCGGTTTCGAGCATGGCAGGCTCGGCGGCCAAAACGGCCTTGGCCGAATCGGAAAGCGGCACGCGCGCCACCTCGATCTCGGCCGCCACCCGCGAAGCCCGGCACAGTTTGGCGAAATCGCCCGCCAGCCCGTCGGACACATCCATCGCCGCCGAGGCGTGGCCGCGCACCGCCTCGGCCAGCGCATTGCGCGGCTGCGGCAGCAGATAGCGCGAGCGAAGATGCTCGCGCTCGGCATCGCCGAGTTGCCAGGCCGCGCCCATGTCAGTTTTTTTGCGCAGCGCCAGCCCAAGTGCCGCGTCGCCGATGCTGCCGCTCACGAACACGCGGTCGCCGGGCTTGGCGCCGGCACGCCGCACCATGGTTCCTTCCGGCACGCTGCCGAACATAGCGATGGAAATCGTGATCGGTCCCGGCGTGCGGTCGGTATCGCCGCCGAACAGCGGGCAGCCGAAGCGCTCAGCGTCATCGCGCAATCCTTCCGCGAAACGGCCGAGCCAGTCGTCGCCGGTCTCCTTCGGCAGCGCCAGCGACAGCAGGAAGCCGAGCGGCTTGGCGCCCTTGGCGGCCAGATCGGACAAGTTCACCCGCAGCGCCTTGCGCGCCACATCGTCCGCGGCATCCACGGGAAAAAAATGCACGCCGCCGATAATTGCGTCGGTCTTGAGAACCAGGTCGCAGCCGGGCGGCGGTTTGATGAAGGCGGCGTCGTCGGACAGGCCGAGCGCGCCGGGATGGGTCGCGATCGGCTGGAAGTAGCGCGCGATCAGACGGTCTTCGCCCGACAGATCGTCGGCCATAACATCACCCGGCGAATTCGGCCGCGCGCAGCTTGCGCGCGAGCTGATCGAGCACGGCATTGACCATGCCGGTCTCATCGCGCTCGACAAATGCGGCGGCGACGTCAGCATACTCCGAAACGACCACCCGCGCCGGCACGTCGCGGCGGTGGTCGAGCTCGTAGGCTCCGGCGCGCAGCGCCGCGCGCAGCACCGCCTCGATGCGCTTGAGCGGCCAGCTTTTCGCCAGCGCCTCGTCGATGATCGGATCGAGCTTGCGCTGCTCGCGCACCACGCCCAGGACGATATCGCGGAAGAACGCCGCCTCGGCCGGCAGATATTGCGCGCCCTCGACCTCGCGCCCGAGCCAGTGGCTTTCGAATTCGGCGAGGATTTCGTTCACGCCCGTGCCGGCAAGATCCATCTGGTAGAGCGCCTGCACCGCCGCCAGCCGTGCCGCGCCGCGCTTGTTCGCCTTGCGCGCGTCCTTGTCTGCGACTGGCGCGCCTTTGGCCATCTATTTACCTGCCAGGCTTCGTTTGAGCGCCACCATCGCCAGCGCCGCGCGCGCCGCGGCGGCGCCCTTGTTGCGGCCGTCGGCGGTCGAGCGCGCCAGCGCCTGCGTTTCGTTATCGACGGTGAGAATGCCGTTGCCGAGCGCGAGCTGCCGCCCGAGGCTCAGGTCCATCAAGCCGCGCGCCGACTCGTTCGACACCAGCTCGAAATGATAGGTCTCGCCCTGGATCACGCAGCCGAGCGCGACCACGCCGTCATACGGCGCGCGCTTGGCTTTTGGCGCATCGATCGCCATGGCGATGGCGGCCGGCACTTCCAGCGCGCCCGGCACCGACAGGCGGTCATATTGCGCGCCGGCCTCGTCCAGCACACGGGTGGCGCCCGCGAGCAGCGCGTCGGCAATATGTTCATAAAACCGCGCTTCCACGATCAGCACGCGCAGCGGGCCGCGCTTTTTCGCGCCGCTTATCTTTTTGGCCATGTCTTAAGTTCCAAGTTGAGCCGCGTGGTAGCAAGCGGCCGCGCGGCGAACAAGGGTTCTATTTCGCGTCCATCAGCCGCGCCGCGTAGCGGGCCATGGTATCGATCTCGAAATTGACGTCGTCGCCTTGGCGCAAGGCCCCCAAGGTCGTCACTTGCAGCGTGTGCGGGATGATCAGCACCGAAAAGGTATCGCCGTCCACCGCGTTAACCGTAAGCGAGACGCCGTCAAGCGCGACCGAGCCCTTGGGCGCGATGAAGCGCGTCAGCGCGGGCGGCACGTGCAGCACCAGGCGCGCCATATCGACAGAAGGATTGTCGGTCATGTCCTCGCGCGCGACGACGCTGGCGAGCCCGTCCACGTGGCCGGCCACAAGATGGCCGCCGAGTTCATCGCCGAATTTCAACGCGCGTTCCAGATTGACGCGCCACCCGTGGCGCCAGCGGCCCACCGTGGTCAGCGCCAGCGTCTCCGCCGCCGCATCGACCGCAAACCAGGTGCGGCCGCCGTCCTCGCCGACACCCACCACCGTCATGCAGACGCCGGAACAGGCGATCGAGGCGCCCTCGATCAGTTCGGCGCGCGGATAGACGCAGGAAATGGTGATGCGATGCAGATTGTCGGCGCGCGGCTTGACCGACCGTACCTCGCCAACGTCGGTGACGATGCCGGTGAACATGGGCCCTCAGCCTCGTGTCCCGGATGCGGTGCGGCGCGAAGTGCCGCACCGCTGATCCGGGACCCAGCTTCTTGAAGTTACCGGGACCCCGGGTTTGCAGCGCACCGCTGCGCGCTGCGCTGCGGCCGGGGAACGAAGCAGGGATCGACGACTGTACATGTCAGGTTCGCTCGTAGGTTTCGATGGTATCGCGCCCGAGTTTTTCACGGCCACGCGCCTGCAATTGCCCGGTCAGCCCGTCGAGCGGCATGCCTTCGAGCGGCGCGATGCCGTCCACGCCGATGCTCTTCTCGCCACGCAGCAGCGCCATTTCGTCTACCAGCCCGTCGGCGGCGATCGCGCCGGCGACGGTCGGCCCGCCCTCGACCATCAGCCGCGTGATGCCCTGCTCCGCGAGAACCTTGAGCACCTCTTCGAAATCGAGCCGCCCGTCCACGTCGCCAACGCGGAACACCTTGCAGCCTTTCTGGCGCAGGATTTCCTCCGCAATCGCCGACGGCTTGCTCGAGGTAAACACCCAGGTCGGCGTGTCGCGCACGGTCGCCACCACCGAGGTCGCCAGCGGCAGTTTCAAGGTGGCGTCGAGCACCACGCGCACCGGCGAGCGCTCGGCCATGCCCGGCAGGCGGCAGGTCAGCTGCGGATTATCGGACAATATGGTGCCGATGCCGACCAGGATGGCGTCGCTCGCCGCGCGCATCTGAAATACGCGCGTGTGCGCCGCCTCGCCCGTGATCGCGGCCGGTTTGTGGCCGGCCAAGCCCGCCTTGCCGTCGGCCGACACCGCCAGCTTCAACAGCACGTGCGGGCGCCCATTCGTGACCCGCATGATATGACCGGCGTGCACGCGCCGCGCCTCGTCGGCGCCCAAGCCGACATCGACAGTGATGCCTTTCGTGCGCAGCCGCTCGTGGCCCTGCCCTGCGACTTCCGGATTGGGGTCCTCGAGCGCCGACACCACGCGCGCGACGCCGGCTTTGATAATGGCGTCGGCGCAAGGCGGCGTTTTGCCCTGATGCGAGCACGGCTCGAGCGTCACGTACATCGTGGCGCCTTGCGCCGCCTTCTTGGCGCGGCGCAGCGCCTCGACCTCGGCATGCGGGCGACCGTGGATTTGCGTCCAGCCGCGGCCGACGATGACATTATCTTTGACGATAACCGCGCCGACCGCGGGATTGGGCCAGGTGTTTCCGAGGCCGCGCCGGCCGAGCGTAAACGCCAGCGCCATGTAGCGCGCGTCGTCATTTTCTTTGTCATTCCGGGGCGCGCCGCTTGGCGCGAGCCCGGAATCCATAACCCCTGTGCTCATTGTCTAGCTCCTGGGATTATGGATTCCGGGTTCCCTCGCGAGTTTATCATCGGGCCGGCCTTTGGCAGGACCCGTTGGCTCGGGCCCCGGAATGACAAAAAAAGGAACTCATTTGCGCGTGGCGCTCGCCGGCGGCGCGCCCTCGTCGCCGGTCAATTCGTCGAGCGCGGCGCGGAAGTCCTTAGCCTCGCGGAAATTGCGGTAGACGGAGGCGAAGCGCACATAGGCCACGTCGTCGAGTTCGCGCAAGTGCTCCATCACCAGTTCGCCAATCGCCTCCGACGACACTTCGCTCTCGCCCTGGCTTTCCAGCTCGCGCACGATTTTCGAGACTTCCTGCTCGATGCGTTCCGGATCGACCGCGCGCTTGCGCAGCGCGATCTGCACCGAGCGCATCAATTTATCGCGGTCGAACGGCACGCGCCGGCCGTTGCGCTTGATGACCGTGAGTTCGCGCAGCTGCACGCGCTCGAACGTGGTGAAGCGGAAATTGCAGGTGAGACACACGCGGCGGCGGCGGATCACCGCCGAATCCTCGGTCGGCCGCGAATCCTTCACCTGGGTATCGAGGCTTGCGCAACTCGGGCAACGCATAGGCTACCCCCTAGCCGGTTTAATTTTGATAAATCGGAAAACGTGAAATCAATGCCTTCACCTTCTCGCGCACGGCGCCTTCGATCAGCGAGTCTTCCTCGACGCCTTTCTGCGACAGCACGTCGAGCACGTCGGCGATCATCTCGCCGACGACGCGGAATTCCGCGATGCCGAAGCCGCGCGTGGTGCCGGCCGGCGTGCCGAGCCGGATGCCGGAGGTCACGGTCGGCTTCTGCGGATCGAACGGGATGCCGTTCTTATTGCAGGTGATGTGGGAACGGCCGAGCGCCAATTCCGCGACCTTGCCGGTGAGCCGCTTGGGCCGCAGATCGACCAGCATCAAATGGGTGTCGGTGCCGCCGGAGACGATATCGAGGCCGCGCGACTTGAGCGTCTCGGAGAGCGCCTTGGCATTTTCGACGACGTTGCGGGCATAGGTGCGGAAGCTCGGCCGCAGCGCTTCGCCGAAGGCGACCGCCTTGGCGGCAATCACATGCATCAGCGGCCCGCCCTGCATGCCGGGGAACACCGCCGAGTTGAGTTTTCTGGCGATCGCCTCGTCGTCCGACAGGATCACGCCGCCGCGCGGGCCGCGCAGCGTCTTGTGCGTGGTGGTGGTCACCACGTGCGCGTGTGGAAATGGCGAAGGGTGCGCGCCGCCCGCAACCAGGCCGGCGAAGTGCGCCATGTCCACCATCAGCAGCGCGCCGACCTCGTCGCAGATTTCGCGGAAGGCACGGAAATCGATGATGCGCGGATAGGCCGAGCCGCCGGCAATGATGACCTTCGGCTTATGCTCGCGCGCCAGCCGGGCGACCTGCTCGATGTCGATGCGCTGATCCTCGCGCCGCACGTCGTAGGGCACCGGCTTGAACCATTTGCCCGACAGGTTGACCGGCGAGCCGTGGCTGAGATGGCCGCCGGCGGCGAGATTGAGGCCCATAAAGGTGTCGCCGGGCTGCATCAGAGCAAAGAACACTTCCGCGTTGGCAGAAGCGCCAGAATGCGGCTGTACATTCGCAAATCTACAGCCGAACAGCTTTGTTACCCGTTGTATGGCCAGATTCTCGGCCACGTCTACGAACTGGCAGCCGCCGTAGTAGCGTTTGCCTGGCAGGCCTTCGGCATATTTGTTGGTGAGAACAGAGCCTTGCGCTTCCAGAACGGCGCGGGAAACGATGTTCTCCGAGGCGATCAGCTCGATCTCGTCGCGTTGTCGGCCAAGTTCTAGCCCAATGGCCTCCGCGATCTCGGGATCGACCTCGCGCAACGGCGCCGAGAACAGCGCTTCCACGTCGCTTGATTGTTTCGGGCTCGACGTCACCGACACCATGATCTCCTGGCGCCGGGAGAGCTACCGGCGCCGAATAAAAGGAAAAGTCCGGGATTAGCCCGCAAATAGCATATCGGCCGGCCACCGCCAAGCGCTGGCATGGGGATGGCATTACGACCGCAATATATAGGGTTCAGCAGGACGGCGTCCAAAAAACAAAACCCCGGCCGAGAAGCGGCCGGGGCAAGTCTTTCCGCCAGGAGGAATATTACAGGCGGTAAAGGATCTGGTCGGTCCAGAAGCGCTCGAGCCGATGCAGCGACTTGTTCAGCGTCGCGAATTCATCGGCATTGATGCCGCCGACCTGCTCGACCGTGCGGACGTGCTTCTGGTAGAGCGTCTCAACGATGTCGCGAACTTCGCGGCCCTTGTCGGTCAGCTTGATGCGCACCGAACGGCGATCGACGCGGCTGCGCTGGTGATCGAGAAAAGCCATCTCGACCAGCTTCTTGAGATTGTAGGAAACGTTGGAGCCGAGATAGTAGCCGCGCGTGCGCAGCTCGCCGGCGGTCAACTCCTTGTCACCGATATTGTACAGCAGCAGCGCCTGCACCGAATTGATGTCGGCACGGCCGCGGCGGTCGAATTCATCCTTGATGACGTCGAGCAGCCGGCGGTGCAGCCGCTCAACCAACGTCAAGGCTTCGTGATAGAGCGGCCTGATATGGTCGAATTTCGCCTCACGCTCGGCGGGTTCGACCGCTTTCACAACGGCTTTCATGTTCAACGCCCCTTTTTGCGTTTTATTTGTTCGCAACGTCCCGGTAACGAGGTCCTGTTTTCCCCGTTCCAGATGAGCGACCCTATAAGGGGCCTTCTAAAATCGACTTAAATAACACGATAAAGATTAGATTTATTTGCAACAGTGAACGTTTCGTTGAACGCGCAATTGAATCGAACGGCGCAAGATTTCGTTCACCAACCCGTTCGTCATTCTGGGACAGCGCTTTTGCACCGAATTGGGAATGCGGCAGCGCGTTCCGAGTTTGTCTCTGCTTTGCGGGCTCGCTCCGCACAGCGGCGGCTATCTGCGAACGTAGCGGATGATTCCTGAAAAATCCTTGCCCGCCTCCCCGCTCTCGGCATAGGCCGAATAAATCCTTTCAGCGTCCGCGCCGAGCGGCGTCCTGGCGCCGCAAGCCTTCGCGGCTTCCTGCGCCAGTTTCAAATCCTTAAGCATCATGGCCGCGGTGAAGCCGGCCTGATAGTCGCGGTTGGCGGGCGAGGCCGGCACCGGACCCGGCACCGGGCAATAGCTGGTGAGCGACCAGCACTGACCCGACGATTTCGAGGAAATGTCGAACAGCTTCTGGTGGTCGAGCCCGAGTTTTTCCGCCAGCACGAAAGCTTCCGACACCGCGATCATCGACACGCCGAGGATCATGTTGTTGCAAATTTTCGCAGCCTGGCCGTTACCGGCGCCGCCGGCATGCACGATCGTCTTGCCCATCTTTTGCAGGATCGACTCCGCGCGCATAAACGCCTGCACGCTGCCGCCGACCATAAAGGTGAGCGTCGCTGCGGTGGCGCCGCCGACGCCGCCCGACACCGGCGCGTCGAGCATCATAAGGCCTTTCTGTTCCGCCGCGCCCGCCACCGCGCGCGCGGTTTCCACGTCGATGGTCGAGCAGTCGATCAGCAGCGTGCCGGCGTTGGCGTTCTCGATCACGCCGGACGAGCCGAGATAAACTTCGCGCACCTCTTTGCCCGACGGCAGCATGGTGATGACCACGTCGGCGCGCGCCGCCGCGCCCTTGGCCGTTTCGTCGCTGCTGCCGCCCGCCGCCACGAGCTTGGCGACCGAGGCCGCATTGACGTCCACGCCCTCGACTTGTTGGCCGGCCTTGAGCAGGTTCTGCGCCATCGGCAGTCCCATATTGCCGAGCCCAACAAATCCTATGCGCGCCATGGCGCCCTCCCCGGTCTAATTTGTTTGCGCACGATTATATCCGAACCGGTTTGTCCCCTTCGGGATCATGCGCGCGTCACGGCCACTGCTCCTGCGCCGATTTCAACGCCAGCCACAGATAGAGCGCGAGCAATCCACCTTCCAGCGCGCCGGTCATCAGGCTGGCGCCGAACACCTGCGGGAAAAATATTTCCAACGCCAGCATCGAGGCGATGGCGGTAAGCCAGATCACCGCGCCCCAGGCGGCGGCGAGCCACAGGCCGACGGCGGCCACCAGATCGATCACCGCGAAGAACACGGTGGCGGCCTGCCAGGCGATCGAATGAAATTGGAACACGTCGCTGGAATCGACGCCGATGCCGCATACGCGCGACCAGTGATAGAGGCCCTTGAGCATGGAGAAGCCGGCCATCACCCGCAGGAACAGGACCAGGCGGCGCGTCCACCGGCCGACGTCCTGCTCGCTCGTCTGCTCGTGCACCGGCTCGAGACTTTGCAGATCGTCGCTGGCGAACGGCTCGCTCATGGCAGCACCAGTTCGCCGGCGCCGAGCGGCGCGAAATGCCGCTCGACCTCCGCCTCGCTCACTTCCGCGAGCGCCGCCGGCCGCCAGCGCGGCCTGTTGTCCTTGTCGACGATCACGGCGCGCACGCCCTCGTAAAAATCATGGCCATGGATGACGCGCGACACTATGCGGAATTCGGTTCGCATGCACGTCTCGAAATCCCAAGCTTGTCCGCGGCGCACCTGTGCCAGCGCCAATTTGAGACTGAGCGGCGATTTGGCCCGTATGGTGGCGGCGGTCTGGGCCGCCCACGCCGCATCCGCGCCGCCAGAAGCCGCCTCGCGCTCGAGCGCGGCGAGGATATCCTCCACCCGGTCGCCGGCGAACAGCCGGTCGATGGCGTCCCGCCGCGCCGAAATCGGCCCCTCGCCGGCCGGCTCGGCGAAGGCTGCGAGCAGCGCATCGACCGAAACCGTGCCGGTCAGGCCATCGAGCAAGGCGGCAAAGCGGGCCGAGGGAATGCGGTGGGTGGCAAGACCGGCGGCGGTGCCATCGGCGCTGCCGAAGCGCTCGCCGGTGAGCGCGCAATAGGTTCCCGTTTCGCCCGGCATGCGCGGCAGGAACCAGGTAGCGCCGACATCCGGGAAAAAGCCGATGCCGACTTCCGGCATGGCGAACTGGAAGCGGTCGCCGGCAACCCGGTGCGAGCCATGCACCGACACCCCGACGCCGCCGCCCATCCCCAATCCGTCGATCAGCGCGACATAAGGCTTGCGGAAATTCTTGATCGCGACATTGAGCGGATATTCGTCGCGCCAGAATTGCAGCGCCTCGCCGTGCCGCCCGGCTCGGCCGAGATCGTAGAGCGCGCGGATGTCGCCGCCGGCCGAGAAGGCGCGCTCGCCGGTCGCCTGGATCACCACGCGGGTAATCGCCGGATCGGTTCCCCAGCCATCGAGCTGGGCGCGCAAGCGGCACACCATGGCGTGGGTGACGGCATTGAGCGCCTGCGGCCGGTTGAGCGTGATTAGACCGGCCGCGCCGCGAAGTTCGAAGAGAATATCGTCGGTCATCGCGGCCGGTTCGTTTGCTTCAGTGTTGCGGCCAGACGCCGGCGGCTTCCAGCCGCTGCATCGCCTGATCAGTGAACTCGGCGCGCGGGCCGTCGCCCCCGATCACGAACATCAGGATCGATTCCGCATTCGGATCGCCCTTGGTGACGTTTGCGAAGCGGCGGATCATGCCGGGCGGAAACGACACCACGTCGAGCGGCCCGAGATCGACGAACTCGACTTCGCCCTCTTCGCTTTCCCAGCTCGCGCGCCAGGTGCCAGTCATCGGAATGAAGGTCTCGTTGGTGTCATGGTTGTGCATCTCCGGCCCGTGGCCGGGCTTGGCCTTGCAGTAGCCGAGATTGAAACCTTCGCTGATCTTGATGGCGGCGAGCCGCGCCGCGTCGGCGCCCACCGGCGACGTCACGCCGCCCTCGCCGATGCCTTTCGGCAGCTGGAACCCGATGACGTTGAACAGCGTGCGCTCGCAGCCCTTCATCTTGCTGTCCGGCAAGCCGCCGTCGAAACCATTGAGATCCTTGAAGCGCGCGACCCGCTTCATCATTTCGTCGCGCGACAGATAAAGTCTCGGAAGCTGTTCCATGACGTCCTCCCTTATTTTTGCCGGCCCAGCATAGCGCGATGGATGCGCCGCCGCCTAGCTGGACATGGTTTCGGGAGGGTGCCGGTCAGGCCGCCCGGCGCGGCCGCAGATAGATGAACCAATAGACGAGGCCTACAAGAACGCCGCCGCCGATGATGTTGCCGATGGTCACGGGGATCAGGCTGACGAAAAACGCCGGCCAGGTCAGCGCCGCGTAGTTGGCGGCGTCGCCGCCGATCTCCGCCCACAGCGCGGCCGGCGCCCAGGCCTTGATGAACAGGCCGAGCGGGATGAGATACATGTTGGCGACCGAATGCTCGAAACCGGCCACGACGAAAGCCGACACCGGGAACAACACGGCCAGCACCTTGTCGGTGGTCGAGCGCGCGCCGAAAGCGAGCCACACCGCAAGGCACACCAGGACGTTGCACAGTATGCCGAGAAAGAACGCGTGATCGAACGACAAGGTAACTTTGTTGAGCGCGAGGTTAAGCGCCACGCCGGCCACGCTGCCTTTGCCGGCCAGATACTGGCCGGAGAGGAATACCAGCGCCGCCGTCCCGACCGCGCCGACGAAGTTGCCGATATAGACGATCGCCCAAGCCCGCAACATTTCGCGCAAGCGCACCTCGCCGGCGGCCCACGCCATCACCATCAGCGTGTTGCCGGTGAACAGCTCGGCGCCACCGACTACGACGAGGATGAGCCCTAAGCAAAACACCACGCCGGACAACAGCCGGCTTATTCCGAACGGAACAACGCCGTCGGCGCCCGCCAGCACGGTGGTGGCGAACATGCCGCCAAGCGCGATGAAAGCGCCGGCCAGAACGGCCAGCGCCAGCAGGCTGGGCACATTCATTCGGGTCTTCTGCACGCCGACGGCCTCGGCTTTGCGGGCGATATCGGCCGGCAGCAACGCGTCGAGGCTGTGATCGGAATCGGTGCCGCCGTTCATGCGACGCGCTCCATTGTCATATTTAACATACGCGCCAGGCTAACCCTGCCCGTTGGGGCACCAATTGAGGCGGATCAATTCCCCAGCATGGCGCGGCTGACGATCAGCCGCATGATCTCGTTGGTGCCTTCCAAGATCTGATGCACGCGCACGTCGCGCAGCACACGCTCGATCGGATGATCGCGCAAATAACCGTAGCCGCCATGCAATTGCAGGCAGCCGTTGACCACCGTAAAGCCGGTATCGGTGGCCAGGCGCTTGGACTGCGCGGCCAGCCGCGTCGCCGCCGGCTCGCCTTCACTCACAGCAACCGCCGCGCGATGCAGCAGCAAGCGTGCAGCCTCGAGTTCAGTGGCATAGTCGGCGATGCGGAATTGCAGTGCCTGGAAATCGGCCAGCCGCGAGCCGAACTGTTTGCGCTCCTTCATATACTCGATGGTGCGGTCGAGACAGAATTGCGCGCCGCCGAGCGAGCAGGCGCCGATGTTCAGGCGGCCGCCGTCGAGCCCGGCCATGGCGATGCGGAAGCCCTGGCCTTCGCGGCCGATAAGGTTTTCCGCCGGCACGCGGCAGTTCTCGAAGTTCACCATCGCGGTCGGCTGCGATTTCCAGCCGAGCTTCTTTTCCGGCGCGCCGTAGGACAGGCCCGGCGCGCCCTTCTCGACCACGATGCAGGAAATGCCGCGCGGGCCGGATTCGCCGGTGCGCGCCATCACCACGTAAATATCGGACACGCCGCCGCCGGAAATAAACGCCTTGGTGCCGTCGAGCACGTAATGCTCGCCGTCGCGGCGCGCGCGCGTCGTCAGGCTCGCGGCATCGGACCCGGCGCCCGGTTCGGTCAGGCAATAGCTGGCGAAATGCTCCATGCTGCAGAGCCTGGGCAGGAATTTCCTGCGCACGGCATCGACGCCGAAGGCGTCGATCATCCAGGCTGCCATGTTGTGGATCGAGATGTAAGCGGCGGTCGAGGTGCAGCCTTGCGCCAGTTCCTCGAAAATCAGGGTGGCGTCGAGCCGCGACAGCGCCGAGCCGCCGACGTCTTCCTTGACGTAAATGCCGCCGAAGCCGAGCGCCGCGGCCTGGCGCAGCGCCTCGACCGGGAAGATTTCGCCCTCGTCCCAGTCGCGCGCATGCGGCATCATTTCGTCGCGCGCAAACTGCCGCGCGGTCGCCTGGAACGCCCGCTGTTCTTCGGTGAGACCGAACTCCATTTTATCTACTGTCACCCCCGGGCTTGACCCGGGGATCCATACCCCGGGATGCGCCCGCAGCGTTGCTATGATGGATTGCCGGGTCAAGCCCGGCAATGACACCGATAGGCGGGTAGCAGCCAAGCCCCGGAACGGCTAAAAAGAGCCTTCGGAGACCCTCATGGCAATCAAATTCGGCCGTCCCATCGAAGCCCGCACCCGTCTGGCGCCCGTCGGGCCTGCGGCAGATGCCGAACGCCTCGATTTGCCCACCCGTCTGCGGCGCAACCGGCGCAGCGAATGGGCGCGCCGCATGACGCGCGAAAACCAACTCACCACCGACGACCTGATCTGGCCGCTGTTCATCATGGACGGCGACAATAAGCGGGCGCCGATCGCCTCGATGCCCGGCGTCGAACGGCTAACGATCGACCAGGCGGTGCGCGAGGCGGCCCGCGCCGCCAAGCTCACCATCCCCTGCCTGGCGCTGTTTCCCTATACCGATCCGGGCCTGCGCGACGAGACCGGCAGCGAGGCGCTCAACCCGGACAATCTGGTCTGCCGCGCGCTGCGCGCGATCAAGAAGGAAGTACCGGATCTCGGCCTGCTGGCCGACGTGGCGCTGGATCCTTTCACCAGCCACGGCCATGATGGCCTGCTGCGCGATGGCGAAATCCTCAACGACGAGACGGTCGCCGTTCTGGTCAAGCAGGCGGTGGTGCAGGCCGAGGCCGGCTGCGACATCATCGCGCCTTCCGACATGATGGACGGGCGCGTCGGCGCCATCCGCAAGGCGCTCGATGCGGCAAATTTCATCGACGTATCAATCATGGCCTATGCGGCGAAATACGCCTCGGTGTTCTACGGCCCGTTCCGCGACGCGGTCGGCTCGTCGAAGACGCTGACCGGCGACAAGCGCACCTATCAGATGGACTTCGCCAATACCGACGAGGCGCTGCGCGAAGTCGCGCTCGACATCGAGGAAGGCGCCGACATGATCATGATCAAGCCCGGCCTGCCTTATCTCGACATCGTGCAGCGCGTGAAGGACGCCTTCGCCATGCCGACCTTCGCCTATCAAGTGTCCGGCGAATACGCGATGATCATGGCGGCTTCGAACAATGGCTGGCTCGACGGCGAGCGCGCGATGTGGGAAACCCTTACCGCTTTCAAACGCGCCGGCGCCGACGGCGTGCTCACTTATTTCGCGCCGCGCGTCGCGGAAAAACTAAAAAAGGGCTGAACCGCCCGAGCTTCCCTTCCCACCCGGTCACCGGCCGGTGGTCCCTCAAATCGACGGGTAATCTTTTCTATGGGTGAATTCGCAATCGGTCAAGGCGTGTCGCGCTTCGAGGATCCGCGGCTGGTGCAGGGGCGCGGCCGCTATATCGACGACGTCGTCTATCCCGGCATGGCTTTCGGCGTGGTGCTGCGCTCGCCGCACGGCCACGCCAAAATCAAGGCAATCGATACCGCGGCGGCGAAAGCCGCGCCCGGCGTGCTCGCCGTCATCACCGCGGCCGACTGGAAGAAAGCGGGCTTGGGTGAATTGCCGTCGCATGGCGGTCTCAAGCGCCGCGACGGCTCGCCGATGTTCAAGCCGCCTTATCCGGTTCTGGCCGAGGACCGCGTGCGCTGGGTCGGCGATCCGGTCGCCTTCATCGTCGCCGAAACCAACGCGCAGGCGCAGGATGCCGCCGAACTGGTTGAGGTCGATTACGATCCGCTGCCGGCGGTCGTCTCGACTGCCAAGGCAATCGAGCCCGGCGCCGCGAAAGTATGGGACGGCTGCGCCGACAACATCAGCTTCGTCGAGCTGATCGGCGACAAGGACGCGACCGACGCCGCCTTCGCCAAGGCCGCGCACGTCGTCAAGCACCGCTTCGTTATCAACCGCGTGACCGCGGCCAGCATGGAACCGCGCGGCGCGGTCGGCGTCTATCTGCCGGCGGAAGACCGCTACATCATCCACACCCCGGTTCAGCGCGCGCACCCTTATCGCAGCGAAATCGCGCGGCAGGTGCTCAAGATCGCCGAAAGCAAAGTCCGCGTGATTTGCATCGACGTCGGCGGCAGCTTCGGCATGAAGACGCCGGTTTTCAATGAAGCGCCGCTGGTGATGTTTGCGTCCAAGGTCACCGGTCGCCCGCTGAAATGGATGAGCACGCGCACCGAGGCCTTCCTGAGCGACGCGCAGGCGCGCGACAACGTCACCGAAGCGGAACTCGCGCTCGACAAGGATGGCACTTTCCTCGCGATGCGGGTCAAGACCATCGCCGCCATCGGCGCCTACCTGCAAAACAACATGCCGGCGTTTTTCCTCAACGCCGGAACGCTGGCCGGTCCCTATCGCACGCCGGCGATGTTCGCTGACATCACCGGCGTTTTCACCAACACCAATCCGGTGCGCCCTTACCGCGGCAACGGCCGGCCGGAAGCCGCCTATGTCATCGAACGCATCGTCGACATCGCCGCCGATGAACTCGGCATCGATCCGGCCGAGTTGCGCCGGCGTAATTACATCTCGCCCAGCCAGATGCCGTTCAAGACCGGGCTGACGTTTACCTACGACAGCGGCGAGTTCGAAAAAAACATGGACCTGGCTTTGGAGATGGCCGATGCCAAAGGCTTCAAGAAACGGCGCGAAGAGTCGCGCAAGCGCAACAAATTGCGCGGCTTCGGCCTCTCCAACACCATCGAACGCGCCGCCGCGCCCGGCACCGAAGGCGCCGAAGTCCGCTTCGACCGCAGCGGCACGGCGACGCTGTTTTCCGGCTCAGTGACCGCGGGCCAGGGACACGAAACCGTGTTCAAACAATTGGTCTGCGACAAGCTCGGCCTCAATCCCGACGAAGTGCGCTACGTTCAGGGCGATACCGACGAAGTCTTCTACGGCGAAGGCACCGGCGGCTCGCGCTCGTCGACGATGTCGAGCGCGGCTTTTCTGTCGGCAACCGACAAGGTCATCGAAAAGGCCAAGGCGATCGCCGCGCATGCGCTGAAGGTCGACGTCAACGACGTGAATTTCGCCGATGGCGTTTTTTCCTCGCCGAAAACCAACCGCACCATGACCATCAAGGAAGTGGCGGTCGACTCCACCAGTCCGGCCAAGATCCCCGCCGCCATGGAGCCGGGCCTGTTCGCCACCGCGGTCTACAAGGCGCCGGTCGCCAACTATCCGAACGGCTGCCACATCTGCGAGCTCGAAATCGACAAGGACACCGGCGTGGTCGAGATCCTCCGCTATTCCGTGGTCGACGACGTCGGCACCGTGCTCAATCCCATGCTGCTGCACGGGCAGATCCACGGCGGCGTGGCACAGGGTGCGGGCCAGGTGCTGATGGAGGACATCCACTTCGACGCCAGCGGCCAGCTGGTGACGGCGTCGTTCATGGATTACGCCATGCCGCACGCGCACGATCTCAGCAACATCCATGTCGAGAGCAATCCGGTGCCGACCAAGACCAACCCGCTCGGCACCAAGGGCGCGGGCGAAGCCGGCAATGTCGGCGCGCTGCCGGCGGTGGCCAATGCGCTGGTCGACGCGCTGTCGGAATTCGGCATCAAACATATCGAGATGCCGGCGACGCCGGAGCGCGTCTGGCGCGCGATGCAGCCGAAATAGCGGGGGCGTCCGCCCGCGCCTATTGGCGGCTCAGCCGCAGCCGGCGCTGATCTCAACAGGGTCGCGCCGCGGGCTATCTTTCGCCGGCCGATTGCGCGGCAGATGCAGCCCGCATTCCTTGTGGCCGTCCTGCTCCCACCACCAGCGCCCATTGCGCTCGGCTTCGCCGGGGCGCAACGCGTGCGTGCACGGCGCGCAGCCGATCGAGGCGAAGCCCTTGGCGTGCAGGCTATTGATGGGAACATCGAGCCGGCGCGTCTCGGCCAGCACCACTTCGCGCGTCCAATCATAGAGCGGGTTGAACTTGAGCACGCCGCGGCTGGCGTCGAAGCCGAACAGTCCGCCGTCGCGCCGGATTTCATTCTGGTCGGCGCGCAACCCGGTGATCCAGGCCGCCGCTCCGGAAAGCGCGCGATCGAGCGGCCGCGTCTTGCGCACGTCGCAACAGGCGGCGCGCGCCTGCTTCGACTCGTAAATGCCGTCGATGCCCTGCTTGGCGACCAGCCGCTCCAGCGCCGCGCGATCGGGATAGATCGCGCGAATGCGACGGCCGCAGCGGCGCTCCGTCTCCGCCCACAGCGTGTAGGTTTCGGGAAACAGCCGTCCGGTATCGAGCGTCACCACGTCGATGTCGAGATCGCGTTCGCAGATCCAGTAGAAGATGAGCTGGCCCTCGATGCCGAAGCCGTGGGTGAAGACGATGGGGCCATCGATCTCACGGCGCAGATAGACGAGGCGCTCGCGCGCCGGCAGGGCCGCCACGTCCTCGCTGCGAATTCTTCGAGCCATATCCAACATGCCGCACCTCATGAGCGCGGTAACGGCGAAGTCAAACCGGAAATAGAATTCGCTTATTTCGCTGGCCACGCGCAAACGATGCTGCCGTGCAATCGATAACCGCAAGGCCATGCCAAAATCGACGCGATACTTGTCGGCAAGATTTCCATCGCCGCGCACCCCGCAAGGGCGTCGATTGTCATGTCCCACGCCGCCTTCGGGAAAGGATATTGCCCGCCGGGGCGATATTTTTCATTTCCAACGCATGGCGCGTCAACAAACCGCCGCGCGGCAGCCTTCCGGCGGAATATTCCTATGCGGCGCTCACTCGAGAGCTGCGCCGGTCTCGATGCGCACCGGCTGATAGCCGTCGGCGGCGAGCGCCGCCAGGATTTCCGCGGCGTGGGCGGCATCGCGCGTCTCGATCGTGACGTCGAGCTTGGCGCCCTTGGCCGGCACGTCGAGGAACAGCCGACGATGATCGACTTCGAGGATATTGGCGCCGAGGTCGCCGAAGCGGGTCGCGATGGTGCCGAGCACGCCGGGCCGGTCGGGAATGGTGAGGCGGAACGAGACGATGCGGGTCTCGCGCTCGAGTTCGCGCACCATGATGGACGCCAGGATGCGCGGATCGATATTGCCGCCGCACAAGATGAGGCCGACCTTCTTGCCGCGGAAACGTGCGGGCTTGGCCAGCATGGCGGCAAGTCCGGCGGCGCCGGCGCCTTCCGCCATGGTCTTCTGTAATGTGAGATAGGCGTTGACCGCGCGTTCCAGATGCGCCTCGGCGACCAGAACGACCTCGGACACCAGTTCGCGGATCACCGGCAAAGTCAGTCTGCCGACATTCTTGACCGCGATGCCTTCCGCCAGCGTCGGCCCGCCGATCGGCCGCCTGTCGTTATGCAGCGCGTTCCACACCGAAGGGTAAAGCGCGGCTTCCACGCCGACGATCTCTATTTCCGGCTTCATCGTGCGCGCGGCGATGGCATTGCCCGCAATCAAGCCGCCGCCGCCGATCGGGATTACCAGCACATCGAGATCGGGGGTCTCCTCCAGCATCTCGAGCGCGATGGTGCCCTGCCCGGCGATGACGCGCGCGTCGTCATAAGGATGGATCAGCGTCAGCCCGCGCTCGGCTTGCATGCTTTCGCAGCGCGCTTGCGCCTCGGCCACGCTCTCGCCGTCGAGCACCACCTCGGCGCCATACGAGCGGGTCGCCGCCACCTTCACCAGCGGCGTCGTCACCGGCATCACGATGGTCGCCGGGATCTTCAGCCGCGCCGCGTGATAGGCCACCGCCTGCGCGTGATTGCCCGCCGACATGGCGATGACGCCGCGGCGGCGCTCAGCATCGATGAGCGAGGCGAGCTTGTTGAGCGCGCCGCGGTCCTTGAACGAATTGGTGACCTGCAGATTTTCGTATTTGACATAGACGTCCGCCCCGGTGAGCGCGGACAGCCGGGGCGCCGGCAGCATGGGGGTGTGCAGCACGGCGCCTTGGATCACGCGGCGGGCGGCCTCAATATCGGCGATGGTGACGCTCAAGGCGGGGTCTCCGGCTGCCTCGGGGCACCATGCCGCAAGGCGGCCCGGCGTTCCAGCCGGTCCGCCGGACCCTGGCCCCTTGCGCGCGCCCGATTTATTCTCCATCTCGAAGCCGACGGCCGGAAGCGGCCGGCAACCCAGGGGTAAGCGGCATGTCGATCGACATCAAACCCCACGCCTACGACCCGGCCATGAACCCGGAATTGTTCGAGGGCGTGCTCGCGCGCCGGGTCATCGCCTTCATGATCGATTTCATCATCATCGCCGCCCCGGTGGTGCTGGCGGCCATGTTTATCTTCGCCCTTGGCATCCTCACTTTGGGGTTGGGTTTTGCCCTCTATTGGCTATTGTCGCCGGCCGCGGTGATCTGGGCGCTGGTGTATTTCGGCGTCACCCTCGGTGGCGCGCGCTCCGCCACAATCGGCATGCGCGTCATGGACCTCGAAATGCGCACCTGGTACGGCGCGCCCGCCTATTTCGTGCTCGGCGCCGTGCACGCCGTCGCATTCTGGTTCACGGTGTCGTTCTTCACGCCGTTCATCCTGCTGGTCGCCTTTTTCAACGTGCGCCGCCGGCTACTGCACGACATCATACTTGGCACCGTGGTGATCAATAATCCGGCGCGGGCCGCCTTGCGCGGCGCGCCGGCGCGATAAAGGGCTTTGACGCGGCCCCCTGCGGCGCGCGATGTTATAGCTGAATCGGGAGCCAGGACGGCCTGACGACGTGACCCAACATTCGCGCGATACGCCGCAATTCTATCTGACCGCGCCCTCGCCGTGCCCCTATCTGAAGGGCGAGGAAGAACGCAAGGTATTCACCCACCTGGTCGGCGAGCGCGCCGGCGACCTCAACGATCTGCTCACCCATGGCGGCTTCCGCCGCAGCCAGTCGATCGCCTACCGGCCGGCCTGCGAAAGCTGCCGCGCCTGCGTGTCGGTGCGCGTGGTGGCGGAAGATTTCGC
>Ga0182024_10007565_pt1 | contig 23373 bp, 18 predicted proteins | sample P32metaG_FD_120480 | JGI IMG/M metagenome (GOLD analysis project Ga0182024, IMG submission 120480) | Permafrost microbial communities from Stordalen Mire, Sweden - P3-2 metaG (Illumina Assembly) | ecosystem: Environmental > Terrestrial > Soil > Wetlands > Permafrost | place: Sweden: Stordalen... | reverse complement strand
GCTTGATGTCGGCGACCACCGAGAGTGGCACGCCGCCCTTTTCGCCGTGTTCGCCCAGCGGCACCCGCAGCTCCTCGAGCAGCGGCAGGTCGCCGCGCGCGGTATCCTCGAGCTGGACCCGGATCGGCACCAGCCGGTCGCCGGCGTCGAACTTGGCGAGCGCCGCGCCAACGTCGCCGATGGTGGCGACGCGGATGGTCTGCGACAGGCTTTCGGTGGAGACGCCGAGCCGCGCGGCGAGATCGGCCCGCGGCTGGATCCGCAGTTCGGGTCGGTCGAGCGAGGTCTCGGAAATCACGTTGGCGATGATCGGAATGCGTTTCATCTGGGTCGCCAGTTCGCTCGCGACATTGGCGACGATGCCGCTGTCGGCGCCGGTCACGACCAGCGAGATCGCGCGCAGGCCGTTCTCGTCGAGGAACCAGAACCGGATATCGGGGACGTTCTCGAGCTCCTTGCTGATCTCGAGCTCGAGTTCGCGCTGGGTGATCTTGCGTTCGGTCTTCGGGGTGTAATTGATGATCAGCGCCGCGCGGCGGACCTCGAAGGTTCCCGGCGGCACCCGGCCGCCATCGACGAACACGCTCCGGACCTCGGGATGCTTGCGCAGCCGCGCCACGATCTCCTCGGTGACCTTTTCGGTGTAGGCGAGTTGCGAGCCGGGCGGCAGTTCCATCGCCAGCAGCGAGCGCGCGGTGTCCTGCGCGGGCAGGAAGCCCTGCGGCAACAGCGTGATGCTCCAGATCGAGGCGGCAAAGATGCCGAACCCGATCAGGACGGTGATGAAATAGTGCCGAACCGACCAGGTGACGAGCCTGGTATAGCCCTGCAGCACGCGCCCCGGCGGCGGATCGTCATGCGGATGATCCTTCAGGAAATAGGCGGCCAACACCGGCGTGACGAAGCGCGCGGCGAGCAGCGAGAAGAACACCTGCACCGAAACCGTGATGCCGAATTGCTTGAAGAACTGGCCGGCGATGCCCGACATGAAGCTGGCCGGCGCGAAGATCGCGATGATGGTGAGGCTGATCGCGATCACCGCGAGCCCGATTTCGTCGGCCGCCTCCAGCGCCGCGCGGTAGGGCGACTTGCCCATCCGCATGTGGCGCACGATGTTCTCGATCTCGACAATGGCGTCGTCGACCAGGATGCCGGTCGACAGCGTGATGGCCAGGAAGCTGACCAGGTTCAGCGAGAATCCGAGCAGGTCCATCGCCCAGAATGCCGGGAAGATCGACAGCGGCAGCGAGATCGCGGCGATGATGGTGGCGCGAATATCGCGCAGGAACAGCAGCACGATGATGACGGCGAGAATGGCGCCCTCGAACAGGGTCGAGATCGCGGCCTCGTAATTGCCGTGGGTGAATTCGACCGAGCTGTCGATCAGCTTGAGATCGACGTCGGGATAGGCCACCTTGAGCGCGTCGATCCGCTTCTGCACGAGGCCCGCCACCACCACGTCGCTCGCACCCTTGGAGCGCTTGATGCCGAGCGCCACCACCGGCTCGCCGTTGAAGCGGGCAAAGGTGCGGCGGTCGGCGATGGTGTCGGTGACGGTGCCGAGATCGTCGAGCCGCACTTCGCCGCCGGTGAATAGCGGGATCATGGTCCCGGCAAGCTCGTTGAGCGTCTTGGCGCCGGCCAGCGTGCGGATCGCCTGATCGTTCTTGCCGATCTCGGCGCGGCCGCCGGCGAGGTCGACATTGGTGCCGCGCAGGCTCTGGCTGACGTTGACGGCGGTGAGGCCGGCGGCCTGCAGCCGGTCGGGATCGAGCGAGACCAGGATTTCGCGCTCGACACCGCCGATACGCTCGACCTGGGCGACGCCGCGCACCCCCTGCAGGGCGCGTTTGACGACGTCGTCGACGAAATAGGACAATTGCTCGGGCGTCTTGCCGGGCGATATCGCGGCATAGGTCACGATCGGCAGGCCGATCACGTCGACGCGCTGGATCAGCGGCTCATTGACGTTTTGCGGCAGGTTGGCGCGCACGCGGGTCACCGCGTCCTTGACGTCGTTCAGCGCGCGGTCGGTGTTGGTCTCGAGCGCGAACTGGATCGTCGTCAGCGACAGGCCGTCGGTAATCGAGGATGAAATATGCCGCACGCCCTCGACGCCGGAGACGCCGTCTTCGATGGTCTTGGTGACCTGCGATTCGAGTTCGGCCGGGGCCGCGCCGAATTGCGACACCGCGACCGAGATCACCGGGATGTCGGCGCTGGGCAGCCGCGTCACCGCGAGCTTGGTGAAGCTGACCCAGCCGAGCACCAGCAGGATGATCGAAAACACCACGGACGGAAGCGGATTGCGGATCGACCATGCCGAGATATTCAGAGCCATCAGCGTACCCGCGTCCGATCGAGGTCCTCGGCGAACATGGTCTTGATCTGGTCGCCGTCGTGCAGCGAGCTGCCGGCGTCGGCCACGACGATTTCGCCGACGTCGAGGCCTTCGAGGATTTCGATGCTGGTGTCGGACACCAGTCCGACCCGGACGTTGCGCGTCTCCACGGTGGTTCCTTTGACCACCTGAACCGTCAGATGGTCAATGGCGGTGCGGGGAATGGCGACCCCGCAACTGCGCTTGGCGTCGATATTGGCGCGCGCGAACATGCCGACCTTGAGCGAAGGATTGTAGCTCATCGATATCCTGACATGGCCGAGCTGGTTGGTGCGATCGATTTGCGGCGAGATCAGCCTGACGCGCCCGACCATATCCGGCGCATCGTCCCGGCTGATCCGCGCGGTCGCCCCCGGATTGAGCTTCAGCATGTGGATGGCCGGTACTTCGGCATCCAGTTCGACCTCGTTGTTGATGGAAATTCGAAACATCGGTCCGGCCTGGGGCGAGGCGGGCGCCCCCACGATGGTGTTGACCTGGGTGACCAGCCCGGGCGCCGGGGCGCGCAGTGAAACCGGCGCCGGTCTCGCATTGCTTCCGGGCTGTGCCGTCGGCGGGGTGAGCCGGGCCAGCTCCTGGTTCTCCGTGACCATGTCGCCTTCATGGACCATGAGATCGGTAACCCTGGATCCTTCCTGCTCGACGCCGACCACGGCTTCCCGGCGCGGCACGATAAATCCGGTGACCCGCACCAGATCGGAGAAGCAGGCATTGGTCGCCTTGGTGACCACCACAAGGGCGCTGCTCGGCGTGTCCTTGGCCTCGGGATGGGAACGGTGTTCGTTCCAGTAATAGCCGGCCCCAAGCACGACAATGCCGACCACCGCCAACGCAGGTTTGAGGTACTCGGAGAGTGTCATCGCCGGATTAATCCAGAACTGTGGCGTCGGGCACGCGGCTTTGGTTGTCCGGGAGGCTCAGGCCGAGATCCGCAACAAACGGGCGTCCCGCAAGGGGGCGGGACACACTGTAACGGCAAAATCCGGCTTGAGCCACGACCGCTTCACGGGATCTCACTTCGCGGCGGTGGCCTTGTTCGTCATGTTGACGACCTGCACCCGGCGGTTCGCTTCCGCCATCGGTTGGCTGGGATCCTTGAGCTTGGTCTTGCCATATCCGACGGTCACAAGGTCGGTGCCGGCGATACCGAATTTGTCGATCAGGAAGTGCTTGATCGAATCGGCGCGCCGTTCGGACAAGTCCTGATTGTAGGCCTCGCCGCCGGCGGCGTCGGTGTAGCCTGCGACGAGGAAGGTCGAGCCCTTGAGATCCGGATTGGTCAGCGCGCGTCCCAGCGCCTGCACCGAGGGCAGCGACTTCGCGCTGATGTCGGCGGAATTGTAGTCGAAGTTGATCTCCAGATCGATATTGGGCTTGTCCTTGGCGATGGTGGCGATTTCTTCGCGTTCGCCGGCCGAGAGCGAGCGCGTGGTCCGGTTGCGAATGGTCTGAACGAACTTGCCCTCGGCGGCGACCGCCGCCGGATCGGCCTGCGGCCCGACCGACAGGCTCCGGGTCAGGGGTTTCTTGGCCGGGGCCAGCGCCCGTACGATCTGATCCTCGGTGACATCGTCGCCGGCGCGAGCTTGCCCCGCGGCGACGGAAAATGCCGCAGCCATGGCCACGACCGCGAGCATCGCGGCCAGGTTACTCATTCCAGACATTTTCGTCATAGCCCATCCTCCTGCGCAATTTGCACGGTTCAATCAATTTTCAAATCAGCCGCGGGCCACCCGGTCACCGCATGGCCTCTCATAGGTCTCCTTGCCCAGGGTTCGAGGAACTGCCGGTCCGGCTCAAATTGCCGTCAGTTGACGCCGTAACCGGCGAACTCCTTGACAATATTCGGATCCATCGCCTTGGCATTCGAGATGTCCAATTCGCCCTCCGCAATCGCGCCGTTGCGCTGTTTGGCAAGCCCGCGCCCGTACAGCGACGACGTCAGTCTCGGATTGATCCTGAGCGCGGCGTCGAAATCGGCAATCGCGTTTCTGGCCTGGCCGTATTTCAGGTTCAGCAGGCCGCGGCTGTCGAGTGCATCGACAAAGTTCGGGCGCAGCCGCAGCGCCTCGTTGCAATCCTTCAAGGCGGCCTGCAGTTCGCCGATCACCGTGCGCGTCCAGCAGCGGTTGTTGTAGGCTTCGACGTCCCTTGGATTGAGCCGCAGCGTGTCGTTGAAGTCGTTGATCGCGAGGTTGTAGGCGCCCTTGCTGGCATAGACCTGCCCGCGCCGATAATACGCATTGGCGTCGTCGGGATTGCTGGCGAGCCTGCTGGTGAGGTTCTTGATGGTCGGGTCTTCGGCCAGCGCGACCACCGGCGCGGGTTCGGTTTGCGCGGGTCGCTCGGCCGGAGGGATCGCGGCCGGTCCGGCCGGCTTTGGCGGCGGGTTGTCGACTCGCGGCAATGGCGGGGTCGGCGGCGGATTGTCGACTTGCAACGGCGAAGGCGGCGGGAGCGTCGCCAGCGACGGACCGGGCGGTCGCGCGCCGCTACCCGGGATAAACGAAAAATCCTCGGCCAGCGACGACGAGATCCACGGCGTCTGTTCCCTTCGCGAGGCGCGGGTAACGCCGACGCGGGTCCGGTTCAGCGTCTCCTCCGCCATCAAGTCGGGAACGCGAATTTCCTTGAGCAGCTCCTGCACGAACAGGCTGTGGTCTCCGCCATTGTCGGAGATCACCGAGCCCAGCGCCGCCGAATACATCACCAGCGTTCCGTTCGGTGCAATCACCGGCGCAAGGCCGGCCGAAAAGCTGCGGAACCGGCGCTCGAACGGATTGCGGCGGCTGGCGTCGAGCAAGGCGATCTTGACACCGGCGCCGCGGTTGTTGATTTCGCCGAGAACCGCTTCGAGGCTGAAGCCGTCGCGGCGAACGTCGGGTTCGGTCCAGATCTGGGCGTCGACCGGGATCATGAAGCTCTGGCGCGCGGCCTGGACGCCGAAGCCGCTGAAGAAGAGCAGCACGACCGATCCGGGCTTGATGCGTCCGTAGAGGCGATCGAACGCGCGCCGCATGCCGTCGATGTTCAGGTTTTCTCCGACCTCGACATTGAAGCCGTCACGCCTGAGTTCGTCGGCGACGTCGCGGGCGTCATTGATCGGCTCCTTGAGCGGCGCCTCGGCATCGGGATATTTGGCGTTGCCGATCACCAGCGCCAACCGGTCGGCATGACCGTCTGCAGCGATCGACCGGCTGAGCGGCGCAACCGAAAAAATCAGGGTCACAAGCAACGCGAAGCGAATTCTCATGTGACGGCAGTCCAGCCCACAGGGCGCCGATTCCAGCTCGCGCCTCGGCGACCTTACTCTACGCAAACCGCATTATCAAACCGGGCCGGCAAACCGTCAACTCCTTGCGGACTCGGGGATATCGCGACAGTTGGCGCCACGCCGGCGCGTTGGTCCGGGGAATAAACCGCACGGCAATGACCCCGCGCGATCACGGCCCGTCGCCACCCGCGCCGGTCGAATCCGCATCGATGTGATTGGCCTCACATTTGATCGGCGGTGACATGCGCACTCCGAGGTTTGACCTTTGCGGGTGACGGTGGCTTGGTATTGCCGTCGATCCGTCCCGCCACCAACAAAAGCGAAACCGATGGGAAACCTCCACGAGATCTACGCGCTCCGCTACGCAACGATGTCGCCGCGCACGCCGCAATTGAATTATCTCCTGCCCGATCCGCACGAGACCGCCGCCCAGGACCTCGACTATTTCGTCTGGCTGATCCGGGCGCCGGGCCGCGATATCCTGGTCGATACCGGTTTCAACGCCGAAGAAGCCAAGGCGCGGGCGCGCAAGCTGACGCTCAATCCCGTCGATGCGCTCGATCGCTTCGGCGTCAAGGCCGACGACATCAAGGACATCATTGTCACCCATTTGCATTATGACCACGCCGGCAATCTCGATCGCTTTCCCCAGGCGCGGTTTCATCTGCAGGAACGCGAGATGAGCTATGCCACCGGGCGTTGCATGTGCAACGGCATGCTGCGGCATCCGTTCTCGATCGAGCACGTGACGCTGATGGTGCGCCATGTCTACGGCGAGCGCGTTACCTTCCATTCCGGCGATGGCGCGATCGCGCCGGGTGTGACGGTGCATCGCGTCGGCGGTCATTCCGATGGCTTGCAGGTGGTGCGGGTCGAGACCGCGCGTGGACCGGTGGTGCTGGCCTCGGATGCGGCTCATTACTACGGCAATCTGCATCGCCGCAGTCCGTTTCCGATCGTCTACAATGTCGGCGACATGGCGCTGGGCTGGGAAACCGTCGAGCGGCTCGCCGGCCATCCCGACCGCTTCATTCCCGGGCACGATCCGATCGTGAGCGAAATCTACCCGCGCGCCAGAGACAAGGTCGATGCCTTCGCACTGCACCTGAAACCCTCGCGCTCGTTCGCGAAGTAGCAACGCAACGCGAACCATATCGATGGGGGTTGATCGTCATTCCGGGTTCGCTTGGCGCCCCGGAATGACGGAGAATGCTCAATACGCCTGTTTCGCGCTGCCGGCCTCGCTGGTCTGCATCAAATCGAGGCTATGCTCGATCTTGCCCAGCAGCAGCGCGAACTCCCGGCGTTCGCGTGCGGACAGGCAGGACAGGATCTCCTGTTCCCGGCGCAGCAGGCGCGGAATCAATTCCTCATAGAGCGCGCGGCCCTTGCGCGTCATGCGCAGTCGGAATTCGCGGCGATCATCCGCATTGGCGACGCGTTCTACCAATTGCCGCTGCATCAGCGCGGTGACGGCGCGGCTGATGGTGGATTTGTGGGTCCGGGTGCAATGGGCGATGTATTGCGCGCTGCAGGCACCCGGGCGGAAACCGAGCGTCGCCAGTACCCGCCATTCCGGGATATCCAGCCCGTAACGCTCCTGATATTCGACCGAAAGCGCCGCGCTGACCTCGGCCGCCAGCCGGTTGAGGCGGAAGGGCACGAACCTGAAGAGGTCGAGTTTTGGCAAAATCGCTCCAATTTGAGTTGACGCCGGAACGCCCGCGGAGTTTAGATAGTTGCAGATGAGACTATCTTAGCGGGGACGCAGTCGCTTGGCCAGCGCGAAGTCCTCCGAAGCGATGTGAGCGCATGACGCAGCCATCCAAAATCCAGTTCGGCTATCGGCGGCATCGCGACCAGGATCGCGATGCCGCCGATGCGGCTGAACACCCCGTGGTGGTGGTGGGTGCCGGGCCGGTCGGGCTGTCGCTTGCGATCGCTCTGGCGCAGCGCGGCCAGCCGGTTCTGCTGCTCGACGACGCCGACCGGATCGGCGAAGGGTCGCGCGCGATCTGCTTTTCCAAACGTTCGCTCGAATTCTGGGACCGGCTTGGCGTTGGCAGCCGCATGGTCGACAAGGGCGTGGTGTGGAGCGTCGGCAAGATCTTCCACGGCAACTCCCAGCTTTATCAATTCAACCTGCTGCCGGAGGACGGGCACCGGCGGCCGGCCTTCATCAATCTCCAGCAATTCTACGCCGAAGCCTATCTGGTGGACCGCGCGCAGCAACTTGCCGCGATCGACCTGCGCTGGCGCAACAAGGTGACCGGACTGCAACAGCGCAACGACCATGTGGTGCTGGCGATCGAAACTCCGGAGGGGGCGTACCGGGTGCGCGCGAACTATGTCGTGGCTTGCGACGGCGCGCGGTCGTCGCTGCGGCAAATGGTGGGCGCGGAATTCACCGGGCAGGTGTTCGAGGATCAATTCCTGATCGCCGACGTCAGGATGACGGCGGCGTTTCCCACCGAGCGCTGGTTCTGGTTCGATCCGCCGTTTCACCCCGGGCGCTCCGCTTTGCTGCACAAGCAGCCCGACGACATCTGGCGGATCGATCTGCAGCTCAATCCGGATGCGGATCCGTCGATCGAGAAACGCCCGGACCAGGTGCGGCCACGGATCGCGCGCATGCTGGGCCACGATCAGTTCGATTTCGAATGGATATCGATCTACAAGTTCCAGTGCCGCCGGATGGAAAAATTCATCCACGGCCGGGTGATGTTTGCCGGCGACGCGGCGCATCAGGTCTCGCCGTTCGGGGCGAGGGGCGCCAATTCGGGGCTGGAGGACGCCGAGAATCTGGCCTGGAAGCTCGACCGTGTGCTGCGACGCACGTCGCCGGAAACCCTGCTCGACAGTTACCATGCCGAACGCAGCACTGCTGCCGACGAAAACATCCGCGAATCGACCCGCTCGACCGATTTCATGGCGCCGGTTTCCGCCCAGGAGGCACGGCTGCGCAAGGCGGTGCTGTCGCTGGCGAGAGAAACCGAATTCGGCAAGCGCATGATCAATGGCGGGCGGCTGTCGGCGCCTTCGGTCTATGACTCGCCGCTGTCGACGGCGGACCGCGACCCCTGGCGCGGCGGCCTGCAGCCCGGAGCTTCGATGCTCGACGCCCCCCTTGCCGGGGCTGCCGGAGCCGCTACATTTTTGACTGAAGCCTTTATCAAGGCGGGAACGCGGTTCACGCTGCTGGAATTCAGCAATGGCGCTGCGGTCGATCCGCCCGATGGTGTCGGGGTGATCCGGATCGGCGGCAGCGACGGCTTTGCCGATTGCGCGGGGTTGGCGGGCGCGCGCTACGACGCCAAACCGGGCACTGCCTATCTGTTGCGGCCCGACGGCTATGTCGCCGCGCGTTTCCGGCAGCCGACGCCGGCCACGCTCGACGCCGCGCTGGCGCGGGCGACCGGTACGATCTGAGGTGACGCCCATGGCATTGTCGACCAGTTCGAATTTCGCCCGGCCCGATGACGCGTTTCGCGCCATCGTCGAAGCCCATCGCGGACTGAGCGACCCCGAGAGCGCCGATCTCGACGCTGCCCTCGTCCTGATCCTCGCCAATCATATCGGCGACCTCGAGGTGCTGCGCGAGGCGATCGCGCTGGCGCGGCGGCGGACGCTCGATCCGAGCCAGCAACAGCAGCAGCAACAGCAATAAAGCCAAAAAGGAAATCGAATTGATGGCCAAGGGTTTTGCATCGACCTCCGACATGGCGGAGAAGAAAGTCACCTTCTCCGAGATCGGCACCGACCTCTACGCCTTCACCGCCGAGGGCGATCCCAACTCCGCGGTGATCGTCGGCGACGACGGCTGCATGGTATTCGATGCGCAGGCGACCCCGGCGATGGCCAACAAGGTGATCGAGCGGGTGCGCACGGTCACCGACAAGCCGATCAAATATGTCGTGCTGTCGCACTATCACGCGGTGCGGGTGCTGGGCGCGTCCGCCTACCGGGCGCAGGCGATCGTCGCATCGCAGGAAACCTACCGGCTGGTGGGGGAGCGCGGCCAGCAGGATTGGGATTCCGAATATGGCCGATTTCCGCGCCTGTTCCAGGATGCCGGCAGCATTCCCGGCCTGACCTGGCCGACCCTGACTTTCGAGGGCGAGATGTCGATCTATCTGGGAAAGCGCGAAGTGCGGCTGATGCAGCTCGGTGCCGGGCACACCTCCGGCGACATCGTGGCGTGGGTGCCGGATGCCGAGGTGATGTTCTCCGGCGACCTGATCGAATATCATTCGGCCTGTTATTGCGGCGACGCGCATCTGCGCGAATGGCCGGCGACGCTGAACGAAATTCGCGCCTTCAATCCCCGGTCGATCGCGCCGGGGCGGGGCGATGCGCTGACGGGGCTGGCGACCGGGCGCGAAGCCATCGCGATGACGCGCGACTTTGTCACCACCCTGTACGGGGCGGCGGAAACCGCGGTGGCGAAGGCGCGCAATCTCAGGGATACCATGGCGGCGGCCCGCGAAGTGATGGATCCGAAGTTTTCCAGCTTTGCCATTTACGAGCATTGCCTGCCGTTCAACGTCTCGCGAGCCTTCGACGAAGCCTCGGGTATCGACGATCCCGTGATCTGGACCGACAAGCGCGACCGCGAAATGTGGGCCAGCCTGCAAGGAGGATGACCATGAATATCAACACCTCGCCGGACACCATCAACCGCAGCGTCGTCAACATCACGCCGGGCTACATGTCCGGCTTCGGCAACAGCTTTGAGACCGAGGCGCTGCCGGGGGCCTTGCCGATCGGACGCAATTCGCCGCAGCGCTGCGCCTACGGGCTTTATGCCGAGCAACTGTCCGGCTCGCCCTTCACCGCGCCGCGCGGCAGCAATGAGCGCTCATGGCTGTATCGGATCCGCCCGTCGGTCCGGCATTCGGGCCGCTTTGCCAAGGTCGATGCCGGGCTGTGGCGCTCGGCGCCGTGTCACGAGGTCGAACTGCCGGTCGCGCAACTGCGCTGGGATCCGGCGCCGATCCCGAAAGCGGACCTGAGCTTCCTGCAGGGCGTGCAGACCATGACCACGGCCGGCGACGTCAACACCCAGGCCGGGATGGCCGCGCATGTTTATCTCATCACCCGGTCGATGGTCGATCAGCATTTCTACAATGCGGATGGCGATATGCTGTTCGTGCCGCAGCAGGGCAATCTGCGCTTCGTCACCGAATTTGGCCGCATCGACGCCGAGCCCGGCGAAATCGTGGTGATTCCGCGCGGGGTGAAATTCCGGGTCGAGATTCCCTCCGGCCCCGCGCGCGGCTATCTCTGCGAGAATTATGGCGGCGCCTTCACGCTGCCGGAGCGCGGGCCGATCGGCGCCAATTGCCTGGCCAATGCGCGCGACTTCCTCACCCCGGTCGCGGCCTATGAGGACAAGGACACGCCGACCGAACTGTTCGTGAAATGGGGCGGCGCGCTGTTTGCGACCAGGCTGCCGCATTCGCCGATCGATGTGGTGGCCTGGCACGGCAATTATGCGCCGTACAAATACGACCTGCGGAGCTTTTCGCCGATCGGCGCGATCGGCTTCGACCATCCCGATCCCTCGATCTTCACCGTGCTGACCTCGCCGTCGGAAACCGCGGGCACCGCCAACATCGATTTCGTGATCTTTCCGGAGCGCTGGGCGGTAGCGGAAAACACTTTCCGTCCGCCCTGGTACCACATGAACATCATGTCGGAGTTCATGGGGCTGATCTACGGGGTCTATGACGCCAAGCCGCAGGGTTTCACCCCCGGCGGCATCTCCCTGCACAATTGCATGCTGCCGCATGGCCCGGATCGCGAGGCCTTCGATCACGCCAGCAACACCGAACTCAAGCCGGTCAAGCTGACGGGCACCATGGCCTTCATGTTCGAGACGCGCTATCCGCAACGCGTCACCGCCCATGCTGCCAATTCGTCGACCCTGCAGGACGACTACGCGGATTGCTGGAACGGCCTGGAAAAGCGCTTCGATCCGAACCGGCCGTAAAGTCTGCCGTCATTCCGGGCGACGCGCCAGCGTCGAGCCCGGAATCCATAACCACTATCGTGAGTATGGATTCCGGGCCTGCGCCAAGCGGCGCATCCCGGAATGACGATGGATAGGATTGTCGGAACAGAAGGACCAGAAATCTTGCCCCATCCCAACGATCCCGCGCTTCGTTCCTTTGTCGACGTCGATCCCTCCTCCGATTTCCCGATCCAGAATCTCCCTTACGGTGTGTTTTCGTCGAAGGACGGCCTTGCGCCGCGCGTTGGGGTCGCGATCGGCAACTTCGTGCTCGACCTCTGGGAACTCGAGCAGGACGGGCGGCTGGATGTCGGCGAACTCGGGGTGTTTGCCGCGCCGATGCTCAATCCGTTCATGGCACTGGGGCCGAACGCATGGTCGCGCACCCGCGCGCGGATCAGCGAGTTGCTGCGCCATGACAACCCCGAACTGCGCGACAATACGGAATTGCGCGAGCGCGTGCTGGTGCCGATGGCGGATGCGAAGCTGCATCTGCCGATTGCGGTTGCCGGCTACACCGACTTCTATTCGTCGAAGGAGCATGCCACCAATGTCGGCGTCATGTTCCGCGGCAAGGACAACGCGCTGCAGCCGAACTGGCTGCACATGCCGATCGGGTACAATGGGCGCGCCTCCACCGTGGTGGTCGGCGGCACCGCGGTGCGGCGGCCGCGCGGCCAGTTGAAACCGCCGAATGTCGATCTGCCGAGTTTCGGGCCGTGCAAGCGGCTCGACTTCGAGCTCGAAATGGGCGTGGTGATCGGACAATCGTCGGCGCTCGGCGAGATGCTCAGTGAGCAGCAGGCGGAGCAGATGATCTTCGGCTTCACGCTGCTCAACGACTGGAGCGCGCGCGATATCCAGCAATGGGAATATGTGCCGCTCGGGCCGTTCCAGGCCAAGGCGTTCGCGACCTCGATCAGTCCCTGGATCGTGACGCGCGAGGCGCTGGAGCCGTTCCGGATGCATGGGCCGGTGCAGGATCCGGCGCCATTGCCGTATCTGAAGCAGGCGCAGCCCAACAATTACAATCTCGAACTCGAGGTGGCCTTGCGCGCGGCGACCATGAACGCGGCCGTCAATATCTGCCGCACCAATTTCAGATACATGTACTGGTCGTCGGTGCAGCAATTGGTGCACCACGCCTCCAGCGGCTGCGCCATGAAGGTCGGCGATCTCCTGGGCAGCGGCACCATCAGCGGGCCGGACAGGCATCAGCGTGGCAGCCTGCTCGAAATCAGCTGGAACGGCGCCGAGCCGGTCGAACTCGCCAGCGGCATCAGGCGGACATTTCTCGAGGACGGCGATTCGCTTGCAATGCGCGGCTGGTGCCAGGGCGACGGCTACCGCGTCGGGTTCGGCGAAGTCGAGGGCACCATCTTGCCGGCGCAATGATTCGCGTCGCTGGCCTCCCCGTCATTGCGAGGAGCGTGAGCGACGAAGCAATCCATCTTTCCGAGCGGGTCGTGAGATGGATTGCTTCGCTACGCTCGCAATGACGATGATGTGGGGAGGCTCAGCGATCCTCCGGCGCAATGCCGCGAATGCGGGCGGAATGCGCGGCGACGTCGTCACGGCCGTACTTCAGATGGACGCGCTTCTCGGACGGCGGCTGTTTGGCGACCGACGCGCCCGGCCGCCACTCCCTGGCCGGACGGATCGGCCGTGGCGCAAAGCCACCGCCGCAGTTCGGGCAGACATTGTGGAGCTTGTTCTCGACGCAGTCGGCACAGAACGTGCACTCATAGCTGCAGATGCGGGCCTCGGTTGCATGCGGCGGCAGGTCCCGGTCGCAATATTCGCAGTTCGGTCGAAGTTGCAGCGCCATGATCGTCTCTCGTCGGGTCGGCCGAAGCCGATCATGGCAAATCGGCCGCGGCAAGCGAATGACAAATCTCCCTCGTTTCCGGACATGCCGATCCTAGCGCGGCAGCGCCGCAAGCGGCAGCCTGGTGCTTTGCTTCAGCCGATCGAGCACGATCGAGGAGCGGACATGCGCCACGCTCGGGTGCGGCATCAGCACATTGTTGACGATATCGGACAGGCCCTTGAGGTCGCGCAGCACCGCCTTCAGCAAATAGTCGGCGTCGCCGGTGAGCGAATAGGCTTCCTGGATCTCGTCGACACGGTTGACCAGCGCGCGAAACCGCTTGGCATTGTCGGGCGAATGGGTGGCGAGCGTAATGTGGATGAAGGCGATCAGGTTGAAGCCGAGCGCCTCGCCGGCGAGATCGGCATGATAGCCGGCGATCACCTGCTCGGCTTCGAGCCGCATGCGGCGCCGCGAGCATTGCGAGGCCGACAGCCCGACGAGATCGGCCAATTGCTGGTTGGTCAGGCGGCCGTCGTCCTGCAATGCCGCCAGCATTTTGAGGTCAAAGGCGTCTACCGAAATCATGCGTAAATCACACAATCCATGCACGGAGCGTGCATAATACTAGCCAAAAACCCGGTGTTTTGCACGCACTTTGCGCTCGAAATGGCTGAAAATACGCCAACGCCAGAGCAGGAGATTCGCCATGGGTCCATTCCCGCACGACGCACCGGCGGCGACCATATCGGCCGCCAATCCGATGGGCACCGACGGCTTCGAATTTGTCGAATACGCCCATCCCGAGCCGGCGCAACTGCACGCGCTGTTCAGGCTGATGGGTTATGTGCCGGTCGCCCGCCACCGGGCCAAGAAGATCACGGTCTATCGCCAGGGCGACATCAACTATCTCGTCAATGAAGAGCCGGGAAGCCATGGCTTTGCCTTCGTCGCCGCCCATGGGCCGTGTGCGCCCTCGATGGCGTTCCGGGTCGTCGATGCGAAGCAGGCCTACCAGCGCGCGCTGTCGCTCGGCGCGGAGGCCGCCGATATTCCGTCGGCGCAGAAGGCGCTGGATGTTCCCGCCATCAAGGGCATCGGCGGCAGCCTGCTGTATTTCGTCGATCGGTATGGCGCCAAGGGCTCGGCCTACGACACCGAGTTCGAATGGCTGGGGGCGAAAAACCCGCAGCCGGCGGGCGCCGGCCTGTTCTATCTCGATCATCTCACCCACAACGTCCATCGCGGCCGCATGGACGTCTGGACCGGCTTCTATGAAAGGCTGTTCAATTTCCGCCAGATTCGTTTCTTCGATATCGAGGGCCGGGCGTCCGGCCTGTTCTCGCGGGCGCTGACCAGTCCGGACGGCAAGATCCGGATTCCGATCAACGAGGACGCCGGCGATTCGGGCCAGATCGAGGAATATCTCAGCGTCTATCGCGGCGAAGGCATCCAGCACATCGCCTGCGGCGCCAGCGACATTTACCGCACCGTCGAAACGCTGCGCGCGGCCGGCCTGCCGTTCATGCCGTCGCCGCCGCAGACCTATTTCGAGAAGATCGATGCGCGGCTGCCCGCGCATGGCGAGGACGTCGCGCGGCTGCAGCGCGACGGCATCCTGATCGACGGCGAGGGCGTGGTCGATGGCGGCCACACCAAGGTGCTGCTGCAGATCTTTTCCGCCAACGCGATCGGGCCGATCTTCTTCGAATTCATCCAGCGCAAGGGCGACGACGGCTTCGGCGAGGGCAATTTCAAGGCGCTGTTCGAATCGATCGAGGAAGACCAGATCCGCCGCGGCGTGCTGAGCCTGAAGGGCGCGGCGTAGTTCAATTCTCTCCGTCATTCCGGGATGGTCCGAAGGACCAGACCTCAGATGCGCAATTGCGCATCGGGGAATCTCGAGATTCCGGGTTCGCTGCTTCGCATCGCCCCGGAATGACGGAGAGATGGATTGCTTCGCTTGCACTCGCAATGACGAGTGGGCGCGCGCTACCTTGCCGCCTTCCACGCCGCCGTCACCTCGGCGATATCGGCCTTTGCGGCATCGCGGATCGCCGACGGCGTGCGCGAGAAGCGCGGCGCCGGGGCGGGCTGGGTGACGCCGTGGCGGGTGACGAAGATCTCGCGCGCGGCCATGTGCGGATGGCTGGGCGCCTCGCTCATGGTGAGCACCGGCGCGAAGCAGATGTCGCTGCCTTCCATGATGCTGCACCACTCGTCGCGGGATTTGGTCTTGAACACCTGCGCCAGTTTCTGTTTCAGCGCCGGCCAGGCGTCGCGGTCCATCTGCGCGTCGAAGTCGGCATCGGAAAGGCCGGCATGCTCGCGCAGCAAGGCGTAGAATTGCGGCTCGATCGAGCCGATCGAAATGAACCGGCCGCACGAACATTCATAGACGCCGTAGAAGTGGGCGCCGCCGTCGAGGAAATTGCTGTCGCGCTGGTCGGTCCAGCGGCCCGCGGCCGTCATGTCGAAGAACATCGACATCAGCGATGCCGCGCCGTCGCACATTGCGGCGTCGACCACCTGGCCCTTGCCGGATTGCGCCGCTTCCAGCAGTGCGGCGAGCACGCCGACCACGAGATAAAGCGCGCCGCCGCCGAAATCGCCGACCAGATTGAGCGGCGGCACCGGCTTGTCCTTGCTGCCGATCGCGGCCAGCGCACCCGTGACCGAAATGTAGTTGATGTCGTGTCCGGCGGCCTGTGCCAGCGGGCCCTGCTGGCCCCATCCGGTCATGCGGCCGTAGACCAGGCGCGGATTGCGCGCCAGCACCAAATCGGGCCCGAGCCCGAGCCGCTCCATCACGCCGGGGCGAAAACCCTCGATCAGCGCATCGGCATGGCCGAGCAGATCGAGCGCTTGCGCGATGGCGGCCCTGTCCTTGAGGTCGAGTTCGATCACCTTGCGGCCGCGACCCGCCACCGATTTCAGGTTCTTCTTGGCGCCGATCCGGTCCAGCGTGACGACATCGGCGCCCATGTCGGCCAGCATCATGCAGGCGAACGGCCCCGGCCCGATGCCGGCAAATTCGACAATGCGGAAACCGGCGAGCGGGCCGGAGGTGCGGGTGGCGGATTGGGGAGCTGGCTTGTCGAGCACGTTGGGTTTCCCGTTGATGAAAAGGGCGGCGGCGTCCGGATTTCCGCTGGCCAAAACGTTACGCCTTGCAGGGAAGCTGGCAAGCGGCTTTTGACCGGCGCCTGTGGCCAAAATGCAAAGCGGCGCACAACCCTGCGCGCCGCTTGCCTTGTCTTGCGCGGGACGCGGTCAGCCGGCGTCGGCGACCGCGCGCTGCGCCATCACCTTGATCAGGTTGGCGCGATAGGCGGCCGATCCATGGATATCGGCGAGCAGGCCATCGGCGGCGATCTTGACGCTGTCGATCGCGCCCGGCGACCAATTGGCCTTCAGCGCGGCCTCGATCGCCGGCACCCGCATCACGCCGTTCTGCGAGGCGCCGGTGGCGGCGACGCGCACATCGCCCGCCTTGGTCTTCGCCACGAACACCGCGGTCAGCGCGAAGCGCGAGGCCGGGTGTCGCATTTTCGAATAACCGGCCTTGGCGGGGATCGGGAACGAAATCTGGGTGATGATTTCGCCGTCCTCCAGCGCGGTCGAGAACAGGCCCTTGAAGAACTGGTCCGCGGCGATGCTGCGCTTGTTGGTCTTGACCGTCGCGCCCAGCGCCAGCACCGCGGCCGGGTAGTCCGCCGCCGGATCGTTGTTGGCGACCGAGCCGCCGATGGTGCCGCGATAGCGCACCGCCGGATCGCCGAGCACATTGGTCAGCGAAACCAGCGCCGGAATCGCCTTCTTGACGTCCGCGCTGCTCAGGATGGCGAAGTAGGTGGTTGCCGCCTTGATGGTGAGCGTGTCGCCGGAGGATTCGATCCCGACCAGGTCCTTGATCCGGGCGAGGTCGATCAGGTCCGAGGGCGAGGCGAGGCGCTGTTTCATCACCGGCAGCAGCGTATGGCCGCCGGCGAGATATTTGGCGTCGGAGCCCTTGGCAAACAGCGACGCCGCTTCGTCGATGCTGGAGGGCCGGTGATAGGTGGTCTCGTGCATGATCGTTCTCCCTCTCAGCCGTGGATCGCGTGCCAGACGCGGTCGGGAGATGCCGGCATCTCCAGTTTGTTGTTGCCGATGGCATCGGTGATGGCGTTGATGACGGCAGCGGCCGCGCCGATCGCGCCGGCCTCGCCGCAGCCCTTGACGCCGAGCGGATTGCCCGGACACAGCGTCGTGGTGTGCGAGACGTTGAACGAGGGCAGATCCTCGGCCCGCGGCATCGCATAATCCATGAAGCTCGCGGTCACCAGCTGGCCGCTCTGGTCGTAGACGGCGTTTTCCAAAAGCGCCTGCCCGATACCCTGGGCGAGACCGCCATGGACCTGGCCTTCGACGATCATCGGGTTGATCAGCCGGCCGAAATCGTCGGCCGCAACGAAGTTGACGAATGAGGTCTTGCCGGTACCGGAATCGACCTCGACCTCGCAGATATAGGAGCCGGCCGGAAAGGTGAAGTTGGTCGGGTCGTAGAACGCGGTCTCCTTCAGGCCCGGCTCCATGCCGTCGGGCAGGTTATGGGCGGTATAGGCCGCGAGCGCCACCATCGGCAGCGCCAGCGCCTTGTCGGTGCCGGTGACCTTGAACTCGCCGTTCTCGATGACGATGTCGTCCTCGGAGGCTTCCATCTGATGGGCGGCAATCTTCTTGGCCTTGGCCTCCATCTTCTCCATCGCCTTGACGATCGCCGTGAGGCCGACGGCGGCCGAACGCGAACCATAGGTGCCCATGCCGAACTGCACCTTGTCGGTGTCGCCGTGCACGATCGACACCTGACTGATGGGTACGCCGAGCCGCTCGGCGATCACCTGACAGAAGCTCGTCTCATGGCCCTGGCCGTGGCTGTGCGATCCCGTCAGGATTTCGATGGTGCCGACCGGATTGACGCGGACTTCGGCGGATTCCCACAGGCCGACGCCGGCACCGAGGCTGCCGACTGCTTTCGAGGGCGCGATGCCGCAGGCCTCGATATAGCAGGAGACGCCGATGCCGCGCAGCTTGCCGTCCTTCCTGGCCTTTTCCTTGCGGGAAGCGAAGCCGGCATAGTCGATCGCCTTCATCGCCGCATCCAGCGACGCATTAAAGTCCCCAATGTCATAGGCCATGATCACCGGGGTCTGGTGCGGGAAGCTGGTGATGAAGTTCTTGCGCCGCAACTCGGCGGGATCAACCTTGAGTTCTCGGGCCGCCGTCTCCATCAGCCGCTCGACCACGAAGCTTGCTTCGGGCCTGCCGGCGCCGCGATAGGCGTCGACCGGTGTCGTATTGGTGTAGACGCTGATTACTTCGGCGAAGATATTGGGAATATTGTACTGGCCCGACAGCAGCGTGGCGTAGAGATAGGTCGGCACCGAGGAGGAGAACAGCGACATGTAGCCGCCCAGATTGGCGTAGGTCTTCACCCGCAATGCGGTGACCTTGTTGTCCTTGTCGAGCGCCAACTCGGCCTTGGTCAGGTGGTCGCGGCCGTGCGCGTCGGTCAGGAAGGCCTCGGTGCGGTCGCTGGTCCACTTCACCGGACGTCCAACCTTTTTGGAGGCCCACAGCGCGACCATTTCCTCAGGATAGATGAAGATCTTCGAGCCGAAGCCACCGCCGACATCGGGCGCGATGACCCTCAGCTTGTGCTCCTGCGCGATGTTGTAAAACGCCGACAGCACGAGGCGGGCGACATGCGGATTCTGCGAGGTCGTGTAGAGCGTGAAATGCTCCTCCGCCGCATCGTAATCGGCGATTGCCGCGCGGGGCTCCATCGGGTTGGGAACCAGCCGGTTATTGGTGATGTCGAGCCCGACAACATGCGCCGCCGACTTGAACGCCGCATCGGTCGCGGCTTCATCGCCGATGGTCCAGTCATAGATCACGTTGCCCGGCGCTTCCGGATGCAGCTGCGGCGCGCCCGGTGCGATGGCGGCCTTGATATCGGCGGCGGCGGGAAGCTCCTCGTATTCGACGGTGACTGCTTCGGCGCCGTCGCGCGCCTGATTGCGGGTCTCGGCGATCACGACCGCAACCGCCTGTCCGACGAAGCGCACGGTATCCGGCGCCATCGCCGGCCACGCGCCCATCTTCATCGGCGTACCGTCCTTGGAATGAATCATCCAGCCACAGATCAGGTTGCCGATCTTGTCCTCGACCAACTCCTTGCCGGTGAGCACGGCAACCACGCCCGGCAGCTTCATGGCTTCGGCGGTGTCGATGCCCTTGACCTTCGCATGGGCGTGCGGACTGCGGACGAACGCGGCATAGGTCATGCCGTGCAGGCGGATATCGTCGACGTAGCGGCCCTTGCCGGTGATGAATCTTTTGTCTTCCTTGCGCAACACCCGTGCGCCAATGCCTTCAACGCCCATGTCTCAGTCTCCCTACCGGAGTTTTGCTGTCCGCCATTCCCATCGGAATTCGGCGGTCTTGACCGCGGGCGCCGGCCCGCAGCCTGCTATTCCGCGGCCTGCGCGACCTTCATGCGGCCGGCGGCGTCGAGCACCGCCTTGACGATGTTGTGATAGCCGGTGCAGCGGCAGATGTTGCCTTCCAGCTCTTGGCGCAGGGTGGCCTCGGTGAGGCCGCTGCCATGACGCTTCACGATGTCGATTGCCGACATGATCATGCCGGGGGTGCAGTAGCCGCACTGCAGCCCGTGATTGTCGCGGAAGGCCGCCTGCATCGGGTGCAATTCGTCGCCCTTGGCGATGCCTTCGATGGTGGTGACACTGGCGCCGTTGGCCTGTCCGGCCAGTACCGTGCAGGATTTCACCGCGCAGCCGTCAATATGGACGACGCAGGCGCCGCACTGGCTGGTATCGCAGCCGATATGGGTGCCGGTCAGCCCGAGATGGTCCCGCAGCACATGAACCAGCAGCGTCCGGTCCTCGACATCGGCCGACACCGCCTTGCCGTTTACTGTCAGTTTGACTGTAGACACGCGTGGTACCTCCCGATGGATTTTAGTTAGTCCAATTAGAGACAGAGGGCCCCGACTTTGCAACTAGGATTTTCGTCGCCAAGGGACTTGCCGGCACGGGCCGCCATCCCCACCGCTGCGAACCATAGCGTTTTCGAGCGCAGCGGGTCCCGGTTGGCGTGAAGAAAACGCGTCAAGCGGTCGCCTGGACGACACCTTGACGGTGCGTGTCACAATCGTGACTAGGGACCTTTGGGCTTCCGGCCATCTTGCCGGTGGCCACGAACGCGGCCGGGCCAAAACCGCGCCCCGGGAGCAGTCGCGGTAAATTTACGGCCTTTTATCCATTTGGTTCTAGCTTCCGGCGGAGTCGGGAGCCCGTGCCCCCGATTTGGCTGTTTTGCGAAAGAAAAGCGGGGGAATGACGTGGGATTGAAGGGTATTTGGCCGCGATCGCTGTCCCCAAAGCTCCCGACCTTGCGATTTCGTGCGAAAATCATGCTGGGCTTTTCGGTCGTGCTCGCGATCTCGGCGGCCAGCATGGGCATCGCCTATGTCGGCTTTGAGCGTGTCTCCGCCGGCGTGTCGTCGTATCGCAACAGCGTGTCGGAAGCCGATCTGGCGCGCAACATCGACCGCGAGCTGATTTCATACCGCGGGCTGGCGCGCTACTTTGTGGTCACCGGCAAGGAAGATGACGGCAAGGCGGCGCTGGCCGCCGAAGCCAGCCTGAAAGATGCCATCGACCAGGCGATGAAAGGCACCACGAATTCGGCGCGGCTCGACCAGGTCGGCCGCCTCGGCAGGGAATTCCAGACCTTCACCCGGATTTTCGCCGATATCCTCAAGCTCAAGCGCGAGAGCGCGCTGTTGGTTGAGCGGCAGCTTACGCGCGGCGGCAGCATGCTGCGCTACAAGCTCGACGATCTCGCCAGCAATGCCGTCGATGCGGAACTGCCGGCGGTCGAACTCGGCGCCAAGCAAGTGCAGTCGCAATACCAGGCTGCCACCGCGATGGCCGACAATTTCGTCATCAGCTCCGACCCGGCGGCCGCCACCAGCACGCTGGCGCGGCTCTCCTTCGTTCAGAACTCGCTGCATGCGATATCCGCAACCGACGAAAAAATCCTGCAGACGATCAAGGAAGCCTTTGGGCTGCTGGCGGATTACCGGCAGGCCTTTAGCCAGCTGGTCGACAACGCCAAGTCGATCGACCAACTGACGACCGAGATGGGCAGTTCGGCGGACGCGATCATGCAGGGTTCGACCGCGATGAAAGCCGGCCTGCTTTCCGATCAGCAGCGGCTGGAAGCGGAGTCCAATGCGACCATTGGCGAGACCGAGCGCCTGATCGTGATGCTGGCGGGCGGCGGCTTCCTGCTCGGCGCCGTGCTGGCGTTGCTGCTGGGCAAGGGAATCTCGCGGCCGATGACCGCGATGTGCCGGGCCATGCGCGAACTCGCCGGCGGCAGGTTCGATGTCGTATTGCCCGGCCTTGGCCGCAAGGACGAACTCGGCGAGATGGCCGCCGCGGTGGAGGAATTCAAGGTCCAGGCCGTTGCCAAGGCCGAACGCGATGCCGCGGCGCAGGACGCCCACAACAAAGCGAGCAGCGCCGCGCGCCGCAGCGAACTGATCCGCTTTGCCGACGAATTCGAAGCCGCGGTGGGCGCCATCGTCTCCAATGTCTCGGCGTCGGCGGTTCAGCTCGAGTCCGCCGCCGGCACCCTGACCCGGACCGCGGACACCACCCAGAGCCTGTCCAACCAGGTCGCCGGCGCTTCGGAACAAGCTTCCCAGAACATGCAGTCGGTTGCCAGCGCCACCGAGGAGCTTTCAGCCTCGGTCGATGAAATCGGCAAGCGGGTGCGCGAATCCAACCGGATCGCGGAGGCCGCCGTGCTGCAGGCGGAGCAGACCGACGGCCGGATCGGCAAATTGTCGCGCGCCGCGCAGCAGATCGGCGACGTGGTCAAGCTGATCACGGCGATCGCCGAGCAGACCAATCTCCTGGCGCTGAACGCCACCATCGAGGCTGCTCGCGCCGGCGAGGCTGGCCGCGGCTTCGCAGTGGTCGCCTCCGAGGTCAAGTCGCTCGCCAGCCAGACCGCCAAGGCGACCGACGAAATATCGTCGCATATTTCCGGCATGCAGGGCGCAACGCAGGAATCGGTCGCCGCCATCAAGGAAATCGGCGGCACCATCGGCCAGATTTCGGAAATCGCCTCGTCGATCGCCAGCGCCGTCGAGCAGCAGGGCTCGGCCACCCAGGAGATCGCGCGCAGCGTCCAGAACGTCGCCCAAGGCACCCAGCAAGCGGCCGCCAACATCATGCAGGTCAATCGCGGCGCCACCGAAACCGGTTCTGCCTCGGAAGACGTGCTGAGTTCGGCGCGGTCGCTCTCGAGCGAAAGCAAGCGCCTGCGCGCCGAACTCGACCGCTTCATGGCAAACATCCGCGCGGCCTGATTTCGCCGTCACGGGCGATACAGCCGGGCTGCGACACTGCCTCCGTCATTTCGGGATGCACCGCTTGGCGCAGGCCCGGAATCCATTTGGCCGCAATGACGGCGGCGCGATGGATTCCGGGTTCGCGCTGCGCGCGCCCCGGAATGACGAGGCGGGTGATTTGCCCGTCGGGCAAATCAGCGAAAAGCTGTCCAGCCCAGCTTGCAAAAATATATGGCTTCGCGTCTTGCCCAAATCACTCTTATAAGCCGGTCGTCCCGCGCTCACACAGAGGGGCGTATCATGATCGTCACGAACGTTGGCACGGGATGCGATGGACGCGGCAGTATCGCTGACGAACGATACCGACGCGGACGGCAAAGCCGTGTGGTCCTGGCGCCCCGACGCTGGCGTCAAGTTTGGTGGAGTTCATCCACCAGGCGACGGT
>Ga0182024_10007564_pt1 | contig 23375 bp, 19 predicted proteins | sample P32metaG_FD_120480 | JGI IMG/M metagenome (GOLD analysis project Ga0182024, IMG submission 120480) | Permafrost microbial communities from Stordalen Mire, Sweden - P3-2 metaG (Illumina Assembly) | ecosystem: Environmental > Terrestrial > Soil > Wetlands > Permafrost | place: Sweden: Stordalen... | reverse complement strand
GTCATCATGATGTTGCGGATGATCTCGGCAGTGGGTGGAACCGCTATGCCGAGTGCGCTCTCCACGGCGCGAACACTGGTGAGCGCATGCACGGTGGTGCAGACGCCGCAGACGCGCTCGGTGATGGCCCAGGCATCGCGCGGATCGCGGCCGATGAGGATCTTTTCCAGGCCGCGCACCATGGTGCCAGCGCTGAATGCGTCGGTGATGACGCCATTCTCTACCACTGCCTCGATACGCAGATGGCCTTCAATGCGAGTTACGGGATCGACGACGACGCGTGCCATGGGTTACGACTCCTTTTGGTCTTCAGCGTGCACTTCCGCGATCACGCTGCGCTTGCGTATGTTGGTCACTACCGCGTGGGTCGCGACTCCTGCCAGCGTGACGAGGCCGACCGCTGTGCCAACCGTGTCCGCAGTGCTCTCGACACCGAAGCCGGGGAATGAGGGCAGATGCTGATACAACGGGCCGTTGTCCCAGAAGCCCTCTTCGCTGCAACCGATGCATCCGTGGCCGGACTGAATGGGATAGCTCGTGCCCTCGTTCCACTTCACGACCGAGCAAGCGTTGTAGGTGACTGGGCCTTTGCAGCCCATCTTGTATAGGCAATAGCCCTTGCGCGCGTTCTCGTCGTCCCATGCTTCGACGAATAGGCCGGCGTCGTAATTCGCGCGGCGGTAGCAGGTGTCGTGCACGCGACGCCCGTAGAACTCCTTGGGACGGCCGAGGTTGTCCAGCGCCGGAACCTGGCCAAGCACCAGCAGGTGAGTCACCACGCCCATCATTACATCGGCGATCGGCGGGCATCCGGGGACGTTGATCACGGGCTTGTCGATGAGCTTGTGGATCGGCGTTGCGCCGGTCGGGTTCGGCTTGGCTGCCTGCACGCATCCGTTGGAGGCGCAGCTTCCCCATGCGACGACCGCAGCGGCATCCTTGGCCACGGTCTGCAGGATCGATTCAGCGGTCTTGCCTCCAATCATGCAGTAAACGCCGTCGGCGCCGGTCGGCACCGCGCCCTCGACCAGCACGATGTACTTGCCCTTGTGGTCGCGCATGGTGTCGGTGAGGCATTTTTCCGCCTGGAACCCGGCCGCTGCCTGGAGCGTCTCGGTGTAGTTCAGCGAAAGCACGTCCAGCAGCACGTCGAGGACGACGGGGTGCGAAGCTCTCAGAAACGACTCACTGCAGCAGGTACACTCCTGGAAGTGTAGCCATACTACGGCGGGCTTTTCCTCCTTTTCGAAGACTGCGGCAACCTGGGCGACGCCGCTGCGGCCCAGCCCGGCTACGGTTGCGGCTGCGGCGCAGAACTGTAGAAAGTCCCTGCGGCTGTAGCCCTTCTGCTCCATCGATTGCCAAATAGATTGACCCATGCCGACCTCGCTCGTCCGTGCAGGCGTCGGTGAGTGCTGCGGGCCGCAAATATGGCGGGAATGCCAGCCGCGCAATTCACCTGTGAATTGAAGTGAAGTTACGCCGCTCGAAGAACGGCGCGATGTGTCCGCCGTCACAGTTGAAGGGTGCAATAACACACACCGGATGTTTGGCCTGATCGGCTGGGTCTATTGGATGAAAGTTATCACGCAGCCGGGCAACCATCGCTCGACTTTCTCCGGGCTCCCGGTTGTGCCGCGAGCGCGAGGAGGCGTTCGTCTGATCCCCTCACGGCTGCCAGTTGCATGCCGCCTGCGGCGCACGGGATGGTGACAACCGGCACTCCGGCAAGGCTGAACGGGGTGGTGTAGCGCAGGATGCGGGCGCGTGTCTGGCTGTGATCGGCCCCGGTGTCGAGACGAGCAAGCGGCGCGGTGGGAAGCAGCATCAACTCATGCTCAGCGAGAAGCGCGTCCATGCGTGCCCGGAACGACCGGTGACGCTGGCGCAGGAGTGCGATCTCTTCGGGTCCAATGCCTGCGCCCCACTCCAGCCGCTGGCGGATGGACGGCTCAATCCGGTCGAAGCGGCCGGCGTGAATGCGTGCGGATTCGAAAGCCTGGATGGGGGCAAAGATCTCGTAGGAGTCGGCCCACCAAGACGTGTCGATCCGGCTGGCGCGCAGGCCGAGGGACTCGAGTTCGCGGACCGTGGCTAGTAGGCAGGCGGCGACGCTCTGGTCGCAGTCGTAGAGGAACGCGTCGTCTACGACCGCGAAGCGGGTGTAGAGGGCCGTTGGGACGCGGGCGTTCGGCGCGAAGAGGCTGGCGAGCAGCGGTGCGTCTTCCAGGTTGCGGAAGAGGACGCCCATGGTGTCGAACGATTCTGCGAGGTGAGCGCCGCCGCGCCAGTCGCCGCGATCGACCGAAGCGCGGTAGCCAGCCAGCCCGCACAGTGCTGCCGGCGCGCGGACGGAGCCGCCTGTGTCGGTGCCGATGGCGAAGACCGCCGACCCTTCCTGGACGCTTGCCGCCGCGCCGGAAGAGGAGCCGCCAGTGAGGGCGGTCGGATCACGTGGCTGAAGGCAGTCTCCGTAGTCGCAGTTCTCACCCGTGATCCCGTATGCCAGCGAATGGAGGTGGGTCTTCCCGGTGATAACCGCTCCGGCGGCTCGCAGACGTTCCACCAGCCAGGAGTTGCGGGAGGCGGTTCCATTCACATCGCGGTAAAGGTGCGTTCCACAGCTTGTAGGCGAACCGGCGAGGTCGAAGCAATCCTTGACCGAGACGGGCAGCCCCCACAGCGGTCCGCGGCCATCGCCGAATTCGCCGCCCGTGCTGTGCGGCACCGCCTCAGATCGGGCCGCCTCTGCGAGGGTCCATGCAGCGTCCTGCCAGAGATAGGTGTTGTGGCCCAGATTCTGGTTGGATCGCGCGAGAGCCTGTTTGGCGAGCGAGGTTGGCGACTCGACGCCATCTGCCAGTGCCGCGCGCAGACCTCGAATAGTCCAAGGCGTTTCGGTCATATGAAGATTGTAGGCAGAGATTGCCGGCGCGTGCGTAAGAGAGCCCGGCCCGGCACGTTTGTCTGTCGCGCCGACGCTGGACATCATGCTGCCGGCGAGGTAGAGGATGGGGCCGACGCGCTTGGCGGAGAGGTAATTGCATAGGGGGCGGGGAGCGGCGGCAGGGCGAGGCCCAGGGACCGGTGGGGGCAGAGTGGTTTCTGATGTGGAGGTCGCATGTGTGGGAGAGGCGGGAAGAGGCGTTTCGGATGTTTGCGGTGGCGGGGCTGGTGCTGTTAATTGTGCTGCAACCGGATATGGAAGGGCAGCCGCGAGGGGCGGGGACCCGGCGGCGGTGTTGCGTCAAAAGGGGTCGATGACCCGTTTGGGGGATGCGCGGACGCACAAGTTGATTGACAATGGGGCATTGCGTTTCGTAGATTCGTGGCGAGGGCGGTTATGAACAAAAAGATTCAGGTTCTTCTGTGGTCCGCGGCAATTCTGCTGGTCGCGATTCCGCTCCATGCGCAGACCGGCTGTACCGATTCCCCTGAGAATCCTACTGCGGTTCTAGCGCTGGTGGGTTCGGCGGGGGCGTTGTTCTCCACGGTTCGTGCGCGGATGAAGGCTCGCCGGAAGACCTCTGGCCGCTAGGTTTGGCGCCTGCGTATTGCGGGCGGACCGATGCGCGTCTCTGCGTTTTTCAGGGCTCATCCTTCACGCCGACGGCGCGAGCTTTCGCGACTGTTCTTGCTCGTTAACACTGTTTGCGGCGGTGCGCTGTTTGCGGGCTCGGCGAGTCTAGCAGGCTTGCGGGTGGCACTTGCCTCTGTCAGACTTGATAATCTGAACTGTTTTCGCGTTTTCCCCTATCGGACTCTTCCATGCGTATTCCGTTTCGTATGTTTCTCGCCCCGGTGACTGCCTCGATCTTGATGGCGGGTCTGTTGATGCTGGGGATTTCGGGCTGCGGCAGCACGAGTGATGTGGTCTCGACTATGCAAGGGCTGGGGAACAGCTATTCGGGGCCGGGCTTTGCGGCCAGGGCGATGGCTGGCAAGTTGCCGCTGATCGGAGCTTCGGTGCAGTTGTACGCGGCGGGGGCGAGCGGGAATGGATCGAGCGGCAACGCGCTGCTGGCGAGCGCGCTGACGACGGACGCGAATGGGACGTTCACGGTGCCGGCTGGGTATATGTGTCCGGCTGCGTCGTCGGAGGTTTATGTGGTGGCGCGCGGAGGCAAGGCGGGGGCGGCTACGTCGGCGAATAGCGCGATTGTGCTGCTAACGGCGCTGGGGACCTGCAACCAGGTAGCGGCGTCGGTAGTTGTGAATGAGGTGACGACCGTCGCTGCGACGTATGCGCTGTCGCAGTTCCTTTCGGCAGGAGGGAACGTGGGGGCGAGTTCGACCAATTCGGTTGGTCTGCAGAATGCTGTGGCGATGGCTTTGGCGCTGGCGGACATTACCGTGGGGAGCAGCCCGGGGGCGACGTTTGCGGCGAATGGGAGTTCTCCGGCGTCGCGGATCAATTCGGTTGCGAACATGTTGAATGTGTGTGCCGTTTCGTCCAACGGCAACGCGTGCGGCACGCTGTTTGCCGCGACCACTCCGGCCGGCGGTACCATGCCATCGAATACCCTGGATGCGGCTCTGAACCTGGTTCGGAATCCGGCGGCGAACGTGGCAAGCCTGTATGCGTTTTCGGCGGGGAGTTCTGCGTTTGCGCCGGTGGTGATACCGGTACCGCCTCTCCTGGTGCCGTCTGACTGGACGTTGTTTGTGAACTACACGGGGGGCGGGATGAACTCGCCTTCGGGGCTGGGCATCGACAGTGCCGGCAATGTGTGGGTGGCGAATTACTTTGATGTGGCGTCGCTGTTTTCGCCGCTGGGCAAGCCGCTGTTTGCGCAAGGAATCATGGGTTTCGGACTGAGCGCTTCGTATGGGCTGGCAGTGGATGCGAACAACAATGCGTGGATTCCGAATGAGCCGAACACAGGAGTGCCGGGCAATAGCGTCACCGTGCTGACCTCGGCGGGGCAGTCGGTTTCGGGAAGCGGAGGGTTTACGGCCGGCGGGCTCGACTATCCTACGTCGGTAGCGATCGATACAGACACCACAGTGTGGGTGGTCGACTACGGGAACTCGCACCTGACGCATCTTTCGAGTTCGGGGCAGGCGCTGTCGGGCGCGTCGGGATACACGTCGCCGCTATTTACGTTCCCGGTTGCGGCAGCGGTCGACGGGAGCCACAATGTCTGGGTGACGAACCAGAGTGGCGCGGCGGTGACCAAGGTTTCACCGGACGGAACGCAGTTCACTAACTACGCATGCTGCGACGGGCCATCGACCCTGGCGTTCGATAAACTGGGGAATGCGTGGGTGGCGAATTACTACGGGAACAGCATCAGCGAGATATCGAGTTCGGGCGTGATTGTGGCGAATGGCACGTATATGGGCGGAGGGATCGACCATCCGCAGGGAGTTGCGATCGACGGCGTGGGCAATGTGTGGATAGCGAACTTCCGCGCCGGGGCAATCAGCGAACTGGCGGGTGCGAATGCTCCAATCCCGGGCGCGACGCTGTCCCCTACCGGCGGATTGGGGGCCGACGCCAGCCTGCTTGAGGCGTATGCGATCGCAGCGGATGCGAGCGGGAACCTGTGGATCAGCAGTTTTGGCAGCAATGTGCTGACACAGTTTGTGGGGCTGGCTTCGCCAGTGAAGACGCCTCTGATTGGACTTCCGGCGGCGCCGTGATCTATCGGGCGGTACTGCAGGTTTTTGCAGGAAATAAGGGCTCAAGGGGACAACTCGGGGAGGATCGGTTTCCCTGTGCAGCGCTTGGTTTGCTGATATTGACTGCAAAGACGCAATCGGAGAATTTGACTAAGCACGTACACTCTGACGGAACCGTGGTAGTTCTATGATTCGTTCTGCCGCGCATGGGCGCCTTACCCTCTTGTTTTCCGCCAAAGGACGTACACGCGTCAAGTCTTGTGTTTCGCAAACCCATGCCGGTGGCGCGCGGTCGGAACTGCGCAGCCCAGTGGATGCTGCTGGCGGCGGCGGTTGGCCTGCCCGGTGCTGCGCAGACGGTTCGACCTGAGTTCCGGACGGCGACGCTGCCGCTGAAGGAACCCGACGGAGTCCGTGACATTCTCCGGTTCGCCGACGATTTCGACGATTGGCAATAATCCTCTGAAAGGGAGCGCCGGTTGCTCGAGCGGCTCGACCTGCACGGAGTCCGCCGCCCAGGCTTACACGCAACCGGGCGCATTGGCTGGGGGATTTACACGCTTACGGGCAGCCATCTGAGCACGAACGAAAACTACATGACTGGCTCGGGGACCACGGCTCTTACCGTGAATGCACAGACACCTACTGTGTCTGTTAGCGCGGTGAGTATCGGTCTGGGGAACGCGACGGCCATCCTGTCCGCAAACGTCGCTTATACAGGCGCCGGCGTGGCACCGAGCGGCGGGATTGCATTCAAGATCGATTCGGGCACGACAGTTATAGCAACCTGCGTCGGGTCATCGAGTCCGGTGATGTGCACGTACAGCAGCTATCCGACATCGACACTGGCGCTGGAGCCGCATACCATTACGGCGACGACGATTGGCGATGGAAACTACGCAGCGGCGACGGCTACGAATACGCTGACGGTGCTGCCTCCACCGACCATAGTCTTCACTGTGCTGAATCATCACACGCAGGACGCGGCGTTCAGTGTTTCGGCAACCTCGAACTCTTCTGGGGCGGTCATTTATTCGGTGGTGAGTGGGCCGGCGACGATTCTGGGGAGCACGGCGACGCTGGCGGGTGTCGCTGGAACCGTAACGCTGCAGGCATCGCAGGCGGCGAGTGGAGGCTTTGCGGCGGGCTCGCAGAACACAAGGTTCCTGAACGGGAGCCCCGATTACGGGAACCAGCGGCTCACCGGCGGAGGCGTTGGAACGATTGCGAGTCCGCTTGGATTGGCGTTCGATGCTTCGGGAAATATTTGGGTGACGAGCAGCAATGGAGTCAGTGAGTTTTCGCGTCAGGGAGTTGCGGTCAACTCGACGCCGTTCCCCGAGCGAAAAGCCGGATGATTACTGGACGAAGTTGGGCTACGACTGGTATGCAGGCCTCTAAGCCCGCAAGGCCAACTTGATTTGGCACAGATATTCTGTCGAGGAGAAACATGAGCGACCCTTTGAACTATGCGGCCACCACTCCGCCGATGCGGCGCTACTTTGAGAAGCCAGAGGAAGAGTTGACGGCGCGCGTCTCGGATGATCCGGTGCGTCTTTATCTCGAGACGACGAATCGCTGCAATTTGCTGTGCACCACGTGTCCGCGCACATATGAGCAACTGGAGCCGGAAGCGGACATGTCGTGGGAGCTGTTCACGAGCATCGTGAGCCAGTTCAGCGGCGTGAAGCGCGTCGTCCTGCACGGCGTGGGCGAGCCGATGCTGGTAAGGGACCTGCCCGAGCGCATTGCGTATCTCAAGCAGCGCGGCATCTACGTGCTCTTCAATACAAACGGGACGCTGTTGACCGAGGCGAATGGCGAGCGGCTGCTCGACAGCGGGCTCGACGAGTTGCGCGTGTCGCTCGATGCGGCCGAGAGCAGTGTCTTCCAGATGGTGCGGGGCAAGGATATGTTCGACCGCATCGTGACCAACGTGACCAACTTTCGGCGGCGGCAGCGGGAGCGCGATGCCGAGTTGCCGCGAGTGTCGCTTTGGCTGACTGGCCTGCGCGAGACCATTGGGCAGTTGGAGGCATTCGTCCGCCTGGCGCACAAGATGGACGTGCCGGAGGTTTACCTGCAGCGGCTGGTCTTTTTCGACGACAATGCCGTCGGACTGGCGCGTGCCGAGAGCGCGCTATTCGAGAAGACAACGGAGGCGGAGGAAGAGACGATCCACCATACCGAGAAGATTGCTCAATCGCTGGGTGTCGCGTTCAATGCCCTGGGGGGCGACCGAGCCCGGTACCAGCATTAAGCAGCGGCGCCAGGATCGGCCGTGGTCGCTGTGCCGGCGGCCGTGGACGCTGATGTACTTTACGGCGACGGGCCGCGCACTGCCGTGTTGCATTGCTCCGTTCTCCATGCACGGGTATGACAGCTTTACCCTGGGCGACGCGACGCAGCAGTCGCTCCGTGACATCTGGAACGGCGAACGGTACGTTGACTTCCGAGCGGCCTTGATGGGTCCGCAGCCGCCCCGGGCCTGTGCCAACTGCGGTCTTCACTGGAGCCTCTAGAAAAGTACCGCCGGTAGCGGATGCTCGTACGAGGCAGGTTGCAGGAGGGTCGAATGGCGGTTGGAACGGCAGGGACGGAAGGTGCGTTACTTCGTAGCAACGGGACCGAGAATTACACGCTCCCTATGGTGTCGATGGTGTCGCTCTCCACTGCGCTGAGCGACATTCTTGTCCCACACTTCAAGGACCTCCTCCACCTGACCAGCACAGTCTTGCCATCGTGCTACTGTGCTACGCGTATCTTGTTTTCCTCGCGTTGAGCGGCTATCGCATCCGGCGGCCCGCGCTTTGCTTCCGTGCCGGACTTGTGTTCCGCCGGTCGAGATCCAGGTTCTTCCGGTGTTCTATACAAACCCGAGATTTGTGGTTGGGAAGCTGCCGATGTTGGGGAAGACGGCCGGCATCTGTGCTGCGGTCACGCCGAACCACGAGGCCAACGTTGCCGCGTACTGGACGCTCCCGGTTGAAGGCACCCATCGGCCGTTGCTTCCGGAATCGTCCGGGCCGGCGAGTGCCAGCGTCGGCCATGTTCCGTACATCTGGCCGCCCTTCACCGCGCCACCCATGACGATATGGTGCGATCCCCAGGCATGGTCGCTGCCGGTGTTCGAGTTTGGCTGGAAGGTTCGGCTGAAGTCGGACATGGTGAAGGTGGTCACGCTGTTCTGCACTCCCATCTCGACGGTTGCCGCATAGAACGCGGCCAGCGCGGGGCTGATCGCCGCCAGCAGCGCGTTCTGCAGAACAAGTTGGTCTGCGTGCGTGTCGAAGTTGCCGATCCCGCAGAAGAATATCTGCCGCGACACGCCCAGCGCCGTGCGAACCTGGATGATCTGCGCGATCTGCTGCAACTGGGAGGCGAGACCGTTGGCTGGGAATACGGTCTTCAACGGCGACACCGACTGCACGGCCGCGGAAAGCGTCTTCGCATACGAGTAGGCGTTGCTGGTAATGGAGTTGTCCGCCTGCACAAGCGTCAATCCCGAGTTGAAGCTGAGCAGCGCCTGCGCGGTCGCCAACTGCGCGCCGCATTCGGTTGTGCCTTCGGAGCACTGCGCTCCGCTGAGGTTTCCCGGGCTCACACTCACGGGGGTGCTGGCGCTGCCGTTGCAGAAGAGCGTGTCGCCGGCCACAGAGGTGACCATTGGCACCTGCGCGCCGGTGTTGTACGCGGCGTTCAGCTGATCCGCGATGCGTCCGGCCCATCCGGTCTGGGTTGCGCCGCTTTGCGCCGCGTTCTGCCACTCCAGTTGCTGGTCCGGATGCGAGAAGAGATTGGTCGGCAGATCTGTTCCTGCCTGGAACTGGGCCTTGGTGGTTGGCTCGATGAGTGTACCGACGTTGGCGACGAAGGCTGCATTCCCGTTATCGAAGAGCGTCTGAATATCCGGGAGATTCGGGTTGAGCGCGAAGTTCGGCATCGCGCTCAACTGCAACAATGCGCCTGCCCCTGTCTGTGGAATCGCCAGCGGTCCGCGAATCTTGACGTAGTTAGCATAGCCGGCTGTATCGAAAGGAATCAGCGTATTATTCGCGTCATTGCCCCCAAACAGAAAGACGCAAACCAGCGCCTTGTAGCCGGTCGTGCCCTGGGCCAGCGCGTTCAACGCACCGAAGGGCCGCAGGGCAGCCGCATTTCCCGCTGCTGCCAGCGATGCATACTTGATAAAAGTCCGACGATTGACGCTCATTCGCTCCCCCAAACCTTTCACTTACGAACGGCAGATCTTTAGTGCTCGATCTTGTAAAACGAACTCGTAATCACGAGGTAGGTTGCCACTCGCACCCGCTCGGGAATGTTCGTCAGGGTAGCCACGTGACTGACAATGTCTGACTGTCTGTGCGGGCATCTGCCCGTGCATGAAGATATTTGAGAGCGCGTTCACCAGATTGGTGCTGTCGGTTGTTGCATTGCCAGTCGCGGATGCCATTAATCCAAGGGAACTGGTCGCGCCCAGGTCCACGCTGAAATCGGTGACCCGGTTGTAAACCAGGTTGTCGGCGAGAGTCAGACGCAGAATCGCGGAAGCTGTGTTTTCGATGCCAAACTCGGGGGCGTTTGCGGTCGTGCCTGGAATAACGTAGTTGGGCGGGAAAAAGTTGAAGACGGCGCCCGAGGTGTAGGGCTTCTCGCCGAGCGCGTTGGTGAAGTTGCCCGGGGTGTAGTAATACTCCGCCCCGGTTCCTGCGCCCGCACCGGTAAACGTGAATCCGAGTCCGCGCATGACGTTGGTCATGTAGAGCAGAGGCTCACGCAGATGGCCACCATCAAAGCTCGGATTCGCATCGCCGGAACGAGCCTCTGTGTCCAGAAGAATCGCCTGGATGACGGCCTGCAGGTTCCCGCGCGTGCCCGTTCCGTCGTTGGCAAACACCGCCGCGACCCGTGACACATATGCCGGACTGGGATTGCTGGTCACCAGGTGCTGGATGAGTTGGCGGCAGACGAACGGGCCGACGTTCGTGTGGTTGAAGATGTTGGTCAGCGCACCGGTCAGATCCTGGACTGACGATTGTCCGGCGGGCAGCGTCGTTCCACTCAGCAGCACCTTGGCCGTCATGTCGTGCTGCGCGTCGTAGAACTGCATCGGATCGTCATAGTCCGCTGGGTCGTTTGGGTACCTGGTCAAGGCCGCCCCGCCTGGCTGACCATAGGTCCATCCTGTGTAGGCTCGCGCGAAGGCTTGTACCTGCGTCTCGGTGTAGACAGGAATTGGGTTGCCGCTGGAGTCAAGCTGCAGGGTACCGTCCTGGTTCAACATATCGATGCCCGTGGTAAACAATTGCATCAACTCGCGGGCATAGTTCTCGTTCGCGATCTGCGGCACACCGTCGATCGTGCCGGGCTTCGCGCTGTTGAGCATGTTCAGGTACGCGCCCATCCCCGGTGACAGCGCCACGTCGTGCATGATGGTGTAGAAGTTCCCGAACGCATCGTTGGCGAGCATGTTCTGATAGGTCGTCACGGACCGCGCATTCACAGAGTTCGTCGAGATGACGAACATCTCGCTGAGCGCCATCGCAACTCTCTGTCGCAATTGATCCGGACCGGTCAGCGCCACCTGCCACCACTCTGCCTGCTGGCACGGAATAGTGTTGGTGGCGCAAAGTGTGGGCGGAGGCGTGGAAATGTCCGGCTCAACCGTGGTCGGCGTGGAGAACTGCGCGTTCAGATAGGCCGGAAGCCCCTCCGTCTGCACGGTCTGAATGTCCGCCAGTGTGGGCCCGAATGTCGCCTGATCGAGCAGGCGCGCCGCCGATTGCAGAGATGTCTGCACCTGCGCGTTGGTCACCGCGGAGGTAGTGCCGCCAGGGTCGGGATTGACCACTTCGATGGCTATGGTCGTTGCTCCACTGCCTACCGGGACAGTTGCCTGCAATACGGTCTGAGATATGACTGTCGTCGTCACCGAAGCACCTGCCGCCTGCACCTGCGATCCTGTGATGAATCCTGTGCCGGTTACGGTGAGGAGTCCGGTAGTCGCTCCATAGTTCTGCGAGACGACCGCGCTGGTCACCGTCGGGAGCGGATTCCATACCGTTTCATTTGCACTTCCGGCTAGGCTGGGTGCTACCACGCTGACGGCGGTTATGATCACCGGATTTGTCGTGGGAATGGTGGCCGGCGGCGTGTATAGACCGCTCGTCGAGATGGTTCCGACTGAGACAGATCCGCCGGTAACGCCGTCCACCTGCCAGGCGACCGCGGAATTCGACTCGTTGGTGACCGTGGCGGTGAACTGCGCCGTAGAACCCAGTCTCACCTGACCTGCGCCGTTGACTGTTACCTGCGGCTGAGCATTTATTGGCGCGCTGACGCCAGAGCCGCATCCGGCGAGGTTCAACGCGCCGCTGAGCAGAGCCAGCGTCACTATCCCGCTGTCGAGACAAAAGCGGCCACGAGAGCTCCCCAGATCAATTCGACCAGTCATGCGGCCCCACTATCAGCTTTCGCCGATGAGCTTTGTTGAGACCCTCTGCTCTGGCTGAAACAGGGCCGTCCCCTCGTCAAACGTCGAGTGGCGAACTTAGTTGCGGAAAAAAGTTGCAAGCCTTGCGTCTTTTTTGCAAATAGTCCGTCTACCGGCTGAACAACCTACACCCGGAACTGAACAATAGGCAACTCTCCACTTTCAAGAGGGCGAGACCGGCGGCCCAAGTTCGCAATACGTGAAAGCGCCGGGCACGATGGCTCGGCGCTTCAGCGTTTTTCAAGCTATTTAGCTTCAGCGATGCTTGATGAATCCACCGGTTTGCAACTCCGAAACCGCTTGACGGAGTTCGTCCTGCGTGTTCATGACGATGGGACCATACCACGCTACCGGCTCCTCGATCGGCTTGCCGGATACGAGCAGGAAGCGGATACCCTCCGGGCCTGCCTGCACCGTGATCTCGTCTCCTTGATCGAACAGCACCAGGGAGTGATTCGCTGCGTCGTATAACGGTGTCGCATTCGGGTCGACTCCCGACTCCGTCAGCACCGCCTGTGGATTAGAGGCGTCGCGGAATGTTCCTGAGCCCGCGAAGACGTATGCGAACGCATTGCGCGTCGTCTCCACTTTTAGCCGCCTGCGCTTGCCCGGCGCGACCGAGATGTCGAGATACTGAGGATCGGCGGCAACACCTTCCACCGGGCCTTGCTTGCCCCAGAACTTCCCGCAGATGATGCGCACGCTGGTGCCATCGTCGTCGGTGATCTCCGGAATCTCGCTCGAAGGGATGTCCTGGTAGCGCGGGTCGGTCATCTTCAACGACGCGGGCAGGTTCGCCCACAACTGGAAGCCGTGCATGCGTCCCTGCGGATCGCCCTTAGGCATCTCCTGGTGCAGAATGCCGCTGCCTGCCGTCATCCACTGGACGTCGCCTGCCCCCATCTTGCCGCGGTTGCCCAGGCTGTCGCCGTGTTCCACCGTGCCAGCGAGTACGTATGTGATCGTCTCGATGCCGCGGTGCGGGTGCCACGGAAAGCCCTTCAGATAGTCTTCAGGATTATTGTTGCGGAAGTCGTCCAGGAGTAGAAACGGATCGAATTCCTTGGTCTTGCCAAACCCGAAGGCGCGTTCGAGCTTTACGCCCGCGCCCTCGAGTGTGGGCTTGGTTTGAATGATTTCCTTTACTGGTCGGAGTGACATACTCTTCCCCTTCTGCGCCGCTGCCCTCCACTGGCGCGTCGGCGCGCACCTACTTAAGCTGCTTTTACAAACTCCACTTCGAGCGTGATCGTGACCTCGTCGCCAATCATGACGCCACCAGCTTCGAGAGGAGCGCTCCAGGTCAACCCGAACTCCTTGCGGCTGATCTTCGTCGTCGCGGCTGCGCCGACGCGCAGGTTGCCCCATGGATCCTTGGTTTGCTCAGTGGGGCCTTCCACCTCGAAGACGACTGGCTTGGTCACGTCGCGGATCGTCAGGTTGCCCTCCACCGTGCCTTCGCCGGCGCCAGTTAGGGTCACTTTGGTCGACTTGAACGTCATCGTCGGGAACTTCTCTACGTCGAAGAAGTCCGCGCTCTTCAGATGCGCGTCACGCTGTGCATCGCGCGTCTCGACGGAAGCGACGTCGATCGAGGCTTCAACGCTGGAGTTCGTGAGATCGGACTCGTCCAGCGTCAGGACTCCCGAAACCTTGGGGAAGCTGCCTTTTACGTTAGAGATCATCAGGTGCCGGACCTTGAACTCCGCGTGAGAGTGGGTTGCGTCGATATTCCAGGTGCTGGTGCTCATAGTAGTTTTTCCTCGCTTGAGTTGAATTCTGTTGCATGACAATGTTTAGATGCGTGATCACAATATTCGTTGCAACAACTATATGACCATGAAAAATCAGCCTGCGTTTCCGCGGGCAACCTGCAACAACCCGGTCAAAGCCTTGAGGCGTTCCCGTCCAAGATGGCCTAACTGGGCCCGATGAGCCTCCCGGACAGGTTCATCCATTCGAGACAGCAATTGGATGCCGCCCGGCGTAATTCGAGCCATAACCATTCGCCGGTCTTTGCTCTGCCGGTGGCGCGAGATCAGATCGCGCTTTTCCAGGCGGTCGAGCAGGCGGGTGATGTCCGGATCGCGCGTGATCATTCGGCTGCCGATCTCGCCGCAGGGCAGGCCGTCCGGCGCGCCGCGCAAGATGCGCAGGACGTTGTACTGCGTGGAGGATAAGTCCTCTGTCTTCAGTACATCCGAAAGATTGCGCGAGAGCATATCCGTGGTCCGTAACAGTTCGAGGTAGGCCGCCTCTTCAGGGCAGGGAAGCGACCTCGTTTTGCTCGCGGAATGGGTCGGTGTCTTCATCCTTATGTAATATAGTCGTTCTAACGACTATTGTCAAGCCTGTATCCGTTGCGACGAAGTTATGCGGAATCTGTGCTAGGCCTCAGGCAGGCTCGAGTTCGACCTTCTGCGCCTCGCGATCCAGCTTGGCGATGCGGAAGCTGCGAACCTGGCCGACTGCGAGCGGCTCCGGCTGGCTTCCTGCTGTGGCAGCACCGCCCTTCCACCGGGCGCTCAGCATGGAGGTCAGCGCGGAGAGGTCCGGGCCAGACGCGCTCTTAGTCTGTTCCGCGGTAGCGGACGTGACAGCCAATGGGCAGATAGCGCGAATCCCTTCGCCCAGTTCGATGGTGGAGAAGTTCGCGGTCTGCTCGATCACGCGGCCGGAGACCACGTCACCGTCTTTGTGTTCGTCCAGATACTCGCCGAGGCTCGTAGGAACAAGCTGCTTCATGCTGAGCTGGATCTGGCGCTTCTCGGTATTCACGCCAAGCACCTGCGCTTTGACAATCTGACCGGGGTGCAGGACGTCCTGGGGATGATTGATCCGGCGGTCGGCGGTGATCTCGCTGACGTGCACCAGCCCTTCGACACCCTCCGCCAACTGCACGAACGCGCCGAACTTCATCAGGCGGGTCACCGGGCCTTCGATGGCAGAACCCGCGGGGTACTTTTGCGCCACGTCCTTCCACGGGTCGCCCAGCGCTTGCTTCAGCCCGAGAGAGATGCGACGCTCGCCAGGGCTCACGGACAACACCACCGCTTCGACCGTGTCGCCGGCCTTGAGGATGTCGCTGGGCATGTGCACCTTCTTGACCCACGACATCTCGGAGACGTGGATGAGACCTTCGATGCCCGGCTCCAGCTCTACGAATGCGCCGAAGTCCATCAGGCGCGTGACGCACCCTCGGATTCGCTGGCCCACCTTATATCTGTCTGCCGCGGTTTCCCACGGCTCGGGTTCAAGCTGCTTCAGCCCGAGCGAGATGCGTCTGCTCTCGGCGTCGACCTTGAGCACCTTCAGCCGCAGCTCCTGCCCAACCGACAGCACATCTTCCGGTGTAGCCACGCGGCTCCAAGCAATATCGCTGATGTGGAGCAGTCCGTCGATGCCACCGAGGTCGACGAACGCGCCGTACGCAGCGAGGCTGCGGACGGTACCGGTGACAACATCACCTTCCTTCATCTCGGAGTACCGGCCGGCCTCCAGGGTGCGAGCCTGCTCCTCGATAATCACGCGTCGGTCAACGACGACGTCCTCCTCGGTCGTGTCCAACTTGGTGATGCGGCAGGTGATCTCCTGGCCGACGAGCTTCTCCATCTCGGCGGCGTCACGAACTCCGCTGCGAGAGGCGGGCATAAAGGCGCGCACGCCGATGTCGACGGTAAGGCCGCCTTTCACCACTGCGGTCACGGTCCCCACGACGGCAGACTTCTGCGCGAAGGCTTCTTCGAGGGACGACCAGTCCGTAGGCAGAACGACCTTGTGGCGAGACAGTTCGTAGTAGCGCTCGGCATTGCGACCCTTCACCGAGACTGGGAACTTGTCACCAGAGCTGACTCCTTCGGCGTTGTTGTCGAACGCGCTGAGCGGCAGAACGCCCTCGGTCTTGTAGCCGATGTCCAGATAGACGAACTCGCCATCCTTGGAGATGACGGTTCCTTCCATCTGCTTCCCGCCGCCTTCGGTCGTATGGGAATGCGCGTGCTCAAACTCAGCGAGGAGATCGCCAAAGGATTCAGCAGGGGTTTCGGTTGGGTCTTCGACGATGGGGGCGGCTTCGGGAGTGGTTTCGTTGGGCATGTGGTTTCACCTACCATTTTGTCACGAGCCTGTCTGGGGCGGACCGAGCGCACCCTGGGGTGTCCGCCATGGTCTGGCGATAGGCTCGTGGTATCGCGTGCCACCTTTCGGCGATTTCCTGATTGGCGAAGCTGCATGCGAGCGGAGAACTCTATGCACCCAGCGGCTCCGCGTCGGGGAGCACAAATGCATTTGCCGCCTCGAAGGGCGGTGGCGTCGACGTCAACCTAAATCCGCATCACCATTCGTATGATTGAAGCCGGCTACCGATTAACGTTGCTGCTAAACGGCGCCAGGAAATCGTCTTCCACTTAGGCTCCAGAACGGCCGGGTTCGGTGACGTTCCCAGGGTGCGGAACGATCATCCGGGCGGTTAGCTCATAGAATGAGCAACTTAAGGCAGGATTCTGCATCCCATCTGGCAACGGTTCATATGCAAATGGAATTTTGCGGGGCACAAGAGTACAGTATTTTGACCGGGTCGCAGGGACTTCGAGCTTTTCCCCAAAGAATGCTGAGATCGTCCGATCCGGAATCAAACGTTGACTCAAATAAGACAAGTTCAAGACACAAGATTACGACCAGCGAGTAACTTGAAATAAACACAGCGCTCGATTGAGATTCCCAGGTGTTCGGCTACAAATTGATTAGGTCGTAGATGCGTGCTGCGCCGCCGATGCCGGTGGTAGCTGACGCAATTCTCAGGGCTTTGACGAGGTGTCAGCGATGCTATCTTCTCTTCGTCCGTGCATTCCCGTCATCAGAGCTACCGTTTGCCTGAGTATTCTCGCCTTGCTCATTTCAGGCGGCACGGTTCAGGCTGCTTCATCGCCCGTGGGTCCCGACACTGCGTCGCGTGGGGTCGCTGCACCCGCCCCTCACGCCGTGGACACGGTGGTGATTCCCGGACCCTTGCGATCCTTTCTACGCATGGCAGGAATCAGCCAACAGGTCTCGCCTGATGACGTGTTGCCGTTGCTCGCGCGCAACAGTTATTTGATTGGCTACGACATCAGCACGCAAACCGAGTTCTTGCGACTGCTGAACCGCTATCTTCACCAGGCAAGGGAACTCCAGTTTCTGGCGGGACCGAACGGCGCCATTCATATCGCCAACTGCGACGACGCGGCCACTCTGCTGAGAGTGCTCGGATACAGACTGCGCGAAGAGTGCGGCAAGCCGGGCCTCACTCTGGAGACGACAAACGCGACCAGGGCTTTTTTGACGATCGACTCCGGCTTCCCTCTTACCGATCTCGAGGAAGCCCTTCAGAAAGGCGTTCCCTTCGACTATCCATATCCCCTCACCTCGGTTCCGGTTCTCTTCCATGAATCCGATTGGATGAATCTGAGCGTGGACCGCCGCGGAGCCTACGGCACGGTTGTGGATGTCCTGACCAACGACCCCCAGATAGCGCGGTTTTACTGGGCTTTGTCCAAAGAGGACTCTGAGACAAGCGCCTCATTGGAACGGATTTCAGGACTGAGGAAGCTGCTTCCCTTTGCCGCGACATTGGATTTTTATGGAAGCCAGATATGTATCCGCAACGGCCACGTCATTGTGCCCGGCGGTGCAAAGGCGCAGGCCGCCTGGAAAGATCTTGTCGATGCGAATCCGGACTCCGCTGGAGAGTTCGTCAATCACCTGCTTTCGAAGGACAACGGCTGGCTGGCCGCTTACTATGATGCTGTTTCGCGCAGCGGGCGAGCGCAACAGAACTACCTCACTGAGTCCCCGCGCCTGAAAACGCTGTACGACGCCTTTCTATCGCCGGGCGCCAATTCGCCAGCGGCGGTTGGAGTCTTTCCCAAGGCGCCCGACTTGGTCGTGATGTTTACGCGTCTGGAAGAGAACCCGTCCGGCGAGATGAACGTCCCCGGGGGGCTCGACGTCTGGAAGCAGATTCTGCACGAGAAAGCGGATTCCAAGTGGACGCGCGAATGGGCGACGCGCGCCCGCAGTTGGAGTCGGCCGGAGCAGTTACTTCAGGCGTTGGCCGCGAATTCTCGGACCGAAACCGACTGTGGGCCGCTCCAGATCTACCTGATGCTAAGCGAATTGGATCGCGTGCGGTCTCCGCAAACCCGCTTGTCCGCCACGACTGTCCGGCTGCTGGCCAACCGGTTCTCCGCGCTCAGCAGCTGGTACCTGGTCTTTACCGAGTTTCCGACTCTGAGCGACGAGTCCATCTCCCGTTTTGTGACCATAGCGGACACAGTTGACAAGATGTCTGACCAGGCGCTGCGCGGAAACGCGATGGGAGATTTTCAGTCAAACGTTGGTCTCTGGCAGATCCTCGCCCGGCAAAAAGAGATTGCAACCTCGCAGCTCGATTCCTCCTGGCAGAGCATGATTGAGCCATTCGCCAAGGTTTCTTCGCCTACGCAACTCTTCGATGCGGCGCGCGTTTCGCTCGGTGCGGTGACCACTGCGGCAAGCGGAAAGGCAGTTGTCTCTCAGGATGAGATCGTTGACTTGCTGGCCGGGCCTCAACAGGAGAGCCTGGACGGCCAGCAGGTCCACTCCGAGCTGGCCGGGAGGATCCGCGCTGTCCTCTACGACCAGCGCCTGGTATCCCTGAATACGCTCTTCGCCCTCAGCGACGGACTCAATCAGATGGCGGAGGGACATCCACCAAGCGAACATCTGCTCGCCCTGGCGGAGGAACTCCGCGACTTTGAGCTGCCTCGCCAGATCTTCAGTAAGAGCGAGAAGGTTACCTGGGCGCCCAGAGACAACACGGGGCATCACGCGGAATTGCAGGCCAAGACGGACCTCACCAAGGTCATCGAGACGCCGTCTACGCCTGCGCAATTGGAGGCCGCGCGCGGAAAACTTTCGCCGCTTCTCAGGGACGCGCTGGTCGGGCTGAACTATGCGTACTACGAGCCTCCAAGCGCCCAGATACTGCATATCAATCCGCTGTTCGTCCGCTCGCACGACTTTCTTGGAATCACGGTGACCGGATCGGAACGGCTGTGGCAGACACCCATGTTGATGGGCACGGGCGTACCGGCCGGAGGCGGCGCCTACCTGATGGGCTCGTTGGCGGACCTGCCCTACTCCCTGGCGACGGCGGAACAGAACATGATCGCTCCGGAGAATGTGCAGGCCCTGATCTGGAAGGAACTGGTTCCCGAACTCCTGGCCGACGCAGTCGTCGCACGATGGTGGAATGTTACGCCGAACGAGCTTCACGCCGTCGCTCTCTATCAGCAGTTCGGTGAAGAGTTGATCGGCGCGTCGGCAAAGAACCCGGAGCTGCGGGCCGACGTGGTTGGCATTCTCTCTGACCGCCTGGAAGAACGTCGCCTGAGGCGGGTTGACCTGGCGTTGCAGCGGCCGGAAGATGCTGCCCCGTTGATCCATCAATTGATGCCGGCTGATACCTTCTACCTTGGCGTCGAGTATGAGAAAAGATTTCCTGCGCAGGCCGCATCCATGGGGAAGACAGGACGGCAATTGCAGGATCTCGGGCAACGCTACCCAGCAGAAGTCAATTGGGAACGGCTCTCAAGGGACTTCGGCGTCCCGCATCCAACGCTCGCTCGCACGTATGCCCGAGAGTTGCTGAATGTAAAACCGTTTCCATTCTATGGGGCGTACTCCAGCCGCCTTTTCGGCGAGCGTTGGGAGTCCGGAAATCTGTATTGGGCACGCCTGGCTGATGAGATGGGCTATTCGCCGGTGATGCTAAACCGGCTCGTGCCTGAGCTCACTCGCCACATGGTCGCAAAGATATTCGCCACCGACCTTGAGGATTGGCCGGCTGTGCTGCGCGCCATGCAGGAGACCGGCGAAGAGTTCAAGCAAGGCAAGATCGTCCTCGCACCAGTCGCGAATGCCACTGCGTCGTTGGCGCCGGCACCGTCGGGCAAACAGAGCAGCGCACAATAGGAGGATTATGACAAAGAGAATATTTCTATTCGTTTGCTTGCTGTTGGTTCCGCTTTCGCCGGGCGGTGGAAGAGCTTCGGCCCAGGATGAAGGCACGCCGCTGCAGGTCAACGTCGTGCTGGTGCAATTGAGCGTCGCTGTTACGGATGCCAAGGGAAGTTATGTAAGCGGCCTTCGCCCGGAAGACTTTGTCATCACCGAGGACAATATCGAGGAGAAGACGGCGACCTTCGAGGAAGGGAACGAGCTTTCCTATCCGCGCGGCAAGAGCGCCGCATCCGATGATAGCCTCTTCGCAGGTAAGGCGGCGGAACCCGCGGCGGATACACCAGTGGCGCGCGCCGCCGGAGCAAATGTCTTCATCCTCTTCGACACCAGCAACTATATGTACACGGGATTTGTATTCGCCCAGGATGCGATTGCCGATTTCGTCCGCTCTCTCGAGGGCGTTAATAAAGTCGCGCTCTATTCCTATAGCCGAAATTTGTCGCGCGTCACCGGCCTCACGCCCGATCGTTCGCAAGTCCTCCGCGGCGTGCGCACCACGGTTGCCGGAGACGATGCAGCGCTGTACAACAGTCTGCTGCTGACCGTGAAGGATGCCGCCCCGCTGATGGGCCGCAAGGCAATCGTGGTCTTTTCCAACGGCCCGGACAATGCGAGCGTGGTGCCGCCGGAGGATGTGGCGGAGCTGGCTCAATCCACCGGCACCATCATCTACATGATCAGCACGCGGCAAGCGCAGGACGAGCCCATCTCCACGGCCGTCTTCGGGCGGATGAGCAAAGCGACCGGTGGCAAGGCCTACTTCGCCAGGAACTGGAAGGATGAACAGGAGGCGTTCGCTTCTATCCGCGACGATCTGGCGCATCTGTATGCACTCAGCTACTATCCTCAACCGAATCCGAACCATGGCTGGCGCAACATCCAGGTAAAGCTCGTAGGCAAGGACATGCAGCACTTCCACATTCGTACTCGCACGGGATACCGCCTACTGCAGACCCAGGCCGTCGCGCGCGACGTTTCGTCAGCCGAACCCGGCCCTGTGGCGAAGTGAGCCTTCGAGCTTCATCATCGCACCGTCACTGTTAATTCTTTTGCAGTGACGGCGAATGACTGGAGACTGAGGATAACTCCGAGGTCGGGATTGTAGTAATCCGTCAATGTCGACGGCGCAGCCTTCGCACGGATCGCGTACCGCGGCGTAAACCGGAAGCTGAACTGCGACCCTGCTGCTCCCGGCGACCAGAGGTAGAAGACGATGCGGTCGGGCTGCAACTCATAGCGCGAGATGGTCCAGCTATCGAGCAGCCGCGCCAGGGAGTTGCGATCAACCTCAGCGCCGGGCGGCAGGCCCACTTCAGCAAGCAAAATTGGAAGGTCCGCGTCTTCGACGAGTCTTTCATCTGATCGATCGCCAGAGAAAGCAGAGCCTGCAGCACGCGCACGGTGGCCTGTCCGCTGTACCAGACGCCGTAGTAGTCCTGGTTGCGCACCAGGAAGAAGAGCGCCTCGTTGATGAGCCCGGACTCCGCAGCCGAAGGCTCACCTTGTTCCAGCGCACTGAGAACCAGTGCGGTCGTCTCCAACTCGCCCGCGCGTCCCCATCCATAGAAAGGGGAGGAACTAACCGGCGTCCAGTGCGCGCCGTCTCTACCGCGGACCGCCGTCGAAGCCAACTCGGCTCGCAGGCGAGTCGCGACCGAGACGCTACCCGGCGTCACTTCGGCAAGCCGCAGACGCAACGAGTTGGCATACGTGCATGCACCGCCGCAGCCGAGGTTGCAGCCCAGGCACTGGCACGCGCGACAGCACGATTCGCGCGATCGCGAATGTCTCTCGAAACCCCTTTCTCAACCACATCGCTGGAGAGCGCCTGCGCCAGCACCTCGGCTATATAAAGATTGATGCCGGCATCGGTGGCGCCGTGAATTGGCTTCCAGCTCCCGTAGGTCTGTTCTTTGGCCACCAGCCAATTGATGGCGCCGCTGATCCGGCTCTCGTCCACCGAAATATATGGCGTCGCCTCACCGAGGAATTCGATGGCATAGGCGGTGAGAGCCGGATCGGGATCGTGGTCCCTTCCGCCCCAGTAAGTCAGTCCGCCGCTCGCATCAAAGTAATCCGCAAGCCGGTCATAGCCCAGTTGCAGATACGTCTGCGCCTCAACCGCAATCGTAGCGTTCCCGCTCTTGCTCGCCTTGAGCAACTCCAGATAGAGCAGGCTTGGGTAGGCCGACGAGATCGTCTGCTCTCCACAACCGTACGGGCGCTGCAGCACGGCCTTCATCGCATGCAAAACATGCGCGCCAAGATTCGGATACAACCGCAACTCCGCATGGATTGATTCTGGAATCGCATCTGCTGGCAGATCGAGGGTGATCGTCGTCGCTCCCTGAGTCAACAGGGCCGTCTCAGCAATCGAGCGAGGCTCGCCGTCAGGATGAACACGCACGGTCTTCTCCACGGCGTCGCCTTCGTCCACGCCGGCAGTAGTTGCGCAGATTCACCGGCAGCGAAATCTCATCGCCAACGGTCAGCACCTGCGGCACATCCAGATCGACAAAGAACGGCTGAAACGTCCTGAACGTCTCATCGATCGCACCCACGCGGCCATCGATAGTGGAGGCCAGCGCATGCAGCGTCCACGTTGTCAGGCTGTCGGGCAAAGTGACGTGAAGTTTTGCGCGGCCGTTCAAGCCGGTCTCGAGCGACGGTGCCCAGTAAGCTGTCTCTTCGAAGATGCGCCGCAGGCGCGGTGTAAAGGCTGGCTCGGAGATCACCGCCTTTCCACCCTTGGCTGTCCCCACGAAGCCGGTCGCGACCACACTCACCGATGCCGAAACTGTATCCAGCGTCACCGGGGGGGCACTGACCGTAACCATCTCACTCACTGCCCCGACCCTTAGTTCCACATCGACCGTAGTCAGAGCCACCGGAGACACATCAACCTCCGTGACCACAAAGCTCATGAATCCCGGCGCGGCGACTTCCACGGTATAAAGCCCCGCTTCGAGATTCGGAACCACATAAATCCCATTTGTCAGAGACTTCGCCGTAGCCACAGTGCCACCGGCTCCAGTCCTGATCGTGATGGTGGCTCCTGGAATGACCGCGCCAGTCTGGTCCACAATCGTGCCACCGATCGCGCCGGTATTGCCCTTGAACGTTCCGCCATCGACGGCCTCAGGCGTCGCATCGCGACCGCTCTGTTGCGTAATCGGATGCAGGTATTGTGCCACAGTCTCCAGCGCCGCCGGATCGT
>Ga0182024_10007562_pt1 | contig 23384 bp, 22 predicted proteins | sample P32metaG_FD_120480 | JGI IMG/M metagenome (GOLD analysis project Ga0182024, IMG submission 120480) | Permafrost microbial communities from Stordalen Mire, Sweden - P3-2 metaG (Illumina Assembly) | ecosystem: Environmental > Terrestrial > Soil > Wetlands > Permafrost | place: Sweden: Stordalen... | reverse complement strand
TGCACGCGGTGAAAAGTTTCTTCCGGGGCTCGTGAGCCGCGCTAGCGAGCTTTTTGTTTTAACGCCACGGGTTGTAGAATCCCAAAGAATGCATGGGTTGTGGGGGATGAATGGTTCGTAGTGGTTTGCTTGCAATTTGCTGTGTGCTGGGAGGAGTTTTGTCGCTGGTGGCCGTGACTACTGAATCGCAATCGCAATCTCAATCAAATGTTTCGCCGCAGGCGCGCGAACTGCATTTCCAGTCCATCGTCGTTGACACGCACGACGATACGACGCAGCGCTTGCTCGATCCGAAATTCGATTTCGGCGTGCGGCACACCGATGGCAGCGTGGACATCCCGCGCATGCGCGCCGGCGGGCTGAGCGCGATTTTCTTCTCGATCTGGATTCCCGGCACGGTCACTGGGCCGACGGCGGTGCAGCGCGCGCTCGATCAGATTAACGCGGTGCGCGAAACCGTGGCGCGGCATCCGAACGATCTGGTTCTGTGCACTACGGCGGAGGAAATTCGCCGCGCGAAGGCTGCGGGTAAAATTGCGGTGCTGATGGGCGTCGAGGGCGGGCACATGATCAACAACTCGCTCGCGAATCTGGATAAGTTCTTTGCCCTGGGCGTGCGTTACATGACGCTGACGCACACTGTGAACACGGATTGGGCAGATGCTTCCACTGATAAGCCCGCGCACAACGGCCTCAGCGATTTTGGCAAGCAAGTGGTGCGCGAAATGAATCGCCTGGGGATGATGGTGGACATTTCGCACGTCGCGGACAAAACTTTTTACGACGTGCTGGCCGTCAGCAAAGCGCCGGTGATCGCTTCGCATTCTTCTTGCCGCGCGTTGTGCTCGGCTCCCCGCAATATGACGGACGACATGATCAAGGCGTTGGCCGCGAAGGGCGGCGTGATTCAGATCAATTACCACATTGGATTCCTGAGCCAGCAATTTCAGGACGCTTCGAAGGCGCATCCCGAGCTGGGCAAGGAAATCGAAGCGGAATCGAAGAAGCGCTGCGGCGAAAATGAAGCCTGCCAGCTGATCGAAGCGGATAAAGTCACGCGGGAGATGGTGGAGCAGGGAAAGCTGCCGCGGGTGGATTGGACCGAGATCATCAAGCACATTGATCACGCCGTGAAACTGGTGGGCGCGGACCACGTGGGCCTGGGCTCCGATTTCGACGGCGCGGATATGCCCTACGGCATGGAAGATGTTTCCGACATCCCGCAAATTACTGACGCGCTGCTGGCGAGGGGTTATTCTCCCGCCGACGTGCGGAAAATTCTGGGTGGCAATACGCTGCGTTTGATGCAGGATGTGGAAGCCGCAGCCCAAAAATAACATCCATAATAATTAGGAGGAAAATCGTGAAACGTTTCGTACCGTTGTTCTTCATCGCGCTGCTCGTCGCTTTGGCTCCGGTTACGACGCCGGCGCAACCTCAATCTCAATCAACCACGCCCGCGGCCAAACCGGCTACTGCGGCACATCCGAACTCGACTGCGCCGCATACGGACCCGGCTTTGCTGCATCCCGCGACGCTGACCGCGAAGGCTCCCGATCAGTATGAAGTGACGTTCAAGACCACGGCTGGTGACTTCGTCGTGCAAGTGACGCGCGCGTGGGCGCCGCTCGGCGCTGATCGCTTTTACAATCTGGTGAAGCACGGATTTTTCACAGATGCGGCTTTCTTCCGCGTCGTGCCCGGATTCATCGTGCAATTCGGATTGAGCGCGAATCCCGCGGTGAATAAAGTTTGGGATAAGGCCTCGATCAAAGATGATCCCGTTACGCAGAGCAACCACACAGGCTACTTGACGTTTGCGACTGCCGGACCGAACACGCGCACGACGCAATTATTTATCAACCTCGGTGAGAATGCCGCGCTGGACGGCCAGGGATTTGCCGCGTTCGGACAAGTGACGACCGGGATGGACGTGGTGCAGAAAATATACAACGGCTACGGCGAGTCTCCGGACCAGGCGCTGATCACGTCCCAAGGCAAGGCTTATCTAGACAAGAGCTTCCCCAAACTCGACCACATTATTTCAGCGACGGTGACTTCGCCCGCGCCGGCCGTGCACACGGCTCCCGCGCACAAGGCGGCGCCGGCGGCGGCTAAGCCCGCGCCCGCGCAGCAATAATTCGTGGCGTGGTTATAGCAGTTGTGGCGAACTTGGCCGTGGCTCGCGATGCAGTTGTAGCGGCGCACTTTAGTGCGCCATCGGTGTTACGGTGCGGACCGTTGGCGCGTTAAGGATCGATGACGGTCCCGCTTTGCGGGACCGTCGCCACGAAGACTCGTTTCTTGACGCAGAATGTACGAACCGTGCAGGCACGGTTCCTTGGGAGAATGACTGATGACCACAAAGCCGACCTTGCTGGATGCTGCCAATCTGAAAGACACCGCGCCGGAAAAATTTGATGTGACCTTCAAAACCACCGCCGGAGATTTCGTCGTGCAAGTGACGCGCGCGTGGGCGCCGCTGGGCGCGGATCGTTTCTACAATTTGGTGACTCACGGCTTCTACGTTGACGCGGCGTTCTTCCGCGTGATCCCCGGATTCGTTGTGCAATTCGGACTGAGCGCCGACCCAGCGGTGAACAATGTGTGGCGCAAATCGAATTTTAAGGACGATCCTGTCACCCAAAGCAACAAGCCCGGCTACATCACTTTCGCCACCGCCGGAAAAGATACGCGCACCACACAGCTTTTCATCAACACGGGGAACAACGCGCAGCTGGACAAAATGGGCTTCGCTCCCTTCGGCCAGGTGATTTCCGGCATGGACGTAGTGAAGAAAATTCACAGCGGCTACGGCGAAGCGCCGGACCAGGGCTCGATCACCGCGCTGGGCAAGCCGTATCTCGACAAAAATTTCCCGAAGCTTGATCGCATCCACTCCGCGACGATCGCGTAGGATGTCGTTGCTCACTCACCGAGACGGCGGCGCGCGCGCCGTTTGTCTGCGCACCTGATTATGAACACGCTGTCAGCTGCGTCAATTCCTCGCGATTACGCGATTGACCGCGACGCGGCGCTGCGCTCGCGCGTGATGCTCTTCGCGCTGGCTTCCTGCAAACTGCTCATCCAACTCGCGGGCATCAATCATTACGGTTTCTTTCGTGACGAACTCTACTACATCGCCTGCGGCCAGCATCTCGCGTGGGGCTATGTGGACCAGCCACCCCTAGTCGCGTTCGTCGCCTGGTTCGCGCGGCACGTATTGGGAACTTCGCTCTTTGCCACGCGCGTGCTACCGGTTTTAGCCGGGGCCGCAGTGGTATATGCCACCGGCCGCATAGCTGCGGAATTGGGTGGCGGGCTGTTCGCGCAATTTCTTGCAGCCGTCGCGATTTTGTTCGCGCCCGCCTATATCGCGTTCGACACCTTCCTTTCTATGAACGCGTTCGAGCCGCTTTTCTGGCTCTTGTGTGCCTGGATCGCCATTCGCATCGTCAAAGGAGCGTCGCCGCGGCTGTGGCTGCTGTTTGGCGCCGTGGCGGGTCTGGGCCTGGAAAATAAACACAGCATGCTGGTGTTTGGGTTTGCTCTGGCTGCCGGGCTGCTGCTTTCGGGGCAAGTGCAGCTGTTCCGTTCAAAATGGATTTGGATCGGCGCGACGCTGGCGCTGGCGATTTTCCTGCCGAATCTGCTGTGGGAATCGCGGAACGGTTGGCCGCAAATCGAAGTGGTGCGCAACGCGCAGCAATTCAAGAACGAGGCGATCACGCTGGTGCAATTTCTGTTCGAGCAGGTTCTTTTCATGCAGCCGTTGGCGCTGCCGGTGTGGCTGGGGGGGGTGGTGTGGTGTTTCGCCGCGCCGGAAGGGAAGCGCTTCCGCTTTCTGGGCTGGACGTACTTGTTCGTGCTCGCCATTTTTATTGTGCTCGGCGGCAAATCGTATTACGCGCTGCCGATTTATCCGGTGCTGGTGGCTGCAGGCGGCGTCGCGCTAGAAGGATTTTTTGCCGCGCTCGCGCGACGCTGGATGGCGGTGGCGTTTCCCGCGCTGCTCGTCGTCGCTGGTCTGGTGACGCTTCCGTTCGGCGCGCCGATATTGCCGGTGGATACTTTTCTGCGATATTCGGCGCTGCTGCCTTACGCGAATTCGGTGAAGACCGAGCGCGACGCGACCGCCGCGCTCCCGCAACTCTATGCGGACATGTTCGGCTGGGAAAATATGGCCACACAGATTGCGCACGTCTATCGCGCGCTGCCGCAATCCGAGCAGGCCGGCTGCGCGATCCTGGCGGGCAATTACGGCGAGGCGGGTGCGATCGATCATTTCGGACCGAGCCTTGGTCTGCCCGCGGCGATCAGCGGCCACAACAGCTATTATTTTTGGGGGCCGCGTGCGTACACCGGCTCGTGCGTGATTCTTTTCGGTGAGCGTGCTGATGAGCTGAAGGATTTGTTCGCGGATTCACAGCTCGTTGCGACGATCAGCGATCCCCACGCCGCGGTCGCGGAACGAAACGTGCACGTTTACGTTTGCCGCAAGCCGCGCGCGCCGCTCGCGGAGCTCTGGCCACATTTCAAATTGATCATTTGAATTCAGTCACAAGCGACCGTGCGCGAAGCGGGCGGGAATCATTACGGCGCGGGTCAATGCCTCGATCAATGCAAAGGGGCGTGGCGCGGGTTTCTCGCGGCTTGTTCCAAATCAACGACGTTCAATCCTGACGCCACCAGCCGATGCCCAATTTCCGAGTCCGTGCGCTCGGCGATCGCCAGCAGCACGCATTCGCACGTGAGAATTGGAATGCTGCGGCCCTCCAGCACATCATGCGCGGGCGCGATTTCTTCCGCGCTCTTCAGCAGCGCCGTCAGCTCGCTCGAACGTGCGAGAGGCTTGGCGTCAGCGTCCGGATTCTTCGCCGGCCTCTGCCATTGCCACTTGGGCGGCTTTTCGTCGCCGCGCCGCTGCTGGTCGTAGAATTCAATCCAGTAGTGCCAGCGCTGCGGGCTGATCCGGCAAATCTGCTGCAGATATACCTCGATGCCGTCCTGCTCCGGCCAATATTTCGAAAGCCGCTCCCAATCGTAGATGTACATACCTGCGAGCAGGTCCGTAACTTCCACGGCGCTGGCCGCGCGGCTGTGCGCCAGCATCGCCGCCAGACTTTCCGCGCGCGCCAGATCCTTGGTGAGCCGGTGCGCCACTGGCGCAGGAAGCGCGCCGCCGCGCGATTGCTGCGCGCCTACGCCCGCGAGCTTGTCCCCTTTGCGCCGGCCCGGCGAACCAGGGCCTGCAGGCGCACCTTTGCCATTCTTTCGCCCAAATAATTTCATTTTAGATTGACGACTCCCGGAATAATCTTAGCAGACGCCCGGTTTTCTCCACGGGAAACTGAGGGCAGCTTTCTCCGATTGGTCACTTGCTCTGGCGGGAACCCGGATATATATTTGCTTTTAATCCTGTGGGAATTTTCCGGTGGACGGCTTAGGCACGGTTAAGAAGGTCGATCACCGAGCGGCAGAAAGTCCGCGGGCGACTCCGAAGAAAGGTCCCGTTCCATGACGCAAACGCAAAGCATGACGATGCGCAATACCAGCCACGCCACGTCGAATCCGTTCGTAGGAACTTGGAAGCTGGTTTCCATTTCCTCGTCGGAATCGCGGCTGTTCGGCGAGCGGCCCATCGGCATCCTGATTTACGACGCGGATGGGCACGTAGCCGTGCAGATTATGCGCAACCCGCGGCCGGATTTGTCTTCCGGTCCGGGATTTCCCACCCCCAAGGAAGTGCAGATTGCTTACAAGGGTTACTACGCGTACTACGGCACCTACGAAGTAAACCGCGAAAAGAAAACCATCACGCATCACCTGGAAGGAAGCTTGCGCCCCGGCGATGTCGGCAAGGATTTCACGCGGGCCTACGAAATTTCCGGCAATCGCCTGGCGCTCACGCCCGTGGACGATTCTCAAGCCCGCGATGCCTGCCTAACGTGGGAACGCGCGAAGTAGTTCGTGTAATGCGTTTGGGCCGGTGATTCGGCCAAAGGTGTTCTCTGTGGCCTCTGTGCGCTTTTCTCTATGTTGAATCTTTGGCGTTGAATTTAGGTATCGGCAACAACGCAACGTTGAAGATCAAATCCCCAGCACAGTCACCAACTCGCGCACCGAAGCCGCCGATTTATCCAGCGCGGCCTTCTCGTCCGGTAGCAATTTAATTTCGATGATCTGCTCGATGCCGCCAGCTCCCAACTTCGCCGGCACGCCCACAAACAAACCATTGATGCCGTACTCGCCTTCGAGATAAGCCGCACAAGGCAAAATTTTCTTCTTGTCCTTCAGAATCGCTTCGGCCATCTCAAACACGGCCGCGGACGGCGCGTAATAAGCAGACCCGGTCTTCAGAAGATTCACAATTTCGGCTCCGCCCTTGCGCGTGCGCGTCACGATCGCGTCGAGTTTATCTTTGGCGATCAATTCGGGGAGGGGAATTCCGGCGACGGTCGAGTAGCGCGTGAGCGGCACCATATCGTCGCCATGGCCGCCGAGGACGAACGAGTGCACGTTCTCTACCGATACATGCAGCTCTTCCGCCACGAACGTGCTCATGCGCGCCGAATCCAGCACGCCGGCCATGCCAATCACGCGCGCTTTCGGAAATTTGCTGATCTTGAACGCCGCTTGCGCCATCGCGTCCAGCGGGTTGGTGACCACGATCAAAATCGCCTTCGGCGAAAGTTTAACTATCGCTTCCACGACGCCCTTGATCACGTCGTAATTTGCCTTCAGCAAATCGTCGCGGCTCATTCCCGGCTTGCGCGGAAATCCGGCGGTGATCACGATGATGTCGCTGTTTTCCGTGCCGCGGTAATCGCCGCTGGCCGTGGAAATTCCCGCCGCGTGCGCGTCCGAGCCCATAATCGGCCCCGATTCGGCCATGTCCAGCGCTTTCCCTGCAGAGACGCCATCCAGAATATCGGTCAGCACCACGTCCGCCAGGCCCGCGTCATGAATCCGCTGCGCCGTGGTCGAACCGACGAACCCTCCGCCCACCACCGTCACCTTCTTCCGCATTCCACTCTCCCGATTGGATTAAATTCTGTCCCGTTGCCTTCTGCTGTGGCTGTTTTCAGTCGCCCGCGCCCACCGCGGCTTGCATGTTTTCGATAATCGCCGAAGCAAATTCGGACGTCTTCAGCTTCTTCGCGCCGGGCATGAAGCGTTCCAGGTCGTACGTCACGCGCTTCTGCTGAATGGTGCGCGCGATGCCATCTTCGATCAAGCGCGCGACCGGCTTCCAATCCATGAAATCAAACATCATCGCGCCGGAGAGCATCACCGAACTCGGGTTAATCACATCCTTATCCGCGTATTTCGGAGCCGTGCCGTGGGTGGCCTCGAAAATGCCAAAGCCGTCGCCGATATTCGCTCCCGGCGCCATTCCCAGGCCGCCGACCTGCGCGGCGCATGCGTCGGAAAGATAATCGCCGTTCAGGTTCGGCGTCGCGAATACTTGATATTCGTCGGCGCGCGTCAGCACCTGCTGGAATACGGAATCGGCGATGCGGTCGTTGATCAGAATTTTCTTCTTCCACTGGCCGCTGCCGTGCGAAGCGTACAAAGTGTCCAGCGCGCGTTTCACTTCTTCGTAAATCTGCTTACGGAATTCATCGGTGGCTCGATCCAGGCCCGGCTCGACCGAGGCCGCGTTTTCTTCCACCGTGATGTTCGGGTTCTTGTCCCTATTATCCAGAATCCAGCTCTCGCGCTCGGTTACTACCACGCCGCGAAATTCCTGCGTCGCCAACTCGTAGCCCCAATCGCGGAACGCGCCTTCGGTGAACTTCTGAATATTACCCTTGTGCACCAGGGTGACCACCGTGCGTCGATTTTCCAGCGCATGCACGATCGCGCGGCGCACCAGGCGCTTGGTGCCTGTGGGTGACATGGGCTTGATGCCCACGCCGGAATCTTCGCGGATTTTTTTCGCGCTGCCCTTGAGCATTTCGTTGTTCAGGAAATCAATGAGCTTTTTCACTTCCTGTGTGCCGGCGCGCCATTCGATTCCGGCGTACACGTCTTCGGTGTTTTCTCGGAAGATCACCACGTTCATCCGTTCGGGCTCGCGCACCGGCGAAGGCACACCGGCGAAGTAACGCACCGGCCGCACGCAGGCGTACAGGTCGAGCACCTGGCGCAGCGTCACGTTCAGCGAGCGTATGCCGCCGCCAACGGGCGTGGTCAGCGGTCCTTTGATCGCGACGCGGAAATCGCGAATCGCGTCCACGGTATCTTGCGGCAGCCATTCCTGGAATTGGCGGTAGGCTTTTTCGCCTGCGAATACTTCCAGCCATTCGATTTTGCGCTTTCCGGCAAAGGCTTTTTGCACGGCCGCATCGAACACGCGCCGCGAAGCCGTCCAGATGTCGCGCCCCGTGCCGTCACCTTCGATAAACGGGATCACCGGGTGATCGGGCACGCGAAATACACCGTCCGCGAACTCGATGCCCTTGCCATTTGCCGGCACCGCTACGCCGTTATAAGAAGTCTTCATGGTTTCCCAATTCTCCCTGGCATCCTCAGCTGGCGCCGAAACGCGCGTTTCCGGCGTCAATGCCGAACCAATAACCTTAGCACAATCGTTGCCAGCCGGACATCAACGTTCCCGGAGCGGATGCGCGAAAATTCATGCGGACCAAGGTTTTGACGTTGTAGCGGCCAGGTCTAGCTGGGCGCCTTTGACTTGGCCTTCGTAGCGGCACACTCTAGTGCGCCATCAGTGTCGCGGCTATCGCCAATAGCGGTCTGAAGACCGCCGTTACAAAGGCTTCGCGCGTTTTTCCGCATATTTTTTAGCCGCTGAAGTACCGTTGTTGCGGCAACGCCACAGAGTCGTCGCGGCAGGGAAGTGCGGGTGCTTTATCCGGGAACAAGAAGATTTTACGCGCTAGATCGGACGACAAGGTTTCATCGCGGTAGTATTGTTTCAGAATGGTGCTGGTCCATGTCATCAAGTCCGTATTCGCGGACTGGAATTCCTCCCAGGTCTGCACGTGGCCCGCGCGCTTCATTCGTTCGTGAATCAGCAGGATGTACGCCCAGGTGATTGTCTCGTGGTACAGGCCGGCCTTGCCGTGCGCTTCGGCGTAGCGAGTCAACGCCGCGGGGAATCGGCCGAGCACATCCAACACCGGGTATCGGCACAAATACAAAAATGCGATTTGGATGTGGACGCTGTGGCGGAAACGGTCGAGGGGAAGGGAACAGTCTTCAAATTGCCGGATCAACTCGTCGTCGTGACTAGCGTCCATCGCGCGCTCCCGCTTGCGCCTCTCTGCGGTGCGCCAACCACACCGTAACGGCCATCGCAAAGACCAGCAGGCCGCCCACGTCGAATTGCCCTTGCAGCGCGTGAAACAAGATGGCGAACGCAAATACCGCGAGCAACAGATAGCTCCCAGCAACATTTGCCGCCGGCGCCAGAAACATGACTGCAGCGACAATCTCCACGCTGGCGAGCACCAACCGAATGCAGACGTGCGCCCCGACATGGACCGAATCAGGCGAAGCCTGCATCTTGCCAACCGTCGCGCGCAGTAAGAGACACGATTGCCAGAGCACCACTACGCCGAGAACCCAGCGCAGCGCTTCGATCGCGTGTTTAGTGGTCCACTTGGTCATTTGGAACCGTTGGCCTTCTTGCCGCGCCACATACGTTTCGCGTGGCGAGCGCGACGCGACGCTTTCGCTTTTGGCTTCGGTGCGGCCGCGCGCGTTTCGATCAGGCGATGGCTGGCCCGGAAATCGAGGTCGAGGCCGTAGAACTTCTTCAACTCCTTGATGCGCCGCCGCGAGGGCTTCTGGAACGCCGTCTTGCCGTCGAATGCGTGTAACACGATGCCTTCCAGCAAGTCGCCCAAGGTCAAATCGTGATACTCCGCCAGCGCCTTGAGCACCTTGAGGAGCCGCTTCTCAATGCGCACTCCTGTCTGCACTCGCTCCACTACAAACTGTTGATGAAACTTCTTCGTTCGCATTATGGTACCAATGTACCATGGTAGGGTCATGGATGCAAATAGTTTACGACACTTCCAATGACGGGACAGATGCGTAAGCCACGACGGATGGCGGCAGGAAAAAGCTCGTCCGGCAGTGTTGAAGAAACTCGCTGCTATCGCTACGATTGTTGACGCATTCTGCCGCCACGCATAGGATCATTGGAGAATGTAATTGGGGAGGCTGCGATTCGAAATCATAGGGAACGCTTCGAGAGATACCGCTACTTGGCGCTGATGCTGTGCGGGGCGCTCCTGCTCACTGCGCTAATCGTTAACTCGCCAGAGCACGCCCGCGCCGCCGCCGTCGCAAATTCTCCGGCACAGAAAACGCCGGAGGTGAAATTCCAATTGACCAGCTCAGCCTTTGCCGCCGATGGCGCCATTCCCGCGCAATATAGCTGCGACGGTTCGGATATTTCGCCTGCGCTCGCCTGGAGCGAACCGCCCGCCGGCACGCAGAGCTTCGCGCTGGTCGTTGACGATCCGGACGCGCCGAAGAAAACCGTGATTCACTGGCTGCTGTACGACCTGCCGGCCGCGACGCGCGCATTGCCCGAGGGCGTTCCCACCAAGGCGAAACTTCCGGACGGCTCGCGCCAAGGAAAGAACGATCACGGCAAAATTGGCTATAGCGGCCCATGCCCTCCGCCCGGCGCGGCCCACCACTATTTTTTCAAGCTGTACGCGCTGGATTACAAGACGAGCCTGAAACCGAAAGCCAATGTCGCGGGTGTGGAAAGCGCCATAAAAGGCCACATTCTAGCGGAGACCGAGCTCATCGCGCGCTTCCAGCACTAGCGTGACCTCTCGCGCACGACCCGCGCGCGCCGATGCCGATGGCAAAGTTTTATTTATAGGTTCGATTTGAAATTCTTTGCCTTGCCCGGGCATTTTGGGATTTGACGCTCACAAGCCTGCGCGGTACCCTACGCTGTTCAAAAATGCCGCTGAACCTGCAATTCATTCGCGATCTATCCCATGGCAAGGAGCCTCATGACTACCGATCTGCGTAACTTTCTGGCAATTCCGTACGAAGAACTGGAAGAACTGAATCTGAAGGCCAAAGCGCAGCGCATGAATCGCGTCGCGGCTCACAAGATCCAGGAAGAGCGCATCAAGTACCTCACCGACGAAAAGCGCATCAAGGCCGTCACCGTCCTCTTCAGCGACCTGGAAGGCCGCCTGCACATGCTGGATTACGACAAGAAATTCCTGGTGAAGAGTTGGGACAACCTCACCTTTGATGGCTCGTCCATCCGAGGATTCACGGCGCAACGCGAAAGCGATCTGCGCCTGGGGATGGATTGGAGCGCGTTTTACTGGGGTCCGGCGGATGTGTTCGGTTCGGGCAAGGTGTTGGTGTTCGGCGAGGTGATTGATAAGGACGGCTCACCCTACAGCGCGGATATCCGCGGCGTGCTGAAAACATTTGCCGCGCAGCAACACAAGAACGAAGGCTACACGCTGAACGCCGCGAACGAAATCGAAGGCTTCCTCTTCAATGGCGCGGACGCCGAAGCGCGCTACAACGAAACCGGAAAATTCGATTATGTAAATACCGGCGGCTATTACCACTCTCTTCCCGGCGATCCGTTGCGGACTTTCATTGACACTTGCGCCGAAGTGCAGCGCGCCATGGGCTTCCAGAACGAAAAAGACCACCCCGAAGTTGCGCCTTCGCAGTTTGAAATTAATTACGGATACGGCGAAGTAGTCGCCGCGGCGGACCAGATTCAGCTTTATAAATTAATTTGTCGGCAAGTGGCCACGCGCATGGGCCTCACCGCCAGCTTTTTGCCGAAGCCTGTGGTCGGCGTCAACGGCAACGGCATGCACACCAACGTTTCCGTCAGCAAGGGCGGCAAGAACCTGTTCTGGGATCCCAAGGGCGAGGAAAAGTTGAGCAAGGCCGGCTGGTCATTTATTGATCGCATTCTCACGCATGCGAATGACGTATGCCTGATGCTCAATTCCAGCGTGAACGCCTATCGCCGCCTGGACCCGCATTTTGAAGCTCCCAACCAGATCAAGGCTTCGCCCGTGGACCGCGGCTCGATGATCCGCATACCCATCGGCAATGAGAAGAGCATGCGCGTGGAAGTGCGCTCGGTGGCTCCGGACGCGAGTCCTTACATGGTGATGTACTCGATCTTCAAGTCGGGGCTGGATGGCGAGACCGCGAAGATCAAGAATCTGCGTCAGGCCGAACGCTATCTGCCGGACAACATCTACACCGCCATTGATCATTTCCGTAAATCGGAGTGGACCTCGAAAATCCTCGGGGAAGACGTGAAAGGCCGTTACGCGGATTTGAAGCAAGCCGCCGCCGATCGCTGCTCGCGGCTCCTCGGCACGTTCGTGAAACCTCCGGAGGTGCAATACCACCACGAAGTTTACAATCAATATCTTTGGAACCAGTTTTAAGGTCCCGAAGACGCCGACCGATTTCACAAAATGGCAAACGCCCTGGCCAAAAGCCAGGGCGTTTTGCGTTAGCGCGTTCCGGTTTGTTTCTTCAGTGAATCCCTGGCGCTACAGTACGATCTGTAGCTCCAGTTGGACGCCGGGATGCGCAAGGTCCACCAGGTAGTACACGCCGTTGACGTCAACGACGTACACGTCGTCGTTGTAGCCCCAGCCCGCAGGCCATGGTTGCGCGATGATGAACGAGTAGCCGCCGTACTGGAATCGCGGCCGGCCTTCGACCATCGTCGGGCCGACGTGGAATGTGTGCTCGCGGCCGAAGTGTTGCCGGAATTTGTCGTCGGGAATGCGCCCGCCGCCGGTTTGCTGAGCGCGCTTTGCGTCTTCTGGACGCTGCTGTTCTTGTTTACGTTCCGTGTCCTTGGGTGGCTTCGCGGCATTGTCGGGGCGCGGACGATCGTCAGGAGTCTTGGGCGGCGCGGCTTGCGGCTTCTCGTCATGAGTGGGCTTGGCGTCCGGCGGTTTCGCGGGCTGCTCTTGCGGGTCGTGCTGTTCCTGTGCGAAGGTCGGTGCGGGAATTCCAAAAAATAACAGCAGGGCCCCGGTTCCGATGAACATGGCGTTCTTCATGAATTTTTCCTCCCGTTCGTTTGAACGTATTAACGCTTCGCATCGCTCCCGCGCTCGAAGGAGCGCGCGTTAAGAATGTAACTGCAGTGGCAGCGCGAGCGAATACGGTTGGGACTGTATATCGCGCCGGAATCCGCGTTACGGGGAATTGCGATGCCAGCGGCTTCAGTACGCACTCGCGTGCGATTGGCAGGGAGGTGATCGTTCAATCCCTCGCTTCGCGCTGGACTCAGGCGCCACAATTAGGCCAATATCGAGCGGGGGCAGAGAATTCACACGAGGTTTGCAATGGACCCATCGCGCGACCTGGATCGCATCGTAAGTGAACTGAACGCACGGCCGGAAGCCGATGGCGACGAGGCATCGGACACGGCGCCGCTCGATCGCTGGCTCGCCGCGCTGCTCGCGAAAGGCGGCAGCGATCTGCTGCTGGTACCGGGAGCGCCAGTCTGCATCCTGCACGAAGGCGGCGTGCACAATATCGAGGCCGAGCCGCTGAACGGTTCGGAAATCGAAGCGATCGTGCTGCCGGCTTTGACGCCGCATGCTCTGCAGCAATATCGCGCCGGCCAGATTGCCGATTCTTCTTATCGCATCGCGGGGCTGGGCCGGTTCCGTATCAATCTGCATCGCGAACGCGGGCAAGCTGCCGCGGCAATTCGCGCGTTGCCTTCGAAAGTCCCGCAGCTCAGCGACCTTCGTCTTCCCCCCAGCATCGAGTCTCTGTCCCATTTGCAGCGGGGACTGGTGCTGATCGGCGGCCCTGCCGGCTCCGGAAAATCCACGACGCTATCCGCGTTAATTCACGAGATTAACAGGCGCGATGCGCGGCATATCGTCACCATCGAAGATCCCATCGAGTACGAGCACACGCACGTGCGCAGCGTGATCGAGCAAGTGGAAATCGGCACGGACGCCCTGGATTTTCCCACGGCGCTGCGCGCGGCGTTGCGCCAAGCGCCGGACATCATCGTGGTCGGTGAAATGCGCGACATCGAAACCATGCAAATCGCCGTGGCCGCCGCGGAAACCGGCCACTTGGTGCTTTCGACGATTCACACTACTGATGTGGCTTCGACGGTCTCGCGCATTTCGGATTCGTTTCCCGTCGAGCGCCAGAACACCATTCGCCAGGAACTGGCCATGGCGCTCACCGCCGTGCTCACGCAAATTCTTTTGCCGTGCAAGACCGGTGGCCGCATGCCCGTCGCAGAGCTGCTGATGATGAGCTACGGCGCGCGGCAACATATCCGGCACAACGCGCTGCAGCATTTGCATCAGGAAATTACGCTAACCAAGAAGAAGGGGTCGTTCTCGCTGGAGGAGTCGCTGGTGAAGCTCGTGAGCCAGGGCTTCATTGATCGCGAAGACGCGCTGCTCTGCGCCATTCATCCCGACGATCTGGAAATTCTGCTGAAAGCCGAAAACCAAGCCCGCGCCGCGCGCCTTTAACTCAACGCAAGGGAAATTGTCACGGAAAAATGCCCTGAGTTCCGTGTTTTGACTCTGTAGCGGCCAGCTTTAGCTGGGCGCCGTTGAATTTGATTTTGTGTTTGCCGTTAACGTTGGTGTTGTAGCGGCCGCCTGCTTTTTAGGCGGGCGTAGTTGACTTTGCCTTTGATTTCGCACTACACCGTTAGTCCACAAACGATCTAGTCGTAATACTCGGAACCCAAATGCGTGATCAGATCTTCGCCCATCATCCAGCGCAGCGTATTCTTCAACTTCATCAGCTGAATGAATAGATCGTGCTCCGGGTAAAGTTCCTTCGCGCACATCGGCGACTTGAAATAGAAGCTCAGCCATTCCTGAATCCCGCGCATCCCGGCCCGTTGCGCCAGATCAAAAAATAGCGCCAGATCCAGCACGATGGGCGCCGCCAAAATCGAATCGCGGCAGAGGAAATCCACTTTGATCTGCATTGGATAGCCCAGCCAGCCGAAGATATCAATGTTGTCCCAGCCCTCTTTATTGTCTCCGCGCGGAGGATAGTAGTTGATGCGCACCTTGTGGTAAACCTTGCTATAGAGATCCGGATACAACGCCGGCTGCAAAATATATTCCAGCGCGCCAAGCTTCGATTCTTCCTTGGTCTTGAACGAGCCTGGATCGTCGAGTACTTCACCATCGCGATTGCCTAGAATGTTCGTTGAAAACCAGCCATTCAAGCCCAACATGCGCGCTTTGAATGCCGGAGCGAGCACGGTTTTCAGCAAGGTCTGGCCCGTCTTGAAATCCTTGCCGCCGATCGCGACATTTTTGGCTTTGGCATATTCCTCAAGCGCGGGAATATCCACGGTCAAATTCGGCGCGCCGTTGGCGAAGGGCACTCCTTCGCTGATGGCCGCGTAGGCGTAGAGCATCGAAGGCGCGATCGCGGGATGATTCGCGCGCATGCCTTTTTCGAACGACGCGAGGTTCTTGTGCACGTCCTCGGCCTTCAAAAATACTTCCGTCGAGCCGCACCACACCATCACCTGGCGGTCCAGCTTGTTCTTTTTCTTGAATTCGCGAATGTCCTCGCGGAGTTGCTCGGCGAGGTCGAATTTCGTCTTGCCTTTCTTTACGTGCGTGCCGTGCAGGTTCTTCACGTAATTTTGGTCGAACACGGCCTTCATCGGCTTGATGCCCTTCAGGAATTTCTCGGCCTTATCAAGATCCTTCGCCTCGAGCACGCCGGCCTTCGCCGCGGCCTGGTACGCGTCGTCGCTGAACACATCCCAGCCTCCGAAGACGATGTCGTCCAGTTTCGCGAGCTGCACGAAATCCTTTATCTTCGGAGTCCGCCCGTCGGTGCGCTTCCCCAGCCGGATCGTTCCCAATTGCGTCAGCGAGCCCACCGGCACCGCGTGCCCTCGTCGCACCAATTCCACCCCCGCCATGAAGGTTGTGCTCACCGCGCCCATTCCGGGCGTCAGCACTCCCAATTTCCCCTTCGGCGGAGCCACACTCACAGGCCTGCGCATTCGATTCCCCCAGTTCGATTCGTAGATGACGAAGATGATTAAAGTGCGAGCCGCGAAAAAGATCGCGCCATTTGCCGCCACATCACGCCGCCGCTGCCCCGTGCTCGCGGCGCGTCCAGGAACCTGCATTTGCTTTCTTGCGCGGCAGATGTGTCGTCGTCCCGAGCGCGCCTTGCCTCTAGGCGTGCCAAACGCTCAGAACAAACAATTTATGATGCGGCAACCCGAGAAGTTTTGCAAACTGATTTCCCATCGCGCAGAAAGTGAATGCGATCGGAAAAATCTGCTTAGCGGCGAGTCCGATTCAACACTTTGCGGAAAAAGCGCAGTGGGTGTCATCCCGAGCGCAGCGAGGGATCTGCTTTTCATGCAAATGCTAAGTAAAAAGCAGATTCCTCGCGCAAAATTCGCCCTCGGAATGACAATTTGTGCGATTTTCCGCGAACTGTCAAACCGGAAAGCGGAATAGATGCGGGAAGGGAAGCGCGGCGGCGAAGGCGTGCGTGCGGAAATTATTTCCGTCGGTACAGGTTGGAAATTTCACCCGAAACCGAGAGGAATACTAGTACTGCGAGTGCCCCCATCATGCAGATAGCAATCATCATTTTCTCCGGCAGCGCCTAACCTCGCGATGGAATAGGCAAGCCACATGCCATACGTTCGGGTGAGATATCTCTAGTATTTGCAACACGCGACGGGTTGGCCGGATGCCCATCGTGCAGATAAATGGTCAAAAATGTGGGCTAAGGATGACACTGCGTCGGGTTTCCCGGACGGCTGCGGACATCCATCGAGCAATAGAAGGCGACGCCGAAAAGCGTGCCGCTACAATTTTTCGATGTGAATGGACCCGTCGCCCGAGCTGATCGCGAGCGTCGGCCCACCGGCATTCAACTTTCCGCGCACTGACGAATGGCTCAGCGACCCGGAAACCTGAATCGGAATATCCAGCGTGATGCTGCCGTCGCCGGTATGCGCGTCCAGCGTCGCGTTCAAATCGCTGGGCAGCCGCAGCGTGATGTGCCCGTCGCCGGAATGCAGGCTCCAGCCGTTTGCGACTTTCGATCCGCTCCCTGCTTGCGCCTCGATATTTCCGTCGCCGGTCTTCAGCGCCAGCGCGTCGAATCGCCCATCAATGCGCAGATTTCCGTCGCCCGTGTTGGCGTCGAGCGAGCCGTCGAAGTTGTGCCCTTCGATGTGGCCATCGCCGGTGTGAATTCGTATGTCGCCCTTGATGTTGCCGGCTGTCACGTTTCCGTCGCCGGTATCGAATTGAATTTTGCCGGAAACGCCCTGCGCCGTGATGTTGCCGTCGCTGGTGCGTACGTCCAGATCCAGTTCACGCGGCACGCTCACTTCCACGCGCAAGGACTTATGGCTTCCGCCGAACATCGAAAAGCCCCAGGGCGGCACCTTCACTTCAATCGAAACACTATTGCCGGATTGGCTCTCGATGATCTGCACATCGTTCGGACCGATCTTCCACCCGTTGGTGGTGACGCGCGCGTCAATCCGCGGCTGGTCCGTGCCCGTGACGATGACGTCGCCATCGCCGGTCATTAGGCGCAGGTCCGCGCGCCCATTTACCTGGTAGGTCTTCGACCACTGATCCGCGCGCGCTGGCGCGGCGCTCGCCACGATGGCAATTCCCGCCACCAGGATAGCCGCCGTGAAATTTCGTACCCACTTCGTCATTGGATTCGTTGTCCGATTCGTGGTTCGATTCATCGCTCGCTCCGTGGCACAGTCACTCGCGCCTTCACTAGGAGATACGAGAGCGCGAAGAAAAATGTTCCGTGCCCGTCGTCGCTCAGTAGGAATTGGTTTCCTCTGCTACCTCTGCGTCTCTGCGGTAAATGCCTCTGCCTTTCTCCGATTTTCCTCCGCCGTTCTCTGTGCCCTCAGTGTTAAATCTTTGAATCAAACACAGCCAAGGTCGCGCTAAGCCGACTTTCGCTTGGCCGCCTTTCCCTTCGCAGCCCCAGGCTTAGCCCGCAGCGAAGCCAAGAACTGCTCCGTCGGCAAAGTGTTGACCACATCCTTCTTCTCCACCCACCCGCGCCGCGCCGTGATGACCCCGTACTTCATCAAAGGAAAGTGCGCGAAAGAATGCGAATCCGTCGAGATGACGATCTTCACCCCGCGCTCCTTGGCCATTCGCAGATGAACATCCTTCAAATCCAGCCGGTCCGGAAACGCGTTGCATTCCACCACCACGCCGAGCGCTTTCGCCGCATCCAGAATTTTCTCCATATCGTAATCAAACGGATCGCGCCGCAGCACCAGCCGCCCGGTAGGATGCGCCAGAATTTGCACGTACGGATTTTCCAGCGCCGCCAGAATCCGTTCGGTCATTTCCGCGCGGCCCTGGTTCATGTAGGAATGCACTGACGCCACCACCACATCCAGCTGCGCCAGCACTTCGTCGTCCAGATCGAGTTTGCCGGTTTTCAGAATGTCCACTTCGATCCCCGCGAGCAAACGAATCCCCGGCACGCGTTCCTGCGCCGCGCGGATTTTCTTGATTTGCTCGAGCGTGCGCTTTTCATCCATGCCGTTCGCGACGGTCACGGCCTTGGAATGGTCCGTCAGCGCGATATATTCGTAGCCGAGTTTTTTGGCCGCTTCGCCCATTTCTTCGATGGAATTGCGGCCGTCGGAAGCCGTGGTGTGCATCTGCAGGTCGCCGCGAATGTCCGCGAGCTTCACCAGATCCGGCAATGTGTGATTTTCGGCCGCCGCGATTTCGCCGGTGTTCTCGCGCAACTCCGGCTCGATATAATCGAGACCCAACTTCTTGTAGATTTCTTCCTCGGTTTTCCCGGCGACAAACTTTCCGCCCTTTAGCGTCGTCAGCGCGTACTCATTCAAAGTCCAGCCCATGTCCCGCGCGCGGCCGCGCAGAACCACGTTGTGTTCCTTCGAGCCGGTAAAATACATCAGCGCCGCGCCGAAGCTTTCTTTCTCCAGCAAGCGCACATCCACCTGAAGGCCATTGCCCAGCAGCATACTCACTTTATTTTCGCCGTGCGCGAGGGTCTGATCAATGCCCGGATATTTCAGAATGTGCGCGGCGACTTCGTCCACGTGCTTTTGTTTATCGTGGCCGGGCCGCAGGGTGACCAGCAAATCGAGGTCGCCGATCGTTTCTTTTCCGCGGCGCAAAGAGCCGGCGGGCGTCACCGACTCGACGATTTCTTTCACCTTGCCGATGTAGGCGACCAGCTTCTGCGCCTCTTCGTCCGCGACGTCCAGTTTGAATCGCCCGGAGGAGCGCTTCGCAAGTTCCGTGGCCTTCAGGATGTTCGCTTCCGTTTTTTCGCCGAAACCCTCCAGGTCGCGGAGCTTTCCTTCGCGCGCCAGTTTTTCTACGCCTTCGACGGTGGCAACTTTGAATTTTTTGAAGAGCATCGCGACTTTCTTCGGTCCCATGCCCTGCAAATGCAGTAATTCGAGCAGCGTCAGCGGATACTTCTTCAATAATTTCTGGCGCAGGCTGTAATCGCCGGTCGCGAGAATCTCGCGAATGTGCGCGGCCATGCCGTCGCCCACGCCGGGAAGATCTTTCAGCTTGGCGTCGTCCTTCGCCAGATCCTCGATGCGCTCGTGTATGCTGTACAACAGTTCCGCGACCTTTTCGTAGCTGCGGTAGCGCCCGATGATCGCGCCATCAATTTCCAGCAGCTGCGCCGTCTCCTGCAAAATCTTCGCGACTTCTCGATTCTCCATGTGGTTTCCCGGTGGCTGGATTTCGCTGCCGATTTTACTTCTTTCTGAGGTGGAATCGAAAGGGGCAGGGTGTGACGCAGCGCCGGCGTCTCGCCGGCTCTTTCTCTCAACTATGATTGCGCGAAAATTGACTTCGCGCACCCAATATCTTTCAGCACCTGCTCGCGCAGCGCCTCCGGCCCGGAAAATTTCTGCTCGTCGCGCAATCGTTGCAGAAATCGCACCTTCATCGCTCCGGCCGTCAACGCCTCCGCGAAATCGAACAAATGTGATTCGATCGTCAGGCGCGTGCCATCGAACGTCGGCCGCACTCCCACGTTAGTGACCGAGCGATAAGTGCCGCCGGGCAGCACGCTCTCGGTGGCATAGACGCCGGTCTTGGGCAGAGTCTCCTGCTCGGTGACAAGATTCAACGTGGGCACCACCAGCTTCCGCCCTTGTCCGGTGCCCGTGCGTATCTCGCCCACCAGCGCAAACGGCCGGCCCAGCGTGCGCCGCGCATCCTCCACGCGCCCGCCGCGCACCGCCTCGCGAATCGCGGTGCTGGAGACAACATCCCCGCCGTCAATCACCGGCGTCACGATGTCTACTTCAAATCCCCAGCGCTGCCCCAATTCCTTCAGCAGCTCCACATCGCCCAGTTGCTTGTGACCGAAGCGAAAGCTCGCGCCTACCAGCACAGCCTGTGCGCGCATCGTATCTACCAGATATTTTTTCGCAAAATCCTCGGCGCTGGCCTGGGCCAGAGCCGCGTCGAACTGCAAGACCAAGGCCGCGCCAATTCCCATCGCGGCGAAATCCGCGAGGCGCTGCGGAAGAGTTTCCAGCAGGGAAGGCGCTTGGTGTGGCCGCAAGACTCGCGTTGGATGCGGATAAAACGTCAGCACAGCCGGCAGCAGTTCCTTCTGCGCATCGCGCGCGTCGCCGCGTCCAGCCACGGCGCGCTCCACCACATCGCGCAGGATCTTTTGATGCCCAACGTGCACGCCGTCGAAATTGCCGATGGTCACGACCGTCCCGGGTCGGCCTTCTCCCAAGCGTTCTTCCCACTCAGCCGCCGAACCGATGAGGCGAATCTCCGCGCGTGCGGCGTCGCGCACCGGCACATCGGTAAGAAACTTCAGCGTTTCTTTCGTCGCGTCCAGCAGCATTAAATCTGCACCTCAAATTTCAATCCGTCATACGCCAACTGCACGCCCTTAGGCAACTTCGAGTTGGCTTCCACGTGCCCCAAATCGTGGCAAATATGCGTGAACCACGCGCGCTTGGGCCGTAGCTCGCGCACCAGTTCGAGCGATTGCTCCACATTCGAGTGCATCGGATGCGGCGTGTAGCGCAAAGCGTCGAGAATGAAATCATCGAGCCCGTGCAGCAGCGCCTTGGAACTTTCCGGCACCGCGCTGAAATCCGTTAGGTACGCGGCCTTGCCAAAACGAAAACCCAGCACCGGCTGCGGCCCGTGCTGCGCCGGCACCGGCGTGATCCGCAGTCCGAACAAATCGAACGGCCCATCAATCGTATGCATCGCGATGGCCGGCACGGAGCTTTCCGTCGGCACACCGTCGAAAACGTACGCGAATTGCCGCCGCAGCGTTTCCTGCGTGCTCTCCGCCGCGTACACCGGCACCACGCCGCGCTGCTTCAAATTGTAAGGACGTATGTCGTCGAGCCCCAAGATGTGATCGGCGTGCGCGTGCGTGTACAGCACTGCGTCCAGCCGGTCAATTTTATCGCGCATCGCCTGAAAACGAAAATCCGGCGTGGTATCAATCACCACGTTGCGGCCGACGTACTGCAGCAGGATCGAAGGCCGCGTGCGTTTGTCATGTGGGTCCGCGGAATCGCACACCGCGCAATGACACCCGAGCGTGGGAACGCCCATGGACGTGCCCGAACCCAGTACGGTTAATTGCAGGGAAGCCATGGTCTGGTGGGATGTTGCAAAGATTGCTCTCGATTCATCTGGGAAAGTCGCAACTTGCAGCCGATCGAACCGTAAAACCCGTACCCAAAACATTACCGTGGAGCGGTCAGGCGGCAGTACGCGAAATCAGTTCTTGTAGGGGCGGGTCCCGCGCCTGCGGGACCCGCCCGCCGCGACTCCCAACGCCTACTTCGCTTTGGCCTTCTTGGCCATCTGTTCCGCGGCCACTTTGGAAATTTCCATGAACGTCAGTTTCAGGCTGCCGATCACTTCAATCAGCAAATTGTCGTCTTCCTTCGACAAATTCCCGCGCGTCTTTTCACGCAGCGCGTCGAGCATGTCAATCACTTCGCGCGCGCCTTCCAGATCCACAAACGCTTGCCCGGTGCGCGGGTCGGCCATTCCGCCGAGCATCGCCGCGGCGTTGCGCGTCAGAAAATCAATCAGCATCTGAAAGCTGCGCGACGTAGGATTGATCTCGCCGCTGTCCTGCGCGTCGGCTGCTGCGTCTTCGGGTGTTACTTCCGCGAGAGCCTTTCCATTGCCCGTCGGGTCCAGAGCGTCCGCGTTTGCCGCGATCGGACTCGGCGTCTGCGCTGGTATGGCTTTACCTACCGAAGAGGCCGCAGCCGCCTTGGCCTTTTCCTGCGCTTGCGCCGCGGCTTGCTTCTCCGCCGCCTCTTCGTTGCGGCGCTCCTGCTCCACCACGTCCTTGCGCAATTCGCCGTCTTCGCCAAACAAGCGGCGATCCACTACTTTGAATGTCTCTTCGTGCTTCGAATCCGCCACGGCAGGTTCCCTCGCAGATGCTCCTGAGAGTTACAAGGAAGTTTAACATCCGCTTCCGCCCGGCGACAAGCTGCACTCGTCAGCACACTGCACCGATCTTTGACGCCGCGCATTTTTCCTGTTGACACGCTCCCGGCTACCTGTTACAAGATGTAGCGCTACAATGAAGAACACACAAAACACGCGCCCCCGCAACCTCGGTGAAGTCGAGCAAATGGTCATGGACTACGTCTGGTCGCACGGCCCCGTTTCCTCCGAGGCCTGCCGCGAAGCGCTCGCCGCGCGGCGTCCCATGAAGGAATCCACCATCCGCACCGTGCTGCGCCGACTGGAAGTGAAAGGCTACGTCGCGCACGAGATCAACGGCCGCACTTACATCTACCGCGCCGCCGAACCGCGCCAAAATGTGGCGGTGCGCGCGGTAAAACATATCATTGACCGTTTCTGCGGCGGCTCCGTCGAACAGCTGGTGATCGGCATGGTGGACAACGCCGTGCTCGACCGCCGCCAGCTCGAGCGGCTGACCCAGAAAATCGCCGAGCGCAAAACCAATCAGCGGAAGGAGGCGAAGTCATGATCGTCATGCCCGTTCTCGACGCGTCCTCGAATTTTGCCGCGCACGTTTTGCAGCCGGCCGCGCGCTCGCTCGCGTTTGCATGTGTCGCGGGACTGGCGCTCGCGGCGTTCCGCGTGCGCAGCGTCGCGTTGCGCCTCGCCATCTGGCGAACAGTCCTGCTCGTGGCGCTGGCGATGCCGCTGCTGGGTCTGTTGCTGCCGCCGCTTCCGGTTTTTGTGCCGTTGGCCACGAAATTCGTTGGTGCACAGCCTCTTGCGGAAATCGCGCCTTCGCGCGAAGTTCATTCCCGCGCGATTACCGTGAACCAGGTACCGCGCTCGAATTCAACGAAG
>Ga0182024_10007561_pt1 | contig 23386 bp, 21 predicted proteins | sample P32metaG_FD_120480 | JGI IMG/M metagenome (GOLD analysis project Ga0182024, IMG submission 120480) | Permafrost microbial communities from Stordalen Mire, Sweden - P3-2 metaG (Illumina Assembly) | ecosystem: Environmental > Terrestrial > Soil > Wetlands > Permafrost | place: Sweden: Stordalen... | reverse complement strand
GCCGGGACACGGCGGCTGGGTTGTATGGGAACCGAACCAAGCGCCCCGTCGCGATGACCGCCAGCATCTTGCCGCGCGGGTAATGCAGAGCGGACACAGCGGCAACTACCAGTAAACGGGAAGAGCGGTGGCGCCAGAGTCGCCACCAGGAGGGCCGCCGCGGCGCGATCTTCTACTTTCTTCTCCACATACTTAAGGTTTGGGCGAGAGAACCATCTTGAGGCCTGCCCCGCCACCGCTGCGAACACTGAGATCGAGAAAGTAACCAGCGTGGAACCGCCGGCGGCCATCGCGACATACGACGGCAGATCCCGATGTGGATGCGGAGGGCCACAAGCACGTGCTGGCGATCCGGGAAGGAGCCACCGAGAATGCCACGGTGGCCAAAGAGCTGCTGGAGGATTTGGTGTCGCGCGGGGTGAAGCCGGATCAGAAACGCTTGTTTGTGATCGACGGCTCCAAGGCACTCCGTGCGGCGATCAACGCGGTGTTTGGCGCACAGCATCCGGTGCAGCGCTGCCGCGCCCACAAACTGCGCAACGTCCTGGATCACTTGCCGCAAGATCAGAAGAGCCAGGTGAAGTCGGCCATGCGTGCGGCCTGGAAGCTAGACGCCGATGGTGGTATGGCGCGGATGAAGAAGCTAGCCGAATGGCTGGAGCGCCATTATTCGGCCGCCGCAGCCAGCCTGCGCGAGGGACTGGAGGATTGCTTCACCATCAACCGGCTGGATGTGCCTCCCTCGCTGCATCGCTGTCTAGCAAGTCGCGCGAGATGCGGGATCTGCCGCGCCGGTATGTCGACAACGCTGTCGCTTGTGAGTCACTTCTGTTGCCCGGGCATCCACCTGACAACATGGAGGCGCCTGGTCTAAATAAACCTTTAGGCCGTTGAATGACCGAAGCTGACCCAGCGCCCGGCTTCATTCCGGCTTCCGCTTTCCTTGTTTGAGCGCTTTAATCGAGGCCTCGGCTATTGCGTCGATCAGTTCCGTTCTCGGCAGGTCGGGATCTGGACTGCTGGACCTTTCGGCTGCTTGGCTCTGCTGGATTCAATGTCAAGTAAGCACTCTGGACAGACGGGCCGAGCATTGACATATAGCAGCGTTTCCGCTCCGCAGTAGATGCATTTTTCCATCGATTTATGCGGCATTGCGAATGGATCACTGAGGTGAGGGCCGATGGACTTTTTCGCCGTTGCGGCCGATAGAAGAGCATGGGCCTCGCGCGCTGTGAACGGTGCGGAACTCCGCGCGGAACGAAACAGAACTTTGCCCATCAGCACAGCCCACTTTCGTTTCCAGACAAGCGGATCATGTGTGGGACACCCACGTGCACCGCAGTCGCATACCTTTGGCTGACGGACGAAGAAGAGAAACGCTACGTCAAAGGCCAGCGGACTTTTAGGGTTCCGGGGCAGCGGTACGATGTGCCGGTGGCCTGACTCCCGGGCTATAGCGCGTTCCGCGCCGTCATCCAGGTCCCCAAGTCCGAGATCGACCGGGCGGGAGAAGGAATGGCAACGGACCAATGGCAAGAAGCGGAAAAGGGCGACGAAGCGGTAGCAGGCTTCGTCATTTCCTAGGACCCGGTACGCTGCGTATCAGTTCGCATGAGCGCAGCCGATCTAGTGATGCGTTTTTTTCCAGGAGCAACATCATGATCTCGAATGCTCGCCAGATACCTCACATACTCCCAATACGCCGCAGTGCAAGCGGGACACATCGGATGTGAATAAACACAGGCGCTGGCTGGAGCAGCGCAATGAATGCACCGAAGCAAGTTCTTAGCCTCCCTACCAGGAAGAAGAGGAACGCTCCAGCGCTTGCGATTGAGGCGCCGCCCTAGTTGGTGGTGACTCTGGTATGCGCCCAATGCTCTTTAAGCTCAAAGCAAGAACGGTGATAGACTGAGCGAACCAAGAACCATCCCCAAAGGAACCCGCGCGGATTTCCAACGACGAAGTTCTTACCCGACTTCGCTCAGCTTCAAATATTAGAGCCATTACCAGGATCAAACAACTCGTAAGAATACCTAGGGGAAGTTTGCCTCGGCCTGTCACGCCGCCCCAACGGTAGCTAGCTTAAACACATGCTTTTTCAAGTGCACAATTCGCGAAGTTTGGCGGGCCCGGTCGCCGTGCTATTTTCGATGTGGTAAACACCGGCGTCGACGGCCGGCCACCAGTAAGGAATTGGTCGAGACGCCTCCGGAGCTGCTCGGTTGCGAGCCGGTTGGTGACGAGCACAGGCAGCAAAAAACCCTATTTCTGGATCGATCCCTTAGAATTAAAATAGCTGCAACGCTTTTTTCCCAGTCACGCTGGCAGCGCAGCTCTGCTTGAGCTATTCGAGAAAACGCCGGTCCGCGAGCACAACCTAGGAACCAATGGCAGTAGCGCGATGCGAAATCTGTGGGCGTCCGATGAAAACCAAGTGGGATTACCCGCACCCGCACGTTCTGAGTGGGCGCGTCATGTGCGGGGACAATCGATGCAAGCGGCCGGCTAACCAGGTCTGGTTAACAGATGAAGAGGAGCGTTGCTACGGCATGGGCCAACGGACTTTCAAAGTTGGTGGGCATCCAGGCGAGGTGCCGATAGCGTGAACATTGCCGGGAGAAATCACCCGTTCACTTCGTAACGGTCCTCCACGGAAGCCGCTCCGAGCGGAACTGGACGATTCGTGGCATACCTTGTGTGGCGGTTTTGGAACGCTGCCAAGGCGTTTAGCGCCGCCTGGTGGTAGCGGAAGACCGTCCCAACTCCCAGGCCCATCCTGACGGCGATATCCCGCCAACTCAAACCATCGAGGCGGAGGCGCAGCACTTCTACCGTATCGACGTGCTTCCTTGGTCGGGCCATTGCGTCCAATCACGCGGCGGATCGAGCAGCCTTCTTGCTGTCCGGAAGGACGGCCCGACGCAGTTTCGTAATCGCACGCGCCAGACGTCTCTTGATACCAGGCACAAAAGCTTCCAGCTGTTCGACGTCGACGCCTTCGAGATAAACCCGCTTCAGGAGATAGGCGTCTGCCGCAGGTAGCCGACGAAGCGCATCGCGGACCATCTGCAGGCGCCTGCGCTCGCGCCGGCCGGACCGGTTGCGTTCTTCCTCTTTGCGCAGCAGGGCGGATTCCGCTGATTCCTTCTCATCCAAGGCATGAGGGATCAACTCCTCAGCTGTGGTGTCGCGCCAATGCCGGCGTCGGCACGCCATCATGACGGCGCCGTAGACCGGGGAGTAGGCGTAACCGGCGTAGGGAATGCCGGCATTCGGTCCGGTGGGATCAGTTGCAAATAACTTGACGGCGTTCTGGTAGTTGTGAAGCGAGTGCGAAAGAAGCGTCCGGCACTGTTCAGAGGACGACATTTCGAAGACGAGATGATCGTTCTATGATCTGGGTCGTCCAAATTCCCGGCGAAGGAAACGTTAGAACGGTCGCAGCTGTTCCGTCAAGTTAGGGATGCAGCGTCGGATCTTTCAGGATGATAGTCCGACGGGCATCTTCGACGGCAAGACGAAAACTTGTGGTGATGAGTTTGTAGAACTCTTTTTCCGTGCCTTCCAGCGTGGTCCATCCATCTTGCGGGATCGGACCTTGATCCATTGGGAGCTTGGGACGTTTCGGCAGCAGCACTTCGAGCATGGGGCGAAACGGCCCGTGGAGACCTTGCGAGAGCGGATCGTCGGGGATGCCCATACTCTCGAAGAAGCCCGTTGGAGGATCAGGCCGGCCCTTGCCAGTGACTCCTGCCTGTTGCCGATGCTTGGTGACATCGTGATTTTCGAAGATGGTTGCAAAGAGACTGCCTTGGCTTTGCCAAGCAGCTTGGAGTGTGGGGAAGTACTTTGCATAGCCGTCGAGTGCAGCCCGTTTTGCGCCGAGAATGTCGTCCGGGTTGATGCGCTGGAGTGTCTTTTCTGATGACACTTCACGGAATGCTGCTTTATCCACTGCTTGGCCCAGCGAGTTGAGCATGAATACGAAGCATTCGATGGCGGAGTCCATGCAGAAGAGCATCACGGCGATGTCGTGCTCGTGCGTCTGCACGGAGGTGCCCATGCGCCACTGATGTAAGGAAAGCGAGTGTTGCTGCAGGCCGCGCATTCGGGACATGACGCCGTACAGCCCCCCTCGGAAACTGAAGAACCAATTTCCGGCATTCCCGAAGTTGTACGGCTGGTTCACTGTGAGCGCGAACTGATCCAGCAAGCCCGGCCAGTTCGGAGCAGTCTTGAGGGTTGCCTGCGGGCCCGCGTAAACTCGCTTCAACGGATAGTACCTCCTCTCGCCCTCGGCACCGTAAGGAGATCAATTCGGGAGGACGGTCATGCTACCTCGCTTGTCGAGATCTGCTTGGATTGCCACGGCTTGGTTTTCCCAGATGCGTCGGGGGACGAACACGTCGTGTCGATGGCAAGGGTCCGGTCGTGGCTCGACGGTGCCGCAAAGAGTCCGAATGAGCAAGTTCAGAGGAATCGGCTGAAGCAGTTGCTTGAAGCTTAACAGTCGCCCCCCGGACCTCTAAGCCTTTGCTGCCTGGCCCGCACCTGGTGCCCGGAAGCCGGTGTTCATACTAAGCGCCTTGTCGGTTTCCGCGACGGTCATCAAAGGAATGGTCTTGGTCCGTATGAGACCGCTGGAGGAAGCAGCCAGTGCCAGCGCCGCCACACTCACATGGTCTGGACACTCGCATAGAACATATACATCACCCTCGCCGAGTGCGTAGTAAATCCCATGCAGCTTACCGCCTATTGTTCCAAGTGCCGTTTTGATGGCGGCCTCGCGTCCTGATGCTTTATCCTTGGCAAGTCCACGCAGGCCCTCGGCTGAATAAGAACCCTCGATTAGAAAGTGGGGCATTTTGTCCTCCTCGAGCAAGAATTATAGACCTTGTGCGGACTTGGGGCAAGGCCGAGGATCAATGTGCGTTTTCGGCGCGTTCGTCAAGCATACGTGATCGAGGCAATGATGATGGTAAAAAGAGACGGTCCAGAGAGTATAGGGGAAGGCGAAGGAATTAGCTGGTCAAGTAGTTGATAAATGGCGCGGGTCCCTCCTTATGCTCCCTCGGAACCATCACCATTGTCACTATCGTCGGCGACGCCGAACTCAACTTTCGACTACGGGTGGTGGCCGCCCAAATTCAAAGGGAGGCGAAGTCACGCTACTTCTTCGTGTGTGTAATTGCCGACGGTCATTTTGGTGGGACACGTAAACGTAACACTTCCATTTACAAGCTGTTTTTTATTCAATAACTCGGTCACGTCATGGACGCGCATACAGACACTGCAACGAACGACTTGCTTGAACATGGCTGAAGCCTACCACGTTTCGGGCGGAAATACGTTCCCTAAACTTCAATTCAGCCTAGTAGGCATAGGATCAGTGGTTCGACACGACGGAGCTACCGTTTGCGGAGCTTGGCTGGAATGGCTTTGACTACTGGCTTTGCCGGGTAGGATTGAGTTAACCACGTTTCAACTTTTTCCCTTTGGGTAGCCTGGACCAAACGCTGCCACGTTGTCTGTCCCGTATTCATGTTGTACTCGGCCATCAAGTAATTGTGAGCGTTCAGGACGAGAATCGACTTACCGGAATCGGACGACTTGGAGTGGAAAGTGCTATTGGGGTGCTGCATTTACTGTCATTCTAGCATCGGCCAACTACCCGCGTTATCGTGTAGTCCGTTATTATCTTGTGCTACGATGGCCTCTCATGCCAACCGAACACATACTCGCTCTACTAATCGCCGAACGCGACACACTCAACCGCGCTATCGAGGTACTTCAAGGTAGGAAGAGGCTGGGCCGTCCCGTGAAGAATGCCGTGGCGAGCACTCTAACCGCGAGCTCTAACGGGAGAGGCGGAATGTCTGCCTCCGCACGGCGAGCGCGGTCCCGCAAGATGAAAGCCTATTGGGCAAAACGTAGAGCGGCCACGGGCAAGTGACGCGGAACAGGCTTGGTGCGCTAGTTATTTCCAACCGAGCGCATCCCGAAGCAGATCCGCCACGTCATCTAACTTCTCAGGTGCATTCGCGATCAGCCATTCCGTAAGCTCGATGGAATGGGTGGTTTTCCGAAACTCTAGACCGGCCACGCTCCAGAAAAGATCCTTGAGCACTAGGTCTGCTCGATCCAATCGATGCCACGGCCTTTGTCCAGGGGCTTGAAGTACTTCGGATCGGCCAAGCAATCATCGATGTAAGATTGCACCTCGGCGTCAATAACAGTCTTCGTGTGTCCCTCGGTGTTATTGAGCACCGCTGTGATTGCCTTGGCGTCAAGCAAGTAATGCTCGTACATGCGGCGCTTGGTGAAGTGGACTTTGCCGCTACCGAGATTTCCTATAGTCGTCTTGTGCGCTGCGGAGCGCCCCTCGTCGTCGAAGACAAACGCGATGGCGGGAGGAATCAAGCTCTTTGCCCCACTCAGGCGGTTATAGACTTCGTGACCGTCCGCAGTTATCGCAAGACGATGATGGGCAAACTCGGCGTCAACAACATCGCGGGCCTGACCCAAGTTGCCTTGGCGTCGGGCGTCACGCGGTTGCCCCTTTCAATTGCAGCCGGCAAATAGAGCTGCATTCAATGCGGCAATAGAGGATTTTGGCCGACATGCGGCGCATCGGAATTATTGTAACTCTCATACAAGAAAATTTTCCAATGTAGCACTAGTCGCTTCTCTTGATTACCGTCCGCAGCCACCCGAATACGCCCCCCAAGTATAAACAAGTCCATCTTGGAACCGATCTGTGGGTAGGTGGTTCGAGCCGTCGGCTGTTCTCAAAACGCACAAACGTAACTTTTCAGGGCAGATGGCTTCCCAGGGGGTTGACTGCCCATTCTAAAGCAAGGTCGTTTCAATCATGGCGTCGCCAACGTGCGACTTGGCTCATACGAAATCTTTGCGGCAGACTCGGGAAGATAATGTGTGCAGCGCTCGACGATACAAAGTTTGACCGGGCCGTCACGATCAAGATCTTGCCTCAACGGTTTTCGGGCCAGACGGGGTGGGCAAGCACGGGTGGTCAGTGCGGAAAAGTCCTGGCCGTCATCATGACTTCGTGTGCTTGCACGAAACCTCGGACCTGTTCGTCTGATTACACTACGTGAGTTGGCGGCATTTCCCTGGGACTGAGCCACGTATAGAGAGCTGGCAGCAAATACAACGTCAGCAATGTCGACGTAATTAAGCCACCGATCACAACTGTCGCGAGTGGTCTCTGAATCTCGGCTCCCGTTTCGGTCGAGACGGCCATTGGGAAAAAACCAATGCTAGCCACTAGAGCCGTGATCAAAACCGGTCTCAGCCGGTCGGCAGCCCCCTCTCGGATGGCCGCAGACGTCGCCAGTCCCCGCTGTCGCAGGGAATTAATATGGCTTACCAGCACGATCCCATTGAGAACCGCTACCCCGAATAGCGCTATGAATCCGATCGAAGCGGACAGGTTCAAATTCAATCCACGCCACCATAGGGCGCCGATCCCGCCCACCAACGCGAACGGCACGTTCAGGAGGATCAGGCTCGCCTGCCGGATGGAATGGAAAGTTGCGAACAGTAATGCGAAAATGATTCCGATCGAGACCGGTAGAACAACCGCGAGCCTCTGATTGGCGCGAGATTGATTCTCGAATTGGCCGCCCCATTGGATTTCATAGCCTGGCGGGAGCTTGAACGAGCGATTCACCCTTTCCTGGGCTAACCGGACGAAGCTTCCAAGATCGGTCCCGCGCACATTGGTCTGAATGGCGACCCGGCGCTGGGCGTTCTCGCGGGAGATTATTTCGGGGCCGCGAACGGTTCGAATCTGAGCTACCTGGTCGAGTCTGACAAGTTCGCCGCCCGGCGCCCGGAGTACCAACTCCTTCAATGCATCTGGATCGTTCCGCAGGCTGTCGGGGAGCCGCACCGAGATCGGAAATCGTGCCCGCCCGTCGACGATTTCTGAGATAGGCTGGCCGCCCACTAGGTTTTCGATTATTTCCTCGACGTCGGACACGTTCAGGCCATATCGTGCCAAGCTCGGCCGATCCACATCGACCTGTAATTCAGCGACACCGGACATCACCTCGATCTGTGAATCAGCGGCTCCGGGGATCAACGAAACCAGCGCAAGCATACGCTTGCCCAACTCTTCTAAGGTCTTCAGATCGTCGCCGAAGATCTTGATCGCAACGTCGCCGCGGATTCCGGTTACCGTTTCATCCAATCGCATCTCCACCGGTTGCGAAAAATTATAGGCGACTCCCGGAATCTTTTGAAGCGCCACAGATAGCTTGTCGATCAGCTCCTGCTTGTCGCGGCAGCACTTCCAGGCATTTTTCGGGGCTAGGCGGAGGTAGGAATCCGATTCGTAAATCCCCATCGCTTCCGTGGCGACATCCGGCCTGCCGAGTTTCGTCACCACGCCGGTGACTTCGGGAAAACTTCGAATAGTGTCCGCGATCTCCTTGCTGATGTCGATGGATTGGGTCAGCGCGATTCCAGGCAATTTCCGTGAAGTGATCAGAATAGATCCCTCGTCCAGCTTCGGCATGAATTCGGTTCCAATGAAGTGCAGCGAAAAGAGTGCGGAACCAACCAGGAGGAGTGCAAGGGCCACCAGGATCGGCCGATGACGCAGCGCGTAAACGAGTGAGCGGGCGTACGCGCTTCGCAAGTGCTCCAATGCGCCATACCAGCTTCGGCCGAACTTCGCGGGCTGACCGGCTCGGGGCTTGAGGAGGTAGGTCGACAATGCCGGAACTGCGGTGAGCGCGAGAATCAGCGAACCAAGGAGCGCTGAGCAGACGGTAATCGCCATCGGCCGGAACATTCTGCCTTCTAGCCCTTGTAGCGTGAAGATTGGAAAATAAACGGCCATGATGATCGCGACGCCGAACAAAATTGGGTGAGCGACTTCGTGCGACGCCGCGCGAATGGAGTCAATCAATCGACCTCCCGGGCTGGATTTCTCCAGGTGATGCACGGAATTCTCGATCATTACCACCGAGCCGTCCACGATCATCCCGAAATCCAGAGCGCCAAGACTCATCAGGTTGGCGGAGACTCCGAAGATCGTCATGCCGATGAAGCCGAACAATATCGAGAGCGGAATCATCAGCGCGACGATAAAAGCCGCTCGCAGATCGCCTAGGAACAGCAATAGAATGACGATTACCAGCAGGCCAGCTTCGATGAGGTTGTGCATTACGGTGTGGATGGTGCCGTCGATGATCTCGGACTGATCGTAGAATGCGCGCAGCCGGTAACCCGGCGGCAAATGGATCTCGCGCAGCCGGGCTTTAATGCGGTCGATGACAGCTCTGCCGTTCTCGCCTTTCAGCGCGATCACGGTGGCTGAGACCGTCTCGTCTTTGTCGCGAAGAGTTGCTCCGTATCTCAATGGTGGAACGGTCTCGACCAAACCGACGTCTCGAAGCAGCACGGGAACACCATCGTGCGCCAACATGACCGTATTCTTGAGGTCCGCGGGATCGGATACCCGGCCCAGGCCACGGACGGTATATTGCTCCTCCGCGTGCTCGATGTACCCACCACCGAAATTGGAATTGTTGCTGGCAACTCGCTCAATCACGTCGTGGGCAGTTAGCCCGTAGCGCCGCAGCGCGATGGGATCGAGCCGAACCGCGTACTGTTTTGACCGCCCGCCCCAAGCGTTCACTTCGCTCACGCCCGGAACACTACGGAGTGCATACCGGAGCGTCCAATCTTGAAACGTCTTGACGTCCATTAGCGAAGCCGTCGGGCTCTCGAGCGTATACTGGTAGACTTCTCCAAACGCAGTGGCCATGGGACCGAGCGTGGGTTGCACATTTCGAGGAAGGCGCGCACGAACTTCTTCCAACCGTTCGGCCACTAGTTGGCGCGCCAAGTACTGATTTAGAGAATCCTCGAATATCAACGTGACCATGGAAAGTCCCAATTTGGAGATCGAACGAACCGTGTCAACGCGGGGTAGTCCCACCAGGGCGCTCTCGATCGGATATGTAACGAGTTCGTCCACTTCGGTCGATGACATGGACGGACATTCGGTTACCACTACAACCTGATTGTTGGTCAAATCGGGGAAAGCATCGATCGGAAGGTTGAAGAGAACATATCCACCAACCACGAGCAGCGCTACAAGAGCCGCCAGCACGAGCCAGCGATCGTCCAACGCGAAGTCAATAATGCGATTTAACATTGGCGAGTCTCGACTCTAGTTGTCCTGAATCGCGCTTTTGAGCATTTGGGACTTCAGCAAAAAGCTGCCCATCACAACCACGGCCTCGCCGGGGCGAAGACCTTCGAGAATCTCGGTTTCCCCTTCCACGTGCTGTCCGCTTTTGATGGTGCGGGCTTCGAAATTGGTCTGGCCGCGGCGCACAAAGACGACCGGCACGCCATCGACATCCTGAATAGCTTCGTCCGGCAAGTACAGCGCGGAACTTCGTCCGGTTTGCCTGACGTTCGCACTCGCGTACATCTCCGGCTTAAGCAGTCCCTGTGGATTAGGAACGGCGATGCGGATCTGCAACGTTCGAGTGGCGGGATCCAACTCTTCACCGAGCTTTAGCACGCGCGCCGTGAAGTCGCGGCCGGGATACGCACGAACCTGGAGATGGACCAGTTGCCCAGGATGCAGTTCGGCCAGATCCGTCTCATTGGCAGCGCCAATCATCCACAGTGTGCTCGTATCACTGATGGCAAGTAGCTCCTCGCCAACGTTGACGACGCTTCCAACGGTCGCCTTGCGTTCTACAATGAGACCGGCCGCTGGAGCAAAGATCGGTATGTCGTCTTCCTCCTCTTTTGCGCTATGATTCTCGGCAGCTGGCAGGTCGAGCGGGATTCGAAAGATAGCCAAATGCGCTCGCTCCTTCTCTACTTCGCTTTGCGCTTTTTGAATGGCGGCCTCTGCGTTTTTCAGGTCGACCTCCGCAGTTTCCAAATCCTGTCGTGATCCAGCACGCAGGTCGAAAAGTTTCTCTGCACGATCGCGCCGCCCTCTCGCGTAGGCCTCCGCCGACCGCGCTCGGTCCAGTTCGATCTTCGCCTGCTCATAGCCAGCTCGGGCTTCATGAACTTCATGGCTGTGAATATGGCCGAGCAGTTGGTCCGCGCGAACGGAATCGCCCAGGACCACTCGGAGATCCTCGACTCTGCCAGCAGCAATCGCGCCCACTCGCCAAGTACGATCTTCACTGAAGGTCAGCCGGCCCGGAACAGTGAGCGCGACAGGAACGTCTTTCGCGCGGACCGGCTCAACCACAACGTTCCCGTTTTGTTGTTCGGTCTGATCGAGTACGATGGTGCCCGCTTCTCTTTTGTTTTTTTCCGAAGCCGCCGAATTTTGATTTCCCGAAGGTACGTCCGAAGCGGAGACGGATGCGTTCTTCGATCCGCAGGAACACAGCGCCCCGGCCGCTGCGACGATCAACAACATTCTCATGGCAAGCTCCCTTGCGCAGTCTCCAGAGCAACCGCGCTCTGCTGGAATTCTGAAAGGGTGCGGGCATACAGCAGTTGCGTTTCGATCCTGGTGCGTTCTGCATCGAGAAGACGCAAGATATCCGACCCTGTCTCTCGATAAGCCGCATCCACAATGCGATAGACCTCATCAGCCCGGTCGCGCATGGGCGCCAAAGTTTCGCTCAGGAGCCTTTGACGCGACTCATAGTCCCGCCTTGCTGTTTCCAATTCCGATCGAACAAGAGACTCGGTTGCCGCCAATGAAGATTCCGCGGCTTTGATTTCAGCTACCGCCGCTTCAATCTGGCCTTGGTTGCGATTGCGGATCGGGAGCGAAATCTGAAGAGCGGCGTAGAGTGTATTGAATCCGAAGGTGTGTTTGTAACCGAGAAATGCGTCAGGGTCCGGCTTGGCGTCGGCTTCTTGAAGACGCAGGTTCGCGCGAGCCTGCTCCACGCCCTCGCGAGCCAGCTTCATCTCCGGCCTCTGCGACAAAACCTGATCCAGCGCAAGTAACGCGACGGGGTGCGGCTGGTCCAGCGCTTCTGCAAACTCGACCGCGGGAAACTCCGTGCTGCCCATTTCGTGAAACATTGCGATGCGAGCGCGTTCAGCATCCTGCGCCGCAGTTCTCGCTGTGCTCACTAGCCGCTCGCGTTCCACTTCGATTCGCAGTAAATCAACTTCCGGCGCCGCACCCTCTCGAACCCGATCCCGGTTAAATTGAACCACGCGATCAAAATTGCTTATCTCCTGCTGAAGCAAATCCACGACTCGCGCGGCTCCCGCGGCCGCCCAGTAGGCAGCGCTAACTCGGCTGGTGATTTGTTGCCGCTGGAGCTGCTGTTCCAGTTCACTGCTGCGAACGTTCTCGGTCGCCAAGTCGATGCGGCGCTGCCGCTTTCCCGCCGTCTCAATGGTCTGTCCCACGAACGCATACGTATCGACGCCGGGATAGGAGGGCGAAGGCGCGCCCCAAAACCGCGCGTTCTCTGATTGAAGAAACAATCGAGGATTCGGACTCAGCCCTGCTTGCTGACGCAACCCTCCCGCAACTTCCACGCGAGCCGCAGCCGTAAGCATCTGGGGATTGTTCCTTAGAGCTTGTGCCACGGCGTCCGCCACCGTGAAGCGTCCTTGCGCGAAAAGAGTAAAAGGCATCAACAGCGGGAATAAGCATATTCGCCTGGATAAAACCAATCACCACCTCCCAGATAACCGGGTAAAGACTGCAGCAGTAACGTTACGAGTGGGCGAAAGGTTTAAACAGGCGGGGCGCGAGGACTTTTTAGGGATAGGAGCGGCGGATCGGGGCCCGTGGTTAGCGGGGCGTCAACAGAGTACCCTCGATGCTCCTCCGGTTCAGCAAGGAACGAGTGCTCGGCAAGAATCAGCGGACTGAAATCCGGAGAGATCGGAGAAGTGGAGACCCAGTTTTCAGTGAGAGCATCTTCGTTGGGGTCGAGACTTCGGAATTCAGACGAGTTTCCGAGGGCATGCGCGCTCTTCAAATGAAAATGAAGAAATGCTCCTGGATGCTGCTGAGTGGCTTCATGTTGATGGACGTGCAGGAAGGGCGCTTCTAAAAAAGCGACCAACAGCGCCAGGTTCGCTAAGATGCAAATGCTTCGCCGCACAGCACCTCTACTTATACCGCACTTTATTATCTAAAAGTTGGAAACTTGAGCGGCCTTATTTTAGTGATAAGCGGCTTAAAATTGTCTGCAAGCGGCTCTGAATCGAATGGTTCAGAAAGTCAGTCTTAATTGCAACTCGATATGACGGTTTCCGGCGCCCGCGTTGGGTCCAGCTCCGGGAAGCGGTCCGAAGGTATTCAGCGCGACCGATTTTCCAAAGAATGGCGAGCTTAGATTACCGATTGGCAAAGCCGGGTTCACGTTGTTCAGCAGGTTTCGAATTGAAGCAGTCAACGTCAGGGCATATCGTTTGGCGGTGGCGACGCCTCCAAGTACACCAGCTAGTCCCGATCGGTTGGAGCCTGCGCTCAAACCGCCATTTTGTATAGATTCTCCTCCACGGATTTCATCGCTCCCCGTATTACTCCGCCTCGGCCGGATTCGCCGAACGACCAGCTTCGGCTGACTCGAACCGTGAGTAAAAATATGCCTGGGCCTTCCAGGTAATTGCGCGGAACGATGACCGCGTTCGGAAGAGTTCCGGGCGCTGTATCAAAGACGCCGAATCCCGGCTCATTAATCACGCTCGGCCGTGACAGATTCTGAGCGAACGCCGGGCGATCATCATTGGGATTGCCGTCGTTATTGGTGTCCACGCCGGCGATCAAATTATACGGAAGACCTGACTGCATAAAGATGAACGGTGCCATCCGGATGCGCCAAGGCATTCTGCCGGAAGACGCCGCTTCCCTCATATTGGTAAATATCTCCCGCAGCAGCGCCGAAGGGCCGGGGTCCGATGGCTTGGCCTATGCTATTGAACTCAGTCGGCAGCGGTGCGTTGATGTCTCTGGTAAGGAGTTGGTGGACGCCGCGGGTCGTCGTGTAGGTCAGCGCCATGGATAAGCCGTGAGGTAGCTGCCGTTCAACGCTACCCGAGGCTTGGATCATGTAGGGCGCGCGAAGACGTGAATCCACTTGATAAATTGCGGCAGTGTCTGTTCCTGCCTGCTGCGCACTCAGAGCAGCGAGCGTAGCCGGATCTGGAATATTGGGATAGAAGAGCGGATTACGGATGATGTATTGCGTTTGGTTGATTCCATTGAGCAACGTGGCGTTCATGAGCAAAGCCGCCGTGAACCGGTCATAAAAGATCCCGCTGCCTGCCTGGAGCACGGTCTTAGGAGCTTGCCCCTGGCGTCCGCCCGGAGCCCACGCCAATCCGATTCGCGGCGCGAAGTCGGCATGATCGGAAATCCCGCTCTGCCCTTCGTATCGCAGGCCTCCATTGATCGATAAGTTGGGCTTCACACGCCAGTCATCCTGAGCATACAATCCGGCGTCGAAGACGTTTACGCGTCCCACGGGATTTCCGGTGGTCAGAAGGAACTCCGACGGACCGAGTCCCATAGTCGCGATCTCGGGCTGCGGAATACCCTGAGCGGCGAGCGCCTGATTTTGCTGGTATATGTCGATCGCCTCGCCGACGCCGGGAATCGCCGAAAAGATGAACCGGCCATTGAAATTGGTGGTTGATTGCTGCTTCAGTTGGTCATCACGCAAGCGCCCACCGAGCTTAATCGTTTGCGCGCCGCGAATCATTGTCAGGTTTTCCTGAAACTCGGTATGGTTGCGGTTGGTGTAATTTAACGGGAACGTTCCCCCTCCGGTGAATGCACCGAGAACGTCGATCTCCGGCGCGGAGCTGACGCCAGTCAGGTTGGTGCTTGTGCGGTTGAACTGAAACCTCACGTCGTTTACGGCTCGCGCATCCAGCACCGCGGACTCAATCACCGTCACGCCTTGCTGGGTCAGGTCCTGCGTGTACGCCTGCGACGGTTCATCGAATCCTTGCGTCGTGATCCCCTGATTGCGCGCGTTCGAGTCCATCCACGAGTAACGCAATGTCAAGGTGTTGTTTGGCGTTAGAGCGTAATCCACGCGAGGGTTGGTGCTGAGACGCCGGGAAGGCGCCACCAGAGCGGTGCTGATCGCGACAGGATTGAGAGCTAAGTCTAAGGTAGTGTAATTGAGCAACGCATTTTCGTCGGTTATTCGCCGGTCGATGTCGACGAAAAAACTGGCCTTCTTTGACAGTGGCCCGCCGAAATTACCAGCGAAGAACTCCTGCTGATAATTGGGCACGGTGGAACTGGTCAGGTACGGATTGCGAGCGGTTATGGCCCGGTCGGCAAAATCGAAGGATGCTTGGCCGTGATACTTGTCGGCGCCTGGTTTGGTCAGAATCTCAATCCGCCCAAATCCGACGCGGTCAAATTCGGCGGAGAAGGGATTCTGATTTACGCGAACTTCCCGGATCGACGCTTTGGGCGGCATGACGCCGTCCGTAAATCCATCAATGTAGATCTGACCTCCATCGCGCCCGGGGGAGGGGCCAGCGAGCATTTGAAGCTCGTTGGCGAGATCTTCCGGATCGTCGGAAAACGCATCCAGGTCGCTACCTCTCAGTAAGAGCTGGCTGGCGCTCTGAGCCGCATCGACGCCCAACTGGGATGCAGCATCGGAAACGGTGACTTTTTCCGATAGGCTTTGTATCTGCAATTGGAAGTTCAGAGCGACGGACTGGCCGGTTGCCACATCGACGGTTGCACTCTCGAATGGCGCGAAGCCGCGGCTGAGGATTCGCACTGTATAAGAGCCCGGAGCCAAACCGGCGATGCCGTATCGGCCCTCTGGATCAGTCGCGGATGTTCTCGCGGCGCCGGTTGTCGAGACCGCCGTTACGGTCGCCCCTGATACGGCCGCACCGCTCGGGTCCCTGACCAGTCCCTGGATAGTGGCAAACGGCGCCTGGGCAGAGCAGAGAAATGGGGCCGAGCACGCCAGCGCACGGACCGTTATCAGTAGGCCCAGTCTCATTTTTACGATTCTATAGGCGATCTTAAGAATCGTGAAGAAAAAACTGTAATCGGACTACCCGTGAAGATGAGTGGCCATAAATCTCCTGCCTTTGTTCCCTGCTTTTGGCAAGACTCTAAAAGTGGAATCCGATAGTCCCTGTGAAGGTGCGCGGCGTGATGTAGTGCGTTCCGCTGAAAGTCGACAGGAAGTTGTAAAGAGCCTCTTTGTCCGTCAGATTGATAATCTCCAGGCGCGCGCTCCACTTATACCTGTCACCGTGGAAAACGTTGTCGTGTCCCACAGCCAGGTCAAACAAGTTACGCGAGGCGGTGCGCTGCGGATTATGATCGTCATTCTCAGTTCCAGGCGCCGGTATCTTGAGGTAGATGGACCCGAGGCCTGCCGCGCTGCAAGTGGCGAGCGCTGGTCCAAGCGGATTCGGAGCGGCAAGTTTGCCATTGCACGTCAGGCCGGCCTGAAGCTCCTGATCGGCAGTCAGTGGCAACCCGCTGATGGTGTTGTTTAGCGCCACCTGGCCGACTGGAATGTCGGCCGCTCCACCGGCGTCGATCGGCGTCGAAGCGGCGCAGGTTGCTGTCGGCGCGTAACAGGGAGATGCTCCCGCCACGAGCCCGCTGTCATATCGCCAGTTGAGCGCAAACCATGGTCCGCGGCGCCCTACCTGGTATTGCACATGCGTCGTTGAATTAAATAGCTCGTCATGATCGATGCGGAACACCTCGTTGGCCACCGGGATGATGGGTACCCCGGCTACTTGCGGCAGGAAGAAGCGCGCTGCGACGCCGGACATCACCACAAACGCGGTAAAACCGTGGACGTTCGGCACGCTCGCGCGGATAGCGTATCCGGGAATCTTGGAGGCGGTCCACTCAATTGGAAACGTGATGGGTGTGGCGCCTACGACACCGAAATCGTAGCCGTTGTGCGTGTATTTCCAGATGTACTCGGCGTCGATAACCAGGTATTTCCCGAACGCTTGCTGCAGACCGACGTGGAATTCGTTGCGGTGACCCGGCACAATCGGCCCTAAACTACATCCGACGCCCGGTGGGGGAATAAGCGTCGCGAGAAACGGAATGTTGCATCCCGTGCTGGCGATGACCAGGTTTTCATTGAATGGCGTTTCCATCGTTCGCGCGTAGGAGACGCGAAGTACGGTGCCGGTCGGCTTAATGTTGTAGGCAATACCAAGCCGTGGCTCCGCCTGTCTGGCGATGGCCAGGCCGTTGTACAGATCCCCGCGAATGCCGAGGTTGAAGGACCAGTTCCTCTTGGTGATCGTGTCCTCGACATACATTGCCAGTTCCTTGATGTCCGCGTGCCCATGGAAGTTGAATGCAGTGCCTCCCTCCGTCAAATCGTGTGGCTGCAGGATCGCGCACGGAGTGCCAGGTATCGGGTTGCCATTCGCATCCTGGCAGTTAAGTCCGGGGACGACACCCGGGTCGACAATACCGATGCTTTCACCCTCCGCGAGGAAGGTGTGTTCATACGTGATTCCCATCTTTATGTTGTGAATGCCTTTTAGGTACGACACGCTGGCGCGACCACCTAAGTTTGCGAGCGACCGGGACTGCCGAATGGTTTCACTCTGCAGGTCTGGAGAAAAATCAGCAAACGGATCGGCGCTCGGATAGTAATTGTATTGATCCTTCCGCAAGTACGCGCCGAATGTGAACACCGTGTTTGGATTGAGTATCCGCGTCCACGACGGAGCAATGTTGTAGGTCTTGATTTGCGAGCGTTGATCCGTCGGGCCCAATTGCGCGCCGGTTATAGGGTTGAAATCGCCGGGATGATACTCCTGATCGAACGAATTCGGGTTTTGGAACCAGGAGCGCGTGAATTGAAGGTTCAGACTGAATGTATCCGCGTCCGAAGGTTTAACATCGAAGCGGTCGAAGACATTGGTTTCGTTGCCCTTGTCATGCATAACGGTGAATTCAGGTGGATCCAAAAAGCGGCCCGTGTTTAATCCATTCACGGCAATGAAGTTGCCCACGGTGTTATTACCAAAACCAAGATCGGCTGCTCCGGCGGTAGATCCAAAAGTGCCATAGGAGGCTGTCACATCACCGTGCGGTTGCGTGCTGCCGAGGCCAGACCGCGTGGCTGCCACAATCACCAGGCTAGTCTTGCCGCCGTATTCGGCCGGAGGAGCGCCTTGGATGACCTCCAGCGACTGCACTGCGTCGACCGGAATCTGATTGGAGAAAACCTTGCTTTGCTGGTCAGTAATCGGCTGGCCGTCGATCGAGAAAGAATTTTCCGCGTGATCGCCGAGTCCATGAAAGAGACCGTTCGAGTCGGCGGCAACCCCTGGCGCTGCCAGCGTGACCAGCGAACTAAGCGAGGAGGATTGGCTTTCCAGAGGGAGTTTGTCGAACAACCCCCGATCCACATCCGTGTGGGCGGTGGATTCCGTCTCAAGCAAATCCGCTGCCGCTTCCACGGTTACGCTAGCAGCCGCGGCGCCGACCTGGAGGGTGAACTTCGGTATTTGGACCGCTATCGGGGACCGGACGTCCGTGTCCTGCGCGGCGGAGGAAAATCCCGACGCGGTAGCAGTCACGTGGTAGTTGTTGTACGGAACATTGGTGAACACAAAGTTCCCCTGGCTGTCGGTCTTAACCTGCTGCATGTAGTGGGACACCGGGTTCTGAATTTCGACCGTGGCCCCGGCGATCAGCGCACCCGAGGGATCCGCGACTGAGCCGCGAATCGTGCCGGTCTCCTGTCCGTAACTGAGGACGCCTCCGCCAAACAATAAAACCAAGCCAACGAGAATTGCCGGTGCTTTCACCTTTGTATTCGTTTTCATAGTTTTCTCCCTCTCCTGCTTCAAATCCGATTCGAGTCCGCCTAGTCGCTGCAGACTCAATTCAATGACACCTGGACACTTCCCTATTGTTAAACCGAAGTCTCGCGGGTCCTAGAACTAACTGATGGCAGGGCGAAAATGGCGGTGAGTGGCCTACTTTGTAGAATGAGCGGAAAACATAGCGGCCGCAGTTCCCCTGGTTTCCGTTCATCGGCCTATGCCATCCTCCGGTAGGTTCGCAAGCCCAGTTATCAGATTTTTCTAAAAGGCTTGAAACTTTCCTGCGATTCTGTAGCTGGTGAGCGATGGCACGAATCTGTCTTTCCGGGATTATTCTGGTGGCTTTCTTTGTCCGCGATCTCCGACTCTTATCATCGGCCGGTCCGCGTAGAATTGCGCGGGCTAGCGGACTCTATTCGTTGTTCTCTGGAGCGTATGCGACGTTACTTGCCGTTGGATTCAGCCTCGCCGGAGTGCGCCGTCCTGATCTGATTTACTTGAGTAGAAATGAGTGGACGGGCTTGGTGGCCATACACGTTGTGCTCTGGGGCATGACCTGGCTCTTATCACGAACCTCTTCGCGCAGTTGGGCTTGGCTATTGGCCCTTGCGCCATCACCTGCTATGCTCTTGTCGCAGTGCGTCCTCGTTGCTCTATTTCCGGAAAACATGGCCAACGCTCTTGGCCTTTTCAGTATTCTCTTATTCGCGGTTACTTGGATTGCGCTCATGATACCGTTCGCCTACGAATTGTCGCAAGGTCCTTTGTGGAACCGTTTTGCTTCCCCGCGGTCGCTATCGCTGGTAGGCTGCTTGAACCTGTTCTGTATCCTTTATTGGTTTGATCTTGCGCGGGCCTGGGTTGAGGCTGGACTGCACTAATCTGGAGACGCGCGGCTACCGCCGGTTACCACTTCAGGAGCTGGCGAACACCACTAGCCTGACGCTTACTTGCGATGAACTCCTGATCGTTGCTCAGCATGATCAGCCAGCGTTGGCTACTAAGTGGCGTAATTTTTCTGACATGCTCAACGTTGATGAGCGCATTCCGATGAATTCGCTCGAAGGTGGTATTCGCCAGGCGGTTCTGAATCACCTTAAGCGTCTGGGTTGCCACGAACTTTCGCTTGGCCGTGATGATCCAAACCACGTCGCCATCCGCCTGGAAGGCGTAGATCTCGCTGGCATCCAAGAGGAAGTACTCTTCGCCGATCCGGCCCACGATTTTCTTCACTCGCGGTGTGGCTGCGGGTCCCGCCATTTCCTGAAGCTGCGCGATTCGCTCGAAGGTCTCCCTGCGGCTGGTTTGCTTGGCTCTTTCTACAGCCTGGGCGAGTCGCTCCTGACCAATCGGCTTAAGCAAATAGTCGATGGCACCGGCCTCAAACGCTTGAATCGCGAACTTATCATAGGCCGTGACGATCACAACGACCGGCATCTGGCGTCCGCCCTTCAGCCTGCGCACGACGTCCAGGCCACCCATCACGGGCATTTGCAAATCGAGGAGCACAAGATCGGGCTTGAGTTCGGAGATCTTTTCCAAGGCTTTCTCACCGTTATCCGCCTCGGCGACAATCTCGACGTCGTCGATTACCTCGAGCTCTTCCCGCAAGACTCTGCGAGCGATCGGCTCGTCATCGACAATGAGCGTCCTTAAAGGCATGCTAAAAACGAAGGGCCTAGATTGATTTAACATGGAACGCTGGAAGATCCTACGGTTTTCAAATTACTGGCCCATTCATTGTGACCAACGATCTAAAATCGAGGATGAGCGGACACGTTCCTCCTGCCAGCTTCTCACGCAGGCACGGGGGTCTCTCGCAAACGGCCCGTTAATGGCAGTGCGAACGCCACGGTCGTAAGACCGTCTTTCACGGAAATTGCCAGACCCGCGCTGTCGCCGTAGCATAAGGCTAGCCTGCGCCGGACATTGGTCAATCCGACGCCAGTGGAGCTGGTTAGGATTGCGCTGTCACATTCGCCCGAATTTGAGATGCTCACTGCGATCTGATTTCGCTCCGTCTTAATCGCCAGACGCACGACACCGTCGCCCATTCTAGCGGCTATGCCGTGTTTGACTGCGTTCTCCACTAGCGGCTGAATGGAGAGCGCGGGAATGGAGACCTGTAGCGCCAGGTCGTCGATTTCCATCTCGGTCCGCAATCTCGGGCCAAGCCGCAGTTCCTCGATCTCCAAGTAGGCGCGAACTATTCTCAATTCTTCTTCCACCGGAATGAATGTCCTGTTCGACTGAAGGAAATAACGGAAGACGTCCGCGAGATTCAAAACCAGGCGTCGCGCTTCCGGGTTTTCCCGTCCGATCGTGCCATAAAGCGTGTTGAGTGCATTGAACAGGAAGTGCGGATTGATCTGGGCTTGAAGTGCTCGGAGTTCCGCTTGCGACATAAGTTGGCGAATTTGAGCGCTTCGGAGCTGTTCCACATGCTCGACGACGAGAGTTCCCAGCCGCGCCAGGAGAGCACAGTCTTCGCTCAAGTAGCGGCGCCCCCCTTTCCGCGATCCGAGCAGCAAATACTTTGTGTCGCCTTGCGATAGGCGCAGCGGAACGGCCGCCTGAACCCATGTGGGAAGTCCCCAGTTCGTCGCATCCATGACGGCAATCGGGCCAGTAAAATCGGTTAGAAGAGGAGCTTCTTCAGCCAGTGAGAAACGCGCTGTGTGCAGGAATCCCGCCACGACTTTGGCCGTGTTGCTTAGATATTCCGTTTCCGTCGCAGCCGAGCGTCCAAGCTCATTCAAGTGTCTCAGCGGTTGGTCGACATTGGATCGTAGAAAGACTACTCTCGTCAGCCATTGCTGCATCCGGTTCCTTGCATATACAAAACCCACCAGCAGAACAGAGGCGCTTACGAAGAGCAACCCTGCCTCAAACGGATTCCGAAGGTGCGCGGCGAAGTTCTGCGATTGAACGGCACGCACGCTGATAAGCAACGCTCCTGCCGCCAGGGATGCATTCAGAATGAATCTGAGAAACGTATCCAGCAGAAGGAAACGATAGTCCTGCAAAAGTACTAGTAGCGCCAAGGGGATCCCGGCATGGTGCAACGCGATCTCTCCCGACCACACCTCTCTAGGATGCGATGTTCCGAAGTGGACGAACGAAATCGCGAACAGAAATAAGCCCATCGCGCCGGCCAGCCGCGAACCTGCGGCGCCATCCTTTTGGCGTACTTCCAAGATTACGGATATGACAGTAAGTCCCCCGAATCCCAAGGTCACCAGCAGCAACGCTGCGTAATGAAAACGGGGCGACTGGGTTATGAGGTCGCTGATATGCAGCGCTACCGCGATTGCGCTCAAGAAATACCCGCTGATCCAGAGCTCCGGACGATCCGCTTCCAACGAGATGTGCAATAGGACAGCCGGCAGCAGGCTCAGTACTGAAAAACTTCCCGCCACGATCACATCGGCGATGATTCCGCTATTGTGCCCCGTTGCAATCCCAATGAGGGATCCGATATTCCACAACATGGCTAGTGCGGCCGCCACGGCGGGCAAACTTGTGCGATCTTCGCGCGCGCGGCGCCAATTCACGACAAATAAGTAGAGGAGAATCCCAAATACGATCGCACCCGCACAATGTCCGATCGTGTTCACCAGGGCTGGTTCGTGGATGCTAAGCCGATCCGGCATTCTGATCTTTACAATAACTCAACAGCGTCCAGCTCTTAACTCCGGGCGAGCGCTTCGTCCAGCCACTACTCGATTTCTTGAAATAATAAGGAGAAAAAAATGAGGATGAAACTTCCGAGGAAATTGCTGTAACCGGTCAGTGAGACCGCGAAATCAAGCTCGTCCGCAGGCATCTCAATTCGCCTGGCGCGCGCGACCAAAGCAAACATCGCAGCTATCCACAATGCGCAAATCAGCCAGACAACAAAACTACGCGCCGGGAAATCCCGTGAGATGACCCCGCTGGCGAGAAAGAACCATATTACAGGTGTGGGGATGAGGGCCACGAGCCACACGCGATGATAGCGATCGCTACGCCTTAGCCAAAAACAGAGAATCGCGCCCCCGATATGCAGCGCGATCAAACTGACTAGAACTGGAAACGACCATATGAATCGAGACACGGCAGAGCTGCCCACGCGCCATACGACCACCGATAACAGTGCTGTCGTCCCTACGACCACGCCAGCATAGAGACTAACTCTAGACCTAGTTCTGAGCAGCGGACCCATGCGTAAAATCAAATAGTCGCGAGACCAGAACAGCAAAAGTACAGCCAGCATTATGGTCATCGCTTGATCTCCCACAGGGCAGACACGGTGCGCTCAGTTAACGAAACGATTCTAAGGCGAGTTTCGACTGGCCCCAAGCAAAATCGTTGAGTGACCTGACATAGCGACGGGCGGTGACTTATTGGTGATGAGCGGGCTGAGTCCAAAAGGCAGAAGATGTCGTCAGGTTAAGGCCTATGATAGGCCGCTCAAAAGTGCTCGTCGGTCTTGTGCGCTATTGACTCCAGCGCAAGGGCGATACGCCGCAGAGAGGCATCGATGAGTGTCAACGATTTCTGAATATCGGCTAAGCCGATTTCGTCAGGTGGCATGGCTACTCAT
>Ga0182024_10007560_pt1 | contig 23386 bp, 18 predicted proteins | sample P32metaG_FD_120480 | JGI IMG/M metagenome (GOLD analysis project Ga0182024, IMG submission 120480) | Permafrost microbial communities from Stordalen Mire, Sweden - P3-2 metaG (Illumina Assembly) | ecosystem: Environmental > Terrestrial > Soil > Wetlands > Permafrost | place: Sweden: Stordalen... | reverse complement strand
GTTTGAATCCATCCAGATCGCACACCAGGACGGAAAGGGGATGATGTTCGCGCTTGGCGCGCTCCAATTCACTGTCAAGATGGAGGAACAACGAACCCGCATTGGGCAGATCTGTCAGTGCATCGATGGTGGCGCAATTCTCAGCCTGACGATACTTCAACGCATTCTCAATGCACAGCGCAATCTTCGCTGAAACAGCCGAAAGGATGCGCAAATGATCTGAGGTGAACGCGTCGCGGTCGGCGGCGTACAGAGATAACACGCCAACCACCCCGTTTGAACCCTCCAGCGGCACGCATAATGCCGATTTCAATAAGCTGAATCTAGTCGGATCGTTTAGATAGCCGGTCTCAACGGACGGATTTCCGTTCACGATTGGCCGCTTGCACTGTGCCACCCACCCGGATAATCCCTCTCCTATCGGAATCTGCAACGGTGCGAATACCTCGAAGTCACGGCCATTCACAAATTCCGGAAAAAGAAGGTTGTCTCTTAGGACGTAAATCGCAATGCCATCGTATTGGCACATTCTCTTCAGCCGCAGCCCTAAGACAGAAAGAGTCTCGTGCAGGCTGAGAGAGTTTCCAAGGTCATGGGCCAGCTCAAACAAGTCCTGAGCCTCCTGGCGGGCCGCGGCAATGGAGGAAAGGAAATCCCGTTTGTCCGGCGCACCCGTCATTCGCGCCGTCTCAAGACCGGCGGCGGGCGTCGCGCCACGCGAAATCCTGATGTGTTTTGACAATCGTGAATTCGAAACGGGCTTCGCGTTGACTAGAATCTCCAGCTCTTTATATCTCCTCGCCAGAATTTCCACGACTCCTGGATCGAAGCTCTTCCCCGACTCCGAGACAATATAGCGCATCACATCGTCGGGAGGCATGGCGCGGCGGTATTGACGGTCCGACGTCATCGCATCGAAGCAGTCGACCACCGTTAAAATCCGGGCGCCGATGGGAATCTCCTCGGCTTTGAGCCCATCGGGGTATCCGGTTCCGTCCCACTTCTCATGGTGGGCGATCACGATCGGAACCACCGGATAGGGAAATTCCACGCTGTCCAGAATCTCGGCGCCGATGACCGGATGAATTTTCATCTTTTCGAATTCGACGGCCGTGAGGCGCCCAGGCTTCGAAATAATGTGCTCCGGGACCGCGAGCTTGCCAATATCATGCAGCAGCGCGGCCGCTTGCAACGCCTGAAGTTCCGCCTCTCGAAGGCCCAGTTCCTTGGCAATTTCCTCCGCATAAACCCCTACCCGCCGAAGATGATCGTAGGTATTGAAGTCTTTTGCTTCGATGGCCAGCGCTAAAGCCTCAATTGTCCGCAAGTGCAATCCGGCCATTTCGACTACGTGACGTTTTTCGGATTCCAGACGTTCCAGGTACAAACGGTAAGACCGATAAATCCAGTACAAGATCGGAAAGATAAGCAGCGACGCTTCCCAGCCCACAATACGACCGATGATCTCGAGGCTTGCCGCGAGCGCAGCCCCCACCAGATAGTACGGAAACGACCAGAAGTAACATTCGCGCCACGTCTTGAGGAATGGCTTTCCCTCCGTCAAACAGACGATTGCCGCCACCGGGCACGTGTTCGCGACGAAGTACACGCACGCGGCCAGCAGCAGTACGAATGGCTGCTTGACGCCGTGGCTTGCGAACCACGGAAGATGATACCAGTAGGACGTGGCGCTTATCGCGACCGCAATACTCGCGACGTTGAACAGTACCTTAACGGGAGCAGGCCTAGTCCTGGATCGCCACACACATTGCAACACCGTACCGGTGCAGGCGATGATCAGGCTTTCGGGCAGGCTCATCGTGACGACGGAAATCAGAACGAACAAGAAATTGGCGGACATCGTGCCCGTGATTCCAGGCAAATGAACCTTGAATCCGGAGGCCAGATTGGCAATGAGGAGATAGCAGATGAACCGGGGTAGATCATCCGGGTGCCATGACAGCAGATCCGCCGTCACAGTGACGAGCCCGGCAGATAGAGTGACAGCCAAATAGAGCTTTGCTGCGCGAGGCATAGTCTGTAGCCCTACGCATAAGCACGGGTATGGCCAAGGCTCACTCGCCGTGGAAGTCCTTCTTTTGCATCACCCACACATCTTGGCTCGATGACAAAGGGACAAATTGTCACAAGGCGGCGTTGCGCGCGACAAGTTGCCTCTAAAATGCTTTGGCCGCGGCTTTGGCTCATGTGTGCATTTCGATGCGTGACTTCGCGGGGAAATGGACGCGCAGTGAGCCGTCCCTATGTGCTGGTCCGCTTTTCGAGAGCGCCTTAGCGTTCTTGCAGCCGTGCCGGTTTGGGGCTGTCTGCGGCTTCGTCGGATTTCTTCGAAAGCACCACCGTTTTCGGATCCACGGTGATTTCCTTCAGCCGCTGGACAACTTCCGCAGCGCCGCCTTCTTGGCAACCGCCGCCTAGATGCGCGGCCAGAAACTTCTCCGCCGCCATGAACATCGCCATGTTGTTCACCGGTCGCGCGAAGCCGTGTCCCTCATCCGGGGCGAGCAGGTACTCCACTGGAATGCCGCTCTCGCGCAACGCGATCACGATCTGCTCGGCTTCAGCCCGATTCACACGCGGATCGCGCGCGCCCTGCACCACCAGCACCGGCGTCTTAATCCTCCCCACTGCGTTCAAGGGAGATCGCTCCTTCAGCCAGGCTTGGCCTTCCGTTGTTCCCGGATCGGCCATGCGGGTATACATGATCTTTCGCTGTGCTTCCCAGTATGTCGGGATTGCGTTGAGCAGTGTTATCAGGTTCGAAGGGCCGGACACGTCCACCGCCGCGCGGTACAGGTCCGGGGTCAGAGTAATCCCCGCCAGCGCCGAGAACCCTCCATACGAACCGCCCATAATGGCGACGCGCTTCGGATCGGTGATCCCGTAGGCGACCAGTTGTTTGACGCCCCAGCTGACGTCGTCCTGCATTTTTCGTCCCCACTCGCCATTGCCCGCGTTGAGGAACTTCTTTCCGTATCCGGTCGATCCGCGGAAATTCGGCATCAGCACCGCATAGCCGCGATTGGCAAAAAACTGTGCCAGCGGGTTGTATCCCCAGTTGTCCCGAGACCAAGGTCCGCCATGCGGAACCACCAGCGTCGGCAATCCTTCACCCGATGAACCTCGCGGCAAAGTCAGATACGCGGGGATTTCCAGGCCGTCCGAAGAGGTATACCGGAGCGTCAGCATCGGCGCCAAGGCTTCGCGTGGAAGCTTCTCCCGCATCCGATATTGCGTCGTCAGCCGGCGCGTCTTCCGATCGAAGAGGTATGTTTCACCCGGCTCGGTATCGCCGGAAGCGGTCACCAGCCAGATCCGCTCGTCGTCGGTGCGCGAGCTCACGCCGATTTCTTTGCCCGGCAGCTTCGCTTCCAGCCATTTGTAATCGGCTTCGACCACTTTGTCCTTGAAGTAACGCCTGGTCCGCTCATCCTGGTAGGAGGTCGCGACCAGCTCGCCGGTCGCTTCGGAAAACAAGGCCGTTCCGAAGTCGGCGCGCTTCAGAGGATCGGACTCCACGCCTCCGACTGCTCCGGTCTCCGGATCGAATAACACCAGCGCCAGCAGATCCACATCGTCGCCCTTATTGGTTTTCATGTAGACGTGCTTGCCATCTTTATGGAAGCGCACCGGCGCGCATTCCTCGAAAACGCTGCACGAGTAGACCTTCGTGAAGCCGCTCGCGTCCACTCGAAGCACTTCCTGGTCTCCGTTATCGGCCACCCGCGTAGCCATTCGCAACTTCCCGCTGAGATCGAAGACCCAGCCCGAAATCCGCTCCGTATTTTTCCGAATCAGCGTCCGTTCCCCGGTAGAGATCGAGAGGCGGTACAGGTCGTGCCACGCTTTGTCGCGGTCGTTTAGTCCGATGTAGAAAACACCCGAATCGTTATTAGGCGTGCTGAGCAACTGGACGCGCACGCCTTTCAAGCCCGTCAAATCGCGCGAGGACGGCGCGTCGGCGCCCGGCGGCGCGGCCTCAGCGGCATCGACGCTATAAATGTTAAAGTTCTCATCGCCGTCGTGATCCTTGACGTAGGCGATGTACTTCCCTTCGCGGCTCCACATCCAGGTGCCGATCGGACGCTTCGTTTCCGTAGTCAACAGCCTGGCGGAGCTGAACGGCTCCTCGGTCTTCTTAACCCATAAGTTTCGCGTGTTCTTCCACGGTTTGATGAACGCGAGATATTTACCGTCCGGTGAGACTTGCGCCCCGGTGATCTCGGGATTCCCGAACAACACCTCGCGGTCGATCAGCGCCGGCCCGGAAGAGCCTTGCGCGGCGAGCGTTGAAGCCAGGGGCGCCAGCAGTAAGATTGTCGAGAACAGTTTCTTCATGGTCATTCTCAGGATCTCCTCAGGACTGTCCCCACTCCAGCTTCTTGTGACGAGACGCAAAGTTTGTAGTAGCAATAGATCAGGTACATCACCGGGAGAACGAGCAGCGAAAGTCTCCAGCCGACCGTCTGGCTGGACTGCTCGACTCCCGCGGCGATCGCGGCTCCCACCAGATAGTAAGGGAACGCCCAGAGATGGCACTGCTTCCACACGCCGAGTAGCGCGGATTTTGACAGGAGCGCCAGAACCAGCGAAACCATTCCGGTGTCCACCACGAAGAAAACGGTCGCCGCCGGAGCGAGCGCGATGAACGGGTGATCTCGTCCCGGTACGGCGTGGGCAGTCAGGTAAGCCAGCGCCGAGCTGATGATCACCGTCGAGCTGTTGAACAGCACCTGCACGATCCTGGGACGGGTCTTCGTCCTCCACAGACTCTGCACCACCGTCGCGGCGAAGGCGATGGTAAGCGTTTCCACCAGGCTCAACTGCGTCAGCGCCATCAGGATGAACACGAAGTTCACCGAGATGGTGCCGTGCAGCCCGGGCAGTCGCACCTTCATCGTTGACGCGATGCACGCCAGCGAGAGGCAGGCCAGATATAGAGCCACCTCCGGGAACTGGCTGAACCAGATCAGCGTTCCGGCGAGCAGCGCGTATCCGACCGAGACACTTGTTCCTATATAGAGTTTAGCCTTGACAGGCATACGCTTATCCTCTTAGGAGCAATCGAATCAGTCACCCCAGACGACCGAAAAGTCGCCGTCACCGGAATCAAGAGCCTGAATGCTTGTAGGCAAGACAAGGGAATCTCCCCACACCACGCTGAACCCGCCCCCACCGTCATCCATGCCCCAGATTACGGAATCGCCCCAAACGACCGAGAACCCATCGGGGTCGAGGCCGCTGAACACGTCAAGCCCGTAGACGAGACTATCGCCCCAGACCACGGAAGCCCCCCAAGTAGTCGACAAGTTGCGGGCAATCGTAACCAGGTGGGTGACACTGTTGTAAACAGCAGTAGCCGAAAGCGCTGGCAGACTGGTGAGATCGTTATTGGAGATAGCAGCCTGAATGTCGAGATAGCCCGCGCCGACCTCAAAAATGTCGGACTGCATATTGAAAGCTGCCATAGTGAACTGATCGTACGCCGTGTTGTATAAGGTCAGCACTTTCTGCGCCGTTTTCATGAGACGCGCTTTCACCTGGTCCGGCGTAAGCGAAGGGTTCTGCTGGAGAAGCAGCGCCGCAGCGCCCGAGACCACCGGCGTTGCCATGCTCGTGCCGCTTAGCCGCATATAAGTGCTGGAATTTCCAACACCATTGGTCTGGTAGTACGAGTTAGGAACCACCGTGCCGGAGTTGAACGACAGCGTGGAATTCGGAGACATCAGGGAAACGGTGCCGTTGCCCGGAGCAACCAGGTCCGGCTTCACGATGTGATCGATCGCCGTGGGGCCCTTCGAACTATAGCTGGCGATCGTGTCGTCCGTTCGCGTGGCCGTCCCCATGTCGTTCATGGCGCCGACTGTGATGACGTACGGATCGTTGCCGGGCGCGACGATGGTGCCGTATCCGTGCTCATCCATGGAGTTGTCGCGTCCGTAGTTTCCAGCCGCGGCGACGACGATGATTCCCGCGTGCCAGGCTGCTTCCGCGGCTTGGCACAGCGGATCGAGCGTGTAGCTCTCCCACACCGGACGTCCAAGAGAAAGATTGATCACCCGGATGTTATAAGTGCTCTGCAAAGTGATGGCTTCATCGATGGCCGCGATCACGGCGGCGTCGGTTCCGGCGCCATTGGCGTCCAGCACGCGCAAATTGATCAGGTTCACGTTTGGTGCGACGCCCTTCAAGGTGCGCGTAAAACCAGCACCCGTCGAAGACTGCCCGTTGCTGCCCACAATGCCCGCCACGTGCGTGCCGTGACCATATTGATCCGACGCATCCAGGCCGGTGACGAAGCTCTGGCTATACACGATGCGAGTACCGCTGCCACTGCTGGTGCTCAGATCGGGGTGCGCATAGATGCCGCTGTCGATCACCGCGACGCCGACGCCGGTGCCGATATAGCCGGCGCTCCAGGCGACATTCGCGTATACCGTGGCGGTGGTAATGTCCAGGCTGCCCTGGGTGACCCGATTGGGCGAGATGTAAGAGACGTTGGAATCCTGAGATACCGTCTGAATCTGTGCCGTGGTCAGCACCACCGATACCGCATTGACGTGCACGAATTGTTGCTGGATCTGCGAGCCGAGTTGCTTCAATTCGGTCTTGGTCGGCACGGTCTTGTACTGCACGATGACCTCGAGCGGTGTGCTCGAATTGCTCGGCAGATCCGGAGCTGTCTTCGACCCCGCGAAAACGACGCTTGCGCCCGCGATCAGTGTTAATACTGCTAAGAAATTTTTCATGATGTCCCTCTAACTTCAATCACCCCAGACCGCATTGTCGCGAAGGTCCAGTACCGACGCGACATGATATCTAAGACTCCCGATCCAATATCGATCCGGCAACCGGTCGACTCCATTCATCGAGAGGTTTTCTTTCTCCATACGGTTTGTATTCACAAATGCTCCTCTGTCTCGGTGGCTGTCATAAGCACTTCGCATGCCGAATCTCAGTGTTGTTGATCTACGGGCGGTTGCTCGGGTTCGATACTGGATCTCATGTGACAAAATGTCGCATTCGGCATCACGCTGACATCTCTTGTCGCAGCCTGTCAGACGAAACGATCAACAATCCAGGAAAAACACCTGAGTTACTCAGCGTTCGCGCACGCGTTGGATTAGTTGCCTACGGGGAGGCGACCAAAAGAAGCGGTCGTTTCAGCAACGGGCAACTGCGGGATCGCCGAGATCAATTGTCTTGTGTAAGGGTGCTGTGGGGTGAGGAACACCCGGTCGACGGAATTGCACTCCACAATTTTCCCGTCATGCAGAATCGCCACGCGATGGCAGAGCGACGCCACCGAAGCCAGGTCATGCGAAATATACAGAATCGCGATTCCCCGACTCTGGTTCAACCGCTTAAACAACCTTAGAATTTCCGCCTGAGTAATCGTATCCAGCGCGCTGGTCGACTCATCCGCCAATAAAAGCGCCGGATTGTGCAAAATCGCCATCGCGATCAGGAAACGTTGCGCCAATCCTACGCTCAGATTCCTTGGATACTGCCGAAGAAAGCTCTCCTCCGCCGGCAGGCTGACGCTTTCAAGTAGTGGCTTCCAATCCGGCTTACCCCGTTCGTGTGCGCGCCACGCTTCTTCCAGTTGCGAGCCGAGCCTCATGTTGGGATTCAACGCCGCCAACGGACTCTGCGGCACCAGCGCGATCTCTTTCCCTCTGAGGCGCCTCATCTCGCGGGGATTCAGTTTCAGCAGATCCCGATCCTGGAACAGAATTTCTCCCGCGCATCGGCCGCCTTTCAAACCGAGCAATCCAAGGATCAACAGAGCGATCGTGCTTTTCCCTTCGCCGCTGCGGCCCACCAGCCCCACGATTTCTCCTTCCGCGACTTCGAGCGAGACCTGGTTCAGGATACGCTTCTGACCGTATTCCACCGAGGCTTTCAGCTGGAGAAGCATCATCCGCCTCCTTCCGCCTTCGTAACCGTCAGATGTTCCGCGTCCCAGAACGTATGCGGGAAAAATGTCGTGGGCTTTACGCCGGTCACCTGCTTCGACACGGCCGAGAGCGCATTCGGATGCAATAGATAGAGGATTGGCTCCTGCTCCCGCAAGATTTCCTGCACCCGGTCGAAGCATTTCTTGCGAGCACGATAATCCGCGGTCGCCGCCTGCGCCAACATCAACCGGTCGATCTCCGCTTCCCACGCAGTCTCCGGCGTCCTTTCCGAGGGGTTCCAGGGATGGTTGCTCGCCGAGCTGAGCAGGACGTTCATCAACTCGGTCGGATCCGGATCGACGTTCACCAATCCGAGCAGACAAGCTTCATAGTTCAGCGTGCGAGTGATCCGTTCAATCAACGATGGGAAATCGAGCGTGACCATATTGATCTTAATGCCGAGCTTGGCCAGGTCCTCCTGGATCATCGCTGCCATTCGCTCCCGGGCCTTGTTGCCTGCGTTTGTGATGATCGAAAACTCGACCGCGTTTCCGTTGTGATCGCGAAGGACGCCGTTCTCGAAGCGGAATCCATCGCCGGCGAGAAGTTTCGCCGCCGCGGCGGGATCGAACGCCTCTGGGCTCATCCCTTGCTTGAACCACAGCTTGTTCGACGGTGCGACGGGACCCGCTGCCGGAGTCGCATGACCGCGATACACCACACGGCAGAGATCTGCCCGCTGAATCGCCTGCGAGACTGCGCGCCGGAAGGGCGCCGACCGGAACCACTCTTTCGTGGGCTCGGATATCGGCGCACGCTTTGCCTGGTTGAACCACAAGAATTCAGAATCGAGCGTCGGCCCCGCGTCTACCGCCGTCCTCGGCGCATCCGCCGCCAGACGCTCGTAGAGATCGGGCGTCAGCTTATCGATCAGTTGGATCTCTCCGCGCCGGAACCTCAACAGTTCAAGGTCCCTGTTCTGTTCGATATCGAGACGGATAGCATCCACTAGGGGAAGCTGCTTTCCATCCGCCGACCGCTTCCAATATGAAGGATTTCTCTTCAACACGATGGAGACGCCGGATTTCCGTTCGCCAACGAGAAAAGGACCGAGTCCAGGCGCGGGTCGCTGCGTCACCCGTGCGGAACCGATCGCCACTTGATCGAAAATGCTCTCGATGCTCGCGGTAGGCGCGGGAAATTCCACGATTACAGCAAACGGACCTTGCGCACTCACCTTCACCATGCCCTTTTCCGTCTTAAAAGTGTCCGCGACAGGCGAGTGCAGCGCTGGATCGAGCAAGTGGCGAAATGTTTCGACCACATCTTCTGACGTGAACGGCGATCCATCCGGGAATCTCACTCCCTGCCTCAACTGAAGCGTGATTTTCGTGCCATCCTTCGCCACTTTCCACGAGGTTGCCAGTTCCGGCTCCGGCCTCTGCGTCAGACGATTGATCCGAATCAGGACGCCCTCCGTCAAATAGCGGATCGCTTCGGCTGATTGATCGGCCATCATCAAAGGGTCCATCGTCTTCGGCTCCTCGTGAAGTGCGAATCGCAGTTCTCCGCCCCTGGTAAGGAGCGCCGGGAGCAACGCAGTTGCGAGAGTAAACAAGACACGCTTCATACCGAATAGTCCTCTCTCTCGAAGATCGCTTGGAAGCTTCCCACCACTGCGGCGAGCAGAAGTGCAGGAGCCAGCAGCCAGGGATGGCCCGCGATTCCTCCGCCTTCCAGTTCACGAAGCAGATTGCCCCACGACGGCAGGGGTTCCATCACGCCGAGTCCCAGCATGCCAAGCGTCGTCTCCGCCAGAACATATGCCGGAATGGTAATCCAGAGCTGTGCCCACAATATCGGCATCGCATTTGGCATCAAGTGACGCCATAGCAATTTCGATGTCGGGCACCCAGTCGCGCGCGCCTGCAGCATGAAATCGGCGTTGTTGAACTTTCGCACCGCCGCGCGAACCACCCTCGCCGGAGCCGCCCACCCCAGCGCGCCAAGCAGTAGAAAGGTGATGGCCACCGAAATTGTAGGCGAGACGTTCAGTGGCAAACAGGCTCTCACCATCAACAATAGAAAAAGCCAGGGAAGCGACAAAAATAGATCCGCAACTCCCACAATGACCTCATCGGCGATCCCACCCGCAAGTCCGGCAACTCCTCCCAGTGCAGCCGCCGTGACACACGACAATAGCGCGGCGGCACTGGCGAGCAACAGAGATACGCGCGTTCCGTAGATCAAGCGAGACAACCTGTCCCGCCCCAAATCGTCGGTGCCAAGCGGGAATTGCCGGGAAGGCCGCGCGTTCGGCGAATCGCGAAACTGCCGGTCATATCGCGTCGGCAACGGAGCGAGCGCCGCGAGGACGATCGCTATCAAGAAACCAATCGCCAACGCCTTCATCGTGGACTGACCTTTTCAGACACTGCCATAGTCACCGTAGTCGCAACCGCCACCAGCATCGTCAGATTCACCAGCAACGGAAGATCCCGCGCCATCGCCGCATTCCAAGCCAGCCGCCCCAACCCTGGCACATCGCAGATGGCCTCGATCGGAATCGTCGCGCCGATTGCCATAGTTACGGAAGCTGCTGCAAGTGCTAGTAATTGTGGGGTGATTGCCGGGAGAACATGCGCCATCAGGATTTTGGCCTCGGTTACGCCGCGGGCTCGCGCCATTTCGATGTGAAGCGCACTGTAGGCTTGCACCAGAAGGTTGCGAGCGAACCGGAAAATTCTCGGCGCCAGAACGATCACCAGGACTAGATAGGATCCTGCGCCTTCCAGCAGACAGAGATACGCAATTACAGCGATCGGCAGACTTAGGAGCAATCCCGCCAAAGCGGAGAAACCCCAGCCCCGTTTAGGGATCGCCAACGCTAAGCCCAAGAGCCAGCCTCCAGTAAGCCCGATCGCCAACTCGCGCAACGTTTCGGGAGCGCGATCCGCGATCAAAGCGGCGATCGGGGCGTTGTTGGATTGCGAATATCCGAGATCCCCTCTCGTTAAACCGCCCAAATAATGCCTTAAATTGGCCCAAACGTCGCTGTTTTGAGCCTTCTTGGACCTTAATTCGCGTATGCTTTCCTCGCTCAGCCGCCGGTCCAGTTCGCGTTCATCGACCATCGTTCCCGGAGCGTACCTCACCAGGAACGCGCAGGCCAAGCCTGCGGCTAACACCAGCGCGGCAATTCGCGCAATTTGTCTGAACACAACATGTCTATCGGCGGCGCCGAACATCGGCTGCACTCTTCAGGCGTCCTGGCAGGGGAACTGGAGCGAATACCTTAGTACTTTAACCCGCATCCGGTAATTTTGAAAGTTTCGAAAGCCGTAAGCTTGCCTTTGCAGGAGCTCCATTTTGGTATGGAATCCATCGGTGATCGCGTTGTTGCGCGGGAAGCGGCACGTCGCGATAATCTCCTGCTGCCAGGAGAGCAGGCAATAGTCCAGGAGCGGATAGGAAGGGTCATTGTGGCTCAATGCCGGATTCAAATGCGTCAAACTGGCACCTTCGCTCCAGTACGGTCCCGGTACGGGGGTTTGATAAATATTGAGAAATAAGGTGCTTCCGTCCGCGCGGCGGATTGGTGATTGAAGTGTATTTGCCTAATTGCCACGGGAGTGATAATCGGCCGGAAGCTGAAAATTGAAATTATGCGTTTAACGTACCCATCGAAATTCCTTTCCGCGTGCGCTATCGCTGCAGCTGCATTCGCGATGAGCGGTTCCGCTCGCGCTGACCAGTTGTTCGCATTTAACTATTCGCTGCCGGGAACTGGCGCCACGCCGATGCCCACTTCCGCAAGCGGCTATCTCATCACGAGCGATCTGAGTGGCGGCAACTATACTATCCTCGACGTGTTTGGAACGTGGAATGGCCTCGAAATCACCGGTCTTGCCGCGCCCGGTACGTACGGCGGAAATGACAACATCCTGAACACCGCAGATCCCTTCCTCACATTCAACGGTTTGACCTTTTCCGTGAATGGAGCTGGAGACGCCGGTACAGGCCTGGTGAACCTCTTCTACGATAGTGCGCAGGGCGGATATAACGAAGACGATCTCAATGTCGGCAGCAGCCTGAACATCTCCGTGACCCCGGCCACGCTGACTCCGGTTCTGTTCGACTTCAGCTACTCGATACCGGGCCAGGGCACTACACCGCTCGCGGTGTCCGCCAGCGGTGTGCTGACCACGTACCAGACGTATGGAAACAACTACTTCGTCACCGACGTTTCGGGTGCTTGGAACGGAGCTTCGATCCTTGGCGCTCTCGATCCTAACACCTTCGCCGGCAATGATAATCTTTTGACTACTGGTGACCCGCATGTGACAACCAACGGGCTGAGTTTCGCGTTGGTCGGTGGCTCGGGCGGCGACGATGGATCGGGAAACGTGAACGTCTTTTCGGCTGGAGGTTACACCGAGTTCAACGACAACGTGGGCTTCACCAGCGACTTCAATCTCTCCCAGGTTCCGGAGCCATCTTCCTGGATATCGATCTTCGGCGGCCTGGTGGGTATCGCACTGCAAATGCGTAGGAAAGCGCGAAAGCTTATCGCTTAACCATGCTTGCCGTGATTTGCGACCGGTACTGGCGTGAATGGTCGTAAGGGCAAATTATTCATGCCCTTCTTCGCGTTTTCATCGCAGAAGCTTCGAGAGCAAACGACGTGCGGATGTTTGCCTCGAAGCAAAAGGTCACAGGTTCGAATCTTGTCGGGCGCACCACCACCAATGGCAGGCGGGGTCAAAACCTAGTTGTTCGATCGAAATTCAATCGACGGCCACTTCTCCGCGAACTCCTTCGCGTGCACATCGCAGACCTGCCCCGGGTTTGAGCTTTGCGTGCTGTGCTCCCCGTAATACATGTAGTCGGTTTCCCAAAGCGCCGTCTTCTTGCAGTGGTCGCACAGGTTCTTGTCGTTGGCATGGATCGCGGCAATCCGATGCCCGTACGATTCTTTCATGAAAAGCTCCTTTGATTCACAACCCTCGCCGGGCTCCACTCCTAGAGTGCCACAATCCTGTGGCACCCTGGGATTTGAACCTTATGAGAGTGATTCTGTTTGGAGCCTCCGGAATGGTCGGCCAAGGCGTTCTGCGCGAATGCCTGCTCGATCCGGATGTCGAAACCGTCCTTTCCATTGGCCGCAGCCGAACCGGCCGGCAGCACGCGAAACTTCGCGAGATCGTTCATAAGGACATCGCCCATCTCGCGCCGATTGAGGATCGGTTGAGCGGCTACGACGCGTGCTTCTTCACGCTCGGCGTCTCCTCCGCCGGTATGTCGGAGGCTGCCTACCGGCCCCTCACCTATGACCTCACGCTGAAAGTCGCGAACACGCTGGTGAAGCTCAATTCGTCCATGACGTTCATCTACGTCTCCGGCATGGGCACCGACAGCACGGAGAGTGGACGGACCATGTGGGCGCGCGTCAAGGGTCAAACCGAAAACGCGCTGCTCCGCATGCCGTTCAAGGCCGCGTACATGTTCCGCCCGGGCTTTATCCAACCCCTGCACGGAATCAAATCGAGGACCGCCCTCTACCGCGTCCTTTACGCGATTCTGGGACCGTTCACTCCGCTGCTGCGCAAGCTGTTTCCGAAATATGTGACCACCACCGAGGTGCTCGGCCGCGCGATGATCAAGACCGCGCGCGACGGCGCACCGAAAAAAGTGCTCGAAAGTCAGGACATCAACGCGCTTTGAACCTGCAACAACAATTCGGGCCCATCGATATTTATCTGTTCGACCAGCTCCTGCGCGGCCGCATACAGCCCGGGATGCGCATTTTCGACGCCGGCTGCGGCTATGGCCGCAACCTGGTCTACTTTCTAAATGAAGGCTACGAAGTTTTTGGCGTCGATCAGGACCCGCAAGCCATCGCGTCGCTTCCGGGGAAAACTTTCCGCGTCGAAAATATCGAACGAATGTCGTTCCCAGAAGCGTTTGCCGATATCGTCCTCAGCAGCGCCGTTCTGCATTTCGCGCGCGACGATGAACATTTCCGGGCTATGCTCGAAGGCTCGTGGCGAGTCTTGAAACCAGGCGGCCTGTTCTTCTGCCGCCTCGCGTCTTCCATCGGAATAGAAAGCCAGATCAAGCAGATCGGCGGACGCCGTTATCACCTGCCCGATGGATCGGAGCGCTACCTGGTCGACGAAGCGCTGGTGTGCGATCTGACCAGGGAGCTCGGTGGGCGTTTGCTCGATCCTTTGAAAACGACCGTGGTACAGAATCAACGATCGATGACCACCTGGGTGGTGCAAAAGCCTGGCTGAACTATCCGTGTGCCCGCATGCTCACGCCCGAGCCGCAACCGAGAAACACGAAACGAGAGCAGTTTCCCAAATAGTGTGATCCGGGTGGGGCCGGCAATTGTGGCGGCAAGCCGGCTTTTCAGCCGGCGCTGGTCGTCTTGTCGCGAGGCCGCCTCGAAAGGGCGGCTGCCGCCAAATTTGGCGGCCCCACAGTTGGTCTACAAAAAACCCAGAAACAGGTCTAGCGGCTCGGCTCGGTTATTTTCGACTCTCTGGACACCTGTCCGCTCAGCCCTTCGTCGAGCGAAACGTGATTCACCTCCAGCGTTTCGCCCAGCGCTTTTTCCAATCGCGCCCGCGCCGTCGCGTAGGCGGAACGAGCCGTGATCAGCGTGGTCGTGGCCGCCACCACGGCGCGCTGCGCGACGATCACGGCACTGGTGGTGCCGGTTCCGAACGAAAATCGATTTTTTTCCGCATCGAGCAACTGCTGTTGCAGCGTCAGCGCTTCGGACGCCACCACAAATCGCGACCGGGCCTGCCGCAGAGCCAGCATTTCGTTGGAAATTTCCACCAGAATCGCGTTCTTGTCGCGCATGCTGCTGACGTCGCCCTGCTTCAATTGCAACTGCTCGACGCCGAAGTCTGCCTGCGGGACGCGGTTCCCGACCGGCGCCTGGATGTAAAAGCCAATGATTTCCGTCGGGAAATCGTTGCGAAGAATCTGGCCCATCGCTCTTCCGTAACCCCCCGAAAAGAAGGGGCTGGTCGGCGCGCCCGGCGCTGGTGTGCCGGCCGCGCCGACGTCCTTGTACCGGAAGAAAGCGGTCCCACTAGGTTGCAACGCATCCTTGGTTCCGAGGCTGGCGATCTCCGAGTTCTGATCCTTGATCTTGGCGAGCGCCATATCCGGCCGCTTCGCCATGGCCCTGGCGAGCAGATCGCGCAGAGCTGGCAGATTTTCGTCATTCGGAACCTCGATGCGATCGAGCGTCACGATCTCCGCCGCATCGATCGCCGGGTCCGGACTGCGCGTCAGAGAATCCTTGAGTGACGCTTCCTGCTGGCGCACCGTGGCGGTCGCGATGCTCAAATCCTGCTGGCGTGCGGCAAGCTCGGCCGCGGCGCGAGGCAACTCCACTGGTGCCAGCGTGCCCAGTTCAATTTGGCCCTTCGTATCGGAGTAAAACTTCTGCCCGATTTCGAGCGCCGTCTGCCGCGCCTTCAACGTATCGCCGGAGCTGACCAGGTCCCAGTAGGCCGTCACCACGCTCGACACCAGGTTTTCCAGTTGCGATCGGAACTGATCGCGCGCCGCGATCTTATTGTTGACCGCAACCTTGATCTGGCGTGTGTTCACGGCCTTACCGCGTCCCTGAAATACCGGAATATTCGTGAGAAACGCCAGATACGGCCCGACGGCGGGATTGTAGGCGTCGTTGGGCGAGTTTTCGTTCAAATACTGTTCGTAACTCTTGAACTGCACGAATCCGCCGGTTTGCAAACCCTGCTGGATCGTGCTGCTATAGATGCGCTGCGTGTCCACCAGACTCGAAACGCCGCTGATGGACTGGTTCGCGAGAGGATTGGTGATGTGCGAAAAGCTGGAGGTGTTTTGCACCACCGGATCCGTAGCCGAGGCAGTGGTACCGATCTGTGCGACGCTCACGCCGCCGCCACCGCCGTTGCTGCCGGAGCTCACGCCTCCCGAGCTGATGCCGACGTACGACGAGTTCCCAAGAACACCAAGACCGGCGTCGGATCCGCCGATCTGCGAGGAAGGAGTCGGCGCGCCGCGCGGTGCGCCGCCGGCCTCCGCGCGCTCGATTTGCCATTCCGCGGTGAACGGCTGGGTGCGCGCGACTTCGAGATTGAGATCGTTCTCGATGGCCAGCGCGATGGCGTCCTGAAGCGTCAGGTAAAGCCTGCCGGCACGCATCAGGCTGTGGATTCGCTCCGTGTTGGTCATCCGCGCGGGAGAAATCGTGGCCGGCATGTACGGCCGCCACCAAACCGGACTGGTGGGCCTGCTGACAGCCGGTGTCTGCCCGTAAAGCGTCGCAAGCGAACAGGTCCCCGCCAACAATTGCCGAAGAAAGCTCCGCGTATTCATTTCTTTTCTCCTGGTGGCGGCGTTGGTGGCAGCGTTGGTGGCGGCGTTGGCAACTGCGCCGGCAGGCTCGACTCTCTCGCGACCTTGCCCGACGCCGCTTCTTCCATCGACACATGGTTCACCTCGAGCGTCCTGCCCACGGCCTGATCGAAGCCGATCCTGGCGTGGGTATAGTTCGCCATCGCCTGCGCCTCCAGAGTCTGATCGTTCACCAGATCCTTCTGCGCCTGGATCACCGTAGTCACGTCCGTACCGGTCGCGCCGTATTTGAACTTATCTTGCTCGGCCTTCAGGCTCTGCTCCGCCAGAACGCGGGTCGCAACCGCTGTTTCAAAACGCGCCCGAGCCTGCTGCAACCCGATCAGCGCGTTTCTGACGTCGACGCGAATCTGATTGCTCAAGCGCTGAAGCTGAAGCTCGCTGCGCCGCAGCGATAGCTGATCCATCGCGTAATCCGCCTGCGCCTGCCGGTTCCGCAAAGGAATGCTGAAGGAAAAACCAGCCGAATAGTTGGGAAAATCGCGGCGGAATACCTGACCGAGCAAATTTCCGTAGCCTCCCACTAAGTACTGATTCGGAGGACCGCTAAAGCCGTTATAAATCGGACTGACCGGTCCGGTCAGCCCCTGGTTGTTCGTGTCGGCGAACGCGCTCAAGGTCGGCAGCAGACTGTTCTTGGTGCCCTCGACGTTGATCTTGCTGCTTTGCAGATTGATTTTGGTCTGCGCGAACTCCGGCCTGTTTTCGAGCGCCTCGCTAATCAGTTCCGCCAGAGGCTTCAACTCGTCCGTCTTGGGAATCTCGAAGTTATCGAGCGGGATGATGTGGACCTGATCCAGCCACACGCTCTCGACGCCGTTCCGGCTCAGAGCGTTTTTCAGAACCGTCTCCTGCTGCGCCAGGTTGGTCTCCGAAATAAGCAGGTCTTCCTTCCGCGCCGAAACCTCCGCCGCGGCGCGCGTCACTTCAATCGGCGGAAGCGTTCCCAGTTTCACCTGCGCCTGGTTGTCTTCATAAAGCTGCTGCGCCAACGCGAGGCCCTGTTTCTTAATGCGAAGATCCTCGTTGAAGCTGACCAGATCCCAGTAAAGATTGAGCACCGCGGAGATGGTGGTGATCACCTGCACCTTCACGGTCAGATCCATTACTTTGATGTTGTTCTTGGCGACGCGAATGTTGCGGTTGTTGACGGCTCTGCCAAACCCCTGCATAAGCGGCTGCGAAACGTTGATATCGATCGACCCCGCTGTCGACGGATTCAGCGTGTAATTCGGACTGTTATAAAGGTTGCGCTGGCTGACGAAAGAGCCCGCTAGCTGCGTCCCCGTCAGGAACTGCTGCGAATAGGAAAACTGGTAAACCCTCTGCTCATCCGTCAGCGCCGTGGTCCCTACGCCGAACAGGTTGGTGATGGGCGTGGTTGTGTGAGCGAATTGCGCCACGGCGCTTAAGGTCGGATCGAGGCTTGGAGGAGTCGGCCCATATCCGACCGTGAATTGGGCGGTGGATCCGACGCCCGCTCCGGTGGCCAGGCCGCTGCCGCTGCTGCTGACTCCTGCGGTGCTCACGCTTTGCGGTCCGGCGATAATGTCGGCGCCGATATCGCTTCGGAGCACTCCGCCGCCTTGCGCGCGCCGCAGAACTTCCTGTGCCATGAAAGGTCCGTACCGCTGAATCGCGATATCCAGATTATTCTCAAGCGTCAGCGCGATCACATCGCGCACCGAAAGATACAAATTCCCGCTGCGAACAAGCGATTCCAGACGTGGCGTATTGGTCAAATTGGCCGGTGAAAAAATGCGCCTCTCGATATGGAAGGGCCGCAGCAGAGGACCTACAACCGGAGGAGCCTTCGGCGTCGTAATCGTGAGCTCGGAAGACTGGCCAAACGCAGTCAAAGCGAGTATCAACAATGGGAAAACACGTCTGATGCAATTCATTAGTTTAGGTAATCGTCTCTTGAATATTACGAACAGAGTGCAATTCCTGTTCCATTCCATTATCGTTGCAACCGCTGGCAGCGTCGACGGCCGCGGTGTCCGGTTTCGCTACAAACTGTCCGTCTGGGGGATTATTTCACCGGCCGCAGCTTGACCACCCGCTTGGTTCGCGTTTCCGCCACATAGATCGAGCCATCACGCCCCACCGCAATGTCGTGAACCGCGTTGAACACCGGATCGCCCGGTTTGCCGAAGCCGACCGACGCGACAATATTCCAGTCGCGGTCGAGCTTGAGGACGCCTGTGTGCTCCTTATCATAATCGGCGCGCCGAATTCCGACGTAGAGAAACCCATCGGAATCGGCGTCCACGCAAAAAACGCGCCCCGTCGTTTGGGCGTCCTTTGCACCGGTCCACTGCCGTTTGAACGCGCCCAACCGGTCGAACAGTTGGAGGCGCGAATTTTCGCGGTCGGCGACCAGGACGTCGGTGCCGCCGGGCACGAACACCAGTCCGTGCGGATTCCTGAACTCGCCCTCGCCGTCGCCTTTCTTGCCCCATTCCCGCACCCATTTTCCGTCGCGGTCGAACAAGGCGACGCGGCTGTTCACATAGCCGTCGGAGACATAAAACGTCCCATCCGCGCGGATGGCAATGTCGGTGGGCTCGTTGAAATGCGTGGCGTCCCATGCTCCCACGCGCGGCTCGCCAAGCGCGAAGATCAACTTGCCGTCGTGAGTGAACTTGAAGACCTGTTGCAAACCGACGTCGGTCAGGAAAACGTTGTTCTCCCGGTCGATGCTGATGCCGTGCGGTACGAGAAACGTGTCCGCACCCCACGCCGAGAGGAGCTTGCCTGTATCGGCGTCGAATTCGAGCACCGTCGGATCCGCGAGCTTGGTTGTTTCCGTGGGAGCGAACCCGCGCCCCGGCCGATGAAAGACAAAGACGTGGCCGTTCCGGTCGACCGCAACACCGGCGGTTTCGCCCAGCTGCACGCCGGGAGGAAGAGTCGGCCAGCCCTTTACTTCTTCGTATCGTGTGACTGTCTGGCCAGCCACGCCCGTCACCATCGCCAGAACAAGAACGGCGCGCATCGGGATTATTTCCCCGTGAACCGCGGCGGGCGTTTCTCCACGAAATGAGCGACCCCTTCCTTGAAATCCTCCGACCGCAAGCTCGCCAGAATTTCCACTTCCGCGCTGGCCGCGGCTTGTTCCAGCGTTTCCAGCAGTGCGTGATAAACCTGCCTCTTGATCACCGCCATCGACCGGGGCGACACCGATTTCACCAGCTCCATCGCATACGCGCGCACATTCTCCATGAACGTCTCGGCCGGAAAAACCCGGTTCACAAGCCCCATCCGCGACGCCTCCGCGGAATCGATAATCCGCGCCGACAGCAGCAGGTCCAGGGCATTCGCCGGCCCGATCAGCCTCGGCAGGATCCATGCGATGCCGTACTCGGCAATCAACCCCCGCCGCGAGAACGCCGTCCCGAACTTCGCCTCCGACGACGTGAAGCGCAGATCGCAATAGAGCGTCAGAATGAACCCGAGGCCAACCGCATGACCGTTAATCGCCGCGATCACCGGTTTTTTGATCGACGGGAAATAAGAATACGTGCCCAGATAATCCGGCCTCTCGTCCTCACCGAACTTCGATTGCCTCTGGTGCCCCAGCACCCTGGCTGCCGCGCCCGAAGTCCCGTTCGCAGCCAACTCATTCAGCAGCGACATGTCGGCGCCCGCGCAGAACCCCCGCCCCGCGCCGGTCAGGATGATGACGCGCACGTTGGCGTCACCCTCCGCCGCCTCCATCGCCTCGCGAACCTCGGAGGCCATTTGCGCCGTCCACGCGTTCAGCTTGTCGGGCCGGTTCAGCGTCAGAGTCGCGATTCCATCGGCGACGTCGTAAATCAGGTCGGTAGGCATTTTCGCTAGAAGTATAGCTATTTTTTCGCCGGCGTGATATCCGTCACCGGCAGATCCCAATGGCTCATCAAAATCTCAAACCGCCTCTGCTCCTCGCGTTGATACGTCGCCTGATCCGGCCACAGCTGCTTGATCAGCCTCTCCTCGTCCGGATTCGACGTCGTCGCCAGCGTCGAGTTCTTGAACCGGATGGTCACGCGGTAATCCCAGCGCCCGTCTTCGGTGGTGTGATACGCAGGCGTCTCGATTTTCACCGACAGCATGCGCCCGCTCTCCACGATCTTCTGCAACAGCGGGTAGTGGTTTTTCAGAAAGAGCTGCAAAAACTCCTGCTGATGGCCCCACTGGACCTTGTAATAATATTCGACCGCGTAAGGTTGATCCGCGCCTCCATGCGGCGGAGCGCCCTGGCCCCACGAGAAAGCGGAAATCGCGAGTGTAAGCAGAATGTTTTTCATCGATCCTCCAAAAACGAGTGTAGCGTTATGTGGCGTACGCACTCGTGCGTGCCGCGTCGAGACTCGTCTCGATGCCCGTTCGGGCGATACCATGGAAACACCGGATATGCCTCCCAATTTGCGCTACGCTCTACGCGTGTTGAGGAAAAGCCCCACTTTCTCCGTCGTTGCGATTCTGACGCTGGCGCTCGGCATCGGTGCGAATACCGCAATTTTCAGTGTCGTGAACGCCCTCCTCCTTCGTCCCTTACCGTACAGCCAGCCGGATCGAATCGTGGTGCTGGCCGGTGCGACCTTCGACGCAGCCGGCAGCTGGGGCCGCCTTTCTCTGCCGTTCTTCAAGGTCGTGGAAGAGCACAACCGCTCCTACTCCGCGGTCGCGGCTTGCATCTACGATTCATTCAACCTGACCGGACGAGGCGAGCCGGAACAACTGAGCGCGTCGCGCGTGACATGGAAGTTTTTCGACGTGCTCGGCGTCGAGCCCATTGCCGGCCGCGCTTTTTCTCAAGAAGAAGATCAGCCCGGCGGCAAACCGGTCGTGTTGCTGAGTTACAAGCTGGCCACGCGGCTCTTCGAGAACCCGACGAAAGCCGTCGGGGAGCACATCATGCTCGACGGACAGGACTACACGGTGATCGGCGTTCTGTCGCCCCGCTTCGTCTTCGGGCTCTTTGGAGGGGAAAGAGACGTTTGGGCGCCCCGAGTCTTCGACATGAATTCGATCTCCATCGCCAGAGTCGGGTTGGGTGGCGCCTACTTCAATCTGATCGGACGATTGCGTCCCGGCGTCGCCATGGATCAGGCCGAGGCCGAGCTGCGCGTGCTCTATCGGCAATACCAACAGCAGAGCCCCGGCAATTTCGATGCGACGCTGAACCTCCGCATGCGCGTGGCGAAGATCCAGGACGAGCTGGTCCTGAACATCCGCCCAACGCTGTTGATTTTGTCGGCCGCCGTTGCGCTGGTGTTGCTCATCGCCTGCGCGAACGTCGCAAGTCTGCTGCTGTCTCGCGCCGTCGGCCGGAGGAAGGAATTCTCCATTCGCACCGCGCTGGGCGCATCGCGCGCCTCGCTCATCGGCCAGTTGCTTACGGAAAGCGCGCTGATGGCGCTGGCCGCGGGCGCGGCGGGCATCGCTCTCGGCTACGCGGGAACGCGGATTCTGGCGTCGCTCGACGACCAGCGTCTGCCGGGCGACATCCCTGTCGACCTGGGGATTCTGGCGTTCGCCCTGGCCATTTCACTGCTGAGCGGCCTTTTATTCGGCCTGGCGCCATCGCTGCATCTATCGAACGCCGACGTGCACACGGGCTTGCGCGAAGAAAGCCGCGGCAGTACGCGAAATCGCGGCCAGGGCCGGGCGCGAAGCGCGCTGGTCGTGATGCAAGTGGCACTATCGATCGTCTTGCTGGTTGGCTCCGGATTACTGATCCGTAGCTTCGTCCGCCTGCGCAGCGCACCGCCCGGATTCGACCCGAAAAACCTTCTCACCATGCGCATCAATCTGGCGCCGGCCCGGTACACGAACGCGGCCCGGAGCATCGGGTTTTATAACAGCGCGATTGAACATGTACAAAGCGTTCCCGGGGTCGAGGCGGTCGCAATCTCCACCGCGATACCGACCAACGCCACGCACAGCACGCCGGTTCTGTTCGAGGGTCAGCCGGCCGTGATCCTGGGGCAAAGGCCCATCGTCGACATTCAGCAGATCAGCCCGGATTACACCCGGGTGATGCGCGTTCCCGTGCTCGCCGGACGGATGTTTTCCGAGCATGACGATGCGCACGCGCCGATGGTGGCGCTCGTCAATCAGACCGCCGTGCGCCGCTTCTGGCCCAACGAAAATGTTCTTGGCAAAAAGGTCTGGATCGGGACCATGAAGAATCCGTTCGAAGTGGTCGGAGTATTGGGCGACACAAAAAACAACGGCCTGGCGGCCGCCACGGAGGCCGAAGTGTTTATGCCTTTGCCGCAACTGGTTTCGCCCTACGTCTGCCTGACGGTCCGCGCCGCGATCGATCCCCACTCGCTGGTCTCGGCCGTACGAAACCAGATCGCCGCGGCCGATCGAGATCAGCCGGTCACTGGCGTCATGACCATGGAAGAGTTCCTCGAAACGCAAAGCTCGCAATCGCGATTCGCAACGGTTTTGCTCGGCGCGTTTTCTGGCATCGCGTTTATTCTCGCGGTGATCGGCATTTACGGTGTGATCGCCTACTCGGTTGCGCAAAGGACCCAGGAAATGGGGATTCGAATCGCCTTGGGCGCGCGAAACATAGACATTCTGCGGCTGGTGATCGGCAATGGAGTCGCGTTGACCGGAATCGGAATCTTAATCGGCCTGATTGTTTCTGTCGCGGGCACGCGCCTCATGACCAGCCTGCTGTTCCAGACCAGCGCGACGGACCCGCTCACGTTCCTGACAAGTGCCGCGATCTTCGTGACCGTAGCCTTCATCGCCAGTTACGTCCCAGCCCGCCGCGCCACGCGCATCGATCCGACAACCGCCTTACGCGCGGAGTAGGGCGCCTTGTGGGGCGGGCTATTCAGCCGGCAGCCGCTCTCCGGAGCGGCTCTGTCTTGTCGCGACGAGAGAGCCTGCTTGGTTCTTCGAGGCCTACTAGTGCTGTGACCGGATGAATAGTTGGTTTTTATCCGGACGACGAGGCGCCGTGGAGCCCCATGCGTCAGCTTGGGGCTATTACGGTTCCCAGTGCAAGCCCCAAGCTGACGCATGGGGCT
>Ga0182024_10007559_pt1 | contig 23387 bp, 18 predicted proteins | sample P32metaG_FD_120480 | JGI IMG/M metagenome (GOLD analysis project Ga0182024, IMG submission 120480) | Permafrost microbial communities from Stordalen Mire, Sweden - P3-2 metaG (Illumina Assembly) | ecosystem: Environmental > Terrestrial > Soil > Wetlands > Permafrost | place: Sweden: Stordalen... | reverse complement strand
CGTTCGTTGAGGTGGCCCTGGGCGGCTGGGACACGCATCAGGACAATTTCAACCGGGTTAAGAAGCTGTCCGGCGAAGTGGACCCGGCGATGTCCGCGCTGGTGTCCGACCTCAAGGAGCGGGGAATGCTCGACGACACCCTCGTTCTTTGGATGGGCGAGTTCGGCCGGACGCCGAAGATCACCCAGCGCGGCGGCACGCCGGGCCGCGACCACTACCCGCGCGCCTGGACGACGCTGATGATGGGCGGCGGCATCAAGGGCGGCCAAGCCGTCGGCAAGACCGACGCCGAGGGCGCCGAGGTGGTCGATCGGCCGACCTCCGCGCTGGACTTCCTCGCCACGGTCTGCAAGGTGATCGGCATCGATTACACGAAGGTGAACAACACGCCGATCGGCCGGCCCATCCGCATCGTGGACAAGGCCGGGGAACCGATCAAGGAATTGGTCGGCTGAGGGTCTGTGCGAACAGGCGTCTGGAACCTTTTGCCATCCGCAAAAGGTTCCAGACGCTGTTGGTTTTCCCACTCGTTTTCCCCGCTGGCGCGCATGGGCAAGGATCGAACGGCCGTGGGGAAGGCCCGCGGCGCCGACTGCATCCTTCGCGCCCGGTCCCTGCGCCAATGCGCCAAATGGCGCATCATTTGGCGCATCGTAAGTCGTTGTCGCATAAGACTTATGTGGCCCTTGTGCCAATGCGCCAAGGGGACTTGTGCGCCCGGCAATGGGTGCCATTGAGCGCCAATGAAGGACAGGCCCGGTCGACAACCGGGCCAAGTGCGGGCGGCCCCCGCCGCCGGGAACCGCATCACGGCCGAGCAGGGTCGCCTTGTCCCGCGGGCAGCGGCGCGGCCGCCACCGCTTGACGGGGCTGGCCTTGGTGGACGGATGGTTCGCCATGTGTACCTCGACGTTCCGGAGACACAGCGCAACGCCGAGTGTACCATGCGGCGTGGGCATCTGGGCAGGCGGGAAAATCGGTGTCCTTGCGCCAGGCTTCGCCTGGCGCAAGGACACCGATTTTCCCTGGGGGAGGACGATCTGAACTGAGGCCACAGCCGGACTCGGCGAGACTCAGTGCCGCATCGACTCGATGGCGAACTTCTGGAGGATCTTCGAGCTGGGGTGGTCGGAGAGCGAGACGAGCTTGTTGGCGAGGGCCACTGGCAGCAGGGCGTTATCGTACATGTCGCACCGGAGTTTCTCGACGTTGGTCAGGATTGCCATGAGGTTGCGGAAGTCCTCGGGCCTGGGTGAGTTCTTCAATTGCTCCGTCGGCAGGGACAGCACGTACATGCGTCCTGTCGAGGTCTTGAAGATCAGCTTCGAGCCGTAGTAGGAACTGCTGCCGTAAGGGTGGGCTGGGTTCACCTTCCCGGGGACGATGTAGCGGTAGATGTAGTCGTCCGAGAGGATCAGGATCTCGCCGTCCTTCATGATTCGGGCTATGGCCGCCGCGTGGTCCACGAACGCGCCACTCTTTTCCAGGCCAGCCAGGTAGAGGTTGTGTTTCTTGAAGAGAAACGTCGCGAGTTGCCGCATTGGCTTGTGCATGTTGGAGGTCTGGCCGAAGAACGCCAGGGGACCGTCCTTGATGAACAAGACTTGGTGGAACATCGCCGGCTTCAGGTCTTCCAGAATTGTCCTCATGTTGTGGACCATCAGGAGTTGCTCGACGGCGGTGGCGACGTAGCCCAGGATTTCGCCCGCACCGAGTTCGTCGTCGATGGCCTCATGGAGCCGCAACACGTCGGTCAGGTAGATCATGCCCTTGCAGTGTGGGCAGGAGAAGGTGCCCTGCGGGCTGATTGCTGAGCGGTCCAGCGGGATCTTCCGCTCGCCGCACAGGGGACAGCTCGCCAGCTCCCAGCTCTGGTCCGGCTTAGCTTCGTACTCGCGGTATAGGAACCAGCGCAGGGAGTCGATGACTGGGACTTCGTCGTCGCTCTTGTTGAAGAAGTTGTAGATGGCCCGCCGCGCGGATTGGGTCAGCGTGGCCTCCCCGCCGAAGGTGATGTTGCGCACCGGAAGCACGAGCTTGCGGCGCTGGATTGTCCTCAACTTCGCCATGTCCTCGGGGTCGATGAATTCGCAGGCCTCCAGATGCTCCAAGTCCTCGATGCCGAACAGCAGTTCCCCGAACTGGAAGAAGCATACCGCAGCCGACGGAAAGTCCTTCCGGACTGGCACTTCTTGGTAGCCGCTGTCGAAGGCGATTACATGGGTCACGGCGTTCTTCGCCACCGGCTTGAACGGGATGAGGCAGTAGTTGGAGAGCTGGGCCTCATCGGCCTTCCCGGGAGGTGGGCAGGACTTGAGAAACTCCTGGACGGCCTTGTCTAGGACGACGTGGCTGTGCGCCGACTTGCTGGCGTACTCGGCGGGCCGGCGGCCCGTGCGGCTTGAGAAGCCCATGACCACCCTCCTGTCACGCTTCCTTCTTGAACCGGTCGATCTGCACTGGGACGACGAAAGGGTTGGAGTAAGTCTTCATGCGCACGAAGCCCTTGTCGTCTGCGGCGCTGAAGCGGACCAGGCCGTCAGTGAAGTCGGCGAAGTCGTAATACTTGCGGATCTCCCTGGTCTCGTCGTCGTTGTTCAGGTGGGCGATGAACCAGTTCTGGGTGTTCTTGAGAATGTTACTGCTGATCGAACTGACCTCCTGCGTCGCGTAGATCAGCCCTAGATTCAGCTTTGCCCCCTCCTTGGCGATGCGGTTGTAGACCTGGCTCAGATCCTTGTCGTCCTTGCGCGGGAAGAGGTTGTGGGCCTCCTCGAAGTAGAACTGGACGAAGTTGTTGGGCTTGGCGTCCACGAAGCGGCCCATCGCGTCTGCGAAAATGGCCCGGCAAATCCGCTCGGAGTAGAGCCGCTGGATCTCCGGGTCGCCTTGGGATAGGTCCACAATGACGATCTGGCCGGCGCGGAGCCGCTCGATGATGTCCTGCTCGAACGGCTTGTCCACGGTGTCGGTGTGCAGGGGTTGCAGGGAGCGCAGCTTGAGGAAGCCGCTCACGCCAGCGTTGCCGCCGGGGGAGGTCTTGCGCGTCAGGAATTTCAGCATGGCCTTCAGGTCTTCGTCGGCCCACTCCCGACCCTTCTTGCTCCGGTAGTTGCTGAAATAGGGATCGGCATCGTAGTTGTCCCAGACCCAGGTGAACCAGTCACAGGCCTCGTCCAGGCTGATACCCGAGGAGGGGTCGAGGCCAGTCTGCTTCACCTTGGAGTTGATCTCCTGGTTGCCGGTGAACGTGACCTTGAAGCCGACGGGGGCCTTGAGGCCTGCCTTGTGCAGGCAGCACAGGTAGGCGGATAGGACCCGGTTGTAGCGGGTCATGGCGGACACGTCCATCTTGTCCTCTGGCGCAGTCAGGTCCACGGACAGGAAACTGCGGGCGTAGTCTGCGCCTTCCAGGGCCAGGGCGCTGCGGACCAGCTCGAAGCCCGCCGCCGGGTCCCGGTAGAAGTTGACCTTCATGACCTTGAAGCCCGGCTTCTCGCGGACGCTGTAGCGGGTGACCTGCTCCTTGTACATCTCGAAGATAGCCGTGCCTTCGTCCTGGAGGTTGGCGTTGGCGTACTCGCCGTTGATGTCGAAGATGATCTGCCCGACGGGGTACTTGGGGAGGCCCTCGCTAGTGTATGGCTCGGACTTCTCGGCGTCGGATTCGTCGGGCGGGTTGGCGAGCTTGTACTTGGCCTTCTCACTCATGCGGACGCTGGCCTGGATGATCTTCTTGACGGTGTTTGACTTGCCGGTTCGGGTCATGCCGAACATGGCTGTGCGCTTGCCGAGGAAGTCCTGGGGGCTAACGAAGACCTCCACCTCTTCTTCCGTTGCCTGGAAGCGGCGTGCCGAGCTGTAGCGGACCCTACCGATGCGGATGTCGGAGGGCTTGCCGGCTACGCTGCCGTCGCGGAAGTTGACGATGAAGCGCAAGGAGGAGGGGTCGGGCTTGATGACCGTGTAGTTGTGGGCGCTGTAAAAGTTCTCGACATCGGCCCCAAAGCGGACATCGCCGTCCGGTTTTTCGCGGTAGAAGGTGCCGAGAATGCGGCACTCCAGGCCCGAGAAGCTGAACTCGTAGCGCGTGTAGGTGTCGAGCTGGGACTCCCTGCCGGCGGTCTTCAGGTTGTCCTTGTAGTATTCGATCATGGAGCTGATGACATCGCTGTCGGTCGGCAGCTTCGCCGGATTGAGGACGCGCAGCAGCAGTGCCTCGTGGATCTTATCCTCGTTTTCGTAGTAGGCGAGCAGGAATGCGCCCTGCGGCAGCCCCCGGGCGTCCTGCTTCCACTTGTCGGCGACAAGCAAGTGCGCCCGATCATAGCTTAGGCCGAAGGGCCTGCCAACGAACTTGCCAGTCGCGGGCTTGTCGCCGTCCCATTTGAAAAGGTCGCCCTTGGCGATCTTGACAAGCTGTTTTTTCAGCAACGTCGGCATGGGCGTTTTCCCCCCCCCTTGGCGTCAAGCGGCTCCCCTGTTCGATTCTCGTTGGGGGCTAGTGAGAACGCAAGAGCAATTGCACCCGGAAAAATCGGTGGGAAAAATCGCGGAAAAATCGGTGCGGAAAATCGGCGTCATTGCGTCGGGCGAAGCCTGGGAAAGGGGGAAGGGAGGTAACGAGTACGCCTCGGAAACCTTTCGCGGGGAACCTGCGGGTAGCCAATTCCGCCCGGTAGAGTCGGCCAACAGCCGGAAGCGAGTCTGGCGCGGCGGCGGGCGACCGCCCTTACGAAATAAAGACAGCCCGATGGAAAGCTTGGCTGTCAAGCCTCGAAACTGTTCTCGCCGGGAACCCTCGATCTTGACACAAGGCCGAAGCGCGAGCGGGGGGATTGCACGGCATCCCTCGCTCGCGCTTCGGGCTGGTTGACGCTTTGTGCTGCGGCCCGTTTTGACATCCGCGAAACCTCCCCCCTACAATGAAGGAGCGAAGTAGACGGCTTCCCTACACCCCGAGAGCCACCGGCCATGCGTTTCCTCTCCGCCATCCCGGTTTACAACGAAGAACGCTACCTGGAAAGCGTTCTGCATGAGGTGCATCGCTACAGCCCGCACATCCTCGTCGTCAACGACGGCTCGACCGACCGGACCCCGGAAATGCTCGCCCATCAAAGCGGCGTGGAAGTCATCACCCACCCGAAGAACCGGGGTTATGGGGCCGCCCTCGTCTCCGCTTTCGACTACGCCTTGCGGCATGACTTTGACGTACTGGTGACGATGGACTGCGACGGCCAGCATGAGCCGTCGCGCATCCCGGTGCTCCTCGAAGCCATCCACGACGCCGACATCGTGTCCGGCAGCCGCTACCTGCGCGACTTCCGTCAGGACGCCTTGGCGCCGGAGGACCGCCGTAACATCAACCGGCTGATCACGACGGAACTCAACGCGCGGTTCGGCTTGCAACTGACCGACGCCTTCTGCGGCTTCAAGGCCTACCGCCGCGAAGCGCTGGCCAAATTGCACATCACCGAAACCGGCTGGGGAATGCCGTTGCAGCTCTGGGTGCAGGCGGCCCGCGCCGGACTGCGCGTCAAGGAAGTGGGCGTTCCGCGTCTCTATCTCGATCCCAAGCGGGCCTTCGGCGGCGTGCTCGACGACGCCTCCGAACGCCTGGCCTATTACCGCCGCGTGATCGCCGCCGCCGAAGCCGAAGCGCTGCCCCGGCCGGCGTGTGCCGCACCGGCGCCCTGTTCCTTCGGCGCGTTTCCCAAGAGGAGCTGTCGTTGAGCGGAGGCGTCGTTCCGCGAGCGCCCGTCGAGGACGGCGCCGTGACGGCCGTGCCGCCATTGCGGGAGGCCGGTCGCGTACTGGCCGACAACCGTGAGCGGTTGCGTTTGTACGGTCGCATCTTGGCGGATCGTGATTGGGGCGATTTACAAAGGGAGGCGCGGCGAAGCGCCGTCGAGGCGGCGCGCGCCTATATGAGCCGGCGCAGCGAGCCTGTGCCGGATGCGGGCGGCGAACATCTCCTGATGGCGGGCCATCAGCCCGAGTTGTTTCATCCCGGCGTCTGGGTCAAGAACTTCGCGCTGAACGGTCTGGCCCGCCGGCACGGTCTCACGCCGATCAACCTCATCGTCGATAACGACACGGTCAAGACGACGGCGTTGCGACTGCCGACCCGCGCCGCCGTGGAATCGGCCCACCCGCACGCCGTTTCCGAACCGTTCGACCGCTGGACGGGCGAAAGCCCCTGGGAGGAGCACGGCGTCGCCGACTCGGTCCTGTTCGCCGGCTTCGCGGATCGCGCCGGGGCGGTATTGCGGGATTGGGATTACGCCCCGATGTTGCCGGCGTTCTGGGCGGAGGTGCGGCGCGAGGCGGGGCATACGCCGTTGTTGGGTGAATGTTTCGCGGCGGCCCGGCGCACCTACGAACGCCGTTGGGGCTGTCACAACCTGGAGCTGCCGGTCAGCGTCCTGTGTCAGACGGAGCCGTTCGCCTGGTTCGCCGCCCACCTCCTGGCCGAGCTGCCGCGCTTCCACGCCGCCTACAACGACTGCGTCCACGACTACCGCCGCCGTCACGGCATTCGCAGCCGCAATCACCCGGTCCCGGACCTGGCCGAGGAGGACGGCTGGCTGGAGGCGCCGTTCTGGGGCTGGCGCGCCGGGGCGGCCCGGCGCGGGCGGCTCTTCGCCCGCGCGCATTCCAATCGTATTGAAATCCGCATAGATTCTGACATCTGGCCGGCGCTGTCGGCGCGGGACCCCGCCGCCGATTGGACGGAGCGCGAGCGGCGGGGCATGAAGGTGCGCAGCCGGGCGCTGACCAACACCCTTTTCGCGCGGCTGTTCCTGTCCGACCTGTTCATTCACGGCATCGGCGGCGGCAAGTACGACGAACTGACCGACGACCTGATCCGCCGATTCTACGGGGTCGAACCGCCGGAATTTCTGATCCTGTCGGCGACGCGGCTGCTGCCGTTGCCGGCCGTCATGGTCGGCTCGGAAGACCGCCGCCGCGTCGCGCGGGAGCTGCGCGACGTGTACTGGAACCCGCAAAGGTATCTGCCGGCGGACCCGACGGGCGCCCGGCGGGAGGCGATAGCGCACAAAAAGGCTCTTATATTGCAGGAGCCGACGGACGCCGCGGCGCGACGGGCGCGTTTCGAGGCGTTGCGGGCGGTGACGGCGGCCCTGCGCGCGCCTTTGGCCGGCCGCGAAGTCGAGCTTCATGCGGAACGGGACCGGACGGATCGCGCCCTGGAAGCGAACGCCGTTTTACACCGGCGGGACTACGCCTTTTGTTTGTACCCGGAGGATTTGTTGCGTCCCTTCTGCACGCAATTCCTTTGAGCCATTCAAATACTTCTCTGATTCTTTTTCGCGCATCCGAATTATTCTCGCCATTTCCTGGCGGCGCCCTACGGCCTGTGGTATGATCGTCCTCCTTGGGTCACATGTCCGGCCTTCGAGGCGCTTCGGAAACTCTGGCGCAAACGGGAGAAGACGATGACAAGCCATGCGGTTCATCGTTCGGTTCCGTGGATCGCGGCCGCGGTGCTGGCCCTGCTGTGCGGGAGTGCGCCGGCCCAGGGGCCCACCGCCTTGATGGTGGCGGCCATCCCCGGCGCGCCCACCCCGAACCCCGCCGTACCGCAGGGTCAAGTCACCTGCTCTCTTTCAGCCACGGTTTACAACGCACCGACCGCGAGTTACACCCAGCAGATCCAAGGACCGTTCTGGTCGTGGGGCGTGGAGTCGGTCCAGTACAGTCCCACGATGGGCGGCCAACCCCAGCCGGCGCCGCAAGGGCAAGCCAACGTCCTGATCGACCAGCCGGACGGCGGCGCCCCGGACGCGGCCCTGAACGCCACCTTCACCCAGGTCGGCTCCTACACGATCGCCGCGACGGTCACCTGCTCGTACACGGACTTCCCGGCGACGGACGTTTGGACGGGATCGGCCCCCGCGACCCTTTGGGTCTCGGTCTACGCGCCGTCGCCGACCCCGACGCTGACGCTCGTGGCAAACCAGTACGCCGTCTGCGCCGGCGGGCAAAACGATTCGCTGCATCAGGCGATCCTCACGGCCACCTATACGGACGGCCAGGGCAACCCGATCCCGAACGTTACCGTGGACTTCTCAAAGTCGGACGGCAGCCTGCCTCCGACGCCCTCCGGAACGACGGACATTAACGGGCAGGCGACGACAACGTTGACTTCCAGCCAGAATGCTTCCGACAGCGGCGGTCAGTGGCTGGCCACGGTGACGGCCAGCCTGGATTCGGATGCAGGCGTGTACGCAACGGCGCAGGTCGAGTTCCAACCGCCGACAATGTCTCTGACGGCCGCGCCCGGCGCGCTTGCCGCCGGCGCGGCCGCGCAGCTCTCCCTCGCCCTGACCTGGAACGGCTTGCCGGTAAACGGTCACGCGATCGGATGGCGCATCGCTCGCATATGGGATGTTAATCAGCAGCTTATCTACAATGACACGGGCAACCCGCCGCCGGGTTACATCGCGCTCGTCGGCCCGCCGCAGTCGGCTTCCCCCAGCAACCAGCAGGGGCAAGCCTTCCAATCCGCCCAAGCCGGATCGACGCCCGGCAGGGTCGAAGTCGGGGCGACCGACCAAAGCGTGCTGGGCGCCTATACTCAAACCAACCCGGGACAAGCCGTCCAAATGGCGGCGGGCACGAAGGTGCTGCTGAAGAGCCTCCAGTTCACCTCCGACCACGCCAAACTCTGCGATGGCGGCGACATCATCACGGCCGGCAAGCGCTACCCTAAGCCGGAGTGGACAGCCGGCGGCGGCAACTACCCGATTACCCAGACTGCCGATGCCGACCAGCAGATTTCCATCATCGTGACGCTGACCGTGGCCGCCGGCGTGTTTCCAGCCAACTCGGCCTGCACGCTCACCGGGACCAGCACGGAACTCGCTTTAGGCTTCACAGGGCCAGGCAACCCGTCGGCTGGCGACAACGCCATCTCCCTCACGGCTGGCATCCCGATCACCAATAAAATTCGCAAAATCAACGCCTCGATCACTTGGTCCCTCACGGTGGCCGGCCAAACGATTCCGCTGGGCGATACCGGCGCGCATGTCATCTACACGACGCTCGGCGTGCCGAACGATTCGGGGCCGGACGGGTCTACGGTGCCGAACCCTTCCCGAATGGAAATCGTGGTGCCCGCCGTCAGCGCCGCGGTCACGGCGGCGGCGGGCCAGAATTACACCAATACCAACGCGGGGCTGGTCTGGCAGTTGAACCCTACTGGGGAGTATTACTTGGGCCGAAGTCTATTTGGGCACCCCAAATACTCCAAAAAGGGGACCGTCGAGTGCTGGTATCTCACCCAAGTGTCTACCGCGGCCGGCGCGACGGCGTATGACACCAACGCGGCCACGGGGGCGGATTGCATCAGCATCGCCGTTTGGCTGAAAAACATCGGCATGGTGACGGGCCTCCAGGGAACCTTCCAGATGAACAAATACATGGCCTACTATGTGACGGTGGCCGCCCCAAAGCGGCCGGAAGTATCGGTCGTCGGGTCACTGGGCCAGAATGGCGTCCTGTATATCACTCCGTTCAACGGGAATAACACTTACGGCCTGGGGGTATCGACGGTCGGCGGCATCCACAACGACTGGTATTTGGCGCTTGCCGATAGGCATTGCCTGAAAGGCGGCACGACGCCTCCGGCGGCGGGCACAGTCGGTACGGGGCCGGGCGGGATCAACAACTTTGAGGCGGCTGTGGTGTACACCGACCCCGCGGGCAAGAACTGGTATTTCCCCGGGGGCACTCCCCACTGCTATTCCGATGTCAACAAGGTCGTACAGATCTTCCAGACCCTGGCTTGGCTTGACAACAACTTCATCGTCCAAGCGGTCGATTACACGTACGGCTTCCCTGCCAACGGACCGCCGGACGACAAGCCGTAGCCCGAAGATGACGGAGCTTCGTGACGTTGTGGCGTTCGTCTCGCATGAGAGTGTTTCGCTCGCCCTGTCCCTCCGACCGGACGGATCGGCCCTGCGATCCATTATCGACCGACGGGACGGCTGGTAAGTTGGCGGGCGAGTTGAAGGGAGGGACCGGGGCGTTTTCCAGACTGCGAAATGGCAGAAGAGTCGATCTGTGAAAATGACTTGCCGAGAACGGAGGAAACTATGCAGCGAACGCGTGTCGGAGGAAGGCTTGCCTGCTTCACCTTCCTGTTAGCTGTTGGAGGGGCTTCCATGAGTTCGACACTTGCGGGCGACGACAAAGACCAAACCAAGGAGCAGGCCGTCAAGCAGTGGAAGGAGATGTTTAACAAGGACATCAACTTCGGCGAAAAGGACCTGTATGGGTGCGTATCCTATGTGTACCCCCAGCCCGAAAAGGCTTTCCAGAACCTGGACGACAAGAAATACGCCCCTGCCTTGCTGATCGATAGCGCCTACTGGACGGAGGAGTTTTTCAGACCGGCCTACCGCCCCGACGTACGCAAGGACCAGCCGGAGAAGTACTACCTGCCCCAGAAGCCGGGGGAGACCGGCTTGGTGCTGCACGAGTGGCGCACCACCAAGTACACCTTCACGGCCCAGGAGAGCGGCAACGGCGTCCTGGTCCGCATCGTCCCGAAAGGCTACGACCCGGCGAAACCCCTTACCGGCAAGGAATTGGCCGCCCTCCTCTTTGACGTCTTCGACCTGAAGTACGCCTCGGCGGACGAGGTGGCGGCCGCGTTCCAACTGCCCAAGACGGCGCCGGCCGGCACGACCTTCACCAACGCCGAAAGCCTGCACGTCATGAGGATCGGCAACTGGCGGCGCAACATGATCGGTTTCGTTGGGGACGATGCGATCTACGTCATTTGCTATAAGCAAAACCCCGGCGGGATGCGTGCCGGATTCTTTTTCGACGGCCTCTGGCTCAACCGGGGTCTTCTGGAGAAGGACGGCAAGACGCTCGTGGCCCCGCCGCCCAAGACCGACGCGGAAAAGCCCTGACCCCCTTGGGAGAGCGTGATGCGTTCAACCAACGGAACCTGGTCCACATTCGCCGTCCTGACGGTCCTGCTCTTGGCGTGCGACGCCCTGACCGCGCCGGCACCCGAGGACCCGGACAGGGTTGCCATGCGAGAGTCGGCCAAACAGTGGAAGGAGATGTTCAACAAGGACATCGATTTCGACGAGATAGGGCTCCAACAATGCATGGTCTACGTCTACCCGCAGCCCGAAAAGGCCTTCCAAGACCTCGACGACAAGAAGTACGCGCCCTGGCTGCTGGACGATAGCGCGTACTGGACGGGCCAGTTCTTCCGGAAGCCGTACCGCCCCGACGTGCGCAAGGACCAGCCGGAGAAATACTACTTGCCCAAAAGGCGAGAGGAAACCGGCTTGCTGCTGCACGAGTGGCGCACCCCCAAGTACGCCTTCACGGCCCAGGAGAGCGGCGCTGGCGTGCTCGTCCGCATCGTCCCCAAGGGTTACGACCCCACAAAGCCCGTTACCTCCGGCGCTCTGGCGGACCTTTTATTTGATGTGTTTGACCTGCAATATGAATCCGCCGACAAGTTAGCTGCGGCGTTCAAGCTGCCCAAGACCTTGCCGGCCGGCACGACCTTCACCAACGCCCGCGTGCTCCATGACGTAGTCTTCCTGGCCGACTGGCGACGACACATCGTCGGCTTCGTCGGTGATGACGGCATCTATGTCATCTGTTACAAGGCGAACCCCGGCAGGATGGCGGCCGTCTTTGACTACCAGCGTGATTGGCTCAACCGCGGGTTACTGGAGAAGGACGGCAAGACGCTCGTGGCCCCGCCGCCCAAGCCCGACGCCGAAAAGCCCTGACCCCTTAGGAGAGTGTCATGCGATCCACCAACACGTCCCCATCGGTATTCACCGCGCTGGCCGGCGTGCTCCTATGCTACACCGCCCTGAGCGCGGCGCCGGCCGCCGACGACGCGGACGCGGCCAAGGAAAGCTCCGTCAAGCAGTGGAAGGAGATGTTCAACAAGGACATCGACTTCGGCGAAAAGGATCTGTATGGGTGCGTATCCTACGTGTACCCTCAGCCCGAAAAGGCCTTCCAGGACATCGACGACAAGAAGTACGCCCCGGCACTGCTGGACATAAGCGCCTATTGGACGGGCGAGTTCTTCAGTCCGGCCTACCGCCCCGACGTGCGCAAGGACCAGCCGGAGAAGTACTATTTGCCCATGAGGCAGGAGGAAACCGGCCTGTTGCTGCACGAATGGCGCACCCCCAAGTACGCCTTCACCGGCCAGGAAAGCGGCAATGGGGTTGTGGTCCGCGTCGTCCCCAAGGGCTACGACCCCGCCAAGCCCCTGACCGCCGGCGCCCTGGCGAACCTCCTGTTTGAAGTCTTTGACCTGCAATACGATTCCGCCGACAAGCTGGCCGCCGCGTTCAAGCTGCCCAAGACCTTGCCGGCCGGCACGACCTTCACTAACGCCAAAAAGCTGCAAGAGGTAGTTTTCCTGGGCGAATGGCGGCGGCACGTCGTCGGGTTCGTCGGCGACGACGGCGTCTATGTCATCTGCTACAAATCGAATCCCGGCAGGATGGCTTTCGTATTCGAGTACGCGCGCGACTGGCTGAACCGGGGTCTTATGGAAAAGGACGGCAAGACGCTCGTGGCCCCGCCGCCCAAGACCGACGAAGGAAAGCCCTGACCCCTTGGGAGAGCGTCATGCGATCAGCCACTGTGGTCCGGTCGGTGTTCGCCGCTCTGGCCGGCCTTCTCATCTTGGCGTTTGCGCAATTCGCCGCCGTCGCGGCCGATCCGCCGGGCACCCTCCCCACGCGCGGCTGGATAGGCCACCAGAAATGGGACTTCCAAGTCGAAGTCTTCCCCAAAACGCGGCCCGGCGAAGGCCCGCGACCCGCCGGCGCCGCCGCCAAGCCCTCCCCTTTCCGCATGGTCGTACTCGTCTCCGGCACACAACGCTTCGCGGATTCCTTGTGCTGGCAAGTCGATTTCATCGCCCCGCAAGGCGCGCCGCGGGGAATTGCAGGTAGCTTTAGTATCTTGGTGGGCAAAAGGGTCGGCTGGCCGGTCAAGGTGATCGGCGCCCCGCCTTCCGCCCCGTCTCCTTTTCAGACCTTTCAAGACGCCTCCATGCTGACGGCCGCGCCCGACGGCTTTCCCGCCGAGTTGTTTCCCTTGAAGCCGTTCGAGGGTGCCGCGACGACTTCTCCGGCGTCTCTCCACATCACCCGGCGGACGGAGGGCGATCGGCTCGTCGTCGAGGCCGAAGTCCGATCCGGCGGCCAGTCCGACTTACTCGTCCGCCAACGGTGGGTCGAAGGCGAACCGTGGTGGCGGGAGTATGAGCGGTACGTCCGCGGGGAAAAAGACTTGCAGGCCACGCGCGTGCCGCCGGCCGAAGTGAAGAACGCCGAACCACCGGCCGCCGCGCCTCCCGCCGAGCCGGATTGGTTGGCCATGCTACGCGACGATCCGCACTTGCAAGCGCCCATCACCCTGGACTTGCGAAACCAGCCCCTTCAAGTCCTCCTCGACCGCCTGAGCGACGGGACTTCGCTGCCGATCGACCTCTCGCCCGAATTAGGCGCTCAGCGGCCGCTCTTGGGCGGCCTGAGCGGCCGGGCGCCGGCATGGCAAGTGATGCGGCAGGCGGCCCTTCAGAACGTGGTTGCCGGGCGGTGGGAAAAGACGGATCAGGGATATCGATTGTACGGCGAACGCCCCGTGTCCGTGGCGCCGTCGCACGAGTTGCCCAAGGGCGGATGCAACTGGTGGCTCATCATCCCCAACTTGGTCCTGATGGCCGCCCTCTGCGTCTGGGCGCTCGTCTATAAGTTGCGCCACCGGGAGGAGGCGCCGAAAGCCTGACCGCCCCACACGCGGCAAATCCAGCGGGTCGTCGCGCCGGCGCACACGATCGCCCTTTCCGTCGCGCGCCATTCTCCGTCGCTCGAAAACCATTTGACTGCCCCCCCGGAAACGCTACCATCGCCTTGAGGGCCGCCCCCGAAGAGGCCCGAATCGGGAACGCCATTTGCAGACCCACCGGAGCAAGGCGGTTAGCCGCGGTTTCGCGGGCACGTTAGGAAGGACGGAACACGCCAATGGATTCGACACCGACGCACCACCTACTCCGCCAGCTCGCCGATTCCTACGGCGTGGAACCCGGATACCACGACGACCGCAACCAGTGGCACGACGCCGACGCCGAGAGCCTGTTGGCCGTGCTGCGGGTGCTCGGCGCCCCGCTGGCCCGAATGGAGGACGTGGAAGGGGCGTTGCGCGAGCGGCGGCAGTCGCTCTGGCGCCGCCCGCTGGAGCCGGTACACGTCGCCTGGGACGGGGCCGCCCCGGAATCGTTGCTGCGCCTGCCCGCCCGCGAATCGTCGGCCGCGCTCGGCTGCCGCCTGGAGTTCGAGTCCGGCGAGACGCGCTTCTGGCCCGCCAACGCCGGCGAACTCCCCGTCGCCGAACGGGCCGAAATCGAGGGCGTCGCCTACGAGGCCCGCAAACTGCGGCTGCCGTCGCCGCTGCCGATCGGCTGGCACAAGCTGACGGTCCAGTGGAACGGCGGCGGCTGTGAGAGCACCGTGATGTCGGCGCCGACGCGGGCCTACGGTCCCGAGAAGTCGATGCACACCTGGGGCGCCCTGCTGCCGCTGTACGCCGTCCGCACGGCGCGCGACTGGGGAGTCGGAGACTTTACGGACCTCGGAAACCTTATTGAATGGACGCAGAACCGCGGCGGCGGCATCGTCGGCACGCTGCCGATGCTGGCGGCGTTCCTCGACGAGCCGCTGGAGCCTAGCCCGTATTCGCCGGCCAGCCGGCTCTTCTGGAACGAACTGTACGTCGATCCGCGGCAGGCGGCGGAGTATTCCGACGCCGCCGTCCGGGCCGTGGTCGAGGCGCCGGAGTTCGCCGACGAGCGGGACGCGCTGCGGGCCGCCCGGCTGGTGGATTACAAGCGCACGGCCGCCCTCAAGCGGCGGGTGCTGGAGGCGATGGCCCGGGCGTTCTTCGCCAACCCGGCCGACCGGCTGCCGGCGTTCCAGCGTTTCACGGCCTCCCACCCGCGCGTCGAGGATTACGCCCGATTCCGGGCGGTGTGCGAGAAGCGGCGCGAGTCGTGGTGGACGTGGCCGGATCGCCTGCGGCAGGGCGAGATCGCGCCGGCCGACTACGACGAGGAGGCAAAGCGTTATCACCTCTACGTCCAGTGGCTGGCGGACGAACAACTGGCGGCCCTGTCGGCGCGGGCCGGCAAGCGCGGCCCCGGCCTCTATCTCGACCTGCCGCTGGGCGTCAACCCCGACGGGTACGACGTGTGGCGCCACCGCGAGGCGTTCGCCGTCGGCGTGTCGGCGGGGGCGCCGCCCGATTCGTTCTTCACGCTCGGCCAGGATTGGGGCTTCCCGCCGCTGCACCCGGAGAACCTGCGGGCGCAGGGATATAGCTACTTGCGAGCTGTTCTAAAGCATCATTTCCAGTACGCCGGCGTGCTGCGCATCGACCACATGATGGGGCTGCACCGTTTCTACTGGGTGCCGCGCGAGCTGGGGGCGACCAAGGGCGTGTACGTCCGTCAGCGGGCCGACGAGCTGTACGCCGTCTTCAGCCTCGAATCGAACCGCAACAAGTGCGCCCTGGTGGGCGAAGACCTCGGCACGGTGCCGCCGGAGGTGCGCCCGGCGATGGCCAAACACAACGTCCACCGCCTGTACATCGGCGAGTTCGAGATGAAGCCGAACTGGGACGACCCGTACACCTGGGTCCAGGCCGGCTCGGTGGCCAGCCTGAATACGCACGACCTGCCGACCTTCGCCGCCTTCTGGCTGGAAAAGGACATCGCGGATCGTCTAAGCCAGGGTCTCATAAGCGAGGACGAGGCCCGGCGCGAGCGCGAGTACCGGCAGGGCCTGCGGGCGGCGGTGCTGCACCGGCTGCGCAAGGAGGGCCGGCTGGGCGGCGACGAGGACCCACGGCTGGTGCTGCGGGCCTGCCTGACGCACATGGCGTCTTACGGCGAACCGCTGTTCGTGCTGGCCAACCTGGAGGACTTCTGGCTGTCGCCGGAGCCGCAGAACCGGCCGGGAACGACGTGGAAGCAGAAGCCGAACTGGCAGACGAAGGCCGCCTATCCGCTGGAGGCGTTCGACTCCGTGCCGCACCTGCGCGACACGCTGCGGGCGCTGGACCAGGCCGTGCGCGCGCGGCGCTGAAGGCGACGACGGAACGCGGATCGCGTCTGTCGAGCATGGACATCGGCCGGCCCTGAGCTACTATTGATGATATGAGACCTTGCATTAGCGAAGCCGCCACTCTCCCCGGCACGTTCGCCGCCGACGTGGAAGCCTTCGCCGAGGGCGGTTGTCGCGCCGTCGAAGTCTGGCTGACCAAGCTGGAAACCCACCTGGAAACCCATTCCGCCGCCGACACCCGCAAGCTGCTCGAAGACCACCAGACGACCCTCGCCGCCGCTTCCTACCAGGGCGGACTCCTGCTCTCCCAGGGCGAACAACGCAAGGCCCACTACGACCACTTCAAGCGCCGCCTCGATCTCTGCCAGACCTTCGCCATCCCGACGCTGCTCGTGGTGGCCGATTTCGTCGGCAAGGTGGACGCGACCGACCTGGAGCGGGCGGTGGTTTCGCTGAAGCAGGCGGCCCAGTGGGCGGCGGCCTTCGACGTGCGGCTGGCCCTGGAGTTCCGCGGTTCGGCCACGTTCTGCTCCAGCCTCGACACGGCGTTGGCCGTCGTCGCCGCCTGCGGCGAGCCGAACGTCGGCGTCTGCCTCGACGTGTTCCATTACTACACCGGCCCGAGCAAGTTCGACGACCTCTCCTTCCTGACGCGCGACAACCTCGCCTTCGTGCAGGTGTGCGACGTGGCCGGCGTGCCGCGCGAGCTGGCCACCGACGCCGACCGCATTCTGCCCGGCGAAGGCGATTTCCGCCTGGAATCGATCATTCAACGCCTGCGGACGATCGGCTATGACGGCTTCGTGTCGCTGGAACTGCTCAACCCCGTACTGTGGAAAGTTCCGGCCGCACAGCTGGCCCGGCTGGGGATGAACGCTTTGGAGCGTCTGCTCGGTCCACCCGCCGACATCGCTCTGGACGCGCGATGAGATCGCCGTTATGAGACGTGCAAGCGCGGAGGCCGCTTGCGGTGACCCGTGTGAAGGATCGAAGAATGAGGCGAACCGCCGCCCCCGGTTCCTCCCCTGGTTTGCGAGACGATGCTTAACGCGACGCTTGCCGACGGCCCCACCGCCGCCCCCTGTCGGACGCCGTCCTCCCTCGAAACGCGGATCCGCGGCCTGAGCGACCGGCTGGTGGAGGCGCAGCGACCGCTCCGCATCCTCGACGCCGTGAAATGGGGCGACGAGGTCGAGCGGGCGTTTTTCGCCGCCGGCGGCCGCGAACTGCCGCCCGTGACGCGCGACCTTTATGCGTCGCGTCCCCTCCCTTTCCACCCCGACCACAAGCGCGAGGAACTGGCCGACCTCGAACGCGAGGTGCGGACCACGCTGGGCGTGGCCCACCCCGCCGGCCGGATGCTGGCGCGGATGTGCGAGGAGTATCGGGCGGTGGTGGACCTGATCGTCCAGCGCGGCACGCCGGCATTCGGCGATCTTTCACGTCGTCTTTACGGCGGTACGGCCGACCGCTTTCACGCCGGTTCGCCGACGCTGGCCGACCTCGGCCGGGCGATGGCGGACATGCTTGACAACCTGGCGGCCGAGACGCTGGTGGCGCGCGAGCGGCCGACGCTCGACGCCCAGCAGACGGTCAAAATCCTGACGGAGCAGTTGACGCGCTTCTTCCACGACCCGGCGGCGGTGCGCGTGCGGCTGTCCGACGGCATCGTGGCGGACGCGGCGGCCGGCTGTGACTACATCAAAATCCGCGGCGACGCCCGGTTCACGCCGCGCGATGTGCGGCTGCTGGAGGTGCATGAGGGCTGGGTTCATCTGGGCACGACGTTGAACGGCCAACGCCAGCCGGTCTGCACGTTCCTGGGCAAGGGGCCGCCGTCGTCCACGACGACGCAGGAGGGACTTGCGGTGCTGACGGAGGTGCTGGCGTTCGCGTCGCACCCCGGCCGGCTGCGTCGGCTGACGCATCGCATCGAGGGCGTGGGCCTGGCCGAGGCGGGGGCGGACTTCCTGGAGGTGTACCGCTTCTTTTTGTCGGAGGGCTACGACCCGCGCGAAGCCTACCAGCACACGATGCGGATCTTCCGCGGCGGCTTGCCGCGCGGGACCGGGCCGTTCACAAAAGACCTCTGTTATAGTCGCGGTTTCGTGCAGGTGTACAACTTCATCCGGCTGGCGGTGACGCGCGGCCGGGTGCGGCGAGTGCCGCTGTTGTTCTGCGGCAAGACGAACCTCGGCGACCTGCGGACGCTGGCGGAACTGGCCGACGAGGGCTTGGTGGCGCCGCCGAAGTACGTGCCGCCGCCGTTCGCCGACCTGCACGCCCTGGCGGCGTGGATGTGCTACGCCAACTTCCTGGGGGGGCTGTCGCTGCAGTGCATTGAGGAGGATTTTGCGGAGTTGTTGTAGGCCGCCGACTCACCCGGCGCACACGCCTTCCGCTTTTGTGTGTCATTCTTCCGTACAAGATGATATACTGTGGGGTAGGAGGCATATCCGACGCGAGGACGGGATCATGGCGACCACAACGAAGAACAGCGCCCGCTGCGACTTCCGCATCAACAGCCAGGCCAAGGCCCTGATCGAACAGGCCGCCGCCCTGAACGGGCAAACCCTGACCGAGTTCGCCGTGGCGACGCTCGTGGAGAAGGCCCGACAGGTGCTGAACGCCGAGAGCGTGCGCACCCTTTCCGAGCGCGACGCCCGGCAGTTCCTGCGTCTGCTGCAGGAAGAGCAGCCTAATCCCGCCCTGCACGAGGCCGCCCGGAAGTACAAGGAAAGTCATGGCCCCGTGGCGGATTGAGCGCCTGAGCGACGCGCACGACCGTACGGCATTCGACTGCGGCAAGCCGCCCCTGGATGACTTCCTGAAGCGGCTGGCCGGGCAATACGAGCGGAGAGACTTCGCCGCCGTCTACGTGGCGACTTCTCCTCCCGCCAACGTGGTCCTGGGCTACTACTCCCTTTCCAGCGGTTCGGTCGATCTGACGGCGCTGCCGGAAGCGGTGCGCAAAAAGCTGCCGCGCCACCCCGTCCCCGTCATCCATCTCGGTCGATTGGCCGTCGACCAGAGCGTTCGAGGACAGGGATTGGGACGACATCTTCTTGTGGACGCCTTGCGGGTTTGCGGCGAACTGTCGGTGAAAGTGGCCGTTTATGCCGTCGAAGTCCGCGCGATCGACGATGGGGCGCGGAACTTCTACGAGAAGTACGGCTTTCAACCGCTCCTCGACGACGCGCTCCATCTCTACCTGTCGATGAAGGTGGTTCGCAAATTAAACCCCGGCGCGTGAATCCGGCAAGGCGGTTCATAAGTTGACTGCGTGAGAGAAGGGTGCGGTCGTCGCGCTCCCCCGTTGGGTCGCGGCTAAACCACACCGGCGCCTTACCGGCCAATCACCATGACCGCCTCCGCGTTCTTTACGAACCACCTCGCCCACGAAACCAGCCCCTACCTCAAGCAGCACGCCCACAACCCCGTCGATTGGTATCCGTGGGGGCCGGAAGCGTTGGCCCGCGCCAAACAGCTCGACCGGCCGATCTTCCTCAGCATCGGCTACTCGGCCTGCCACTGGTGCCACGTCATGGAGCATGAGAGTTTCGAGAACCCGGAAATCGCCGGAATCCTCAACGAGCATTTCGTCTCCATCAAGGTGGACCGCGAAGAGCGGCCCGACCTCGACCAGATCTACATGACGGCCGTGCAGCGCCTGACCGGCCAGGGCGGTTGGCCGATGACCGTCTTCCTCACGCCCGACCTTCGCCCCTTCACCGGCGGCACCTACTTTCCGCCCGAGGACAAGTACGGCCGTCGCGGTTTCCGTAGCGTTCTGCTGATGCTGGCCGAGGCATGGCAGACGCGCCGCGCCGAGATCGACGGGGCCGCCGGCGAGATGGCCGAGTTTTTACAAGCGCTCGCCGGGATGCGGCCGGAGCCGGGCGCCCTCAACGACGGCCTGCTGCGCGGGGCCGCCGCGGCGCTGGCCCGCGCCTTCGACGCCACCCACGGCGGTTTCGGGCAGGCGCCGAAGTTTTTGCACACCATGGACCTGCGCCTGCTTCTGCGGTGCCGGAAGCGCTTCGACGACGACCACGCCTTGCACGTGGTCCGCCACACGCTCGACCGCATGGCGATGGGCGGCCTCTACGACCACCTCGGCGGCGGCTTCGCCCGCTACAGCACCGACGCCCGCTGGTTCGCCCCCCATTTCGAGAAGATGCTCTACGACAACGCCCTGCTCGTTCCCTGCTATCTGGAGGCGTTTCAAGCTACTGGCGAGCCATTTTATCGGGAAATCGCCGAGGAGACGCTGGCCTGGGTCAAGCGCGAGATGACCAGCCCGGAAGGGCCGTTCTACAGCACGCTCGACGCCGACAGCGAGGGCCACGAAGGCAGGTTTTACGTCTGGACCGCCGCGGAAATCGAAAGGGTTCTCGGAGAGCAAGACGCCGCCACGTTCAACGCGGTTTACGGCGTCGAGCCGGAAGGCAACTGGGAAGACGGTCGGAACATCCTCTTCCGCGCCAAGACGTTCACCCAGTACGCCCGGCTCAACCACATTCCGGAGCCGGAACTGCGCACCCTCCTCGCGGCGTGCCGTCAGAAGCTATTCAAGGTCCGGGAAGGACGCATTAAACCGGGGCGCGACGAGAAGGTGCTGACGGCCTGGAACGGTCTGATGATCGCCGCCCTGGCCCAAGCCGCGGCGACGTTGGACCGGCCGGAGTACGCCGCCGACGCCGCCCGCGCCGCCGACTTCATCCTGGCGAAGATGCGCACGCCGGACGGCCGGCTGCTGCGGACCTGGAGCGCCGGCTCGGAGGCGAAACTAAACGCCTATCTGGAAGATTACGCCTTCCTGTTGGAGGGTTTGGTCGCGCTGTACGAAGCGACGTTCGAGCCGCGTTGGGTCGAGGCGGCGTTGGACCTGTCGCGGGTGCTGATCGAGCAGTTCTGGGACGAGTCCGGCGGCGGCTTTTTCTACACCGGCCGCGACCACGAGGCGTTGATCTCACGCGGCCAGGACCCGCACGACAACGCCACGCCGTCGGGCAACGCCGTGGCGGCGACGGCACTGCTGCGGCTGGCGAAGCTGACGGGCCGCATGGAGTTGCGCGACAAGGCCGAGGCGACGCTGCGGCTGTACGCCGGCTTGATGAAGGAGCACCCGACGGCGATGGGCCAGATGTTGATCGCCCTGGATTTCGACCTCGGCCCGGTCGAGGAATACGCCGTAGTCGGCGACCCCGCGGCCGAGGACGCGCGGCGGGTGCTGCGGGCGATCCGGCGGCGGTTCGAGCCGGACAAGGTCGTGGCGCTGCGGCCGGCGTCGGGGCCGGCGCGCGAGGACCTGCTGCCGCTGCTGGCGGACAAGACGGCCCAAGGGGCGGCGACGTTGTACGTCTGTCGGAATTTCGCCTGTCAGGCGCCGCTGGTGGGGGCGGAGGCGGTGGAGGCGGCGTTGGCGAGAGAGGAGTGACGAATGGAGCGGGCGAATCCGACGCTGTATGTCATCGCCGGGCCGAACGGGGCGGGCAAGACCACGTTCGCGCGCACGTTTCTTCCGAAGTATGAGGAATGCCTGCCGTTCGTGAACGCGGACATGATCGCGCAGGGACTTTCACCATTCGCGCCGGAGGCGGCCGCCCTGCGGGCGGGGCGGTTGGTACTGGAGCAAATCAAGGATTTATCACGCCGGCGGGTCGATTTCGGTTTGGAGACGACGTTGTCCGGCAAATCTTACGCGCCGCTTTTTCGCCGGCTGAGGCAGGAAGGGTATCGGATCAACCTCTTCTTCCTGTGGATTCCGGACGCGGACATGGCGGTGGCCCGCGTCGCCGACCGGGTGCGACGCGGAGGCCATCACATCCCCGAAGACGACATTCGACGCCGCCACGTGCGGGGGATGTACAACTTTGTCGAGGTCTACCGTCCGCTGTTCGATTCCTGGATTCTTTTCGAGAACACCGGCCAAACGCCGATTATAATAGCAAAGGAGGAAGGAGGCGGGCCGCAAGTCCAAGACGCCGACCGCTACGCCCGCTTCCTCGAAGGGAGTAAGGCCGATGAGTGAACGAAACGGCAACCTGCGCGACTTGCCCTTGTTCGTCCGCGCGGAAATGGCGCTGCGCGAGGCCGTCGCCCAAGCCATCGAAGACCACCGCCGAACCGGCGACCCGCTGGTGATATGGCGCGACGGCAAGGTCGTGCTCGTGCCGGCGGAAGAATTGATCCCGCCGCCCGAGACGAATGGCGCGTCGTTGCCATAACGCCCGCTCAGGCGCCTGGTCCGGCCACAGACTCGACCCGTCGCGGAATGCTGCGGCACCTCCAAGACCTCAACCGGGTCGCACCCACACAACCCGGAACCCCAGGCGGCGTTCTGCTCCACGACTGCCCAATTCGGGCGGCCTGCAACGGTGGATTGTTCGCCGTTGTTCTATTCGGCTGATAGCCACACCGGGACGCCTCCGAGTGATTCCCGGACTTCCGCGTCCGTTGTCGTTGGGCCAAGCACCTCTCGCAATACCATCACCGTCCGCCCCGGGACTGCCTCCCACGCCGCCGCCGCCTCCTGTAGCCGGGTCGCGAGCCAGCACTGCTCGGCGAACTGCGCTCCGCACTGTCCGGCCCACTTGATAGCCTGCTGAGGCGTCAGGCAAGCGACCTGATACCGCCGCCCGGCCACGGCCGCCGGCCCAGGCGCCAAATCGCCCATCAGCCAGCGGTCCACCCACTCCGCGAAATAGACAACCGGGAGCATTGATCCGTTCGCTCGGAGCCGTTCGCAGAGTCGGTCCACCGTGTCAGGCGTGGGATACTTATTTCGCCAGGATTGGAACAGCGCGGCAACATGCACTCCGGCATCACCGGCGATGCTCGCTATGGTGAGCCGCTGCGTCGCCATCGCCGGTCCTCCTTCGCCAAACGACCAAGACAAGTTGCCGCGTCGTCTGCAAGTCGTTTATCTCTCTCCCGGCTTCCGCGGCATCCCTCGCGCCCAAACTCCTGTTTGGGCGCGAGGGGCGTCGGGCCAGCGTCTTGTTCGTCGGCTAACGAATGCCGATTAGTTGATGCTACGCCCCCAGAAGTCGCGCCACTGGCCGCGTTCGCTCTTAAACAAGGCCCGCAAGTGGCAGACGGCGACGGTGCCGTCTTCGCCCCAGCGCATGCCCGCCAGCTTCAGCCGCTGGCCCACGACCGTCTTGCACGCGCTCTCCACCGCCCCCGAGCCGATCAGCCAGCCGTTGGCCACGTAGGTCGGGTAGT